>Ga0209781_1000027_pt1 | contig 38836 bp, 38 predicted proteins | sample WorMetHERISLAND1_3_FD_187386 | JGI IMG/M metagenome (GOLD analysis project Ga0209781, IMG submission 187386) | Marine gutless worms symbiont microbial communities from Max Planck institute for Marine Microbiology, Germany - Olavius albidus HERON... | ecosystem: Host-associated > Annelida >...
TCAATTGGGGAGATAGCAGTGCGCGAATTCCTATCCGGATCGAACACCCTTTGGCTGGAGGATTTACTTAGAAATGGTGAGGGCCCATTAGAGTGGAGAAAAATTCTCGAGGAGGATGTGCTTACTCAGAAGGGCGTTGAGGGAATTAACGGGACAGACAGAAGTAAGGATCTCCAGCATCGAGTCGACGCGCTTGTGGAAACCTATCGGGAGTTAGGTCATCTTTATGCCGCTATCAACCCCCTTGGATCGTACATGCCTCCCAATCTCAGGTACGCCTGGATAACTCAGCAGGGAATCGGGAAGGAATTGGAGCCGTCCAAATATGGGCTGAATGATGCCGAAATGAAGGAAGCTTTTATTGCACCAGCCTCTTTCGGTTCCCCTCAAGCTACTCTGCGTGAAATCATTCACCGGATGAGGCAGGTTTACACAGGGCCCATGGGCTCCGAAATCGCTCACATCAGAAACAGGCCCATGAGGCGGTGGCTGATACAGCAGATTGAGAACCAGGATGTCCTAAAACCATGGGAAGACGAGGAGATGAGACGTTGGCAGCGCGATTTGATTAGCGCCGAGGAATTTGAAAACTTTGTTCATTCCCGCTTCACCGGACAAAAGCGATTCAGCCTTGAGGGAATAGATGTATTGATTCCCGCTCTGCGTTACCTTTTCACCCAGGCGGGCAGGCGCAACATAAAGGATATTGTGATTGGGATGACCCATCGCGGACGGCTCAATGTCCTAACCAACGCGATGCGAAAACCAGTCACCGAAATACTCGCGATGTTCGAGGGACTCTATGTTCCCCATACCTATGGCGGTGCCGGTGATGTCAAGTATCACATAGGGCAGAGTACCGACTTTGAAGTTGGTGATGGGCGGACTATTCACATCAGTCTGGTTTCGAATCCGAGCCATCTGGAGGCTGTCGACCCCGTGGTTCAAGGCAAGGCAAGGGGAACCCAGCGATTAAAAAATGATGAAACCCGCAAACTGGTTCTTCCAGTACTCGTACACGGAGATGCTGCCTTTTCTGCCCAGGGAGTCGTGGCCGAAACCTTCAATATTTCTCAGCTCAGGGGCTATAGAACAGGCGGCACCATTCACATAATCGCAAATAATCAAATAGGCTTCACAACCGCTAGCTCAGATTCCAGATCTACCTTTTTTGCCACTGATATCGCAAAGGTGATGCCGGTTCCAATACTCCATGTCAACGGCGATGACCCCCCGGCTGTAATCCGCGCCATAGAACTGGCGCTGCGATGGCGGCAGAAATTTGGTCAGGATGTGGTGGTGGATATAGTTGGATATCGGCGGCTTGGGCACAATGAGGCGGATGAGCCATCCTTCACCCACCCGATTATGTACGAGTTAATCCGCAATCATAGCAGAGTCTCCACCATATTCGGGAACATACTGGACAAGAATGGCGTATTCACGAAAGAAGAGCAGGAAGACTTCAGACAAAGCTATGTAGGAGAGTTAAAAAAGGCTCGGGAGGAGACAAAGAAACTAACCAATTATCACGGATTCCAAACCCTGGGAGGGAGTTGGTTCAAGGTAGAGCGCAAATACAGTTTCACCTTTCCGGACACCGGCGTACCTGAGGAAGAGCTGAGAATAATCGCCGGAAAACTCATCGAAGTTCCCGATGATTTCGAAATCCATCCAAAATTGAGACGCTTTGTAAAAAACCGCCGCGGCATGATAGAAACTGATGCTGGTATAGATTGGCCCTTTGCCGAAAGCCTGGCTTTCGGCTCTCTGCTGCGGGAGGGACAATCCGTGCGGCTCTCCGGGGAGGATTGCAGCAGGGGTACTTTCAGCCAGCGGCACGCGGTATGGTGGGATGTATCATCAATATCTCCGCGGCAGTACACACCGCTTAGCCAGTTAGCCCGGAAAGGCGCCAAATTCAGCGTGTATGACAGCCCTCTTTCCGAGTTTTCCATCCTTGGATTCGAATACGGTTATTCCCTCGCAATGCCCGAAATTCTTGTTCTTTGGGAGGCTCAGTTTGGAGATTTTGCCAATGGCGCACAGGTTATAATTGATCAATTCATCAGCGCTGGCGAGTCAAAATGGGCGCGGCATAGCGGACTGGTGCTGCTGCTCCCCCATGCCTATGAGGGACAGGGCCCGGAGCATTCAAATGCCTATCTTGAGCGGTATCTCTCGCTGTGCGCGGAAAACAACATGCAGGTTGTCAATCTGAGCACACCGGCTCAGTATTTCCATGTGCTTCGTAAGCAGCAAATTCAAAGATTTCGAAAACCCCTGATAATAATGACGCCGAAGAGTCTTCTCCGGCATCCCGGAGCCCGCTCTCCCCTCACCGATTTTTACACTGGGGCTTTTCGGACAGTTCTTGAAGACCCAAAGCGTCCGGATGAAGTGGAGAGACTCGTCCTTTGCTGCGGTCATCTCTGGTATGATTTGATTTCCAGACGCGAAGAGCTTATCGCGGAAAATCCGAAATCCCCCGCTGGCAGAACAAGAATAATCCGGCTTGAGCAGATTTATCCCTTCCCCGGGGAAGCTTTGCAAGCACTAATTAAAGAGAGCCCTGAAGCCAAGTTCTTCATATGGGCCCAGGAGGAGCCGGCAAACAGGGGTGCATGGAATTTCCTCGCCCAGCGTCTTTTCGATATCGGCGGTGAACCCTGGCTTTATGCCGGTAGACCCGAATCGGCCAGTCCCGCGAGCGGCTCGCACGAGAAGCATGGGGAAGAGTTATCTGCCCTAATTGCGCAAACCTTTGGAACAAGCGGCCATGGAAGGATGAAATGAAAGAAGTGGAAGTAAGAGTGCCTGCGGTTGGAGAGTCGGTAACCGAGGGACTCTTGGCAAGCTGGTCAGTGAAGGACGGATCGACAGTGATTGAGGGCCAAGCCCTATGCGAGCTTGAAACCGATAAAACTACCATTGACATAACAGCACCGGCAACTGGAACCCTCAGGATTGCTGTTCCCGAGGGAACGGAAGTTGAAATCAGCCAGGTGGTGGGTATGATTGATGTGGGTAGAGACAGTCAAGGGAGGGAACCCGATGCCAAGAGGGGGCAGGTGGATTTGAATAAAGCTGACGAGGAAGACGCGGCTAACCAAGTGAAGGGAAGCCCATCTGCAAGGGCCGAAGCCGCGAGAAGCAGTGTCGATATGGGGAAGATTTCCGGAAGCGGCCGAGGTGAACTGATTAACAAGTCCGATGTTATTGCGGCGGCATCCAGCAGCATTTCGCCAGGCACCCAAGAAGCTTCCGTATCCGCGAGCCGGGAGTATCAGAAGGAGAGCTCACAAACCCATGTAGTTCCTGAACAAACCCCCGCTCAAATTGGGAGAATTAATAGCAAGCTTACCGTTGGCGCAGGAGAGCAGCGCAGGGCGCTGAGCAGAATTCGGAAGGTGATCGCGGCAAATTTAGCTAAAACACAGGCAGAGCTTGTTCTTCTGACAACTTTTAATGAGGCCGATATGAGCGCGGTCAAGGCCATGCGGGTGCGCTATAAGGATGCTTTTCAGGAAAGGCACGGTGTCAGGCTTGGATTCATGAGCTTCTTCCTCAGGGCTTCGGCGGCAGCCCTGGACTTATTCCCGGAACTCAATGCTTATATCGATGGCGATGAGGTGGTATATCGGGAACGCATAAATATTAGCGTGGCAGTATCAACTCCAAGGGGCTTGGTAACACCAGTGCTGCGCGATGTCCGAACCAAGGGATTTGGTGAAATTGAGAGGGAAATCGCGGATTTCTCTGTTCGTGCGGCCAATAAAACCCTGATGCCTGATGATCTGGTAGGCGGCAGTTTCACTATCAGCAACGGAGGCGTCTTTGGAAGCCTGCTTTCCACACCCCTGCCGGCACCGAAGCAAACGGCCATACTCGGGATGCACGCGATAATTGATCGCCCTGTGGCAATCAACAGTGAGGTTCTCATTCGCCCAATGATGTATCTGGCCTTAAGCTACGATCATCGACTCATTGATGGGAAAGAAGCAGTGAGCTTTTTGAAAGAAATCAAAAAAGGAGTCGAGAATCCGGAGCGCCTCCTCCTGGAGGTTTAGGATGTCTGAGTATTCCCACGATGTTATTGTTATAGGCGGCGGACCCGGCGGGTATTCGCTCGCTCTTGAGTGTGCCAGAAGGAATCAGAAAACCGCTCTGATTGAAAAACGGAAAGCACTGGGGGGAACCTGTCTGAACATTGGCTGTATTCCCTCTAAACTGCTTCTGGAGTCCAGCGAATTCTACGCAACAATCACCCGCGAAGCTGGAAATCATGGATTGGATGTGAGGGAAGTAGGCTTAAACCTCAGGGCTATGATGGATCGGAAGAATGCTGTCGTAAGAAAACTGAGCGATGGGATATCCACCCTGGTAAAAGAGCGTAAGGTGGAAATGTTCCATGGCGAGGCCACTGTTGAATCCCCCGGGAAGGTGATGATTCGAAGCAAAAATGGGAAGGATGAAACAATATCCTCTCCTCGTGTTGTTTTGGCCACTGGGAGCGTTCCCGCATCCCTGGCGCATCTCCCCTTTGATGGCAGGCAGATTGTTGATTCCACAGACTCACTGGAATTTGAAGAGGTTCCGGAACGGCTTGCCGTGATTGGAGCGGGCGCGGTGGGTTTGGAGCTTGGCAGTATTTGGAGCCGTCTGGGCTCAAAGGTTACAATAATCGAGGCAATGGAGCAAATTGTTCCCGGCACGGACTCACAGGCAGCTAAGGTTCTGCATAGGGTTCTGACGGAACAGGGCATGAGCATTATTACCTCCTCGACGGTTATAGATGCGAAGATTGACTCACAAAAAGTCATTCTCAATGTGCAGAAGCAGCCAAAGAGAAGTGGAGCCGCGCCGTCTGAAGAGCATATTGAGGTGGATAAGATTTTGGTGGCCGTTGGCCGCAGAAGTGCTATTGATTCCGCACTTTCACCGAATACATCTCCATCCCTAAATTCCGACAGCCGCTTCATCAAGGTAGACGCCAATTTTGAAACTTCAGTTGCGGGTTTGTATGCAATTGGCGATTTAATTGGAAATCCCATGTTGGCCCATAAGGCCGAGGAGCAGGCGCTGGCCCTTGCGGCTATCTTGGCGGACGAGCCCCGTCCGCCATGGTCCGGGCCGATACCATCCGTTGTATACACGACACCTGAGCTTGCCTGGGCTGGAGAAACCGAGGAATCACTTAAAACGTCCTCCACGCCCTACACAAAAGGCAGCTTCCCCTTTGCCGCCAACGCCCGTTCGCTCACCGTCGACAATCAGCAGGGATTCGTTAAACTTCTTAGCAGTCCGAAGGACGCGAAGCTCCTTGGCGTGGTGATTGTAGGACCCCATGCCTCCGAACTGATTGCAGAAGTTGTCAGTGTAATGGCCTTCGGTGGAAGTGCGGAAGATATAGCTCTTACCATTCATGGTCATCCAACCTTCTCCGAAACTGTCAGGGAGGCAGCGTTGTCTCTGCTGGGTCGCCCACTTCACAAAATGCGATAAAAAAGGGAAGATGAAGAATACAAAATAACAGAGAGGATTACCGATGGCGGAAACAGCTTATGCAAAAGGTTTAGAGGGTGTAATCGCGGGGGAAAGCAGAATATGCAAGGTTGACGGGGAAAACGGCCGTCTGTATTACTATGGGTATCGAATAGCCGATTTAGCAATGAGAGCCTCCTTTGAGGAGGTTACTTATCTGCTCCTATATGGCGCGCTGCCCACCTTGAAGGAGCTTTCGGAGTTTTCGGTGAGAATGCGTGAAAGCCGGGAACTCAAGCCTCCGATACTTGATATGATTAAAAATTTCCCCCGCGAATCCCATCCAATGGAGTTATTGCAATCTGTAATCAGTTTTCTTTCCGGTTATATCGAACACAAAATCGAGCACTCCCCCAGCTGCAATTGTCGTCGAACTCTCCACCAGATAGCCCAGTTGCCCGCGGTTATAGCGGCCTTTGACAGATTCAAGAACGGACTGGATTATGTTCCGCCCCGCGACGATTTGTCCCATGGAGCGAATTTCCTCTGGCAGCTTAGAGGGATTGAACCCGACAGTGAAGACGGTGAAATCATGGACAAATGCCTTGTGCTCCATGCCGAACACTCTTTTAACGCTTCCACATTTACCGCCAGAGTTGTTGCATCAACCCTGTCTACCTGTTATTGCTCAATTTCAGCCGCAATCGGCAGTTTGTATGGCAGCCTTCACGGTGGGGCTAACGAGAAAGTAGTAGCCATGGTTGAAGAAATCGGCGATGTCGAGAATGTAGCTCTCTGGCTTAATGCCGCCCTGGCGAAGAAGCAGAAAATTATGGGCATGGGACATCGTGTGTATAAGGCCAAGGATCCGCGTGCCGTAATAATGGAAAAATTCCTCCAGACCCTTTCCGACAAATACAATAATCATGACAAACTTAAAATACTCAAAAGAATAGAAGAAGCATTCCGTGAGCGAATGGAGGAAAAAGGCAAACCCATCTATCCCAATGTCGATTTTTTCTCCGGTGCTGTTTACAGCCTCCTGGGAATACCTTCAAACCTGTTCACACCCATTTTTGCCATGGCCCGCTCGCCTGGATGGTTGGCCCACATCCTTGAGCAGCGCTCCGACAATCGGCTTTTCCGCCCCAGGGCGCTGTATACAGGTGAAATTAATCGCCCCTGGCCGACAGCAGGGAATAGGGAATAGACTGCAGCCCTTGAGCAGGCCGTGTCGGGTATTCCGGAGCCGTGTATGAAATACCGTAGAGAATCAGATTCAATGGGCGAAGTTCAGCTTCCTGAAGATTCGTGGTACGGCGCCCAAACGCAGAGGGCGGTTGAGAATTTTGGCATATCTCCCCTGCGTCTACCTTTTCCTTTCATCAGAGCCCTTGCCCTGGTGAAAAAAGCCGCGGCAATAAGCAATCAGAAAATCGGCGGGCTAGATGAAAATCTCGCCCGGGCAATTTCGGATGCGGCCACCGATGTGATTGATGGTAAACTAAACGACCAATTCCCGGTTGACGTATTTCAATCCGGCAGTGGAACCAGTACCAACATGAACATGAATGAGGTGCTGGCCAACAGAGCCAATGCAGCTCTAGGTGAGCAAAAGGGAACCCGAAGTCCCATACACCCAAACGATCATGTAAACAAGGCACAGTCTTCCAACGATGTAATCCCAACCGCTCTTAATATAGCAAACCGATTAGCTGCTAACGAATGCATCAAAAATTTCAAGGTATTGGAATCCTCGTTAGCGGCAAAGGAAAAAGAATTTGCAGGGATAATCAAGCTGGGCCGAACCCACTTGCAGGATGCGGTGCCGATGACGCTGGGCCAGGAATTCGGCGCATTCAGGGAACAGATCCACAAGGGTATTAAAAGGCTGGCCGCCGCCTTTCCTCACTTGGAGGAATTGGCCCTAGGCGGCACGGCTGTCGGCTCGGGTTTAAACTGCCCTGAGGGATTTGCGGAAGAAGCCATATCCTACATTGCCAATGAAACGGGTATTCCCTTCACAGCCGCGGCGAACCGCTTCGAGGCCATAGCCTGCAGGGATGCGCAGGTTGAGTTGATGGGCGCGGTAAACACCGTGGCTATTTCACTTGGTAAAATCGCCGATGATCTTAGACTGCTTGCCTCTGGTCCCCGCTCCGGGCTTGGCGAGATCAAGATACCACCCCTCCAACCCGGGAGTTCAATCATGCCGGGGAAGGTAAATCCGGTAATTCCGGAAATGGTGATCCAGGCGGCAGCTTTTGCCCGCGGGCAAGCTCTTACGGTGAGCATAGGCGGGACAAACAGTCCCTTGCAGCTAAACATGATGCATCCCGTAATCGCCTGGAGCAGCCTAAGCGCCATGGAGGTATTGGCTGCCGCCGCCAAGGTCCTGGGCAAGCGATGCATAGATAGCATAGTGGCAGACGTCAATCGCTCCGCGGCGTGGGTAGAGCAGTCCCTTGCCCTGGTTACGCCCCTGGCTCTGGAAATTGGCTATGACAGGGCTGCCGAACTCGCTCACCAAGCCTATGAATCCGGGAAAACCATAAGGGAAACGGTGAAAAAGGCGGCAATACTCCCAGACGAGGAAGTGGACAAACTCTTAGATCCAAATTTCATGATACGAACGGAGGAGAAGTAGCACATAATGCCTAGCTATGTATGCAATGTTTGCGGCTATATTTACGATCCTACTGAGGGGGATCCCGAATTCCGGGTGCCGCCTGGGACAGCCTGGGAAGATCTCCCCGAAGACTGGGTGTGTCCCGTATGCGGCGCGGATAAGGATCAGTTTACTCAGTTGAATGACTGAAATTCTTTATGTAATGCAAGACTGAAAAGGCCCAAGATGCGAGTTTTTAAGAGGCGTAACCGGTCTTTCGTCCGCGGCGGAACCAGATAGCATCTGCCACTACAGCGACTGCGTAATGCTTGATGACTACCCGCTAACAGATAAAACGGCTTGGCAAACCTACCGCCAAGCGCTGAGAAATGTGCCGCAGCAGTCCTCATTCCCAAGCAGTATTACTTGGCCGACAGTGCCAACATAAAAATGAAATTTCGAAAATTTTCATTTTAAGTGCGCATGTTCTCATTTTGAATGCAAATTTCTGTGACGAAGAAGTTTCTGACAGTATAGTCAATATAAACATTGGAGAGTGTGCCCTTGCTATGCGTCAGTAGTTTTAAAGATGATAGAAAGATCAGAATCATCTTGCTTGTGCTAAGTGTTCTTGTATTTCCTCAAGATTTCCTGTATTCGGAAGATGGGGCAGTTGGGGTGGATATGGAGGAGCCGACTGCTTCGCTGCAAAGCCAGACAGGATTTTGGATTGGTCCCACAAGCGGAGTTATTTGGGGGAAGGCCAGAGAAATTGTCTTTGATGATTCTGGAGTACAGAACCAAAATGACTATTTGAGCGAATTATTATGGGATCTCAAGCACACGCCTCTGTTCGGTATCAAGTCAGACTGGCGGGGGGAGAGGGCGAATCACCTGAGAATAGAACTTAGCTTCGCGATTCCGAGTATGCCGGTGGGCAAAATGGAAGACTATGACTGGATCTTTACGGACAGGGATTGGAGTCATTGGTCTTTGAGCAGTGTGAAACTGAGATGGGGATTTATCTTCGATGTTTCATATGAGGAGGTGCTGGCGAGTTCGGGCTTCTTCAAGTTGAAGCTAGGCCTCGGATACCATATGGACTGGTGGGGATGGAAGGACAAAACAGAGGACTCGCTGTATTCAAGCTTCGACGATGCGGATGACCGCCTCCTCCCCGACAAATTCAACAGCGCCAGGGGTGATGGATTTCGTGATAGGGGCGATGTAGTGCCGGTAGGAGTTAATGGAATTAACTACTTTGCCATGTATCATGTCCCCCTGCTAACCGTGCGCGGGAACTTCGAATGGAATGCCATCGCTTTGAGCGTCCTTGGGAGAGTCGGCCCCGTACTGGCTATCGACAAGGATCATCACCTGCTGAGAGCCGACCTTGGTCCGAAAGGAGGCTATTTCTATAGTTTTGCCTTTGGTGGCCCCTGGGTGGATACTAGCCTTGAGGTTGAATTCAAAATCACCCATCGTTTTCTGCTTTCTCTTCGGAGTGAGTTTGCCTGGCTAAACGAAACGAAAGGTGTCAAAGTAATTGTTCCCACTGAGGGAAAAACAGCCTATTTCAGACGGAAGAAAGGGGGACTTGCTTTTCAGAGAGTTGGCGTAAACGTCTTTGCTCTCTGGAAACTTGGGAAATGAGGGCTCTCGGCAGTGTCCCCGGCCGAATGACGTTTAGTAGAGAGTATTCGTAGTACAGCACTCCCCTGAAAAGTTCCTTCATTGGCAGGATATCAATCCCCTACGCCTGTAATTCCCAAAAAGAAAGCATGGTATCATGCATCGTGGCAATCGTCATTTTTTTACTTACATCAGTAAACTCTGATCTTAGATGATTTATTGGAAATGATTATTTTTCTGCTTGACGTGAAAAATGAGACAGAGAGCGATCATTATGAGATTTCCAGGCAATGGTTCGGAAGGATTGGAAAAACTTGGTCAAAAAGAATTGGAAAAACATGATCAATGGAAGGAAGATGGGATACGATGGTTTCTGATCAGCAGCTTCTCAGGTGTCTCGCATTACTTATGCTGCTTGTGGAAATCGGGGCACAGGAGGGAACTGCGGCTAAACCTGAGCATCAGGCCGCCCCCCTCGCATTGCAGGGGAATTCATGGTGCGCAATTACTCCCTATCCGCAGCAAAACGAGGCAGCGGAATTTATTGCCTCTCCCCCGCGGCAAGTTGAGTTGGAGGAGCCAGCTACTTCGCAGCAAAGCAAGGCAGGATGGTGGATTGGTTCCACAGGCGGAATTATTTGGGGGAGGGCAAGGGAAATTGTCTTCGATAATTCCGGAGTACAGAACCAGAATGACTATTTGAGCGAATTATTATGGGATCTCAAGCACACGCCTCTATTTGGTATCAAGTCAGACTGGCGAGGGAAGAGGGCGAATCACCTGAGAATGGAACTTAGCTTCGCGATTCCGAATATGCCGGTAGGCGAGATGGAGGACTATGACTGGTTTTATACGGACAGGGATTGGAGCCATTGGTCTTTGAGCCGTGTGAGACTGAGATGGGGATTTATCCTCGATGTTTCATATGAGGAGGTGCTGGCGAGTTCGGGCTTTTTCAAGTTGAAACTCGGCCTCGGATACCATATGGATTGGTGGGGATGGAAGGACAAAATAGAGGACTCGCTGTACTCAAGTTTTGTAAGAAGAATAAATCGCAAAATTCCCGACAAATTCAGCAGCGTCTTGAAGGACGGCTTTCGTGACAGAGCCGATGTATTGTCGAGAGGGATTAACGGGATTAACTATTTCGCCATGTATCATGCCCCCCTGCTAACCGTACGCGGGAGCTTTGAGTGGGATGTCATCGCTCTGAGCGTCCTTGGAAGGGTTGGCCCGGTTCTGGGTATCGGTAAGGATCATCATCTGCTGAGAACCGAATTTGGCCCCGATGGAGTCTTTTTCTATGACATTGTTTTTGGTGGTCCCTGGGTGGATACCAGCCTTGAGATTGAATTCAAAATCACACATCGTTTTTTGCTTTCCTTCAGGGGTGAATATGCCTGGTTAAACGAGACGCGAGGTTTTTCAATAATGGTTCCCACTAACGAAAAACCAGCCTCTGCCGGGCGGAAGAAGGGGGGACTTGCTTTTCGGAGAGTTGGTGTAAACGTTTTTGCTCTCTGGAAACTTGGGCAGTAAGGGCCGCGCGGCCTGCAAAGAGGGTGCTGATACTCCGAAGGCTGCTTGGTTTATGTGTCAGCCGGCCCGCCTTGACAGAAGCCGCAAGGTTATCGATATTTCGATAGAGAATGGATAGAGGAGAGGAAAAGCTTACGCGAATGCGCCATTCTATGGCGCATGTAATGGCCTCGGGAGTCCTTGTGATGTTCCCCGATGCAAAAATAGCCATCGGTCCTGCGATAGAGAATGGTTTTTACTATGATTTCGAATTGCCGCGACAACTCAAGCCTGAAGACCTCAAGGTTATCGAAAATCATATGACTAAGATTATCGCGGAGGATTATCCCTTTGAGCGTGAATCAATCAGCCGTATCGATGCCTTGAAATTATTTGGGAGCCAGCCCTACAAAATAGAGCTCATCAACGACATATCGGAGGATGAGGAACTGAGCATCTATCGCATGGGCGGTTTTACTGACCTTTGCCGAGGACCCCATGTTCAATCTACCGGAAAACTCTGTTCTCAGGGCTTCAAATTGACAGGTATCGCGGGCGCCTACTGGAGGGGCAGTGAAAAGCGACCCATGCTGCAGCGAATTTACGGAACTGCCTGGTACGATTCCAAGGCTCTTAGGAAGCACCTCGCATATCTTGAGGAACTTGAAAAACGAGACCATCGCCGTCTGGGAAGGGAACTGGATTTATTTTCGATTCATGAGCAAGTTGGCGGCGGACTTGTCCATTGGCACCCCAAAGGCGCCCGGATCAGAGTTCTTGTAGAGGATTTCTGGCGTACCGAGCATTACAAGAATGGCTATGAGATGGTGTTCACACCCCATGTAGGGAAGAGCTGGTTATGGGAAACCTCGGGTCATCTGGATTTTTATTCCGAGAGTATGTACCCGAGCATTCGCGTGGATAAAAGTGATTACTATATCAAACCAATGAACTGTCCCTTCCATGTAATGATTTACAACAATGGGAAGCATTCTTACCGGAATTTGCCCTATCGTTGGGCGGAATTGGGAGCCGTGTATCGCTACGAGCGTTCAGGCACTCTGCACGGTCTTCTGAGGGTTAGAGGCTTTACTCAGGATGACGCTCACTTAATCTGCACACCGAGACAGATGGAAAAGGAAATTAGGGAAGTGCTCCGTTTCAGCCTATACATGCTGCGCTCTTTTGGATTCCGGGAAATCGCGGCATATCTCTCCACAATGCCGAAAGAGGCCGTTGGCGAGCCTAGACGCTGGGAAGCCGCCCAGGATTCTCTGAGGAAGGCGGTGGAGTCGGAAGCATTGGAATATGAGATTGATGAGGGTGGAGGCGCGTTCTACGGGCCAAAAATAGACCTAAAGGTGAAGGACGCCTTGGGCAGAATCTGGCAGCTATCCACCATACAGTTTGACTTCAATCTTCCGGATAGGTTCGATATGAGGTTTACCGACAGCGATGGCACCGAGAAACGCCCCTATATGATTCATAGAGCTCTTCTTGGGAGCATGGAACGTTTTTTTGGGGTGATGATTGAGAATTATGGAGGCGCGTTCCCTGTTTGGCTCTCTCCCGTTCAGGCTGTCCTCATCCCGGTTGCGTCAGTTTTCAGCGGCTATGCCAATGAAATTGTTCGCAGGATGAGGCAGCAAGGTATAAGGGCCGAAGCTGATTTAGGTAATGACAGATTAAATGCAAAAATTAGAAACCATCAGATTCAGAAGGTTCCATACATGCTGATAGTTGGAGAGAGGGAACGTGAAAGCCAATCGGTGAGTATTAGAACTCGTGAGGGTGGGAAGTCGGATTTGCCGCTTCACGAGGCAATAGAGATGATTCGGAAGGTGATAATCGCCCGGGAATAGCTTCAAACATACCCATTCCGATTCCCAATCTCCTAGTATATCACTATTTCATTGTATATGATGATCTTTAATGCCGGAATTTTCATGGGGCAGTGCAACCCTGGACAAGCAGCTGAATAAGGTTCGGGACTTCTTGGGGAATGAAGCTCGAAGAGCGCAGGAATACGTGGGTTTTGAAATATCCCGAGCACTTGAGAGTAAGGGAAAGCTGCTTAGACCAGCCCTTGTACTAACTTCCAGTAAGCTGGGGACTAGTCCTGTGACGGATGTAGTAGGGCTTGCCGCCGCTATGGAAATGATTCATCTTGCGACTCTAATACACGATGATGTGATTGATGGTGCCCCCTCCCGCCATGGAAGGCCGGCACTGCATATCAAGATTGGGGGAGCAAGAGCCATCCTTGCAGGTGATTGGCTCCTTGCCCGCGCGCTTTCCATCGCGGGTAAGCATTATGACGCGGAGCTATTTCTGTTTCTTAACGAAAGGATTGAGGAGCTCTGCAGGGCCGAAATTCTTCAAGATGCATCAAGCGGCAGGCTTGTGATATCCAGAAGGGAGTACTGGCGGCGTGTGGATGGGAAGACGGCTGCTCTCTTGCGCCTCTCCTGCCGCGCGGGCGCCAGTGCGGCAGACGTTGATTTGCGAATTTTCGACGCACTTGACAATTGGGCCCTTACTGTTGGGCGTGCGTTTCAGATGGATGATGATGCCCTTGATTATCGGGAGCAGCAGGACCATTGGGGCATCTCGGCCGATCTTCGCGCCGGACTTAGCACATTGCCGTTGATTATTGCCTGGGAAAGTGATGATAGCAAAATCAGGAAGCTCACCAAGAATGGAATGCCTACATCACTGCGAAAGCGCCGTCAAATCAGAAAAAGAGTAATCGAATTGGGGGCCGTGGAACTAGCTCGAAAAGAGGCCGCGGCGCTGTATCAGAAGGCACGGGAACAGGCCCTTTTACTACCTTCCACCGCTCAAAAGGATTTTGATACCATACTCAACCGACTTATAAGTAGAAACTTCTAGGAGAGAACCGCGAATGAGCGAAAAGCAGAAATCACTATCCCGTTTGAAGGCGTTGGATGCGGATATCATCAAATTGGACAATATCGGGGCCCTGCTTGAGTGGGACCAGGAAACCTATATGCCCGTGGGCGCGCAAAAAGGGCGAGCCGCCCAACTGGGCCTGCTTGCCGCCTTACGTCAGGAAAAAATCCTCAATCCCGAGTGGGAAACTCTGTTTGAGAAACTTGGCTGTTCTACGCATCCGAGTTCACTGAAAGAGCGCTCAGCGGACAATTTCTCAGCAGCCGTATCTAACGCCGCCCGGTTTGACAGCACTGAATTAAACGAGGTGGATGAGGCCTTCCTGCGTGAAGTCCATAGGCGGTGGATAAGAAACAAACTTCTTCCGAGGAAGCTGGTGGAGGCAATCGCAAGTCAGACTTCGCTGGCGCAGGCTGCCTGGGCAGATGCTCGCGACACGGGAAATTTTTCGGCATTCGCACCCCATCTCGAAGAGGTTGTTAAATTGAAACGCGAATATGCGGTAACGATTGCCCCCGATGCAAATCCCTACGATACACTTCTTGACGAGTATGAACCTGACGCGGACACAGCACAAATTTCGGCCATATTTGATGAGCTAAGTTTTGGACTTCAAAACCTTGTGGATAAGCTCAAAGGGACCGTAAGCGGAGCGAATTTGCCCGCGCTGGCCTTTCGCAATCGCAGCTTCAGCATCGAAAAACAAAACACCTTTGGCCGAAAAATTCAGTCTCACATGGGCTTTGACAGCAGCCGCGGCCGCCTTGATCTCAGTGTCCACCCATTTACTACCACCATTGGTTCGAACGATATACGGCTAACCACGCGCTATGACGAAAACAGAGTTTTTTCGGGCCTGTTTAGCAATATTCATGAGGCGGGCCATGGACTCTATGAGCAAGGGATAGATGAGAATTTGCGGAGTACAATTCTGGGGGATGGAGCAAGCTTAGGTATCCATGAATCTCAATCCAGATTTTGGGAAGGCATTGTGGGCAGATCCCGTGCCTTCTGGAATTTTTGGTATACTGAGTTTCAGAACCTCTTCCCTGAGAACCTTGCTGATGTAAGAATCGGCGATTTCTACCGCGCCATCAATCTCGTGAAACCCTCTCTCATTCGAGTGGATGCCGACGAGGTTACCTATTCCCTTCACATTGTGATTCGCTTCCGGCTTGAAAAAGCTCTTATCTCCGGAGATCTCAGAATACCCGATGTTCCAGGCGCCTGGAATCAGGCATATAGAGAACTTCTGGGAATCACTCCCAATAATGATGCCGAGGGCTGTATGCAGGATATACATTGGTCGGGGGGACTTTTCGGCTATTTCCCCACCTATGCCCTGGGGAATCTATACTCGGCCCAGTTCATCAGGCCCATGGAAAACGACATAGGCCCTCTGGCAAACATACTCGAGAAAGGTAAATTGAACGTTGTTCTGCGGTGGTTGAAGGAGAGTATATACAGACATGGCCGCGTCTATAAGCCAACCGAGCTCTGCCGCCGTCTATCGGGTAAGAATCTAGGGTCATCCGATTTCTTAAACTACCTGAGCTCAAAGTACAGCCAGATATATCATTTCTGATTTTTCGTTGACCCCCTTATATCGTCTACTTATAGTTTGAGTGCATGCTTTCTTCCAACAAGCTTACTATGATTCGATTCTGCTGTGCTCCAGTAGTTTTTTTTGTTTGGTTTTTCTTGGTTGAGTCGGAATTTTCTCCTCGCCTGGGGACTCTGGTACTTTGGGCATTGTTTTTGTTTAGCGTTGCCACCGATGTCCTAGACGGCTACTTCGCACGGAGGATGAACCAGGTGACCGACATGGGAAAACTAATGGACCCATTCTCTGATGTACTACTCCTGGTTACCCATTTTGTCTGCTTCCTGGCCGCCGATCTGATGGGGGTTTGGAGTCTCATCATAATCCTGTGGCGCGAATTTGCGATCATGTTCATCAGAATGTTCCTGATTCATAGGCAGGTAGCTCTGGGTGCCAGTTTTATAGGGAAGCTCAAGACAGTTCTTTACTTTGTCGGTGTAGCGGGTGGAATTAGTGCGTTAACTCTCCGAGTCTGGCTTCCGGCTCATCCTGCTCTTCCGTCGGTAGAGTATGTGTGTGGGCTGCTTCTTGTAATTGCGGCCCTTGCTGCCTTGATTTCGTTGGCTGACTATCTTCGAAAATGCATGAAAATTATTCGAGACCGCGGATAATTTCACTCAACCAGGGGCGGCCATTTTGGGAGACGCTTGACATCTTTTACGGTCGGAAGTAAACTGCCTCTCCCTTAGACGGCTTGTTCGGCTGTGTGTCCGGGGCCTGTAGCTCAGCTGGTTAGAGCGCACGCCTGATAAGCGTGAGGTCACAAGTTCAACTCTTGTCAGGCCCAGATGTGTTTGCGCCTTAAGAGTCTGTCGAGCTTACCTGCAAAGCATGATGTAATTGAGTGAGTCTCCCGGTTTCCTCAAATAGGCTCATTAGAAATTGCAAATCTGCGAAATTTACAAATCGCATCGTGATCTGGGTGGGTGTAGGCTGTCGGATAGCGCACACAGATATTCCCCCAGGCTGCACGTTCTATCCCGCGGCTACTGAATATGCCACTGCATAACAGAAGACTGGAAGTGAAAGCATCATTGCGGGTGATATTGCTCACTCCCTGTTCCATTCTGCCGGTTGCGGCAGGCAGCAGGAATCCTAAGCCAAAGTCCGACAGACTCTTAGGCCGAGCCTAACTTGGTTTTAGAACACCAGCGGCACTCAAGGGCTATGCTCTTTGTGCTTATCAAGGTCAGACGGGTCTTCGCGCCCAGCAGGATTCGAACCTGCAACCCTCGGCTTAGAAGGCCGATGCTCTATCCAACTGAGCTATGGGCGCTCTGATGCTTATGAAATGAACAGCCGGTTCATGTGCAAGAATCCAACGCTGTTTTGGCATTGTAAATGAAAATAGTAAAGCCCCGCAACGATTAAAACCGTGCTAACGATTGAAACCGTGCTGTCGAAGCCTAACTTCATCCTGAGTTTCTTCTTTGCCGGATCTTTGCCTTGCAGCACGATACGCAGTTCTCAAGCTCCTCATGAAGGCTTTCTCGCCCTCTTGGAAAACGTACTTCAGGAGCTGTGGGTCTAGATGAGCATGAAGCTGTACTTTGCCTCGGGAAAGCCGTCAATGGAGAGAGTGCAAAATTGGGAATTGTTTGAGCATTGGTATATGATATGCGCATGATATCACCTGCTGCCTCACGCATATTAGCTGGAAGATTTGCAGACTCGCGATATCGCTGCTGGCTTGGTATGGTTTTCATGTGTTTTTTTGGCGGGAGGGAACACCTGTACTCCGAGGTTCGGATGATTCCGAACGAAGAGATGCTTGCTATCGGAGCAATAGAAGGAGCCCTGCCTCTTGAAACCCTGATTCGTGCCGCATTCCTGGCTTCGGGAGTAAGCGGTAATGAGCTCGATAAGTATGTAAACAACACACTGGAAATTAGAGATTCGCTCAATTTCCGTACCACTCTCGATATGGTAAGTAGGGGGGAGGCACTGCTGAAATGGATGCATGAGAATTTGCTGACGCGATACGAGGAACTTCAAACCTCCCTGGTGGTTTTGCTGGAAAAGGGAACCTATAACTGCGTATCTTCCGCCGTTTTGTATATGCTGCTGGCCCGCAGTATTGGGATTCCGGTTCACGGAGTACTAACTAAGGATCATGCGTTTTGTCGTATCCCCGTGGCAACTGGCGGAATTGATGTGGAAACCACGACGATTTACGGATTTGATGCTGGTTCGCGCAAGCTTGCACGGGATACCTTTACCAGCCGCACTGGGTTCACTTATGTTCCGACAGGGAAGCAGCGCAGGGATATCGGGGAGAAAGAATTTGTTGCTCTCATTTTGCAAAATCGAGTATCCATGCTGCAGAAATCCGGGAACTGGGAGGAAACGGTAGGCTTATCGCTTGACAGGTGGGCGCTGACGAAGAGTCAGGCAGCAATGGAAGAGTATCGGTTGTCAGTTAGAAATTATGCCATATATCTCAATGAGCAGGGGCGTCAGGTACAGGGTCTGTTCTTCTTGGATGATGCGGCGAGGACTTTGGGTAAAAATCATAGACTTGAGGATATCGCGTCGACGCTTCTGGGGAATGCGATTGTTCTCAATTTGAGAAAGAATCGCATTGAGGAAGCTCGCATGATTCTTGAGGAGGAGAAATTAAATGCCCTTGTATCGCGGGATTTTCTAGCCGCACGCCGGAGAGAAATGATGCGCCGTGAGCTTGAAATCACGGTTCAGAGTGTCAGGGATGAATCTTCATTTCGTGCTGCTCTGGATGATGCGGATAAGGCTTTAGCGGCTGATATCATAGATATCAGGCGATGGGAGGAACTGGTTGTATTTCTTTGGACTAAGGAAGCTCAGCGTAAGTCCATTGGTGGGAATTGGATGATCGGCTGGCTGTTTTTGGAAACCGCGCCAGAGGTTACCCGAGCTATCTCAGGATGGAACAACCTGGAAGCTGTGTACGAGTACAACACCATCATTACTTATCACAATCGTTTTGCCGCGGCCATGAAACAGAGGCGTGTGGATACGGCCAGGACAATTCTGAACGAGGGGCTTGAACTGTTCCCCGATTCCTCTATTCTAATTGCCGATAAAGAATTACTCATGAAAAGGCCATAGCTTTTACTAAGTTCCTCAACGCAAGTTGTCGAGAATGAGAAAGGGTGGTTTAAGCTTGGACTGTGTGAGTAACCGAGAGCAATGGGAAAGCCTTATGCGCTTGATGGAACGGGAGTTAAAAATACTCGAAAGCTGCAAGGGCGCGTCAATAAGCATGCAGGCGAGTCTTCGTGCAAAAAACTGGCAAGAACTTGAGCTTGCGTTGGAGCATCTGGGGAATTTAGCCAGTGATTTAGAGAATTGCGAGTACCGGAGACAGGTTCTTAGCGAAAATTTGGGCAGCGGATTCATTGGGGAAAGGGTGGTCGAATTGCCGGATGAGCTCCAAAGGCGTTTCAACCTGCTGAAGTTCGAACTGAGGGCCAACTTGCTCAGAATTAGAAACCGCATCCACGGCATGGCTGCCTACACGGAATCACGGGGCGGATTGGTACGTGAGATGGTGGAAATCTTAGTTCCATCTGCCCGCGGTCGTATATACAACGAGCGTGGGGAGACAACTTCCTCCAACGGAGGGTCGCTAGTTGTTTCGCATAACTTGTAGAGGATTACGAATATGTCTAACACCTTCAGCGGAATAGAAATTGGAAAACGAAGTCTAAACACACATCAGTTGGCTCTAAGCACCGTGGGCCATAACCTTTCGAACGCATCGATGGAAGGATATTCCCGTCAAAGAGTAATCATGCACTCAGTCGATGCTCTCTATCGTCCACAGCTAAATCGTGAGGAGCGGGCCGGACAGATTGGACAGGGTGTAGAGGCTGCGAGTATTGAACGCATCCGAGATGAGCTTCTGGAGAATAGAATACTGGCCCAAAGCGATGATGCAGGCTATTGGCGCGCGCGGGATACTTACCTGCTTCAGATTGAGCAAACCCACCTTGAACCCTACGGGAGCTCCATACGAACTTTGATGGATGAATTTTGGAAGGGATGGCAGGAGCTTTCCGTTCATCCCGATGGAGAAGCAGAGCGTCAATCGGTGTTAAGACGGGGAGAAGCGCTCATGGATGGAATCAATCGAAGCTACAGCAGGCTCAAGGAAATTCGAACCATGATAAACGACGACTTAGTTGTTTCCGTGGGCGAGGTGAACGGCATGCTAACCGATATCAAGGCTCTCAATGGGGAAATAGTCAAGTCTGAGGCCATGGGTGATAATCCAAATGATCTGTATGACAGGCGCGATTTATTGGTGAATAGACTGGCCAATTATTTACCTCTCACCGTAGATAATCGAGATCCTGATGAGTTTCTTATCCATACGGGAGGACTCCATCTGATACAGGGTGCTCAGGTTTCGTATATTGCGGCTAACGAGAATCCCAATAATGAAGGTTATCACGATGTTCGCTGGGAGGTTAGTGGCGAATTGCTGATGCCGCGATACGGCAAAATCGGTTCATTACTCGAACTGAGGGATGTAGATGTTCGCGGTGAAATCCAATCGCTTGATGAAATGACAATGGCCTTCGCGGATTTGGTTAACGAGATACATCGAGAGGCGTGGTCATCCAATGGAATCACCGGGATAGATTATTTCCGGGAGTATCCCTTCGTGGACAGTGCTTCCGGGAGCTATGACAGGAGCGGCGATGGGGTGCTGGATTCAACCTATGTCTACCGTCTTACGGGCAGCAACGCGTTGGATTCCAGGGCAATAATCGGCTTTGCCGGCACCATCACAATTGATGGCAGTGAGGGACCGGTAGAGATTCCGTATACAGCCGCTGACACCGTGGAAATGGTTTTGAACAGAATCAATTCTTCAGGAGGTGAAGTTAGCGCCAAACTGAACTGGAATGGGAGATTGGAACTTCGCGCCGGAGCAGCCGAGGGAATCGACAATCCTGATTTTGTAATCAGGCATGTTGAAGACTCAGGACAATTTCTGGTAGGTTACGCGGGTTTGCTTGAAGAAAGCGGCCCCCTGGCTGCATACGATTGGCAGGTTCCAGATGCCGTGCTAAGCCTGCGGGCTGATGGAACAGCATTTTCGGTTTCTCCCCTAAGTCACCCCTCAGGTTGGCTCAGAGTGAATGAAGAGTTGATTGCCGACCCCTCAAGAATTGCCGCTTCGCTCAGCGAGACGGGACAGATTCCATCGGGAGGGGACAACAGGGCGGCGCTCAGCATTGCCCAACTTCGCCATCGGCCCGTACTTGCGGGCCGGAACGGAACTTTTGATGATTGGTTCGCCCTCGCCGCGGCAAATATCGGCTTAAAAGGTGAAATAGCCGCTCAAACGAGGGAGAGTCAGAACTTGGTTATGAAGGAGTTGGAAGATTTGAGGCAGTCGATTTCCGGAGTAAACTTGGACGAGGAATTCTCCGAAATGATCAAATTTCAACATGGATATAATGCCGCTGCCAGGTTTATTACGGTAATCGATAAGATGATTGAAACTATAATCGACAGATTGGGAGTTTAGTATGCGGATAAGTACGTATATGCCGATGTATGATAGTCGCTTCCGTATGTCTGAGCGGAATTTTCGAATGAGCCAGGTGCAACGCGCCATTGCCTCTAGTCAGGCCATAGGCGAACTTCGGGACGCGCCTGTCGATGCCGCTCATGCTACAAGGTTAGATTCCTCCACAAGACGGTTGGAAAGGTATATGAAAAATATCGACTATGTTCGCGGTAGATGGCTGCAGGCCGAGGGCTATATGAACGAGGCACTAACCATAGTGCAGCGACTTAGAGAGCTCTCCATACAGGGTGCGAACGGCACCTACAGCAGGGAGGACATGAGTTACATGGCCGTAGAAGTGGAGGCGCTCATGTCGGAGTTATCGCTGGTAGTAAATGCTAAGGGGGGGGATGGTCAATATCTTTTCGCGGGTGATGAGGTTTCCACACCGCCCTTCCTGATTAATACCGGCCGCGTGCGGGGCATGAGCAGACCTTCGATTACCAACATAGCCTACGAGGGAGATATAAACAGAAGTCGAGTGGAAATCACTGATGGGCAGACAGTGGAATCCAATCTTAGGGGGAATGAAGTTTTCTGGGCCGAAACCCAGCAGATTTTCGGCGCAAATGACACCGAGGGTTTCATGGTGAGTGAGCAAGGTAGATTCATTATTGACGGGGAAGAAGTTGTTTTGGAAATCGGCGACAATATCAACACCGTCATTAGAAAAATAAACGATTCGGGGGCTCCGGTTAAGGCCTCAATCGATCCTGTAACTGGCTCGTTGAATTTGGCAACAACTGTCCCCCATCAGATATGGATTGAACCGGTGGAGGGTAGGGCACTAATTGACATGGGACTTCTTACCGATAGAGGCGGAACAAACCCCCCGATGAACTGGCATCCAGATGCGATAGTTGCGGGGGGAAGTCTTTTCGATCAGGGACTGGCCTTAAGGGATGCCCTTCTTGATGGTGATCAAGAACGGGTGGGAGGGGCCGTGCTTGGCGGCCTTGATAAGGGACTTGATGCGCTGCTTCTCAATTTGGCCGATCTTGGAGCAAAGAACGAGCGTCTGGAAGTCACCATGAACCGCCTGGCCGATGAAACTTTGGCCCTTACTGATTGGAAATCAAGGTTGGCCGACACGGACTTAACCGAGAAAATTACCGAGATGAGCATGTTGGAGTATACCCGGAAGGCTGCCTATCAGATTGCCGGACGAATTCTCCAGCCGACTTTGATGGATTTCCTCAAGTGAGGCTAAGATGAGAGTTGATACTAAGGCCTATGGCCCGCTTGAAGTGGATGCAAGGCAGAGAATAAAATTTCCTCAAGGGCTTTATGGCTTTGAGGAATTATCCGACTACGTTCTTCTGGATGCACGCCAAAAACCCTTCTATTGGCTTCAGTCTCTTACCGCCAAAGAAACAGCATTTGTTTTAATTGATCCTCTTATAGTTCGCTCCGATTACAAAGTCGACGTTGATTCTCGGGATTATGAAACCTTGAAGCTAACTGGTCCCGAGGATAAGAGATTTCTGCAATTTGTTATCGTTACGATTCCCACAGATGGTCGGGCGATGACGGCCAATTTGCAGGGACCGTTAATTGTCAACAAGGAAATTCGGGAAGGACTTCAATGTATTTCCCGCTGTAATGAGTGGCATGTGCAGCACGATATTGTCGAAGAGATGCAATCAAATGAGAACCGGGCATGCTGATACTCTCCAGGAGAAAGGATGAGAGTGTAATCATTGACGATGCCATTGAGATTTCCGTCGTTGATATCAGAGGGGATCAGGTTAAGCTGGGAATCAAGGCACCTAGAAGCATGAAAATATATCGAAATGAATTATTTCAGGCAATTCAGGCCGAAAATCGAGCCGCTGCCTCCGCGCCGGTGGATTTTCCAACACTCAAGCTTTCAAAAGGCAATTAAACACCCATCGCTCATCCCCGTTTCCGCTTCATCGGATGTCTTTTTAGCGAGGCATCATATCCGGATGCTGAGGCCGATTTCAGCATCACTTGGTCTAAGATATACCGGCCCTGTGTTCAGGGGATCGGGGCCATTCTTTTCATAAGCGTTTCTTGCCGCAGTGATCATCGCAGCTCCTCTACCATAACCGGCAAGTCGATCAATCGTAACACGATTATATCCTTCCGCGAGATCAGCATTGGGGCCAGTGGCCAGAATCGCGAATTCCTTTGTCAAGGGGCCAAGGAATTTATCCAGGGCGATATCTTGGTAATCTCTAATTCGCTGTCCATTCTGGAATGCTGTCGTGTAAACTCGCTTTTTTCTGGCATCTATTATAGGCACCACAGCACCAGGCCAGTCTTCTCGTCCGGCTGCCAACAGGTCGAGGGTAGGCAGCACCTTCAAGTGACAAGATGCCCCCATTACGATTCCCTTCGCGGTTGCCATACCAATTCGCAGACCTGTAAAGGAACCCGGCCCGGCAGAACACGCGACAATGTCCAAATCTTCGGCCCTGATTGTAGACTGTTCAAACGCGGATGCTACTGCCGGCATTAGCGATTGGGCATGATTAAACTCATTGTTGATAATCAATTCGATGCAGTGTCCCCTGCTGCCTAGAGCAACAGTTAAAACAGATCCGGATGTTTCCATTACGAGGATGTTCAAAATCGGCTTCCAGCTCTGATTATCGTGATACTCCGCTGCTCGCCATCTATGAATTCCATTGCTACCCTGAAAGCTCGTTCCGGCAGTTCCTTTCCCGCTCGCTCACCCCATTCGATTACACTCACCCCAGTACCATTTAGTTTTTCTTCGAAATCCAGCCAAACAAATTCATCCGAGGATTTTAGTCGGTAGAGATCAAGGTGATGAAGTGGAAGTCTCCCGGAGTACTCATTTATAATAGTGAATGTGGGACTGGTTACGGCATCATTGACACCAAGGGCCTCGGCTAGTCCTTGAACGAAAACGGTTTTCCCCACACCAAGCGGCCCGGTAATCGCCACAACATCCCCCGGGGCAAGGGTGTCCCCAAGTGCCCTACCTAATCCCCGAGTCTGCGAAGCGCTTTGAGTTATCAATTGCTCATTCCTTTTCATGTGGGTTAGAACTGCGCCTGAGCAAACTTCCGCCGGCAATACACGGATGGAAAATGCTCCGATAAGTCGCCTTTAAGGGAGATCGTATACATAACTGTTAATCAAATTCATGTTTTCAACGCTTGCCTTGGTGAACATCACATGGATGATGTTTTTTGTACGATTAACCATACGAGTATCCACTATTTCCCCGAAAACAGCAACATTTTCTCTAGCCCTATACTCGAAAACCAGTTTTACTAATTTCCCCGGTTCAAGGGAGCGACGCGTTGAAATAGAACAGCCGCCAGGAGAGAGATCAATCAGTGTTCCAATTAAGCCCGTATTATTTGCAGCCGATATCTGCTCGGTCAACTTCTTTCCCTCCTCTTTTTCGGTGAAGCGGACAGGATATAGGTTCACGCGGCAGTCGATCGCACGTCTACGGTATTCCCGTATTAACGACCGATTCTCCCTTGTCGTGTGTCCAAGTATTACACTTGGTATCCCCATGACGCTGGTGTATCCAAGTACCTTGGATTTGAAGACAATTTCCCTGCTGTCGATATTCAGAATAAACAGTTTGATCTTGCTTCCCTTGCGCCATCGTTTGGTCTCAGGACTTTCCGGGATTCCGGCGCAGTAGAATTCCTTGAGGTTTGCGGTAATCCATGAGGCAAAACGTTTGCCATCCTCCTGCTGAAAGTTTATTTTTTGATTCATTCGGAGCTGTTTGGATGAGGTTACATTGCCCCTGTCCGAAAATAATCTGTCGATGCGCTGCTTAATCCGGTAAATCTCCAGTTGCTCGTTCCTCGCCGAGGGGTTTTTGGAATCAGAGGAGTTGCTCAGGGCTTCTGTGAGGGCTCTATTGAGCTCTGCGGTATTTGCCAGCAAGCTAGCCGGTTCACGAACCTTTTTCATGAAGCTTTCCAACAGACGGATTTGGCTCTTTGTCAGCCCAATCGAAATTGCCCTGCGTCGAAAAGTTCTTCTATTGGTTCTTTTCTCGCCAGCGCCGGGAGTGGAGTACCAGAATATCACAGCAATAACCGCGAGGATTATTATCCCCGTTAATATCGCCATCTTCAAATCAAAAGCGACTTGATAAAGATGACTTGGGGCTAATTGCATTATTGAGTTGGTGTTAGATCGAACTTCATCTTGCCTGGCAGTTCCATAAGCTTCGATTTTAATTCATATTCCAGCAGGTCTCCAATTAGCACTGTGTCGTTGACTACCAGGGCAGCCTCAAGTTCGGATAGCATCTTGTTTATATCATTTATGAGATTATCCATTCCGGCAGCGCTGGCTCCCCAGGTCAAACACCTGATGAACTTCTGAAGAGTCTCGCAGAGTTCGTCGATTGCATCCATGGCCTGCTTATCCTTGCCGATCTGAAAGTTTACCGCAACTTCATCGAGATTTTCCGCAAGCCGAGACAGCGCAGCCGCAGCGATTTTTGCCTCAGCAACCGGGTCGCTCGCCTCCCTCAAACGGTGATCCAGTATTTTGAGCATGGCTGCCGCATTTGAGATCAGTTTCTGGTGATTCTGTCCCAGGGTTTCTTCTAAACCGGATACGATGGGAGAATCTGGTGCTTCACCTAGGATTTTAGGGAGAATTCTTCTAAGGTCTTGATAGCTTGATTCCAGATCTCTAAGTGTGTCGCTATCCTTTGCTTTGGCAGAATCTGTCAGCAGGGTAAAAAAATCTCTTGCGGTTTCCAGTTGTCGTATTCTACTTTTCCGGATGCTGAGCGCCTCGATTGATAGTTGCTTCACCTCCTCTACCGGTTTTTTGAACGAGAATCCCTCATCGAGTGTTATTTTTTGGTTATCAATTTCGATGTCACCTACTAGCATACCAGTGCCGCTGAGCCAGATCCGAAGTTCTTCAATCACATCTCCGATTGTTTTTTCGCCTTCCAACGTGAAATCTATTTCATTCCCGTTGACAGTTATTTTCATAGACATTCCTGATTTCTCTAGCGTTCATTGCCCTGCTGAAGAGCAAAGTTTTCGAGTTCCTTTGAACTGTTCTCCAGTTGATTCAAAATTGCTTCCATATTTCCGTACTGGCGCCTCAAGTCTGCCTCATAGTTTTCAAGATATTGCTCATAACTTGCAATGTCCTCTTCGGTATTATCAATCTGCCCGTCTATTCTCGCTATCCGGCTGCTGACGAAACCACCGCTGCGCACATAGGAGGTGAGATATCTCTCAATGGCACTTGCAATCCCGCTGTCTATTACAAAATCACCACTCGTATCTCTTCCAAAAAGTTCCCTGACTGCATCAATATTCGTCTCAAGGGCCTTCTCCAGTTTTTCCTCGTCTATCTCAAGGAGGCCCCTGAGCTTTGAAAAATTGACTACGCCCGTGCTTCCGGATGAGGCATTGGTCGAAATGCCGATGTGGGCAAGCAATGAAAGATCAGTCCCTGTGCTGGTAGGATAGGGATTGGAAGCGATGCTCTGAAGCCGACTCTTAAGCTGAGCCAAGGCATTTTCTCCCCGCATATATCCCAATTGAGTTTCCATATCTTTGCGCTCGTCATCGCTCAGATATTCCAGTTCATCAATTATACCCTGATCGTCGTTTGTCAGAACCGATATGCGTGTTATCAGTTGGTTGTAGTCAAAAACAAACCGAATAATTCTATCTTTTGCGGTTTCCAAATCCGGATTGATGGATAATTCCACTGGCTCTGGCGAGGAGCGTTTGATATTGAGCGTTAGTCCATCAATCAGATCATCAATCGAGTTGCCGGGACGCCGGATCTCGATTCCCATAAATTCAATTATTGCATCCTCTGCCTGACTAATCGGGTTGACTGGCTCAAAATTCCCCGACTGTCTTGGATTGAAAATACGAATATCCGTGATTTCCACTGATAGATTGTTATTACCATTATCCAGTACAATTGCCCGGATATTTTCAGGCAGGCTGGAAGCCTCCATTCTGACAAGCCTCAGACTCCCATCCATAGCTCCGTCAAGATCAATGGGTGGAAGATTGAAGCTTCCCGAGCTGCTTTCGACTCTCAGCATATCCCTGACTCCCTGCTCTGCTTCGGGAATTCCGTCGTCTGATGCGGGAGCTAAAGGAATTTCTCCAGGCCGATTCTCCGGCGCGGCAGCCGTCGCCGGATTTAGGGGATTCGCAGTGTCGTTTTCATCAAATTCTATAACTCGATATCTGTACTCCAGCACCAGTTCCGAGTTCATTTCTACCTCTTCCTCGAAGGGTAGGTGTACGGAGGTGCTGGGGCCGGCTATCACACCCCCATCCGAGAGCTTCAGTACATCTTTGGATGAATCAGCATAGTTCTTCAGATCCTTGAGGGCGTTTTCAGGCAATATCTCCCATAAATCCGCAGCTTTTCCCTGTATCATTCCAATTTTCAAGCCCAGATTTACCGCATCGTCTTCGAATACCAGTTTGTTTTCAACCCCTGTAGGTATTGCCTCAATCATTATAACCTGTGTATTGGGGGTGTTCCGAACTGTTCTCGCCCTGATTAATCCCTTTCCCCTATCGCTTAAACGGCGTGAAAAATCCTCAAGGGTACCGCCCCGATAGCGAAAACTTAGAGATTTGGTACCGATTTTGAACGTGTAATCACCCGCATCAACCCGAAAAGCCTTATCAAGTGGAGACGAAATAAAACGATCTGAGGTGGCAACCTGTCTTATTGTAACGGAGTAACTGTCTATGGGCGCATTTCTACTGGTCAGTGCTGTCAGAATTTGCTCGTTTGAACTGCTTGCTACTTTCTCGGAAAATGGATTCTCGAAACCATATAGGCTTTTCGCGGTGCGGTGGAGGCTTCCAAGCTCGCGATTAAGTTGGCGCCACACTGCCTTGTTTTTCTCCAGTTCCGATAGGTTTTTCTCCATCCTGTCAAGTTTGAGGCGCTCAGCCGCAACGAGGTCCTTTATCAAACCCGTGGTGTTGTACTTGGATGAGACACCGGGAATGCTGATTTCAGCCATTCTTTTCGCTCCTGCCAGCCATCTTGTGCCGAAAAAGGCAGGCGTCAATGGCACTAGACCACAGACGCAGCCTGGATTTCAGAGATTCGAAAATCCCGCCTCCCTACTTAAGCTAGCTCGTCGAACAAAATCCCCAGAGCCCGCTCAATGTTTTCGTGGATTTTCTGCAGTTCCCGCGACGGGATTTCCCTGATTATCTTATCGGTATCTCTGTCTATGATTCTAACGGCCAAATGGGAAAGTTCGCCCTTCAAGACGTATTGAAAACGGGTATTTCGGATTAATTTATCGAGAGCAGACCTGAGTTTTTCCCTGTCTACATCAGGAGTGGAGATTTTCCGTTTTTCGGATGAAGGCAAGCCCGTTTTTGCCCTATTGCCCGAAACTTCCGTGTTTCTAATGGTAGTCGTGTTGGTGAGGTGCGCTACATTCATGCATTCCTCCTATACTATAGGGAAGTCACGAGGGACGACGCGTATCCCTCGGATTTCCCGGCAGAAAAGATGACATCCAGAAATCTCTTCTACCGTTTCAAACATTATCCCAAAATTTGAAGTACAGACTGCGTTCGCAGATTGGCCTGCGCGAGCATTGAAGTGCTGGCCTGCGTTAGAATCGAATTCTTCGTATAATCGACAATTTGCGATGCCATGTCCGTATCTCTAATCTGGGACTCGGCTGCCTGAAGATTTTCAGCGGCTATTGCCACCCCCTTGGCAGCCATCTCGAATCGATTCTGGTAAGCACCGAGATCGGCTCTTTGCTTGTTTACTATCTTGAGTGCATTATCCACGATGCCGATGGTTCGGTTCGCTTCCTGCACAGAAGAAATAGTTACAAAGCTGCCAGGATTCTGACTACTCTCAAGCCCCAAGGCTAGGGCAGTCATAGTTCCAATCCGGATTCTCTCGCTCTGATCCATGTTGGCTCCAACTTGAAGCTGCATGATCTCGCCGGTTGCGGATCCCTCCGCAAATCTACCGGTCAGAACATTCATGCCATTGAACTGGGCATGTGAGGCTGTGCGATTTATTTCGTCAACAAGCTGGGAAACCTCCACCTGAATCTGCATCCTATCCTCGTTGGAATAGATGCCATTCGCGGCCTGAACCGACAGCTCTCTAAGTCTATGCAGTATGTCTTGGGACTCCTGCAAATAACCCTCGGTGGTCTGTATGAAGGATACGCCGTCTTCGATGTTCCGCACTGCTTGATTCAAACCGCGGATCTGACTACGCATTTTCTCACTAACCGCCAGCCCCGACGCATCATCACCGGCCCGGTTGATTCGGAGTCCACTCGCCAATTTTTCCATTGACTTCATGGCCTGTTGATTCACGATACCTAGTTGCCGATTCGCATTTATGGCGCTCATGTTATGATTTATTACCATGTTCTCTCCTTGAATACTGGATATAAGAGCATCCATGCTCCTACTCTCCTCAAAACCACGGATCTTCGCCGGACATGAGCCAAGCGCGTCACCTCAAGCCAGCTCAACTCCATTGGAACGAGGAGCTATTCCCGCCTTGGACGGGAATGGCACGCAGGCCCGTGGCATGCTCAAGAAGATGCTTTTCAAAGATCAATATCCCTCTTCCCAACCCAGCCTTAGCAGCCGGGTAAGCCTCATAAGTAATTGTAATACTTTTCAGGCTTCTCCGGCAAGCTTTTTTTTAGTTCCGGACTACTGAAGCAGCTGCAGTACGCTCTGTCCCCTCATGTTCGCTTGAGCGAGCATGGCGGTGCCAGCCTGCGTCAGAATCTGGTTCTTTGTATACTCAACCATGCCGGTGGCCATATCCAAGTCTCTTATTCGGCTCTCAGAGGCCTGAAGGTTCTCGGCTCCCACATCAATTCCCTTGATCGCTAGTTCCAGACGATTTTGATAGGCTCCCAAATCGGCGCGTTGTTTGTTAACCTGCTTCAAGGCTTCATCCAATACGCCTATGTTTCGATTGGCCTGATCGGGCGTACTAAGTGATACAAAGGCACCGCTGGCGAATTCTCGCAACCCCAAAGCGGTGGCGGTCATTGTTCCAATGTATACCTGCTCCCTTTGGTCCATATTCGCTCCGATATGGAGCCACATTGAAGCCGTGGGCGCATTGAGCCCTGTGAAACTGGCAAAGCGGCCGGTGAGCATATTCATACCGTTAAACTGGGCATGAGATGCAATGCGGTCAACCTCATCTACCAACTGCGACACTTCCACCTGAATCTGCATTCTGTCTTCCGCAGAATAAATGCCGTTAGCCGCTTGGATAGCCAGTTCCCTGATCCGTATCAGTACCTCCGAGGACTCCTGTAAGTAACCCTCTGTGGTTTGAATAAACGAAACACCGTCCGAAGCGTTACGACTTGCCTGCTGCAAACCCCGAATTTGAGCCCGCATCTTTTCGGAAACCGCTAAACCCGAGGCATCGTCTCCAGCTCGCGAAATTCGAAGTCCGCTGGAGAGTTTTTCCATGGCCTTGACGGTCATCTCATTGGCCACCTTCAGGTTTCGCTGAGCATTTATGGCGCTCATGTTGTGATTAATGATCATCTGATCCTCCGTGATTGATAATTCACGGGCATCCATGCCCGCTTGAGTCAGGATTCCACTAGACTTCGGGCAAAAACTAAGGCCTATCGACAGAATTCGCCCGAATTTTAGGAATTACCTTAATGCTCCAATAATCGGTCCTTAATCTCTAAAAACTTGAGTGAAAACTTCGAATTTTCTAAAGTGACGACGAGTTCTGCCGACTGGGATTTGCTGGATTTCGGGACGGGAAAGCACGCGGTTACTCCAATAGGCAGCTTGTTCTCACAGGCATACTCAAATCGAAGATTGATTGAGGTATTCAGGAGAAGAATTTTTCCAGTTCATTATCTTCTATCTCGTTCGGGGAAGTAATACGCGTCGCGCCTGGGTGTCTCAGACGGTCGTTGATAAGGATTCTGTATTCCAAAGGCGTATCTTCCGGTTCGAAATGCAGTGCAATTACCGCAAGGCTGTTATGATTCTCGATAGTGTCATGGCGAATTATTTCACCGGTCAACATAATGTTCCTGCCGAAGGTCTGACTAAGCTGAACCGTCGCCTTCTTTCCAATTAGAGAAGTCGAATTGCCAAGAACTATGATTTTGAGTCCGGAGAAGGAGATGTCCCGGAGTAATCCGTTTCTTGGCTTTCCATCAATGTGTACCGTGTGAGTGGTTGATGCCAGGTTGAGTAGACGAATATTGTTCGTATTGACAGCAATTCTCTCCTCTGTGCGGCGCTTGGAATTGACATTGGCATCCAGCATGGCACCAAGAATCTCAATCAAAGCGTCTGGAGGGCGGTGATTATACTCTAGCTGTGCAAAATAAACTTCCTCCTTGTCTCCATATTGTGTGAAACCAACTATCCGACTGTGAACAACAAAACTTATCGTATCATTGCTATCCTCTTTCTGAAAACTGTACCTTAAGTAAACCAGTTTTGCTGCCTGCAGCTTGGTCAATAACCTGTTGGGTAGAACGATCATTATTTTGGCCCCGCATAGGGATGAGGAGTAGATAACACAGGCCCTCTGCCCTCCCTTGTATTTGAGATGGGTTTGACTTCGCACCATGCGCAGGGATCTGGTGACCTCCTTTGTGAAGGTGACATCTATTCTCTTATACTTCTCGTAATAGGTGTCTAGCTGCTGGCTGGTGGTAAAAGGCATTTACACCCGATTTTATAACTTGGATCTTACACAGAGTCAATTGAATCACTCTTTCCAAGCAAGCGACAACCTTATGCAACTTCTCGATATTTTGGTTTTCCAGGTTAAAAAAACAAGGGGAATTATTTGTCCACATTGATGGCGCGGTATTGCGCTTATCAGAGGATATAATATCGAACTGAGGTTTCGCCTATTTCTTTCAGTATTTCGAACATCTCTTCTTGCTTCAAATTGTTTTCCCGGAAGTACATGGACACTGGAGCAAAGCGATTGCGCTCGCTGGAACCATCACGCTTGAAGATATAGGCGCGATTCAAAGGATAGAACTCGTTCATCATCGATATTTTAGACATTGCGAATGATTTTTCGTCATAGTTCTCAGCGAAATCACAGCCTTGACCGAAGCGGACAAATGGCATCAGCGGTTCGTGGCTCAAGGCGGCTTTGATGCCGATCAGGTTTTTGCCTAGCCTTTCAATGGCGTTGCCTTGTGCTGCTTTTTTCTGCTGCAAAAGTTGTTTCGATCAACCCGAACATCGCGACCTCCTGTTTTTTATGACTGCGTGTCGGCGTACTCGCGTATGTTGCTCCGCAAGCGCGAACACTATTACAACGCGGATACTTCGACTTTCCGGCCAGGTACTTTTTCAAGTCACGCGCAGGCCGCGTCGTATGTTGGCGGCATGCCGCCGTGTAAATTTAGTCCAATTTGTCGATAACTTCGTCCATTTCAGCAATCAGTTTGAGGGCAATGCGTTCCATTTCTTCGGATTCCTCGGGTAGTGCGCTGTTACTTCCACCCCAGTTTTTCCCCCTTAGAAGCTCATCAATTATGTAGAAACTCGTCAGGATGGAGATTTTCAGGGGGTCTGCAATATGAACGCGGTGCTTGGTTTCCTCCACCTTGTGCTTGAAATACCACAGTATGCGTTTCAAATAAGCCTCGTCTTCATCGGCACGAACGGTGAACGAGGTATCTAGTACATCAATGTTAAGTCGGCTGCCTTCAGGCATTAGAAGATATCGAACTCGCCTTGGGAGCTATCATTGCCGACATTGCCGGAATTGACGCCGCCGAATTCGGCGTTCTCCGGGCGGTGAATTCCTTCTTCAGACATGGGATTTGCGCCTGAGTTATCAGGAGCAGAGAATGGATTATTGTCGTCAGTCTGAGCATCGGAGTTGCTTGCAGAGTCTTCCGAGAAGGATTCCGCGCTGGAATCAGTTTCGTCCGCGATTGAGTTCGAATCATCTTCAGATTGCGCCTCATCACTGCCGTCAATATCATCCGGCGTGTTGACCCGGTTGAGCATGTCAAAAACATACTGAAGCCCGGCCTCTATCTCCGCCTCATCAGCTATTCGGCTCGAAATTTCGCTTCCAAGTTCTTTTAACTGTGTCTCAAGTTCGGCAATGCGCTCTTTCAAACTGGCATTTTCCGCAGTTTGAACTCTCAAAGCGTTCACCACTTTCTCTACCCGCAACTCAAGTTCCTTCACTTGTGAAAGACTAATCACGCAGGACCTCCTAGCTTCCTATCCTTCTGTGCAGGGTAGAAAAAGTCAAGATTATCATAACTGAATTCCTAAGCCTTTTTTTGCGGTATCAATCAGGGCTCTGAAGGATGTCGGGTCCTCGACGGCCATATTCGAAAGGGCCTTCCTATTGATTTCCACCTTTGATTTGCTTAAGCCGCTGATAAATCTGGAATAGTTTAGTTCCTCTGCTCGAGTTGCGGCGGAAATACGGGCAATCCACAGTTGACGAAAGGCACGCTTCCTGACTCTGCGATCTCTATAGGCATATTGACCGGCTTTGCGCACCGCGTCCTTGGCAACTCTGGTAAGCTTACTGCGCTTGCCCTGGTAACCTTTTGCGCGTTTTAATATTCTCTTCCGACGATTTTTTCGCCTTGTACCATCCACAGCCTTGGACATCTTACTGGCTCCTCGCGTATGGCAGCATTCGTTTCAGCCGGGGCGTTTCGGTTTTGCTAACTACTACTCGATGGCGAAGATTTCTCTTCCTTTTGGGGGACTTCTTGGTGAGAATATGTCTGGTACCCTGGCTCTTGTATTTGAATTTGCCGCCCGCTGTCATCCTGAATCTTTTGCTTGCGCTCTTTCTTGTCTTTATTTTTGGCATCATACCATTCCTATTGGCTTGCCGTTTTCTGTCCCTTTTTTACAGGACTTGATCTTGGTGAGAGTAGCATGGACATGAACCTTCCTTCCATCCTGGGAGGACTGTCCACCTTATAACTATCCTTGTTAAGATGCTCCAGTATTTTGTCCAGTTTTGCCTTGCCGAATTCAGTATGCTCAAACTCCCTTCCGCGGAACCTGACAGTTACTTTGACCTTGTTTCCCTGCCCCAGAAATTCTTGAATATGTCTCGCCTTGAAATTCATATCATGCTGTTCGATTTTCGGCTGCATTCGTACTTCCTTCAAACGAACTTGGCTGGCATTTCTTCTCTGCTCTCTGGTTTTTTTCTCAAGTTCATATTTGTATTTACCGTAGTTAAGCAGCTTGCAAACCGGAGGACGAGCCTGGGGAGATACCTCAACCAAATCCAAGCCCAAATCCCGCGCCGTATTTATCGCATTGATAGTTGCAACTACTCCGGCCTGATCGCCATTCTGGTCAATTAACCGAATTTCCCGTTCACGGATCTCTCCGTTAATTCGCATTTCTTTAGCAGCCAATACTTCTCCTTAGCACCCAAGTTATCATGTTTGTTCAAACTCTCATAGGTAAGAATTCTATATCCGGGGCTGAATGAAGGAATATATCCATAAGAGGCCGTATTTGTCCATACACAAAAAGATGTCTATCCCGTAATGGGGCAGTTTTAGGCAGCTATCTTGAACTGCTTCAAACTCATACTAGCTTACCGTCCTCCTCAGAATTTAGAATCGGTGCATTGTGAGCAGTTTTTAGGTTTTACCAATGGGAGTTATACACTTGATTCCGCCTTGAGCCAATCGCGAAAGCGATCGGCTGCACCCCCAACCTCATCATTACGTATCTTGTCCCCATTCTCGTCTATGATCTCCCTGCCCATCTCCTCCTCTGCCGCCGCTCCTCCCTGCGCCATCATTACCGCCTGAACGTTCATGGGCATCTGAGACCACGGCTGCTTAAACTCTTCGAGGCCGTCCTCTACCCTAATCTCATCAATAGTCCGCCAACCCGCAATCTGCTTGTTGCGCATCTCTGCCTTGGCCATTTCGTCTTCTTTCTCAAGCCCAACAAATCTAAAGCGGTATTTTTGAGTAACCTTCCGAATTATCTTGTTAATGTGCTGCTCGATGAAGGCAAGCATTGAAGCCAATCCACGATCCTTAGATGCTTGCAACCTTGGGGCCACCGTCTCCCCGATGATGGTCGTGCTGTCGTCCGTTTTGATTCCCAACTCGGCCAGATCAATGCTAAATACAGCGCCAACCATCGCGGAGATGAACATCATCGTTTTGTGATATTCCATATCCCGATTGTTCTGCCCCAGGCTCTTAAAATCGACGCCCACCCCCTCCTTGCCGCTGGGAAGAATGGGAATATTGAATTGCGCCCCCGCCCCCGACATGGCCGAATACCAATAACTCCGAAGCGCGTCCAACTGCGTTCTATCAACGTCTCCCATTACGGAAATGAACCCCTTCGGCACCTTGTCTCGAACAAGCTGATCCTTAATATAGTTGTATCCGAAAAGAAGAGTCGTAATGACGTTGATACACTGCTCTACCGGCGAATATCCATAGCCCCTGTAGCGTATATCTGATCGCTTGTACTTGTAGTCAAATATCAAGTCATTTGCGGTGTACTCTGCCTGCAGCTTGTCATTGATAGTCTGAATGAACCGAACACCCTTCTTGTACGCCGAAGAATCAATCACCCTGGAAATTGTGGCCCCGTCCACACCCCAAAAGGCAATAGGCTCGCCTAGCCGGTTGTGCTGTATCTCTGTCGCTATCTGATCAATCTCGTATAAATCCCGAACCATCATGGATACGTAATCCATGAAATCATCCTCTCGAAGCGGATCAAACGCGAAGCCGGTTTGCTTCACAAAAGTGGTAAGCGGAAGCACCTCGGCAGGATCGCTTTTTGCCCCCTGAAACTCCTCAGTCCGGTCCTCTACCTCAAACCTAAACCCTCGATCTCCCTCCTTGGTAGCGTACTGTAAAAATGGGGCAACCTGATCCTGACGAGTGCTAATGATTGCATTGATTAAAGGAAGCTGCCCTGTTATTCGGCGAAGCGTATCAAAATTTAGCTGCAGGACACGCTGACGCACCCCTGCCGCGCCACGCCAAAGCCATGCCTGCACATCCGGATCAACAAGCTGCCCAAGAAGCTTTTTTGCTGACGCCTCAGGCTGATATGATACCGCCGCCTTATCACGACGCCCCCGCCGCTTCTTCGTATTAGCCACGTCTCTATCATAGCACAATTACAAGGTTCCCCAAAACACAGCCGAAACACGATAACCGAAACACGCCCCCTGTATATCACTATTAAACTACATAGCAAAATTCCTTGGAAAAGTTAGAAAGTTAGGCGGCCACTCGCTCCAGTATATAAATCTTGGGCGGCTCGTTTGTTAACACATACATGCGATCATCAGAGGAATCAATGTACACGTTTACTAACTCGTTAACATACGGGAAGCCCTCATCCCACCCTATAGTACTTACCTCACCCTTAGGGGTAATCCTACGAACAGCATAATTAGAATACCTAAGATAAAGTGTTCCGGCAGAATCAATGGTCAGGTGTTTAGGCATAGATAAACATGCATCCTCACCAACACCATCCTTACTATCCTGCACCCCATTACCGGCAATAGAACACACCGCGCCCATCGGCGTAACCTTTCGAATGCGATGATTCCACATGTCTGCCGCATAAATATTGTCCGATGGGTCTATCGCTAAATTCATAATACCGCTAAACCGTACGCCCCCTCCTACTCCATCCTTAAAGCCTCGTTCTCCATTGCCCGCGACGGTTGTCACCCCCTCCCCTACAATGATCTTGCAGAGGCGATGGTTATTTCCATCCGCCACATAAACATTTCCCGATGAGTCAACAGCGACATCGCAAGGCCATCTAAATCGGGCCTCCTCAACAGGGCCGTCTGCCATGCCATCTTCCCCACTGCCTGCAAGAGTGCTTACCTCACCCTCTGGCGTAACCATACGTATGACATCATTGCACATATCCGCCACATATAAATTACCTTCGGAGCTAATATCTACAGCCCACGGCCTATCTAGGCGTGCCTTGTCGCCCTTGTCATCTATATATCCATGCGAACGAGGCTCCTTCCCCCCTACAAAGGGAATAAGCTCGCCATCTAGCGTTACTTTCACGATGCGGCTCAATGCCGACTGCGCCATATAAAGAAAGCCTTCGGGGCTCATTACCAAATCTGTTCCAACTAGAAAGCCCTCATCGTACCTGCTAAGGTCTAGGCACTTAATTTCCCTCCATCTCTCTTGCACTTCTTACCTCCCATCGCTCTTTCACTTCTTACCTCGTTTGCCCATCTCCTAGAAGCGCTCTGTTGTTAATAATGAGACTCTTGACAAATATTCCAATCCAAAACCACCAAATCTTCTACCTTGCAACAAAGGGGTTTTGCCAATCGTTTTAATGTGGTAATCGAAGGCGTCATTTTTTGCTGCTCAATGTATCTAATCGTACATATCGATACACCAGGTTCCTTAGCCAGATCCCGCTGTGTAAATCTTTTCTTTTTTCTGCGCTCCTTTAAGGCATTTGCTAATATCCTAACTACACCACGCGGCGGCTTTTCTTCTTTTGCAGAGGCAATCCACGCCGCCATATTTTCTGCGTACTTCTTGTAACTGGGAGAGCGCATTAAAGCAATTACCTCTCTCTCTCTACTAAAACCTCATACAAGTCTGCCACATAAACATTTCCCGATGAGTCCACGACCACGCCGTAGGGGAAGCTAAACTGCGCCGCTTTGCCAACGCCATCCTGATGACCACCCGCACCGCTGCCTGCAAGGGTGCTTACCGTCCAATTCCATCATCTTCTTCGGTGATCTTCCGAATGCGATTGTTGCCATAATCTGCCACATAGACATTGCCCGATGAGTCCACGGCCACGTCGGTGGGGAAGTAAAACCGCGCATCTGCGGCGGTGCCATCCTTATAACCACCCGTGCCGCCGCCTGCAAGGGTGCTTACTCTAACCTTTTCCATCATAAATACCTTCATCTTAAGCCTCCAACAGATTTATTTCCCTAGTTAGAGCCACTAGGGGCCTCTCCAGTACAGCATAATCCGGAATTGGATCATCATCGTACGACAATTGCAACGCCTGCGCGGCACTTCCTAACACGTTCAGTCTCGATACCACCTTATGAAGCTGTTGCATATGATTACGTATCAGTTTTCGCAATGCCGCCTGCGACTCCAGAATCGCAATCTCCAAATTTGACGATGCGGGATTGTGATCAATTCGTATCGCCGTTAACACATTTCCCAGTAACGCAATCAGCTCGCGGATACTCGCCACACTCATACACTCCTCCTACAACCTCAAAGCTCGAACGCGCTCTTAGTTATCCCTTTGGCGATCTCTTGACTCAAACGCCTCTCCATCTCCTCCCAAAATGAAGCGCTTGAAATCTCGCCTTCCAGGATATCTGCCACACGAGTCCACACCCACGCCTGAGTCGTTTCCAATCCAGGAATTCCCGCCATCTGGGTCCAAAAACTCTCGTTCGCAATCTTCTGCTCTAAAACGTGAACAGTCCTGCTCATCATCTT
>Ga0209781_1000028_pt1 | contig 37948 bp, 35 predicted proteins | sample WorMetHERISLAND1_3_FD_187386 | JGI IMG/M metagenome (GOLD analysis project Ga0209781, IMG submission 187386) | Marine gutless worms symbiont microbial communities from Max Planck institute for Marine Microbiology, Germany - Olavius albidus HERON... | ecosystem: Host-associated > Annelida >...
GATGATGGCGGTCATCCCGCCCAACCCGACACGCGCACGGCTCATCCGCTACGATGCCGAACTCTACAAGGAAAGGCATGTCGTCGAATGCTTCATCAACAAAATCAAACACTTCCGACGTATTGCGACGCGCTACGAAAAGACCGCCACAGCCTACTTGGCCATGCTACACCTCGTTGGCACCATGATATGGTTGCGTTAACTGTCAACAGGACCTAGCGCTTCAGTATACGGATTCTGAGAATGAGACAGTCCAGGAGGATGTCGATGGTCGAGGCCATCGCCAATGTCGCGGTCGGCTATAGCATCGCCGTCGTAACCCAGATCGCGGTGTTCCCGTTGAGGTGTCGCTCTCGGACAACCTTGCGATCGGCGCCCTGTTCACGGTGATCAGCATCATCCGGTCTTATGCGGTCCGCCGCCTGTCCGAAACCATCCGGGTTCGCCGGGTCTGGACGTGACACCGCCGCCCCGGGAAGGGCGGCGGTATCGAAATCCCGACCGGCGTCAGTTGTTGGGCCGGCCGAAATGAACGTGGATCATCCGCTGGATGGTGTCGTCGACGGTCTCGCCTGGAAGTCTCTTCTCGCGGAGTCGCTCGTAGGTCTCATCCTCGACCGGAATGAGCCAGTCGCCGTCCGGCAGCCGGTTGCCGGTCGAGCGAAACGGCAGGATGGCGGCATCGGCGATGGCGCGATAGGTGGCGTCGCTGACCTTGATGGTTTTCATCGGCCCGCTCCCAATCACTCGGTGATCCGGTAGACGCGGCCCCGTCCCTCGATCTTCTCCGAGGTAACGGTGAGGCCGAGCTTCTTCTTCAGCGCGCCCGCGATGGCTCCCCTCGCCGTGTGCGGTTGCCAGCCGAACTCTGCGACGATCTCGGAGATGCTGGCCCCCTCGGGGCGTTGCAGCATCTCGATCAGCCGGGCCTGCTTGGTCCCCTCGCGCCGCGTTCCGCCGGTCACGGGCTTGCTGTCCGGATCGGCGCCGACCGCGCGCAGGCCCTCGTCCGTGGCAACCAGGACGTCGCCCTCGTAGCGGGCGAGTCCGGCCGAGGTCAGGGCGTCGGCGACTTTCTTGATGGCCCCTCCCTTGAGGCGGTCGGGCCACCGGATGGCGCGGTCCTCGTGCTGGGCGGCGATCTTCAGAACCGATTGCTGGGTAGCGGTGAGCTTGGTGGTCATGGTGGATTCCTCCTGGTGGCCCGGAGGCGCGGCCATCGCGCCTCTGCTACCACCCGGAGCCCCGCCAGGGGAACCCGGTCGGGGCGGCGCGGAAGAGGCGCTTTCTACTCGGCGTGTTCACCCTCTTTGAAGGCGGAATCGGTGATGCGCTTCAGCAGTTCGGCGTAGTGCTCCAGGGTGCCGACGTGGCCCCAATTGATCTCGTCCGGGCTCCAGTTGAAGTGCTCGTCGCTCAGGGTCTGCAGGCGGGCGAGCATGGCGTCGATCTGGCCCTTCCTGGCGATGAAGGTGTCGAGGGCTTTGGCGTTGGTCATGATGTCCTCCTCGTTGATGGCGCATGTCCATACAGGCTCTCCGGGCTGGGAACATCAAGGTTAATCGGCTGTAATTAAACGACTTTCTTGCGCCATGTCCGACAACACCCAGCCCATCGCGGTGATCGCCAGCCTGCTCGACATCTCCGAGCGCCGGGTGCAACAGCTGTCGCGGGTGGGGGTCATCCCGAAGGCGGCGCGGGGACGTTACGAACTCATCGGATCGGTCCGGGGCTACATCCGCCATCTCCGCGATCTGAACATCAAGAGCGGCATCGGCGCCGCCGACTACGGAACCGAGCGCGCCCGTCTGGTCAAGGCCAAGGCCGACCTGGCGGAAATGGAGGCGTCCCGGATGCGGGGCGATCTGCTTCCGGCGCCCGACGTGACGGCGGCCTGGACGGAGATCGTGGCCCTGATGCGCTCACGGCTGCTGGTGTTGCCCGACAAGATCGCACCGGTGGTTCATGAAACGACAAGCCTCAGCCAAGCAAGGGACGTCATCAAAAAGGCGGTCTTCGAAATCCTCGCTGAAATCGCCGCGACGGAAGTCGAGATCACGCCTCGAACTGACGGGGACGCCGATGCTGGGCAAGGCGGTGACGGCGGCGTGCAAGGTCGCGGCGCCGCCGCCGGACCTGACGGTGAGCCAGTGGGCGGACCGGAACCGTAGGCTCAGTTCCGAGGCCAGCGCCGAGCCCGGCCAGTGGTCGACGGACCGCGCCGAGTACCAGCGCGGCATCATGGACGCCATCTCCGATCCTGCGGTCGAGCAGGTGGTGGTGAAGACCTCGGCCCAGGTGGGCAAGACCGAGTGCATCCTGAATACGGTCGGCTTCCACATCGACCAGGATCCGTCGCCGATCATGGTGGTGATGCCCACCGAGCGGGACGCGGAAACCTGGTCCAAGGACCGGTTCTCGCCCATGGCCCGGGACACCCCGTGCCTGCGCGGCAAGCTGTCGGACCCGAAATCGCGGGACGGATCGAACAAGATCCTGCACAAGAAGTTCGCCGGCGGTCACCTGACCGTTGTCGGCGCCAACGCCCCCTCGGGGCTGGCCATGCGGCCGATCCGCATCCTGCTCTGCGACGAGGTCGATCGTTACCCGGCCAGTGCCGGGGCCGAAGGCGATCCAGTCAATCTGGCCAAGAAGCGCACCGTCACCTTCTGGAACCGCAAGATCGTCCTGGTCTCGACCCCCACCATCAAGGGCGTGAGCCGGATCGACGCAGCCTGGGAGGAAAGCGACAGGCGCCGCTTCTGGGTGCCCTGCCCGGACTGCAGCGAGCACCAGGTTCTCTGCTGGGAGCAGGTTCGCTGGGACAGGGACAAATCCGGTGCCCACCGCCCGGAGACGGCCCGCTACCTCTGCCCCCATTGCGGCGGAACCTGGACCGACGCGCGGCGCTGGGCGGCGGTGCGCTCGGGCGTCTGGCGGGCCGAGAACCCGGCCTCGACCATCGCCGGGTTCCATCTGAATGAGATCTACTCCCCTTGGATCGGCCTGGAAAACATGGTGCGCGCATTCCTGTCGGCGAAGGATCACGGGGACGAGGGCATGAAGACCTTCGTCAACACCTCGCTCGGCGAAACCTGGGTCGAGACCGGTGAAGCGCCCGACTGGCAGCGACTCTACGACCGGCGGGAGAACTGGCCGGCGGGTACTGTTCCCGCCGCCGGACTGTTCCTCACGGCCGGGGCCGACGTCCAGAAGGACCGTATCGAAGTCGATGTCTGGGCCTGGGGCCGGGGCCTCGAAAGCTGGCTGGTCGAGCACATCGTCATCGAGGGAGGGCCGCAACGGCCCGATGCCTGGACCGATCTCGATGCTCTGTTGGATCGGACCTGGCCGCACGCGCGCGGCGCGCATCTCAAGCTGGCCAAGCTCGCCATCGACACCGGCTACGAGGCCCCGGCGGTTTACGCCTGGGCGCGCCGGGTCGGGTTTGGGCAGGTGGCACCGGTCAAAGGTGTGGAAGGGTTCAATCGGGCGAGCCCGGTGTCCGGGCCGACGTTCGTGGACGCCACAGACGGCGGCAAGAAACTGCGTCGTGGTGCGCGGCTCTGGACCGTGGCGGTCTCGACCTTCAAGTCCGAGACCTATCGGTTTCTGAGGCTGCAGCGGCCGACCGACGAGGAACGGAACGAGGGTGCCGAGTGTCTGCCTGGCACGGTGCATCTGCCGAGTTGGGTCGAAAGTGAATGGCTCAAGCAGCTGGTCGCGGAGCAATTGGTGACGGTGAAGACCAAGCGAGGCTTTGCTCGTCTCGAATGGCAGAAGCTGCGTGAACGCAACGAAGCGCTGGATTGCCGGGTCTATGCCCGGGCGGCGGCTTGGATTGCTGGTGCTGATCGCTGGTCGGACCGCCAGTGGACCGATCTGGAGGAACAACTGGGTGCGGTCGATGGTGGCGTCGAGGCGGCCGGGCTGATCAATCGCCCGGCCCCCGTGTCATCGGAAAAACGCCGCTCCGACTGGCTCGGTCGGCGCGACAATTGGTTCTGAAAGAAAACTCATGACGAGCTGGTCGGAAATCGAACCGGCGGCGCTGAAACGCGCCTACGCCAGCGGCACGCTGCGTGTCAGCTATGACGGCAAGTCCGTCGAGTACGGTTCGGCCCAGGATCTGCTGGGCCGCATCCGTACCATCGAGCGGGAGATGGCCGGTGCGGCCAAACCCTTGCCTGTAGCCGGCTTCGCCGGATTTCGTCGAGGTCATTCCTGATGGCGGTGGGTTGGTTCGATCGGGCCCTGGCGGTGTTTGCGCCGGGGAAGGCCACGCGGCGCGCGCTTGCCCGACAAGCCTTCGACGGTCTGGCGCGGGGCTACGACGGCGCATCCAAGGGGCGGCGCACCGACGGCTGGCGGACGCCCGCCACCTCGGCCGATACCGAGGTGGCCATGGCCAGTGCCCTGCTGCGCGACCGCATGCGGGATCTGGTGCGCAACAACCCCCATGCCGCCAAGGCGGTGTCGGTTCTGGTCAACAACATCATCGGCGCCGGGATCATGCCGCGCGCTACCTCCGGGAACGAAGACCTGGATCGGGCCGTCAACGCGCTGTGGGAACAGTGGTCCCGCCAATGCGATGCCGGCGGCCAGTTGGATTTCTATGGGCTGCAGACCCTGATCTGCCGAGAGATGGTCGAGGCCGGCGAAGTGTTGGTCCGCCGTCGTATTCGTCGCCCTGGTGACGGCCTCGAAGTGCCCCTGCAGCTGCAGATCCTGGAAGCGGACTTTCTGGACGCCACGAAAAACGGCCAGGGAAACGGCAAGAGGCGGCTGGTCCAGGGTGTAGAGTTCGATTGGCTGGGGCACCGCACCGCCTACTGGCTTCACGAGAGCCACCCGGGCGATGCCTTCGGCGCCTGGCAGGGCGGGCTGCAAAGCAGATCCGTCCCTGCCCACGACATCGTCCATGTCTACGAGAAACAGCGCACCCAGGTGCGGGGCGTCCCCTGGGGCGCGCCGGTCATCCGATCCTTGCGTGACCTCGACGACTACGAGGTGGCCGAGATCGTGCGCAAGAAGACCGAGGCCTGCGTTACCGCCATTGTCTTCGGCGACGACGAGAGCCAACAGGGGATCGCGCCGGCCGTGGTCGACGCGGACGGTAATCGAGTCGAGCAGTTCGAGCCCGGTCTGATCGCCTATGCTCGCGGCGGCAAGGACATCCGCTTCAACCAGCCGGCGGCCACGGGCGGTTACGCAGAATACAAGCGGGCCAGCCTGCACACCATCGCGGCCGGCTTCCGAGTGCCTTACGAACTGCTCACCGGGGATCTCTCCCAGGTGAACTATTCCTCGATCCGCGCCGGGCTCGTCGAGTTCCGCCGCATGATCGATGCCGTGCAGTGGCAGTTGGTTATCCCCATGCTCTGCCAGCCGGTGTGGGACTGGTTCACGGAAGCCGCCTGGGCGACCGGACACATTCCCGACCCGATCGTGCCCGTCGAATGGTCGCCACCCAAGTTCGAGGCGGTGGACCCGCTGAAGGATGCCATGGCCGTTCTGCTTTCGGTGCGTTCCGGAACCATGACTTTGGCGGAGGCGATCGCCCAGCAGGGACGGAATCCGGACGCGGTGCTGGCCGAGATCGCAAGAATGAACGAGTTGCTCGACGCCCTCGGGATCGTTCTCGATTCCGATCCGCGCCGGGTCACCAAGACCGGCAGCGCCCAGGCGGCCGACGCCTTCGCTGCCACCGACACTTCCGACTGACTTCGAGGATTCCATGGATACCACCATCGAACTGCCGGCGCTCCGCCGGGCGGCGGAGCTTGCGCCGAACTCCGCCGATGCCGAGGCCCGTACCATTGACGTGGTCTGGTCCACTGGCGCTCGGGTGCGGCGGGTGCCGTTCTTCGGCGATCCTTATGACGAGGAACTGAGCCTGGAGGCGGACCATGTGCGTCTCGAACGCCTCAACGGCGGCGCGCCGTTCCTCAAGGTCCACGAGACCGGGGAACTGAACGCTGTCATCGGCTCGGTGATGCCGGACAGCGTCCGGCTCGAACAAGGCCGGGGCGTTGCCACCATCCGCTTCTCCGAGCGGGACGACGTCGCGCTCATCTGGCGCGACATCCTGGCTGGTCACATCCGGGCGGTTTCCATCGGCTATCAGGTGCATCGCTACGAGGTGAGCAAGCCGGAAGGCGGTCGAGAGGTCTGGCGGGCCGTCGACTGGACGCCGTTCGAGATTTCCGCCGTGCCTGTAGGCGCCGATCCCGCCGCCGGCTTCCGGTCCATCCAAGAACTTCATGACTGCGTCGTGCATCGAGACGGCGCCGAACCCCCTTCCTGCAAGAGGATCAAAACCATGCATGACGAAGACATCCGTGAGAACGACGCCGTCGAGGCGGCCGAGGAAACGGTAGCCGAGGAAACCCCGAAGGCCGTGAACGAGGACACCGAGACCCGGTCCCAAGCCGCGCCCCAGGCCAGGAAAGTCGATGCCGATGCCCTGGTGACGCGAACCCGCGAAGCCGAGCGCGAGCGGGTCTCGACCATCTACGACCTGGCGGCCAAGCTGGACCTGGAACGCGGCTTTGCCGACGATCTGGTGAAGCGCGGCGTTGCCCTCGACGAGGCCCGCACGGTGATCCTCGATCAAGTGGCGGCCAAGTCCGAGGAAACCCGGACCTTCTCCCAGGTCTCGGTGCCGCTGGGCGGTCGCGACGAACGGATCACCCGCCGGGACGCGGTGACCAATGCGCTGTTGCATCGCTACAGCCCGACGCTGTTCCCGCTGGAGGATGCCGCGCGTCAGTATCGCGGCATGACCCTGATGGAACTGGCTCGCGAGAGCCTGTCGGATGCCGGCGTCAACACGCGCGGCTTCAGTCGCGACGAAGTGGCCACCCGGGCGCTTCACTCGACCTCGGACTTTCCGGAGATCCTGGCTGCGGTCACCAACAAGACCCTGCGTCAGGCCTACGACGTCTACCCTCGCACCTTCGCGCTCTTCTGCCGCCAAGTTCTGGCCACCGACTTCAAGGCCATGCACCGGGTGCAGTTGGGCGAAGCGCCGCAGCTGTTGAAGGTGGGCGAGAGCGGCGAGTTCAAGCGGGGCACGCTGGGCGAGTCCAAGGAGAGCTATCGCATCGAGACCTATGGCCGGGTGGTCGCCATCACCCGTCAGGTGCTGATCAACGACGATCTGGACGCCTTTACCCGGATCCCCGCCATGTACGGCAACGCCATCGCTCAGCTTGAAAGCGACGTGGTCTGGGGCATCATCACCGCCAACCCGGCCATGGCCGACAACAAGGCTCTGTTCCATGCCGATCACAAAAACCTGGCCGGTACCGGCGCGGCGCTCGCGGTCGATGCCGTGGGTGCGGCCCGGGCGGCGATGGCCAAGCAGACCGGGCTCGACAAGAAGACTGTGCTCAACATCCGCCCGTCGTTCCTGATCGTGCCGGCCTCTCTCGAACTGAAGGCCGAGCAGTTGGTGGCCCAGAATTTGGTGCCTGCCGACACGGCCAAGGTGGTGCCGCAGTCGATCCGCACCCTCGCGCCCATCGCCGAGCCCCGTCTGGACGCCGCCAGCGAAACCGCCTGGTACCTGGCTGCCAGCCCCAACCAGATCGACACCATCGAGTACGCCTATCTGGAAGGACAGCAGGGGGCCTACATCGAAACCCGCAACGGCTTCGACGTGGACGGGGTGGAGATCAAGTGCCGCCTCGATTTCGGTGCCAAGGCCATCGACTGGCGCGGCCTTTACAAGAACCCGGGCGCATAAGCCTGACACCATGACCATTCCTGACGAAACGGGCGGCCAAACGGCCGCCCTTCGTCTTTCTGGAGAAGGACACGAGACATGAAGAACTACATCCAGCCCGGCAACACGATCACCCTTGTGGCTCCCTACGACGTCACTTCCGGCAGCGGTCTGTTGGTCGGTGCGCTGTTCGGCGTCGCCGGTGGCGATGCGCTGACCGGCGAAGAAGTCGAGACCAGCCTGGTCGGCGTCTTTGATCTGACCAAGGCCGCCTCGCAGGCGTGGAGTGTCGGCGACAAAGTCTACTGGGACGATACCAACAAGGTCGCCACCAAGACCGCGACGGCCAACACCCTGATCGGCGTGGCCATCGAAGCCGTGGGTGGGACGGCGTCCGATATCATCGGTCGCGTCCGGCTCAACGGTAGCTTCTGATGCCCGTATTGGACGCCGTCCTCGACACTCTGTTTGGCGATCCCGCTATCGCGCGGGATGCCCTCTACGCCCCGACAGGTGGCGAGGCGGTGTCCGTTCGGGTCGTCGTCCGACGTCCGGACGAGGTCGTCGGCTTCGGCGAGACCCGCATCCACACCGAGACCACGGTGTTCGAGGTGCGGACCTCCGAGATCGCCGCTCCCCGTCCGGGTGATCGGCTGACCCTGGATGGCATCACCTATGTGATCCAGGGCGAGCCCGAACGGCGTGATCCGGATCGGCTGATCTGGACCCTGGATGTGAGGCCTTCGTGAAGCAAGAGGCGCGGACGGGCTTAGCCCGGACAGGGATATGAAATTTGCGGCGTCCATTGCCGGTTCCCTGAAGGCGGACCTCCAGAAGGAGGTGCGCCAGATCGAGAAGGCGGTCGCCGAAGGGGTGGCAGAGGCTGGTGACGGTCTCAAGGGCAGTCTGCGTCGGCAGGTGATCACGTCGGGGCTCGGTTCCCGGCTGGCTCGGACCTGGCGCAGCCGATCCTATCCCAACAAGGGCTATGATGCGGCAAGCCTCGTCTGGTCCAAGGCACCCGACATCGTGCGCAGCTTTGACCAGGGCACGGTGATCCGTAGCAAGACAGGCTTCTGGTTGGCGATCCCGACGGCGGCTGCCCCGAAACGGGGCGTCGGCGGCAAGCGGATCACACCGGCCAACTTCCCGGAGCATCGCTTCGGTCCCTTGCGGTTCGTCTTTCGGCGAGGTGCGCCGTCACTGCTGGTGGTGGACGGGGTGCGGATCAGCGCCAAGACCGGACGGGTTGGTCGCCAGGCCAAGGGTGGTGCCTTCACCAAGGCGGGGCGCATCAAGTCGGGCATCACCACGGTGGTGATGTTCCTGCTTGTGCCGCAGGTCCGCATGCCGAAGCGCCTCGACGTCCGCCGTGCTGCGGAAACCTGGGCACGACGGATGCCCGGCCTGATTGACCGCTACATGCCATTGGACTGACCCATGCCCATGAGTAAGACCGAACACATCTTCGGGGTTTTGAAGGCCCGTCTGGAGACCATTGCCGGGGCGACCGTCGAGCGCAATTCAGCGGTGCCCGAGAAGATCCCGTCGGGCGGATTGCTGATCCTGCGCGACGGCACACCGGGCGAGCCTGAGCAGAGCCTTGGCGGGTTCGGCAGTGCCTACTGCCGACAGGACGCGGAGATCGAGATCTACATCGAAAATGGTGATGCTGCCTCCCGCGACGCCGCCTTCGACACTCTGCTGCAGGAGATTGGCGTCGTCCTCGATGACGATCTCACTCTCGGCGACCTTGCCTTCGGCATGACCTTCGGTCGCCCGGAAATCGACACCGAAGCTGTTGTCGGTGCGCCTGCCATCAAGGCCGGCACCCTGATCGTCGCCATCGAGTTCGAGGCCGACACGGCACTCGGTTGACCCTTTAGAAAACCAGGAGAATATCCATGGCCCGAGCCTATGGTTCGAGCGCCACGTTGCTGCTCAAGCGGGAAACCGCCTATGGGCAAGCGGCAAGTGGCGACTATATCCGCATGCCCTTCAATCGTTGCACCCTTGGCTCCGAGCAGGGACTGATCGACGATCCCGTCCTCGGTCAGGGCCGCGATCCCCTTGCTCCGTTGCAGGACGTCATCAACGATGAAGGCGAGATCGTCGTGCCCATGGACCCGCGTTATCTCGGGATCTGGCTCACCGGCCTGTTCGGCGATCCGGTGACCACGGACAACGGCGACGGCACCTTCGATCATCTGTTCGTCTCCGGAAACGATGCCCTGCCGAGCTACACGGTCGAGGTCGGCATGCCCCAGGTGCCTGCCTTTTTCCTGCACACCGGTGTGGTGCTGGGCTCGATCGCACTGGACTTCCAACGATCCGGCGCAGCCGCTGCAACCCTCGGCGTCATTGCTCAGGGTGAAAGCCGAAACAACACGTCCCAGGGCGGCACGCCGTCGGCACTGGCCTTCACGCGGATCAGCCAATTTCAGGGTTCGATCACTCGGGCAGGCAGTCCCATCGGCAATCTGACCGGTGGTTCGCTCACCTATTCTAACAATCTGGAAAAGATCGAGACCGTCCGTTCCGATGGTCGGATCGACGGGGCCGACCCCACGGTGGCGGCCTTGACCGGACGCATCGACGTTCGCTTCGCCGATACCACCCTGATTGACCTCGCATCCGGTGGCACGCCGGTGGACCTGACCTTCGGGTACATGGTCGGCACCGCCAAGGTCGAGTTTGCAGCCCATGAGGTCTACCTGCCCAAGCCCAAGTTGGCCGTCGAAGGGCCGGGTGGCGTGCAGGCCAGCTTCGATTTCCAGGGTGCGCGTAACGAGACCGCTGGTCGGATGCTCGACGTCACCCTCACCAACGACCTGGATGGGACGGATTACACATGATCTCCCTAAAGCAAACCAGTGAGCCCTTCGATATTGAGCTTCCCTACGGCGTCACGGTCACCGTGAAGCCGCTTACCACCGCCGGAATGGCTGCGGCCCAGGCAGCCGCACGGCGTCGGGTCGAGGGGTTGGAGGCTCAATACAAGGAACTGACCGAAGCCGGATTGTCCGCCGAAGGTCTCCCCGACTTGGCGAACGATGGCGAGCGCGACGGTTTGTTCCAGGATCTGCTGATCAAGGAACTGGCGATCCGCCAGGTCACCGCCTGGGCCGGTATCGAGGACGACCCGCCGGTAACCCCGGAGAACATCGCCGCCGTGATGTCGCTCTATCCCGTCGGCGAGAGGTTCTTTCACGAGTTCACCCTCAAACAGGTGCTGCTCACCTCCGCAAAAAACGCATCAGGGCTCTCTGCCGCTGGCACTTCCAGCCGGGCGGAGGGCCGGGATACTGCGAAGCCTGCGAAACGGACTGCGGCCAAGGGTGCCCCCGACGCAAGTGGGCCCTGATCACGGACGAAGAGCACCAGGCCTGGGATGTGATGCAAGCCTGCCTTGGGCAGTTGCGGCTGGCCACATCCGGCCATGTGCTCGGCATTGATCTGGGTGTGGCCCTCGAAATCGCCAAAGCCCGAGGCCATGACCTCGCCATCGTCTCTGAACTGCTCCAGGCGGCGGAGGCGGGGCTTGTCGAGGCATTGAATTCCAAGGACGCCGATTGATGGCCAAGGCCAAACATACGTATGCGGTCCGCCTCGCCGTCGAAGGCGGCAACAAGGTCAAGGCTGAGCTGGTCTCGGTCGGCGACAGCGGCGAGCGGTCGCTGAAGAAGATCGAACGTGCCGGTGGTACGGCTTCGCAAGGGCTGACCGGCCTGGCCGATCGTGCTCATACCCTGACGATGGGCATGCGCGCGCTCGGTGGAGCGTTGATCGGCGGCGCGGCCATCGGTGGCTTGGCGACCCTGATCGACCGCTCGATTACGGCGGCTGATGCTGTCGCCAAGACCGCTGACAAGCTGGGCGTGGGCGTTGAGGCGCTTCAGGAACTGCGCTTCGCGGCGCAATTGGCTGGCGTCGAACAGCAGACCCTGGACATGGGGTTGCAGCGTTTCACTCGGCGTGTCGCCGAAGCGGCGCGTGGTACCGGCGAAGCCAAGCAGGCGCTGACCGATATGGGGATCGCGCTTCGCGACCAGCATGGCAACATTCGCCGTTCCGAGGATCTGCTGAACGATGTGGCGGAGGCCTTCAAGCGCACCGCTGATCCCGCTGAGCGACTGCGCCTCGCCTTCAAGCTGTTCGACAGCGAAGGCGTTGCCATGGTGAACATGCTGGTTGGCGGCGCGGACGCGCTGGAAGCGACCCGCCGCCATGCCCGCGATCTCGGTATCGTGTTGGAGGAAGATCTGGTCCGCAATGCCGAGAAGGCTCGCGATCAGTTGGATACCCTGGGCAAAGTGGTCTCCGCCAACCTGACCCGGGCCATGCTCGACCTGGCGCCGGCGATCGCCGACATCTCGTCGGGTCTGGCCGATCTGGCGGCCGATGCCGCCACCGCTTATGAGCAGATCAAGTTGGTTTTGTCCGGCGACTTCAATTTCGAGGGCCTGTCGGAACGCTCCACCCGTCGCATCGTCGAGGAGCGCCGCCGGGAACTCCGGGCGATCGCCCGCGAACTGCAGGAGATCGGCGACGTCGGGTTCCTCGACGACCCCATTGCCTGGGGTCGCAAGGTCGCGCTCGAACGCCGCCTCCAGGAGCGGGTCGAGCAGTATCGCCAGTGGGCGGCCAAGCTCGCGTGGATGCAGCGTGATGACAATGCCGATGCGTCGACCGCACCGGATGGGGGATCGACCCCGGATGCCATTGAGGCCGACATTCGCGCAGCTCAGGATCGGTCCCGACGCATCACCCAGATCGAGACCGATCTGCAGCGGCAATTGTTCGAGGCCACCCACGAGGGGGCCGATCGCATCCGTGCCGAGTACCAACAACTCGTCGCTGAGATGCAGACGCTGATCGAGCCCGATGGGGGCAATCTGGATCAAGTCGGTGAGATTATGGCCCGGGCGGCGGCACTTCGGGATGCCAAACTGGCCCGTCTTGCCGCGCAGGAAGAGGAGGCAGCCCGGCGTCGGCAGGAGGCCAACACCCGGATTATCGAAGGCCTGCGCGCAGAGCGCGACGAACTGGCAATGACCGACAAGCAGCGCTTCGTTTCCCAGGCCCTGCGGCGCTTGTCGGCGGAAGTCACGGATGCTCAGCAAAGCCAAGTCCGCGACCTGGCCGGCGCTCTGTTCGACGAGCGTCAAGCCATCGAGGCGCGCACCAAGGCAGAAGAGGAAGCCGCTCGTCTGCGTGAGAAGGGCAAGTCCCTCACCGAACAATTGCGCACCGCAGAGGAGGCCTATGCCGACGAGGTGCGGGAATTGAACGGTCTCCTGGCAGCAGGCGCCATCAATCAGGAAACCTTCGCTCGCGCGTCGGAGCAGGCCTATGACCGGATGCTTCGGGCCAGTGATGACTGGTCCGACGGCGTGGTCCGAGCGCTGCGCGATTACGCGCGGGGATCTTCGGATGCGGCGACGCAGTTTGAGCAGGCCACCACCCGGGCGCTCAAGGCCGGGGAGGACGCGTTCATTCAGTGGGCGACCACCGGCAAGGTGAGCGCTTCCGATCTTTTCAACAGCATCGCCGAGGAGGCCTTGCGCGCCGCCTATCGCATGGCGGTGATCAAACCTTTCGGTTCGTTGTTCGAGGGCATCTTCGGTTCCATCGGCAGTTCCCTGTTCGGCGGCTGGTCGTTGGCGCCCGTGGGGGATTTCCCGGCGCCCGGCCCCGTCATGGTCGCCCACACCGGCGGCGTGATCGGCGGCGACGCGCTGCCATTCCGTTCGGTTGCGCCCGCGCTGTTCGACAACGCGCCTCGCTTCCACGATGGTGGGGTGGTCGGAGCCGAAGTCCCGATCATCGCCCAGCGCGGCGAGACGGTGTTCACGCCCGGCCAGATGCGTGCGCTCGGCACAGAACTCGGCCAACGGCCCGAGGTCCAGGTCAATGTCCACGTGGATAACCGAGCCCCCGGCACGGAAGCCCGAGCCCAATGGCGGTCTGACGGGGCCGGGGGCTTGAACCTCGACATCGTCGTCGAGCAGATCGAAGGCCAGATAGCCCGCAACATCGGGCGTGGCGAGGGGCTGGCACCGACCATGGAACGGCGCTACGGGCTTAACCCGGCGGCGGGGGCGTATCGGTAACGATACTGAATGGGGGGTGGAACACGTCGAAGATCAAAATAAGGATCCCAAGGAATGAATCCAGTCCAATGCCGCTTGGCCAGCTTCAGCTAATAACTTGGCGAGAAGGCCCCAAATGGCAAGGCGAGCCCCCCATTTCCCGGTTTCGCTTCCAGCCGATTTTACTGCCTCAGTTACGAAGGTGTCGGCTTTCTCTGCGAGATAAGAAGATACTTTTTCGCCAAGAAATCTGAGGCTCTTTGCAGCTTCCTCGGCCCCGCTCAGATCGCCATCCGGTGCAACCGGCTGTTCTTTAAGTAGGTCAATGCTGGTGACGATGACTCTTCGATCATCCTCAGTGATTGGAAGAGCCTCTATGGGCTCCGGCGGCTGGTTGTGGCCAATGCCCGGAGCCAACTCCGGGATATCACCCATGGCTCTCTCGAGCGCGTTGAGTTTCTCCAGCATATTGGAATGAAGGACTTTGGAGTCAGCTGATGGCGGAAACGGTTCCTCTTCCTCAGGAGGTTGGATTCGTCGGTTATTCGGAGCCCACTCCCAAATCCCATCTTCTTGAATGGCGGCGACAGCAGCATCGATGACTTCTTCAGAGGTGACGTCCGCGAACATGTCCCCGACGACATCGGCTGCGTCATAAGGGCCACCCCAAATGTACTGATATCCGCCTTCTCGGCTCTCAAAAGGGGTGATTTCCGCAGGGTCCTCGAAGTTCTCGAAGAACCACTCCTTGATGGCATCTATTGCCTCCTGGCTGGAAAGGTCCTCCAGATTTGGGGGTGTTGACACCGAATCCAGTTGGACCTCGTCCCAGTTCGAACCTCGGCTGGCCATTGGATCAATCTCGTCACTGCGTGGTCACGAATTAAGGTAGCGCATTCGAAGACCTGTGTCTTGGCCCGCCGCAGCAAACTTGCAACAGCAATAGACAGATTCATCTATGCCCCTTTCCTGGCCCACCACCCTGCCGCTGCCCACCATCGATGGCTACGGCGTCCATCCGGGCGAGGCGATCCTGCGCACCGAGATGGAGGCCGGTCCAGCGCGACAACGGCGGCGCTTCACGCAAGTGCCGAGCCGGATCTCCGTGCGCTGGCTGTTCCGTCGCCAGCAGTTCGCCCTGTTCGAAGCCTGGTACCGTTGGCATGCCAAGGAGGGTGGCGAGTGGTTCGAGATCGACCTGTTGGGCGGCCTCGGGTTGGTCGCCCACGAGGCCCGATTCACTCGCCAGTTCGAAGCCCGTGTGCGCGGCGGCGTGCTTTGGGAAGTGATCAGCGAGCTGGAAATCCGCGAACGTCCGACCTTGGATGAGGATGCGCTCGGGATCTTTCTCGACAGCGAACCGGCCGATCTGTTTGCCAGTCTCAATGGCCTTCACGGACTCGTCCACCAGACCCTGCCGGGACCACCTGGTAACTGACAAGGAAGACCCATGTCTCTCCAATCCGACCTGACGACCGCCGTCGCGAAGGCGACGACGGACAGCGGCCTATTGCATGACATCGTCCACGGTGATGACCAGACCCTGGTTCAGACCGAGGGTGGTCAAGTGAAGACCGTGGCCAAGGCGATGGCCGACATCGACGTCCAGCTGCAGTCCAGCATGGCCGAACTCGATGCCAAGGTCGCCGAAGCGGCGGACAGCGCCAGCAGTGCCAGTGCCTCGGAAACCAACGCCGCCACCAGTGAAGGATTGGCCGCCGACAGTGCGGTCGCGGCAGCGGTATCCGAGGCCAATGCCGTCGCGAGCGAAACCAGCGCCGCCGCTTCTGCTTCGGCGGCGGCTGCCAGCGAAGCAAATGCGGCGTCTTCCGAAACCAATGCTGCTGCCAGTGCGGCCGCTGCCGCATCGAGCGAGGTCAATGCCGGTGCATCGGAGGCCAACGCGGCAACGTCGGATACCAATGCCGGCGCATCCGCTTCGGCGGCGGCTGCCAGCGAGACCAACGCGGGAACTTCGGAAGCCAATGCGGCTCAGTCTCAGGCTGCGGCCCTGGCCCACGAGCAGAAGGCCGAACTATGGGCCGAGCACGACGAGGACCTGGAAGTCGAGCCGGGCCGGTTCAGCGCCCGCCACTGGGCGCGCAAGGCCCAAGCTTTCGCCCAAGGTGGTGCCGAGTTCCACGGCTTCAAGCGGGCCGCTGACGGTTCCCTGGAGTGGACGGTCACCGCCTCCGGGACCATGGCCGTGGCCGATTTCGACGAATGGGCGCTGCTGCCCGTGGGCGTCACCGCCCAGTTCAATTCCCTTGGTGAAATGGAGATCCGGTTCTGATGGCGACGATCAATCTCGGCAAGCTCAAGTTCAACTGGGCCGGGGTCTACGATCCCGGACTTTCCTATTTTATGGACGACGTGGCGGCCTTCCGGGGCGGGGCCTATGTCTGCATCCAGGATGCAGACCCGGGCGTCGATCCCGATGACGGCACTCACTGGGATGCCATGGCCGAGGGTTTCCGCTGGGCGGGTGCCTTCGACGCCGACACCGGCTACTTCCGCAACGACCTCGTTTCCCAGGGCAACAGCACCTACATCTGCGTCGCCGACACGGCGCCAGGTGAGGACCCCGTCGGAACGCCCGCCAAGTGGGATGTGGTCGCCCAGGGTCATGCCACCACCCAGGCGGTCGGCGACATCATCATCCGTGACGCGGACGACGTGGAGAAACCGCTGGCGGCCGGGACCCAGGGGGAATTCCTCGGCGTCGGCGCGAACGGCGTTCCCGAGTACCAGAAGGTGGACATGCGCGGGTCCGCTTACATGAACGGCGTGACCCCGCCGGTCTTTTCCAGTCGCCTGGACCCGGCCAACCAGATGGTCGGCGCCCTGCAGAACGATATCGTCGGCCACCCGACCCACTTCATTCACAACTACGGCCATTCCTATCAGTACATCTGGGACGGGGAATGGCGGGAGAACGGGACCGGCAACTGGGCTTCCTATTCCGCTGGCGGCAACGGCGCCAACATGGCCGTCGTTGCCCAGGCCTACGTCAACTCGACCGATCCGGCATCCGGCAATTACGGCTCCTTCTCGGCGCACGGCAACAACAACTACGGCTATGCCCACTACTGGCCGATGCCGACGCAGAGCCAGAACCACGGACAGCGGACCGGAAACTGGTCGGGTCACTATGGCTACATGCTGAAACTGAAGGCGACGCCAGGCGTCCACAATCGCTTCTCCATCGCCGAGCACACGGCGGGATGGTGGTGGGGAATCTTTCCGTTCCTGCTCGATCCGGCGAATGGCTACTCGATCGTCAAGCGGCTGCATGCCATGGCGCCGATGACCTGGTCGAATGGTGTGCCGAAGTCCGACCCGCACCTGACTCCGTTCGGTCAGGTCCAGTACATGGACACCATTGGCACCACCTGGGTCCACACCGACATCCACAAGGATCTCATCGCCCAGTACGCCGACGGCGATGGCTACATCTACCTGGGGCTGGCCGTTCACAACAATTCGACCGACGCCAGTCAGGTTCGATTCCTCGGCATGGCTCTGACCCCGGTCTATGACCCCGGCTATGTGCAGACGGCCTACGGCATTTACTACGGCCTGGACGGCTGGTACCAGGCGGAATGGTCCTGGCAGGGCCATATCACCGGTGCCTATTTCGCCTACGTCGCCTGCGAGAACAATCGCTATCCCGGAAACACGGTGCGAAACCTTCGGGTGCCGGTGTTCGATGTCGGCGAGGATCTTCTGATCAGTTTTCTGGCGCGGAACAACAACGCCAACGGCTCAACCTGGCAGGCCTATGGCGGCACCGGTCTCCAGATGATCCCCATGCATCCGAACACCGGAGCCTACAACACCCACGGCTACATCGCGCGCGCCGGCCACTACAAAGACAGCCCGACGATCCAGCAGTGGCGCGGCTTCGGAGACGCTGCCCAGGTGGTTCAGTACGTCGTCCCGAAAGAGGTCGTGCAGGAATGCCTCGGCTACGGTGGGCACGGCGTGGACGACGTGATCCAGCTTCAGTGCTCGAACTACGCCAACAACAACTTCGACATCTTCGGGCTCTTCGCCCAACCCCTGGAGAACAAGTGATGATCGACGAATCTTTCGTGCGTGACGCCATTGCGTTCGCGGTGGACGGGGCGATCCCGTTCGGCGGGGACGCGCCACACAACCTCACCGTCCTCGTCCGCCTGTTGGACGGGGACTACGATCCCGAGATCGCCGTTTGGGATGTCGAGGATGTTGACCCGCCGTCTCCCGATGAGATCAGGGGGATGGTCGCCGCCTATCAGGCCCACCTTGAGGCGACGACCTACCAGCGCCAGCGTGCCACGTCCTATCCCCATGTCGGCGACCAGCTGGACGCCATCCTCAAGGGGTTCAACCAGCTTCGTCTGGACGGGACCGCGCTGCCGGCGGACCTGGACATGCTCATCGGCCAGTGGCTGGCGGTGAAGGCCAAGTATCCGAAGCCTTCGGCCTCGGACGATGCCTGATCCGACCCTGTCCCAGGCAATCCGCGAGGCCTATGCCGCCGCACCGTCGGATGTGGTGATTCTGCACACATTGGAACTGCGCCACCCGGCGTTTGAGGATGACGATGGCAACCCGACCGCCATTCGTGTGGTTCGAGACCATCGGGATCTGAGCGCGCGCTTGGAGCCCTCTGCGCCGATCGACGGCGGGGAGATGGTGACCTTCGTTGCGCTTGCCTTCGATCTGTCGCTTCCGCCCATCGACACCGCGCCGGTGCCCGAGATCACGGTGACGCTCGACAACGTCTCGCGCGAGATCGTCCGCCATCTGGATGCGGCAGCCGTTTCCCAGGACAAGATCGAAATCACCTATCGGCCCTATCTCTCCACCGATCTGGAAGGGCCACAGATGGATCCGCCGATAACCCTGGTTCTGACAGAGGTTGAGGCCAACGCGCTTCAGGTCACCGGGAGGGCGCGGATGCTCGATATCGGCAATAAGACCTTTCCAAGCGAAACCTACACCGCGAAACGCTTTCCTGGACTGACGCGATAATGCACTGGGCTGAGAACTACATCGGCCTTCCGTGGTCCGCCACGGGGGAAGGGCCAGACGCGTTTCATTGCTGGGCTTTCGTCTGTCTGGTTCAGGAGCGGCATTTCGGGCGGACCTTGCCCGCGATCGCCAATCCCGAGGATCTGCTCGCCATCGCCAGGGACTTCCGCGACCACCCGGAACGGAAACGCTGGGTCCGGGTCGATGTTCCCGCAGAGGCGGACTGCGTGCTGATGCGCCAGGCCCGCTACCCGATCCATGTCGGTGTCTGGCTGGACGTGAACGGTGGTGGGGTCCTGCACTGCGCCCAGGAGGCCGGCGTGGCGTTCCAGAGCGTCACTGCGCTGGCGGCCAACGGCTGGCGTGTCGAAGGCTATTACCGTTTCACCGGGGAAAACTGATGCTCGCCGCCGTGACCATGGTCCGCAACCCGTTCTGTCCGGATCGGGACCGCGACGTGTGCCCGGTACTGAGCCCGGTCACCATTACCCAATGGCTCGATGACCAGGGGATCCAAGAGGCGAGGACGGGCGTAGCCCGGACAGGGACAAAACCCGACTGGTTCGATCGTCCGACCATTTGTCTGCACAACGGCAAGGCCGTTCTGCGGCCCGATTGGTCCTCCACGATCATTGCCGACGGTGATGTCGTCGCCTTCGTGACTTTGCCCCAGGGCGGTGGCGGAGGCGGTGGGGGCGGCAAGAACCCGCTGCGCACTGTGCTTTCCATTGCCGTCATGGTGGCGTCCTTTGCTCTTGGTGGCCCGTTGGGCGCTGCCATGGGTATTTCCGCCAATGCTGGGGCCCCGCTTGGTATCGGTGCTGGAGTCCTGCAACAGGCTATCGGTGGGGCGATCATTTCGCTCGCCGGCATGGCGCTGATCAACGCCGTGGTGCCGGCACCCAAGCCCTCCGTGCCGTCGCTCAGTTTCGGCTCGGTCGGTGCGCCACCGGCCCCGAGTCCCACTTATTCACTATCGGCCCAAGGCAACGAGGCCCGTCTGGGGCAGCCGATCCCGGTTCTCTACGGCCGCCACCTGATCTATCCCGACCTTGCCACCCAGCCCTACCAGGAGTTCGTCGGCAACGAGCAGTATCTGTTCCAGCTTCATGTCATCGGCCAGGGCGAATACGACCTGGAGCAGGTCCGCATCGAGGACACGCCGATCACTTCCTTCGAGGAGGTGGAGACGGAGATCGTCTCTCCCGGCGGCACGGTCACCTTGTTCGAGACCGACGTGGTCACCGCGCCCGAGGTCGCGGGCCAGGAACTGCGCAGCACCGGCGACGGCGGCGACTGGATCGGCCCCTTCACCGCCAATCCCGCCGAAACCGAGGCCGGTCACATCGGCATCGACGTGGTGTTCGCCCGGGGACTCTACTACGCCAACGACGGCGGTGGGCTCGATACCCGCAGCGCCCAGTGGGAGGTGCATGCCCGAGCCATCGACGACGACGGGTTGGCCGTCGGCGACTGGACGACGCTGGGCACCGAGAGCTACTCGGCGGCCACCAACAGTGCGCTGCGTCTCAGCTACAAGTATGCCGTCGCGCCGGGCCGCTACGAGGTCCGGATGATCCGGTTGGATGCGATCGACACCTCGTCCAGGGCCGGACACGAACTGCGCTGGGGCGCTCTCCGCGCCTACCTGGAAGGCACGCCTGACTTCGGCGACGTGACCCTTCTCGCGGTCAAGATGCGGGCCACCGACAATCTGTCCCAGCGCTCGTCCCGAATGATCAACTGCGTGGTCACCCGCAGGCTACCGGTCTGGGATCCGGTCGCCGGGTGGTCCGAGCCGCAGCCGACCCGCTCCATCGCCTGGGCCTTTGCCGATGCCAGTAGGGCATCCTATGGTGCCGGGCTCGCGGACGGCAGGATCGATCTGGCGGCGCTACATGCGCTGGATCAGGTCTGGACCACCGGGCGGGGCGATACCTTCGACGGCGTGTTCGACAGCTCCATGACCGTGTGGGAGGCGTTGATCCGGATCGCCCGGTGCGGTCGCGCAGTGCCGGTTCTCCAAGGCGGCATCGTGCGCCTGTTCCGGGACGCGGCACAGACCTTGCCGGCGGCCATGTTCGGGCCAAGGAACATCGCCAAGGGTTCGTTCAAGATCCAGTACATCATGCCGGGCGAGGACACCGCCGATGCGGTCACCGTCGAGTTCTTCAACGCCCGCACCTGGAAACCGGATGAGATCACGGCGAGCCTGCCCGACAGCGCCGCCGAAAAGCCGGCCAAGGTGACCCTGTTCGGCTGCACCGACGAACCCCAGGCGGCCCGTGAAGGCCTCTACATGGCCGCCGACAACCGCTATCGGCGCAAGCTGGTCTCCTGGCGCACCGAACTGGACGGGTTGATTCCGACCTACGGCGACCTGGTCGCTGTCACCCACGACATGCCCCGCTGGGGTCAAGGCGGTGAGGTGGTCGCCTGGGACGAAGCCGAGGCGCTGCTGACCATCTCGGAGCCGCTGGAATGGACCGAAGGCCAGGACCACTACATCGCGCTGCGCCGTCGTGACGGGAGTCCCGCCGGGCCGTTCCGCGTGGAGGCCGTTGCGGGCGAGGACCGGACGCTCCGGGTTCTCGATCCGCTCGGGTTCGTTCCCTACACCGACACCGCCGAGGAACGCAGCCACTTCGCCTTCGGCCCCGGCGAAGCCTGGAGTGCCAAGGCCCGCGTCATCGCGGTTCGCCCGCGTGGCGAACAGGTGGAAATCACCGCCGTCGGCGAAGACGTCCGCGTCCACGAAGCCGACCTGGCTGCCTGATCAAACACAGATTGGAGAATTCGATGAACTGCCCTTCGACGAAGGACGGGTATGTCGCCATGCCCGAGGAGGAATTCGAGCAGCTGCTCGAACTGGCGGCCGAGCGAGGGGCCAAGCGAGCGCTCGCCGATGTTGGCCTGGTCGACGAAGAGGCAGCGGGAGACATCCGCGACCTCCGCTCCCTGCTGGGCGCGCTGCGCGTCGCCAAGCATACCGCTTGGTCAACCGTCGTGAGGCTGATCACCACAGGGTTGATCCTGGCCCTCATGGCCGGGGTTGCCATCAAACTGACGCTCTTCGGGGGAGGTCACTGATGCCGCATTTCTCCGACAAGTCGCTCGCCAAGCTCGCCACATGCGACCCCAGGCTGAAGCGGGTGTTCCAAGAGGTGGTCAAGGATTTCGATTGCACGATCCTCGAAGGTCACCGCGGCCGCGAGCGCCAGAGCCGCATGGTGGCCGAGGGAAAGAGCAAGGTCCGTTGGCCAGACGGAAAGCACAATACCGTGCCGTCGCTCGCCGTTGACGCGACCCCCTATCCCGTCTTCTGGGACGACCGGGAACGGCAAACCCTGTTCGCCGGTTACGTCCTGGCAACCGCCAAGGCCATGGGTGTCACCCTACGCTGGGGCGGTGATTGGGATAGGGACACCGAGGTCAGGGACAACACCTTCGACGACCTCGTGCATTTCGAGTTGGTGGGAGACTGACCATGCTGGGCAAGATATTCGGATCGATCGTCGGCGGTGGCGTCGTGTCCGCCGCCGAGGGCGTCGCCAACATCATAGACCGCTTCGTCGAGACCGACGAGGAGAAGCAGGCGGCCGAGATCATCAAGGCCAAGATGATGATGCAGCCGAGCCTGGCTCAGATCGAACTCAACAAGATCGAGGCCGGCCACCGCTCGATCTTCGTCGCCGGATGGCGGCCTTTCATCGGCTGGGTCTGTGGCTTCGCGCTTGCCTGGCACTTCATGCTGTTCGATCTGCTGGCCTGGTTCACGGTGAACTTCTTCCCCCACGTGACGGCGCTGCCGGAACTGACCGGCACCGAAACCCTGGTCACCGTGCTGCTATCGCTTCTGGGCCTTGGTGCCATGCGGACGGTGGAGAAGTTCGGGGGGAAAGCGAGATGACGAGGTTAACGGTTTATCAGGAAGATCGTCGTTATCCTTTTCGATTCAAAACGGTAGCGGATCGGTGGTATGCTTGCTGAAGGGAGGTGGCTGTGAGCACGAATTCGAAGATCGAATGGACAGAGCAGACCTGGAATCCGACCACGGGATGCACCAAGATCTCGCCCGGCTGTAAGCACTGCTATGCCGAAGTGATGGCGCGTCGCCTGCATGCGATGGGGGCTTCCGGGTATGAGAACGGTTTCAAGCTTTCCTTGCAGCCAGAGCGTATCGCCCAGCCGCTGAAGCGCCACAAGCCGACGGTCTACTTCGTCAACTCGATGAGCGACCTGTTTCACCACGACATCCCGAACAGCTTCCTGGACGACGTGTTCGCGGTGATCAACCAGACCCCTCAGCACACTTATCAGGTCTTGACCAAGCGGGCGGAGCGGCTCCCGGAGTATTTTGCGTCCCGCCGTTGCCCGCCGAACGTCTGGCTGGGCGTTTCGGTGGAAGACCGAGCGTATGGCGTGCCACGCATCGACTATCTGCGACAAGTCGGTGCCACGGTCCGCTTCCTGTCCGTCGAGCCTTTGCTCGAAGACCTCGGCCCGCTCGATCTATCTAATATTCATTGGGTGATCATTGGCGGCGAGTCCGGCCATAAGGCACGGCCGATGGAGGAAGCCTGGGTCGAGAACATCAAGCGCCAGGCCGACCGGGCCGGCGTCGCCTTCTTCTTCAAGCAGTGGGGCGGATGGGGAGCCGATGGTGTCAAACGGCACAAGAAGGCGAACGGACGGGTGTTCAAGGGACGGACGTGGGACGCCTATCCAGAGGTACACCCGGCCTATTGACGGGTCAGAATGAGAACGACCCCTGGCCATCGTCCGTGGCGACGTTCCAGAATTTGTGGGCCAGATCGTTTTCTGCCGCCAGCAAGAGCCAATACAGACGTTGTCCGTTGCTTCCGGTGATCAATTCCATTTGGGTTGAGGGCTTCTTCCCAAGCCCCGCCACCAAGTCCCGCCAGTATTCGACCACCTGCTGTCGAATGGCCTGCTGTGGCCGGGCAAGGTCTACCTTTTCCCGCCACCCTGGCGCGAAGCTGTCAAGGGGTGAAGTATCCGGCCCGAGGTTGATTCCCAAGTTCCGCTGAAGATCCATCGCACTGACGTGGATCAGCATATCGATCCGCTTCACCGTTGCGAGTGACTGGATGATCTTGAAATCCAGCGCTCCAAGGCTGAACGGATCGATAAAGGCAAAATGGAGGCCGTAGGAATTGATTTCTCCAGCCAGTTTGGCGGCGGCATCGACAGCTGATCCGGTCAATTCCCGGACAGGAGCCTCGAGCCGGTTGAGGCGTTCGACCGTGGCTGCGCGTCGTTCATCTTCAATATCCGCGACGTAGATGTCGGAAAACGGCACCCCACCCTCTTGGCTGATCTTCCAGGCGGCGATCGCACTCCCGTCGATCCATTCCCCCGTCTCCTTCACTTGCGCCCGGCCGGGGCCACAGAATAAGTCGATGAATGTCGCCGACTTCGACGGCCCAGTGAGAAACATATTGCGGGCGGCGCTGGAGATATCCAGGTAGCGGCGCAACCGGTCATGTTTTTCCTTGGCCCAACTGCCCACCTCTTTCGCCGGCAGGCCATCATCGCCGTCGATCAACGTTCCCATAGCCGTTCCGCCTTATGATTTCTCAAACCCGTGGGATCGGAAACGTAGGGTCTGGCAGTTTTCGTTGATGACGCGCTGTACGTCGTCGACAACGCCATTCTGCACTTCGGCCTCGATCTCGATGGTAACCCTGATCTTGCTCCCCGGAATCGTCGATAAATGCTGCAGGACCTCTTCGGCGATTTTTCCCGCATCGCGACCCAGGCGATCTGGGTCAGCATCGACGGTACCAAAGAAGCGTCGCGGCAATTCGGCCTCAGGCTTGGCGTCGGGTTCTGAGTCTGGCCCCGCACCGGCTCCATCATCGGGCTTCTCACCGGGCGTCGGGCCTGGACCGGGGATCGGTTGTTCGGCATCGACCTGGGCCTTCGCGATCTCCGGTTTGACCACGACGCTTAGCGAGTCCAACTCGACCGACCCGCCGCCGGTCATCTTCAAGCCTTCGTAGCGCCCCGTGGCTTCATCGAACCTCCCCGCGTAGGCGATGGCGTCGCACACCAACTCGCTTATTCCTCCCTGGATTGCACTGGCCAGGACTCCGCTGTCCCGGAGCCTTGGCAGATAGAGATAGGATGCCAGGTATTCCCAAAGCTGCTTGGTTCCCAGGTGGTTTTGGTCGGTCCACAGGTGGTTGTCGAGAACCAGCTTGAGCCGCGCAGGCCCCATGCGGACCATCAGGGATTCCTCTTGAACGAGCTTCTTGCTCGCCCTCACGGCCAAGGCATCCTGCCCTTGCAGACGAGACTCTCCCCATTCGATCTTCGGGTTACGTGAATCCGGCTGGCTCGGTGTCAGTGCCCAAATCCAAGTTTCTTTGATCCGGGCCTGGACCGTCTCCTTCATTTCCGCCTGCTTGGTCTCCGCTTGACGGCGTTGGAAGGCATCGAGGTTCAGGGCTTCGTTATCCTTGACGATAGATGACCAGGCTATCCAGAGCCGCATGGCCTGTTCCAACTCGGGCAGCCTTTGCTTGTCGGGGCCAAGGAAGACGAGCATGTTCTTGTAGATGCGCTGTCCACTGCCTCGGTTGGCCAGGATTTCCTCAGCGCCCTTGATCGTCCTGCTGTCCGTGCTTCGCGCCGTATGAGGGTATTCCGGGCTAACGACGACCAGTCGCGCTTCCATCTCGTCCGGAACGTCGGCCAAGCTATCTGGTGCCACATGGACGCCAGCAAACTCACCACGATCCAGGTCGTCGCGGAGCACGCCGATCAGCTTGGCCCAGACATCGTGGATATCCTGCTGCGCCGCGCGGTCGTCGGCGAGCCGCGAGACGCTTGGCTGTGTGGAATACCAGTATCGTGTGCCATCCACGTAAAGGAATGTGGCCCGGTTTGCCAACCGGCGCAGGGCGTCGCCAAAGGTAGGAACCGCTTCGCCGGGCTGGGCGCATCCGAGGCGAATCCGGCGCTCGTCGATGCCCGGGTTCTTGCCCTGGTAGGTCGGTGCTGATCCCATGTAGATGGTCCGCGCCACACGCCGGGTCGCCGAATATCGCCCAAGGGTCGGCACCTCCTGGTCGATGGTCAGCGGTGCCGAGGTCCCTCCGTCAATGTCCTTGGCGATCACCGCATCCCAGGACGGGTCCAGATACCGCACAAGCTCGAACTGAACACCGCTGTTGTCGATGGGAATGCTGGCCGGCAGGATCATCAGGCTACGGTCATCGCGCTCCCAAAGGGCATGAATAACCGATGCCATCAAGCGCAATACGCCGCGTGTGCGCTGGAACTTATCGAGGCTCCCCCAGTCATTGTACAGGCGGTCGAATAGTTCCGGGTGAATCGGGTAGGCCGCTTCCATGCGCCGTTTGTATTCGGCTTCTCCACATCCCGAGGGGAACTCACCGCTGCCGCCGCGATACATCTCGCTGAATGCGCGGATCGCCGCATCTCGGGCGGCAAAGTCGTCCTTGCCGGTGATGGGTTGGAACAGGCGTCTCCGAACAATCTCGAAGCCCTCGTCCGCCGTCGCAGGGCGCCAGGAGGATTCGAGGCGGCTGAAGGTGTTTTTCAGCCGCTCCAACGCCTGTGCTCCGCCCTCGCCACCAATCTCGATCTGGGAGGCTGGCAGGCTGGCTACTACCAGGGCGCGGTCGGCGACCTTGACCGCCTCGGTCAGCGCCTGGGCGAACGTCAGGTTGGCATCGAATGAGCCCGCCGGCATGTTCGTCACGTGATACAGCTGCCGCACATAAGCGACCCATTCGTCGATCAGTACCAGGCAAGGCGAATAGGCGTTCAAGAGTTCGGCTAGAAGAGCCGATCCGGGGCTGGTTCCGGCGGTGTCCGATTCCGCCACCATGGCGTACCCCTCGGCCCCTCCCAACTGCCAAGCCATTTCGCCCCACAGGGTGCGGGTGATGGTGCCGTCCTCTTTTTCATGAGGCTGGCCGGGGGACATGGCGGTTCCCACCAGAACGGCGCGCTGGGCTTGCGGCAACCTGTCCACCCCGATTCCCGTCATCAGCGCTTCGATACCGGGCAGCGACGTGGCGCTCCCATCGCCTCCGGAACCGGTGCCGAACAGATGGTAGAGCGCCAGCATGGAGTGGGTCTTGCCGCCGCCGAAGTTGGTCTGCAGTTCGACCACCGGGTCACCGCCCTTGCCCGACAATCTCAGCATCGCGCCTTCCAGCAGGTGCTTCAGGCCCTCAGTAATGTACGTGCGGCTGTAGAACTCGACCGGGTTCAGGTATTCGGGGGCGCCCTCTCCACGGTGAACCTGGGCGAGATCGGCGGCAAACTCAGCCTGCTGGTAGCGGCCTGACGCGACATCCTCGTGCGGGATGACGATTTCCCGCCAGGGCTTCAGGCCGGCCTTTGGCGCGCCTTCCAGGGTGAGCGTCTTTCGCCGAGTCTGGGTCCGCGCCTGTTCCGAATAAACGGTTCGCTGGAGATCAAGACGGCTGGTCTTGACGTCCTGGGCCAGCCGATCGGACGAGATCGCCGTCAACAGGCGCTCTGCGGTGTCGAGCGCGCGGATGGTATCGTCTGAGGAAAACGGCTTCTCGTGGGCGAAGTCGTTGCGGACATTGCGCCACTCGCTCACGTAGGTGCGTTCGATCTCGCCGAGTGCCCCGCTAAACACGTCCCTCCAGTTGAAGAAAACCGTTTTCAGGAGTTCTTGCGTATCCCAATGGATCTTGCCGTCCCGGTCCCGGCGTATGGGGTGTGGTCGGCTTTGGTCGAGGCGGCTGTCCCAGTTGGCGTCCCAGGCGGCTTTCAGGTGCTGTTCGACGAAAGGGGTCAACCCTTCGCGCAGCAGGTCCTGCGCCCGGCTGATCCGATCCTTGTTGGAAATCGCCATCGTCCTTCCCCCCTTACACGTTCATTTCCGCCTGCGCCGGACCGGTCGTTCCGGTCTGGGCGGCAAGTCGGGTGAGTTCCGGCCAGGCGACCACCAAACCGTTGTAGGCGATGCCTTCATCGGCCCATTTCTTGCGCTCGCAGATGCCGTAGAGGCGGTAGGCCAGATCACGGGCCACCTCGCCCCGAACACCAAGCCGCGCCAGCAGGTCGGCGGCAGCCTGTTCGCCTTCCGTGGTCATCTTGCGGATCAGGTGCTGGGTGCATTCCCAGATGGTCAGCCGGGCATCGGTCGCCGGATCCCAATCCGCCGGCATCTCGTCGCGCTTGAGCAGGCGGACGTTGCCGCCGCGTGCTTCCAGAATGCCGGCCTCCACCACGCCGGACACCGCAATCCCGCGCGCCGTGGCCAGGGTCTCGGCGGTGCCGTAGGGGCCGGACTCCATTCCGTGGCTCTCGAACCAGGTGATGGCGAAGCGCGTATCCGCGTCGTACTCGGCTTCTTGCTCAGACAGGTATTCGTCCAGTGCCTGGTTGATCAACTGCAACGCCGTCTTTACCGTCATTGCGCTGTCGTCACTTTCCAGCACCTTGGCAAAACGTGTGAAGATCGCCATGCCCGGGCCGATGGAGGCCTGGGCCATGTCCACGGGGGCGATGTTTCCATGCTGAAGCAACTTCAGCGCGCTTGGAAGTTCACGTTTCAGTGTTTTTAAGAATTCAGCACGGGTGGTGATTGAAGCATTCTCTGGCCTCATGCGACAGACAAGGACAATTGACGTGGCAAGGGCATTGGTGCCTTGGGCAATAGAGCGTGTTCGCCCTTCAGATTTCATCGGCCATGTGCCATTGATCATAAGGTTGTTAACTGTAAGTGCGCGCAAGAAAGTCGCCCATCCTGTAGAAGATATACCCTCTTTCTCTGCTTCTGATTGTTTAAATGCATAGTATATTGTTAATGGAAAGCTGTTGTTTGCGCGCGTATGCATTTGTTTTATTGCTGCATCCATGCCATTCATGAAAAACTCTTCTGCTTTCTGTGCTCCACCATGTCTGTATGGAGTGGCGACAAGCTCATCAGATTTTGGAACTAAAAGGGTGGCGCATAAACTTGGCCAAACACTGCGCAACATGTTTCGCAGCCAAACAAAGAAAAAGTCGGACAGATCTGCATACCCAACATTGTCATAATAGGGAGGGTCGGTTGAAATAACGCATTCTCCGATGTTGTTCGGGCTCGCGGCGGGAGCTTGGCGTATGTGAGAAGTATTGGGAAGTTCAAGCGGGAAATCTATGCAGTTAGCGACAGCTTTCAATGTAGTCGTCGCATCACAACTTGATTTTCCAAAAGGATTTCCTTCTGCATAGTCCCAAGACATTGCTAATGCTTGCCGAGGCATAGTCCCGCCTAGCGCATTATCCTTTGGAAGCCATCCGACCAAACTTGATCCATAGAATGCCATTCGATCAACCGCGAAGGCCAAATACGTCGCGACAGCATCGGCGTAAGCTTGAGCACCAGTGCCCCCATCTGCAAGGCGGCTCCCATCTGGCATACCTGCAATACGGGCGTCCTCTAATATCTTTTCATGGGCCTCTGAAATCAAATCACTGAAAGTTGTTAACGCTACCAACTGGCGCTTCGTAAAGAGATCTGAAAAACGTGACATACCGTAGTTGGGAGTTTTGAAATCACGAGGGTTATTTGGTAGGTCTCCCTCTGGCTCCCATTTTGGTGTTGCCGCCTTGGCTACATGCTCATGCTCTTCCGTGGGGGGGAGATAAACTCGACCAAGCGTACTGTCCGCAACAACTGCCATTAGTCTGTCTTTTAAGCCAATTTTCTGCCCTTGCTCCCGAACGTAAGAAAATGTCATGGGGGCACCGGTCAAAATACAGTGTCCGCCGGTGCTCCGCCCAATCGTGCCTGCTTTAGCCTTGCTTTCTTCTTCTTTGCTAATGTTTCCAGAGCGAACAGAAAATCGGTACCCATCAGGTGATTTTTCGTCAACAACTAGATCTACCCAAACCTTCTTTCCTTTTTTTGTCGATAACATAAAGGATGAGACGAGTGGTACATAGGCGCCCTTGGCTGCGGGATTAGGGCTTGCAACGGTGCGAGCCCACAGCCAAGCAATGACAGTGAGCTTCTGCCCTTTCAGGGGTTCAAGAGATGGCTGCTCCTGTACTGCTTGCTCTGTAACCTCTATGGCAGGATAGTTCTTGCCAATGCGCTTTTCCGCTACGCCTCGCATCCACTGACCATAGTGGCGAACGTCTTCTGAAAGGCCGTGTGTGCCTTTCCATCCCCGGTGCAGGTCTCGAAGAGGATTAACAGGTGGTCGTCCCGCGAACTTAGGGGGGATTTCTATCAGCGCCTTAGATATAAGCACGGCAACCGGGTTTAGGTCTGAACCAAATGTACGGAGTCCCAGTCGCTGCGCCTCTAATGGAATTGAGCCACCGCCGCTGAATGGATCGAGGAAAGGTGGTGCATGCTCCTGAATATAAGCAAGAACCAAATCCGCTTTTTCCTTCGCTGGAGGTTCTTCTCCTCGGTTCCACGCAAGCGAACGCGCCACTTCGTAACGCGCATTGTTGATGACAAGTTCGTTGTGTGAGTTTTCCCACTTAATGAGCTGTTCAATTATGTCAAATAGTCGATTTCGCTCTTTCTCCTGAGATTGCTCCGTTGGAAATCGTTCAGGCCAACTCGAGGGATCATCAACCAACTGGCAGAAAATAACTGCTCGGCAAATTGAAATTGGCCGCTGAGCCCAGTATTTGTGGATCGCTGTCGGAAACCCTTTGGGCGCTTTCTGTTTCCTCCGAAGAGCCTCGGTGTTTATTGATTCCAATGGCAGGGCGACTTCGATCAGTTTCTTTTTGTATTCGTTCATGTGCTGAGTTTCCGTTGGGTGCTGTAGTTGCGACTTCGGCTTGGCGGGCATGTCGAAAAGGCTGGGAGGCCCTTGACCGACGGCATCAACAAGCGGTTCAGAAGGCGTTGCGTCGGCTTCGGCGCCGTCTCGGCAAACCACGGGAGCGGGGTCGCCGAACAATAAGAAGTTCGGAATGGAAACAGGATCTATGGCGGACAGGGATGCTGGGTCATTCCTCAACCGATCACGAAGTTCCATCAGCAGGCGGCCAAGAACATTTGCTCCTTCGAGGATATCGGTTCCCTGCGGCTTGGCGCCCCAGAAGGCGTCCTTCTTCGATTCCTCGACGATGGGCTTGTCGCCGGTGTCCTGAAGAAGGCGGGAGAAGTTGTTCCAGTTCTGGACCAGCTTGATCCGCAGGCACCATTTCATGATTGGCACCCGGACGGTGTCCCAGTCCGGACGGCTGTCTTTCCGGTAGGGCTTGGATTTCATCTTGGCCGTCATCGGGCTTTTCTGCTCGACGATCATCTTCTGGATGTCGGGCATGTGGGGGAAGCGGCAGGCCTGGTAGAGCGCCTCGCTGGTCCAATAACGACGACCACCGATGTTGATCGGATAGCCAGAAGCCATGTTCGACAACCCGCCAAACGCCTCGTTCGTCTTGCGGAAGACGACGCATTCCTCTCGTCGGTAAATGCGTTTCTCGGGCTGTCGGCTCATCAGTTGGTCTTCCTGGGAGGGGGCATTGTTGGGGCAATTCCTGAAAGTGACGATCAGCGAGCCGAATCCGAGCGTGTCGAGAACCATGTTCCCGAGCGGCCGCTGGTAATTGTTCAAGTGTGGGCACATCGACCGGATTTTCACGCCGGCTTTCAGGAACTCCTGTTCCAGGAGGTGCCGTCCTTGCTCGGAGGAGAAACAGCCGTTGCCACCCACATTCCCGGGCGTTCGGAAAACGGGAGCGTACCTGAGGCTCTGAGCGTAAGCCTGAACGAGATTATCGGGCGGAGGGCTGGTCGGGCGAAGGACATCGGACCGGTCGATATAGGCCTTTCGATCCTCCAATTGCACGCACCGCCACCAATGAAGGTTGATGGTCTTGTTAGCAGCGGTGGCGGTCTCTTTGATTTTCTTGTTCGCGTAGTATTCCCCTCCGTTATGGAATCCGATCACCACGATGTGGACGTCGGCTGTCGAAGGGGCGGATGACTGTATCCAGCCGGAAAGGTCGGTCCGTACACGGTTGCCCGTGAAGATCGCGTCATCCAGATAGAGATAGGCCTGAGGGTTCGTGCCGCAGGCCGATATCCCGAAAATGCACGCGTTCGTCAATGCTGCGTCGAACATGCCCAGCATCTCGCGCTGGCTGTTGCCCCCTCCTTGAATGCTCAGGAATTCGATGCCTTTCCAGAAACTGCAGGGGTTATTCCCAGCCAAATTGCTGTTCGTCACCAGGCTGGTGATAAATGCCTCGACGTTCGCCTTCGTGAAGTAGGTGTGGCTGAGGACGTGGGCCATCTCTGCGAGGATCGGATCCTGAACAGCCGGATCAAACTGATTGATCCACCGCTCAACGTGTCTTGCGGTTCGGGTCGGAATGTCTCCGGCACGATAGTCCGCGATCGTCTGGGCAATGGTTTGCAGAAGCTGGGCTCTGGTCTGTGTGGTCATGATGGCGCCTCCCCTCGGGCAAGCAGATCGCCGAGCTTGTAGGTGACGGAAGTCGCCCCGAAGTCCGGCTCCTTCTGGAAGGGTTCGCGGACGTAGCGAGGCTGAGCGGCGAACCCGCCCGAAACCTGAACAATGGCCAAGATGAAGGCGTCCGGCTTGTTGAGCGCCGTAAGGATTTCGTTGCGCGTGACCGTCACCGTATCGGCGCCGTCAGCGCGCCCTTTGACCTCAATGAAACGTAGCTTGCCGTTCCCTAGGTCACGGGATTCGATGTCGTAGCCGACTTTGTCGGCGCTGATGTCACGGGGCTCGAAGCCAAGGCTCCGTTCGGCTTCCATCACCGCGTCCATGGCCAACCTTTCCACCGCTTCCCGTCCCTCGACAGAGGCTTCCGCAAGGCCGCTGGGTTGTGGCGCCGGGGCGCTAAAGCGGCGCAGGAGGCCGCCGGGGACGATGATCGCACCACCTCGAACAGATGGGGGAAGAGCCGAAATGTCCCGTTCTCTTGCGAGTTGGTTCAAGCGCCGCTGAAGCCTGTCTGCCAGGTCGTTGGCGCGGGCCTCCGCGTTGGCGGAACTGAGGCGGGTCTTCCTTCCCGCGCGTTCCTGGGCTTTCAGGTCCTCGGCCCGGTGGTCCCAGTAGTTGATCTCTTTTTTCAGGCGGGCGGTGACTTCCACTTCCACCTTGTCGATTTCTGGCAACCGGCGGGTTCGGATTTCCTCCACATGGCGCGGCACGATGTGCTGGATCGCATGGGCGATGATCCGGTTCTCCACTTCGTCGGAGAGCCATGGCGCATCCAGTTGGGCGGAGGCCAGGGCCTTCTCGTCCTCGGCGATGGGACGACAATCGAGATAGGGCGCCGGTCCGCCATCGGCCGTCCGGCCGTCTTCGTAGACTTCCACGAACTGCAGGCGCTGGGAGACGATCTGCTGCTGGCCGTTCTTTCCCGTCCGTCCGTCCTGCACGGCGTGTTCGAGATAGAACAGGGCCGCCAAGTCCTCGCCGTCATCGTCCTCCCGGACCAGGACCGCGCCCCGCTTCATCAGGTCGCGATAACGCTCCAGAACGAGGTCGATGGTCGCGTCCAGGAGCGGATGCCCCGGGCACACGAAGGCCGCGACCGGGGACTGGTTGATTTTGTCTTTTTCGAAACAGATGCGTTCGTAGCGGTCGAGTACCGGTTCGCCGAGGCCGATCATGCGGTCCCTTTCGCGAATGGCGCCGGGGACACGGGTGATTTCCCATCGTCCCGATTCCCGCTTGTGCAATCGGCCGCCGAGTTGGCGGAAGGCCTCCAGGAAGAATGTCTGGATATGAAACGGCTGAAGGCGCCTGGCGGCGGCGCGTTCCATTTCCTCGCGGATCGCGGCGACGCGGGTAGCGTCCATGGTGTCGTGCACCAGCGCTCGATCGGCAAGCAGGTCCAGCAGGCGTTGCTGATCGACCGCGTTGTCGACCGCCTCGAACAGGCGGGCTTTGACTTCGGGCTTTTCGCCGTAGCGGATGGCCTCCAATAGCAGGTCGCGGAGAGCGCGGGCCTCGAACAGCTTGCCAAGCACATCGTAGACCCGTCCGCCGAGCGCCGCCCGTGCTGTCTCCAGTTTGTCGAGGAGGCGGGCGTAGACATCGCCCTCGCGGGTATCCTCGGCCACAAGGTTCCAGCAGTGGCACACCTCGGTCTGGCCGATACGGTGGATGCGGCCGAAGCGTTGCTCCAAACGGTTCGGGTTCCAGGGCAGATCGTAGTTGACCATCAAATGGGCGCGTTGGAGGTTGATGCCTTCGCCGGCGGCATCGTTGGCGACCAAGACCGTGACTTCCTTGTCATGGGTAAATGCCTCAACGGCCTTCCGCCGATCCTCCCGGCCTACACCGCCGTGGATGACGACCACCGCCTCGGGCCGGCCAAGGCGGGTCCGGATTTTTTCGGCCAGATAGTTGAGGGTGTCCCTCGGCTCGGTGAAGATAAGGAGTTTTCGGCGGTTGCCTTGTCCGTTGGTCATCAACGGATGATCGAGGATTCCGTTCAGTTCGCCCCACTTGGTGTCCGTGCCAGATCGGCGGAGGGCGAGGGCTTTATTTTCCAATTTTTTCAGCGTTTGGATTTCAGCCTCAAGCTCGGCGATGGTCTTGGCGGCCGTAGCTTGGTCGAGGATGGCTTCCTCGGCGGCTTCAGCCTCGTCGCCCGGAGCTTCGTCTAGATCGTCCTCGTCCTCCACATCCCAATCGCCAACATCCGGCACCCCGGCGATACGCGCTTCCGCCCCTTTCTTCATCAAGCGTTCTTCGGCCAAGCGGCTTTCCATGCGCTCACGCCGGCGGCGAAGGGACTCGTGAATGGCCGCCGGTGACGATGCCAGGCGACGCTGAAGGATTTGGAGCGCGAAACCGACGTTCTGGCGGCGCTTCTCATCACCGTCCGCAAAACGCTCGGCCCGGTTCATCTCCTCGCGGACATAGGTCGTAACGGCCGAGTAGAGAGCCGCTTCAGCGGCGGAAAGTTCATATTTGACGGAGTAGGCACGTCGTTCAGGGAAGAGGGGCGTTCCATCGAATTTTAACAGTTCCTCCTTGGTCAGGCGGCGCATCAGGTCGGCGACGGTTATCTGGTGCACGCCGTCCCTGAATCGGCCCTCGAACCGATCCCCGTCGAGCAGTGCCATAAATAGCTGGAAATCTTCCTCCTTACCGTTGTGGGGCGTCGCCGTCATGAGAAGGAGGTGACGGCATTGTCCGCCAAGAAGCTGGCCCAGTTGATAGCGCTTGGTGTACTTGATCTCGCGACCGAAGACGCTGGCGGACATGCGGTGGGCCTCGTCGCACACGACGAGGTCCCATTCCCTGGCGGATTTGAGATGCTCCTGGATATCCTCGTTGCGGCTGAGAACATCCAGCCGGGCGATCATCAGGGACCGCTCCGTGAACGGATTTCCGGACCGGGCGGCCTCCATCTGGTCCCGCGTCAGGATATCGAACGACATCCCGAACTTGTCGTAGAGTTCGTCCTGCCATTGCTCAACCAATCCTCCCGGCGCGACGATGAGACAGCGTTCGATGTCACCCCGAACGATGAGTTCCTTGATGAGAAGTCCGGCCATGATCGTCTTTCCCGCGCCGGGGTCGTCGGCGAGCAGGAAGCGGAGCGGCTGCCGGGAGAGCATGTCGCCATAGACGGCCGTGATCTGGTGGGGCAGTGCTTCAACGCGCGAGGTGTGGATGGCAAGATAGGGATCGAACAAGTGGGCGAGGCGGATGCGGTAGGCCTCGGATACCAGCCTCAGCAGCCCGCCGTCCCCATCAAACGACCAGGGGCGTCCGGCGGAAACGATTTCGAGGGTCGGTTCTTCATCCCGGTACACAAGCCTGTTTTTCACGCCTCCGTCCGAGCCTTCGAACGTGATCTTGACGGCTTGGTCACCGAACCATTCGACATTCACGACTTTGGCCGTTCCGGAGGGTGCCAGACCACGAACGAATGCTCCGGCTTTCAAGTCTTCGAGCCGTGTCATGCTTGGTTCTGTCATTGGTCCGGCCCCTGTGCGCCGCTGTTCAGGGTTTCGTGCACCTCCTCGCGGTTCAGCAAGACAATCTGCTGATCCTGTGGCTCGCGCGCCGTCGGGTCTGTGTCCAAACCGAGCCGTTTAAGCGCATAGAAGATGAGAGCTTTGCGTACTGGGATTCTCGCTTTCTCCCCGCGCATTCCGTAGTCGAAGGCAATGACTTTTTGTTGTGTCTCGGAGAGGCCGAGGTGCGGCCCGATTTCCAGAGTGATCTCTTCGTTCCAATCGCTGTCAGCGTCTATTCCGACATCACTTGGTCGGGTGGCTCGCGTTTCGATGATCCGAGAGATCACGAAGTCCTTAAAGGCGTTGTCCATGAGACAGAATGCTCGCGTGTGCCAGCGGAAACCGTCAAACCCAATGGCGTGTGGAGCGATCCAGCGCCAGCGAGGTTCGGGCCGGGAGAGCGACTGGTACTTGACTTCGATTGCCTCAGATCGCCGGATGGCAGAGACCACCGAGCGCAAGGTTTTTGCGTTGACGCCTCGCACAGGCGTGGGCGCGGCATCGTAGGAGGGGAACTGGCCGATCCACGCGTCGGCGCGATCCAGGATGCCGTCTGCAACAGACCGTAGTTCCGAGAGATAACGACCGGCATCTGGTTTGAGGAACAAGGGCTCGAACTGGGCACCCCTGATGTAGGCCCGCGCACTCTTGTCGTAGACCATGTTGTCCGGCGCCATTCCGATGTAACGATTCAAATCGGTGGAGGCTTGGTTCACCGACACTCCGAATGCGTCTGTCAGATCCCCCCGGTTCACATGCCCCTCCCAAAACAATCGGAATTCGATGAATTCGATCCGCCTTTCTACACCCCACCGAAGTCCCGACCTGTCTGGTGACACTGCACCCCCCTCGCTCGACCCGTAGCGTAACTTTGTATGCACAGTTACTTGGCCCACGTTCGAGCCTATCTGAGAAAGCCTGCGCGCTCAATCAAAAACAATCGCATTTGGCGAATTTGCTGCGCGATGATGGAGCGATGTTGGGTGCGCCAAGGCGTTGTTTCAGTCCCGGCATTTCCGCCTTGGCGCACCCCATCGGATCAAGGCGCCCACAAATCGGACGTCCTCGCGGCCGACGATATGGCCGCCGGCCTCGGTGGGCTCCGAGCGGGATCACCGCCATCCCCACCACCGCCCTTGATCCGCCCCTCGCGACGGCGTCTCCGACGGTCCCCGCGCTTATCGGGTCGGTTGGTAGGACCGGGCCGCTATTGCGGCTCCAGCCCTCGTGCATCGGCTGCGATCGCCTCCAGTACCGTCTTGATCTCGCCGATCATTCCCCCGTGGTGACGCTCCAGGTAGGTCGCCACCGTTTCGTTGCCGAGCAGCCGCGTCAGGTAGCCCTTGGCGACCACCAGGGTGAACAGGGTCTCGCCCTGCTTGTCCTCGATCGCCTTGAAGTCCTGCTGGAGCTTCTCCATCTGGCGCTCCATGCGCGCGATGTCTTCTGGCGCGACGCCACCCAGGGCCTTTCCTTTCTCGGGCTTGACCAACTGGTCATTCGGCGTCGCGGCGAGCAGCATCCGGGCGTAGGCGATGGTATGGCGGTTGGCGGCGACCATCATCTCGGCCGCCTCGATCTGGCGCATAGGTTTCATCTTGCGCAGGATGGGGAACACCGCCCGGCCGACATGGCGGTCCTTGAGCAGTTCGGCCGCTTCCGGCGCGATCCCGTTCAGCAGGTTCTGACGCTCCCGGATGCGTTCGACGTCCATGTCCAGGGCTTCCGCGATGTCCTTGGACGAAACGCCGCGCTCCACCGCCTTGAGGATCATCCTGTGTTCCTGGACGGCGGTCAGGCGGCTGATCTGACGGTTGTAGGTGAAGCCCTCGTCGTCGGTGGAGACCAGACATAGGGTCTCGGGCTCGCCCAGTTGCTTTAGGTCCTGTTGACAGTTAACGCAACCATATCATGGTGCCAACGAGGTGTAGCATGGCCAAGTAGGCTGTGGCGGTCTTTTCGTAGCGCGTCGCAATACGTCGGAAGTGTTTGATTTTGTTGATGAAGCATTCGACGACATGCCTTTCCTTGTAGAGTTCGGCATCGTAGCGGATGAGCCGTGCGCGTGTCGGGTTGGGCGGGATGACCGCCATCATC
>Ga0209781_1000030_pt1 | contig 37491 bp, 40 predicted proteins | sample WorMetHERISLAND1_3_FD_187386 | JGI IMG/M metagenome (GOLD analysis project Ga0209781, IMG submission 187386) | Marine gutless worms symbiont microbial communities from Max Planck institute for Marine Microbiology, Germany - Olavius albidus HERON... | ecosystem: Host-associated > Annelida >...
AGGCAACTGCCTGGGCCGAGCGGCGCAGTGGGGAACAGGCCGGGGTTGACTGGCAGTTCACCACCGAGGATGCTCGCATCAAGCTCAAGCGGCTCTATCCGCAATTTTTAGAGAAATGATGTGCTAGTTACCGGCCACGGAAAGCGGTGGTGGATCGAAGACATAGCGCTTCCCGGACATCCGCACTCGCGGTGGCCTCAAGGTAGTCTCGAAGATATCATAACCCTGTTTGAGATTGCGCCAGAAATCGATCCATTCGTGGTCACTGTAACAGTCGATGTTTGATGCACTCATACGGAAGGGAAAGGCATGTACCTGTACCCGCCCTTGTCCATTGCGCAGGGCGGCCCGCACGAGGGCGTAGATCTCTTCGATGCGGAGTCCGTCATGGCGTAACAGCCGATGGAGACGCAGGCGCCATGGACCATTAGATAGGAGCCGGTGCATTGGTGGGCACGGTCATAGGCATTTGGAAACCCGAGATTGAAAGGAGAGGTGATAGGCACTGTTGGGGTTGAGCGCACCCTAATCCACCTTATAAATCCCCTCCGGGCCTTCTCTGAGCTTGGGCCCCAAGGCGCCGGAAAAGGTGCAGATCGGATAGGTCTTTATCAATGTGAAACGCTCGGCTCTTCCCATCCACAGCTCCAGTTCCCGTTCCGCCTTGAAGACGGATAAAGACGGGACCTCTCCTGGTCACTCCCTTGATGGTAAGCAGCTCATCGAGCGGCAAAGTCTTCATCGCCTGGTCGGTAAACGGCTCGTGCGGGTGAAACGTGGCTCTGTATGAGGATAAGATATTCGCCAGGACCCAGCGTACCTCATTTTTCCCCACGACTCCGATGAGGATTCCGACAGCGAGCGACGCGACGATAAGGACTACAAATATCCGCAAGGTGGTAAGTCCTGTGATGTCCTTCACTACATTCTACCTTCTGCGTCCTTTGGGTAATGGTTAAGGTTTAAATGGAACCATCGCCACTAGCAGTGGGTTTGGCGCTCTACTAGGCTATACTCCCTCTCCCGCCGGAAGAGGGCTGGAGAGAGGGGATCAAACAAGGGAGGAGCACAGGGAAGGGAGGGAGCGAAAGCGCCGAGCGGAGTGCGCCCCCCGGGTAGGCGTAGGGCCGAGCGTTTGGTCGGAGTGCGGCGCGTGAGCGCCGGTGGAGACGAAATGCCAGGCCATGCGACACGGCGTCAAGTCATTGCGGGGGAGTCCTGGTGTCGAGCGGAGTGCGCGTCGGGACGGACGCAGGACGAACGCGGGCCGCCGAAGGCAATGGCCGTCGCCCCATTGTTTGCGCCCGAAATCGGACGGACCCTATTTCGGGTTGCGCGAAAAATGGCGATGCTCCGGAAATGGAGCCTGGTTATTGATTCCTTCTTTGTTGTCAGCTTTTAAATTCGGAATTTCCTAGTTTAAAGTCTTGACATTGATTGACAGGATATGCAATAGGATCACAGGAAAATAAGTTGATCAATCTCTAAATTGAACTCAGAGACGGCCTCCGGGGCTTGGAGGAAAGATTCTATACAATGATCCCTATGTATCACAGGGGTTACACGGATTCTCCAGAGGATTTCGCCCATGAAATGACCCACAAATGATATTGCAAGGCGATGGACGAAAGAGAAAAGGCTGAAGACGCCAGATATACTCTGGAAAATATGGTCTATCCACACTTTGACATTGATGATATAGATCATGTGGAAGACGCCGATCTGGAATGGATGAACCTGGACGCCGGAGAGCTGGAGGATATCAAGTGTCTTATGGAGAAGCTGACCAGGAAGACGGAGAAACTCGAAGCCAAATGGAAGAAAAAAGCCAGTTATTGATCGAATATTATACCCCATGTTTTAATCTCCAAAAAACTAGAAATAGAAATATCAAGACCTTAAACTAGGAAATTCTGGAAATGAAAGACAGCCATTTTAAGAGTGTCACCGATTTGAATCACCTCGCGCATCTCCCAAATACCCCCTTCTGGGGATGTTGGGGACCCGGTTATGCACATCGGCAAGCTCGTTTTTTCTCAGGTCATTGACTCTTTACCGATGCGTGCGTTTCGTCGAGGTGTTGCGCGGTACGACAGCAACCGCTACAAGAAGACATTTTCCTGTCTCGACCAATACCTGCGCATGACCTTCGCGCAGTTAACCCATCGCGAGAGCCTGTGCGATATTGAAGTTTGCCTGCGCGCCCAGAAGGACGAGTTTGTACCACAGGGGTATCCGGGGCAACGTTTCCAGAAGCGCCGTGGCCGACGCGAATGAACGCTGAGATTGGCGTATCTAGGCAGATCTCGCTTAGGCATTGATTCGCACCGCTCGCCCCTGTATGCCGACGAGGTTGGGGCGTGATCTTGACAACGCGGCTTATGCGCTCGATGCCTCTACCATCGACCTGCGCCTATCCGTCTTTCCGTGGGCACTGTTTCGCTCAACCGAATCTGCCGTCAAGCTCCAGACCCCGCTCGATCTTCAAGGCAACATCCCAACCTTTATCCACATCTCCGACGGCAAGCTACACGACGTCAATGTCCTTGATCTGCTGATCCCGGAGCCCGGCGCCTTCTACATCATGGATCGTGGCTACGTGGACTTCGAGCGCCTGTTCACGTTGCACAGAACAGGGCGTTTCTTCGTCATCCGCGCCAAGTCCACTACCAAATACAGGCGTCGCTACTCTCATCCCGGGGACGAATCCGGTGGTGTTCGATGCGATCGGACCATTGCGCTGAGCGGAGTTAAGTCCGTGCGTGACTACCCCCTGCCATTACGCCGTATCCGCTATACTACTCTTATATCATTTTTTCATTGAAGAGTTGTGCATAAGTAGGAGAAAAATCCGCATGATAGTTGGTATGCTCGACTACGCCCTGTCACCTGACCAGCTCGTCGACCTGCGTCAGGTACACCTCCGCACCTGAGACAAACGCGAGGTCGAGCGCATCAAGGCTGTGGTATTGCTGGCGACCGGCTGGACGGCCAAAGCGGTCGCCTACTGGGTGAAGGAAACCTTTGGGGTGTCTTACACGGAGAGTGGCATGACCGCAGTGCTGCGCCGGTTGGGTTATGTGTACAAGAAGCCCCGGCTGGTGCCTAGCAAGGCCGACCGGGAAGCGCAAACGCAATTCCTCGAAACGTACGACCATATCCGCAATCTCCAGGGTCAGGATGATCCCATCTATTTTATGGATGCGACTCATCCGCAACACCATCCGGTGCTTGCCGGCGGTTGGATCAAGCGTGGCGAGGAGCAGGTAATCCCCACCAACACCGGGCGACAGCGCGTCAATATCAATGGTTCCATTGACCTGGAACGGTTGGAGCCCGTGGTTCGCTGCGACGACACCATCAACGCTGACTCGACCATCGCGTTGTTCGAGCAACTCGTAGCGTTCCACCCCATGGCCGCGTGCATTTATGTCATTTGTGACAACGCACCTTACTACCGTTCCAAAGCACTTCAAGACTACCTGAAAGCCTCACGCATTCAGCTCGTTTCCCTCCCGCCGTATGCGCCGAATCTGAATTTGATCGAGCGATTATGGAGATTTTTTAAGAAGAGGGTCCTCTACAATCGCTATTATGAATCGTTTGTCGAATTTCGAACAGCGCGTGAAACATTTTTCAAGAACCCGCGCAAATACCAACCGGAGTTGCGTTCATTGCTGACCGCAAATTTTGAAACGGAATTTCCTAGTTTAAGGTCTTGACATTGATTGACAGGATATGCGATGGGATCACAGGAAAATAAGTTGATCAATCTCTATATTGAACTCAGAGACGGCCTCCGGGACTTGGAGGAAAGATTCTATACAATACAATGACCCCTATGTATCACAGGGATTACACGGACTCTCCAGAGGATTTCGCCCACGAAATGACCTACAAACGATATTGCAAGGCGATGGACGAAAGAGAAAAGGCTGAAGACGCCAGATATACTCTGGAAAATATGGTCTATCCACATTTTTGACATTGATGATATAGATCATCTGGAAGACGCCGATCTGGAATGGATGAACCTGGACGCCGGAGAGCTGGAGGATATCAAGTGTCTTATGGAGAAGCTGACCAGGAAGGCGGAGAAACTCGAAGCCAAATGGAAGAAAAAAGCCAGTTATTGATCGAATATTATACCCCATGCTTTAATCCCCAAAAAAACTAGAAATAGAAATATCAAGACCTTAAACTAGGAAATTCCGTAAGTTAAACATGCCGAGATAGCCTTTATATTCATTTGTGATTAGTCTGGCCTTAGACGTGTCAACGTGCTCCCGAACGAAGGCCCGTATATGTCATCCCTTCGTCTTCTCCCTGGTTGTCGCTTTGGCCGTTACCTTGCCATTGCGTTCGACCGCGCCGACTACGGGAACCTTGTTGGTTCCTCTGCCGCGCTTGCTGGGCTTGTCATCTTCGTGCCAACTGCCCTTGCGCGGCTTTCCGCCGATATAGGCCTCGTCCATTTCCACGATGCCGGTCAGAAGGCTACGTTGCTCGGCCTGCGTCATTGTTTTGCGAATCTGCGTGGTGATCCGCCAAGCGGTGTTCTTATTCACGTCTAAATCGCGAGAAAGCTGTAGTGCGGATAGTCCTTTCTTGGCGTTCAACCTGGGCATGATCGCCAAGAACCATTTCTGTGGTAGGTGCGTATGGTGGAGGATAGTGCCTACGGTGACGCTGAACGAGGTCTTACAGTCGTAGCAGCGGTGGCGGTGCTGATTGCGCGTGGTGTTGGCGGAACCGCAATAGGGACAGATCGGTTTGCCGCCCCACCTAGCTTGCTCAAGATGAGCGAGGCAATCCCCTTGGGTTGGGAACTGATCGGAAACCCGCATGATATTCATGACATCCCATCCTGCACAGACTACTTTCACCGAATGATGAAAATCAGTTATGAACCATATGGGGCAAAATATCAAGACCTTAAACTTAGGAAATTCCGAACAAAAAACCATCGAGAAGCAGGGGTTAGCAGACTCCACCACTTGAAATTTAGCCACTACTTGATTTCGAAATCGACGGTCCTATATGACCTCGGGGTAGGTAGCCCCGGCGGCTGGTAGACTTCCATGTGAGGTTAATCTGTTACCGGGCAGCGTTCTAACATCATGGGCTATTCGTCTGTGGAGTGGTTCAGCTGCATCCATCTCACGAAATATCACGAACTGAGAATTTAACCATGCCCTTTATGGAGGCTAAAGGACTTCTTGCGGGGCCGATCTACAGGGGGTTGGAGCCCTTCCTGCTCAAAAGCCTGTTCCAGGATTCCACCTTGAAGAAGGTCTGGTGGATAGCCTACTATCGTCAACTATGGGGCAAAAATGACCCACCTGATCACCGGTGGGTTTTTCGTGGACGACCAGGGGCGATTGGTCTTCGATAAAAGAGGCATTATGTCGGGAATCTGCGGGACCTACAGTACGTGCGATCTCGACTATGATCCACCGAAGCGGGTCGGCTTTTGTGCCCAATTCGGTTGTCTCGGCAGCAGCGATGCAATGCGTTGGAAATCTTGTTCCTCTGGTACGGTAGCAGACCGTTCAGGGTGGGCTCGATACGATGTGCCTTTGTAGTTCCAATCGAAAAGAAGCTCGTATGTGCGTATGAAAGCGGTATTGCTCAGCGAATTCGGTGGGGCGGAGGTCCTGCGTATCGGAGAGGCGGAGCGGCCGGTGCCCGGTAACGGCCAGGTGCTGGTGGAGGTAGCAGCCACCTCGGTCAACCGTCCGGACATCGTTCAGCGCGAGGGCAAGTATCCCCCGCCCAAGGGGGATTCGGAGCTCTTGGGCCTGGAGGTGGTCGGGACCATCTGGGAACTGGGGCCGGGGGTGGACCACTGGTCCGTGGGCGACCGGGTGATGGGCCTGGTGGGCGGCGGAGGCTACGCGGAGTATGCCGTCGCCTACGCGGACCACCTGATGCGCATTCCGGACTCCCTGAGCTTCGAGGAGGCGGCCTGTATCTGCGAGGCCTATATCACCGCCTATCTCAATGTCTTCATGCTCGGTGGCCTCGAGGACGGCGACAGCGTTCTTCTGCACGGGGGAGGTGGGGGCGTCAATACCGCAGCGGTTCAGCTCTGCAGGGCCTTGACACCTGCCGCCAAAGTCCTGGTCACAGCCTCTCCGGGCAAGCTAGAGCAGGTTGCGGCGCTGGGGGCGGACCTGGTGATCAACTACCGATCCCAGGATTTCGCCGAGGAGGTCCGGCGCGTTACGGACAGGCGGGGGGTGCGGGTGATTCTCGACCACATCGGCGCCGCCTATCTGGCCTCCAACATGAAATCGCTCGCCGTCGGCGGACGCCTGGTGATCATCGGCGTGACCGGTGGTATCAAGGCGGAGCTGAATCTGGCCCTGATGATGGTCAAGCGTCAGCAGGTCATCGGCTCCGTGCTCAGATCGCGCCCGGTGCCCGAAAAGGCGGCGATCGTCGCCGCGTTCTCGCACCGCGTGCTGCCCCTGCTGGCGGAGCGGAAGGTCGTGCCCCTGATTCATAAGGTCTACCGCCTAGACGAGGTAGCCCAGGCCCATCGTGACATGGAAGCGAGCGCCCATTTCGGGAAGATCGTCCTGTCGGTTGTGTAAACATTTGGAGTGCGCCGGCTGAGCGGCGCCGTCACATCGAACCTCACGATGGAGATACCAGCAGTGTTCGCTGGAAATCCGAGTGTCAGGTTCCACAACGACGCCGGCCATCGGCAACAATCAGGGGGGCTGTCCGGGCCGGCCATCAAGCCCATCGCCCTGCTGAAGGTGCACCAGGTCTATCAAGTATGCCGCGAGCACGGGCCCCCATCATCGGCCAGGGCGTCGTCGCCGGCCCCGAAGGACGCCCTCGAATTTCTGATCGCCGGTGCCAGGCGCCGCGGTGACGGCGCTTTCCCCTGGGTGCGATACTTTATGTGTCGCCAAATCCAAAGTGGCGGTAGACAGGTGCTTCAGTGGCGGTAGACAGGTGCTTCCCGACCAACCCTGCGGTTACCTCGGGCACCGCGGATTCCAGTAAGTACCGACGTTAGGTTGCCGCCGCACTCCAAAGTTTCCGCTGGACCGCTCCGGTTCGCTCGCAAGTGTGGGGATACGTTTTTCTCGGATTCGTGATCTCATCGTGCGCATTTTGGGGGTGGAAGCATGATCGAGTCCGTGGAGGTAAAGAACTTCAAGTGTTTTCGGGAGAACCGGCGCTTCGATCTGGGGCACGCCACCTTGTTGGCAGGCGTCAACGGGGTCGGTAAAAGCCCCCTGATTTAGGGGCTCCTGCTAGCACGACAGTCGTACCCGGATTGGAACGAGCTGCGACTGAACGGTGACTTCCTGGAGCTGGGCCAGACCAGCGATGCTTTTTGCTCGGACGCGGAGGATGACGAGCTACGTCTCGTCCTGACATTGCAGCCCGACAAACGGCTCGCTTGGTGTTATCGGTTTACCGAGGACAGATTCGACCTTGTGGAGGCGCCGGGTGACGTAGGCGATTGCGCTTTGTCCGGGTCACAGTGCCACTACGTCTCTGCAGACCGTTGGCGACCCCGCAGGCTGATGCCGATGTCCGGGCACGACATCGCGCACGGCAATCTCAGGAAATACGGCGAATACACAGCCCATTACCTGGAGACCTTCGGTGACCGCCTGCTCCCGGAGATCAATGTGGGTCTGCCGGTCCGCAATCCCGACGAGGGCAAGGATCTGCTGCGCTAGGTGCAGGAATGGCTGAATGAGGTATCGCCGGGAACCCGTCTGGAGCCGAAGATATTCAGGGACCTGAACGAGAGCATGCTGACCTTCGCGTTCCGCGGGGAGCTCGGCTACTCCCGCGGCTATCGCGCCACGAACGTGGGCTTCGGGTTGAGCTATACCCTGCCCGTCATCGTGGCGCTGCTCTCGCTGCCCCCTTGGAGGCTTGGTGATATTGGAGAATCCGGAGGCCCATCTGCACCCGCGGGGGTAGACCCTCATCGGCCGGCTGATGGTGCTGTCGGCCACCGATAACATTTAACATTGAGCCAGTAGGATTTCCCAGAAGATTTGTCCGCAAATTGACGCAAATAAGCGCAACAGGATCAGGAACCGTCAATGATGGTGAGCCGGCGGTTGCAACCGCTTTGCGTTGATTCGTGTTCGTTGGCGGCAGCCAGCGGAGCCGCCGAGGTTCGGATTGAGTATAGGAAAAATGATCCGGTCGCTTCGATCTATCCGCAGATTACACAGATTTTCACAGATTAAAAACGAAGGGTCTAAATAACTTTAGCATCTGCAACTGCATGCTAAGGTTATGTTATGCAAGAAAAAACAGACATTTCGGGCGTTCACGCCTTCCGGAAGCCAAATTCAGACTGATCATGCGCTATGTTTACGCATGATCTACCGGCTTTGAAACTCGCCGCGCTGAGTGATGTAAGCCGCCCGACGATCAATCAACGGTTTTTCAAGCTACGACCTGGAATCGCCCAGCTTTGTGACGCCTCATCGCTTTTTTCCAGCGAGGTTGAAGGGGATGAATCCTCTTTTGGCGCCCGCCGTGTTCGGGGGGAAAGGGGCGTGGAGCCGGGGGTAAAACAATCGTTTTCGGAATCCTGGAACGGCAGGGAAAGGTTCTACACGGAGATCGTCCCGGATGCCTCCAAGAAGCCGCTACAGGCCGTGATTCGGGGCCAGGTAGCCCTCGATAGCATCATCCACTCGGATGGCTGGAGGGGCTACAATGGGCTGGTGGATATGGGTTATCAGAAGCGTAACGAATTTACGCGAGGCAATTGCCGTATCAACGGCATTGAGTCATTCTGGTCATATGCTAAACGGAGGCTTGCAAAATTCAAGGGCATTCCCAGACATAGGTTTCATCTACACTTCAAAGAATGTGGATTCAGATTTCATCATCGAGAGGAAAATCTCTATGATAAAATACTCTCTGCCGCTGAGCGAAAACCCTCTCTAAAGTTATCTAAACCCTATAGAATATGTTCACTGATGACGAGTAAAGTTTAACAAAACGCTTTGTTTCTTAAATCAGTAAGCTACCAAGGTCGAAACAATGTCTTTACGCGGTCTCATAAGCATAGGGTCTAGGGCGCGCGATGGCGGCGTTGAAGACGCCCCTCGGTCACCCCTTGTACCCCATGACTCTTGGAGATCCCGATGACACCCCAAACCTTCGCTGCCTTGGCCGCTCAGGGCTATAACCGGATCCCCGTCGTCTGCGAGGTCCGCGCCGACCTCGACACCCCGCTGAGCATCTATCTCAAGCTGGCGGCCGGTGCCTTCTCTTATCTGTTCGAATCCGTCCAGGGCGGCGAGAAGTGGGGTCGCTACTCGATCATTGGGCTGCCCTCCCGGACCCTGCTCAAGATATACGGCAGGCGCGTGGTCCTGGAACGGGACGGTGCCGTCATCCAGGACGAGGAGGTCGCGGACCCCCTGGCCTGGATCCAGGATTTCCAGGCCCGGCTTCGGGCCTCCGAGCAACCCGAAGGATTGCGCTTTGCCGGCGGCCTGGTGGGCTATTTCGGTTACGATACCATTCGCTATATCGAGCCCCGGCTGGCCCGGTGCCCGAACCCGGATCTCATCGGCGCCCCGGACATCCTGCTCATGGTATCGGACGAGGTAGTGGTCTTCGACAACCTGTCCGGATCAATGTACATCATCAAACACCTGGATCCGACCGCTGGAGACACCCTGGAGGCCGGGGAGGCCCGTCTCCACGAGCTGATCGGGCAAGTAACGCAGGCCCCGCCCCGCCCCGTCCCCGGACCGCCCAGGGAGATACGGGAGTCCGATTTCGTCTCCGGCTTTACGGAGGACGGCTACAAGCAGGCGGTAGAGCGCATCAAGGAATACATTCGGGAGGGGGATTGTATGCAGGTGGTGCCCTCGCAACGTCTGTCCATCCCCTTCGGGGCACCGCCGCTGGACCTCTACCGGGCCTTGCGCGCGCTCAATCCATCGCCCTACATGTACTTCCTGGATCTGGGGGATTTTCGGATCGTGGGCTCGTCGCCGGAGATCCTGACCCGGCTGGAGGACGGCCTGGTCACCGTGCGCCCCATCGCCGGCACCCGCCGCCGCGGCTACACGGAGGCAGAGGATCGAGCACTGGAGGCGGAGCTCCTGGCCGATCCCAAGGAGCTGGCCGAACACCTGATGCTGATCGACCTGGGCCGCAACGACGTCGGTCGTGTAGCGCGAGTCGGCACGGTGCGGGTGACCGAGCACATGCTAGTGGAGCGCTACTCCCACGTCATGCACATTGTCTCCAACGTGGTCGGGGAGCTTGCAGACGGCATGAACGCCATCGACCTGCTGCGGGCTACCTTTCCCGCCGGCACCGTCTCCGGCGCACCCAAGATCCGGGCCATGGAGATCATCGACGAGCTCGAGCCGGTCAAACGCGGCATCTACGCGGGGGCGGTGGGTTATCTGTCCTGGGACGGGAACATGGACACGGCGATCGCCATCCGTACCGCCGTGATCTATGGTGGCACCCTGTATATCCAGGCCGGGGGCGGTATCGTAGCGGACTCTCAGCCCGAGCTCGAATGGAAGGAGACCATGAACAAAGGCCGTGCCATCTTCCACGCCGTAGCCATGGCCGAGGCGGGTGTCGATCGTCACCTGTGTCCGGATGCTGCACTCCCTCTCCCTCCGGGAGAGGACTGGGGAGAGGGGGTCAAAGCAAGTCTACGTTAGCCATTAGAGATTTACCATTACCCGGAAGTTTTGTTAAACAAGATTTTCGAAGCTTAGCAACCCTCACACTCGTGATCCTACTTGCCGGCGGGACAAAGAAGCGTCAACAGGGCGACATCGTCCAAGCCAGGGCGTACTGGAAAGACTACAAAAAGCGTAAGGAAAGAGGGTAAGGCTATATGCCACTCACCTGAGATTTCGAAAGCACCATCAAGGCACGGGCCGAACGGGTCCAGGCGTTTCGTGTCGCCCTGCTGGAAGAGGCCCTTGATGCGTTTCTGAACGCCGACCTGGAAACCGGCAAGCTGCTCCTGCGCGATTACGTGAACGCGACCGTCGGTTTCGAGACCTTGGGCATACAACTGCACAAGAGCCCTGAGAGCCCGATGCACATGTTGAGCGAAAAGGGTAATCCGTGCGCGGATAACCTTTCTGCGGTGGTCTCCCATCTAAAAACCCACGGGGGTGTGTCCCTCCCCTCCATGTGTACTGCTCCGCTGGGCTGCAGGATGTTTTTCGGTAACGATCAGTTCCCCGTCCTTGACGGTCTTCTTGATGGCATCTGTCGGTCAATGGAGGCGACGCCCTTGCAAGAAGTGCGGGTAACATAGGGGTATCGGATACAAAAGGGGGTATTTATGCGGGTATCTTGATCCGATCTGTTTTAAAAAATTTTTTATAACAATATGTTGTGTTAAACATGCTCTTGATGATCGACAACTACGACTCCTTCACCTATAACCTGGTCCAGTATCTGGGCGAGCTGGGCGTAGAGGTGCGGGTCTTCCGTAACGACAGTACCAGCCTGGAGGAGATCGCGGACCTCGCCCCTACGCACATCGTCATCTCGCCCGGACCCTGCACCCCTGACCAGGCCGGGATCTCGGTGCCTCTGATCCGGGCGTTTGCCGGGCGCCTCCCCATCCTCGGCGTGTGCCTCGGTCATCAGGCCATCGGCCAGGCCTTCGGCGGCGGCATCGTGAAGGCGCGGCAGGTGATGCACGGCAAGACTTCGCTCATCCATCACGAGGAACAAGGTGTGTTCGCCGGTCTGGAGAGGCCCTTCCAGGCTACCCGCTACCACTCCCTGGTGGTCGCGACGGCCAACCTCCCGCAGTCCCTGGAGGTCACGGCCTGGACCCGGAAGGAGGATGGGAGCCGGGATGAGATCATGGGGATCCGGCACCGGGAGTATCCGGTCCAGGGCGCGCAGTTCCACCCTGAATCCATTCTCACGCGGCACGGGCACGACCTGCTGCGCAACTTCATCGAGGGCAAATAGTTCTGCTTTGACACATTTTTGACTTGTCACAGCCTAGGCGCGTTGACATTTAACTAAGGAGTAAACCTTGACCTCCATGCTTGTCTGCTAATGGTACGGGATTTCAGGATTAACAGGATTATTTTTCTTAAATAACAATTATAATATCCTGAGAATTCTGTGAGTCTTGTCCTATTGGCGGTTGGCACTACGATTATGTCAACAGCCCCAGCCTTTACGGGTCCGTAACCTTTATACGAGCCGGTACACAATGAGGAGATCTATGGATATCAAGCGAGCTATCGCCAAGGTCATCGATGGCCGGCATCTCGACGAGCAAGAGATGACCGCCGTCATGCGGGCCATCATGACCGGCATGGCCACCGAAGCCCAGATCTCCGGCTTCCTGGTCGCCATGCGCATGAAGGGCGAGACGGTCACCGAGATCGCCGCCGCGGCCGCCGTCATGCGCGAGCTGGCCAGCGGCGTGGACATCAGCGGACTGCCCAACACCCTGGACATCGTGGGGACCGGCGGCGATGCGTCCGGGACCTTCAACATCTCGACTAGCAGCATGTTCGTGGCCGCCGCCGCCGGCTGTCACGTCGCCAAGCACGGCAACCGCTTGGTGTCGAGCAAATCCGGCAGCGCCGATGTCCTCGAGGCGGCAGGCGTGCGGCTGGACCTGACCCCCAAACAGGTCGCCCGCTGTGTGCGGGAAGTCGGGGTAGGGTTCATGTTCGCCCCGGCCCATCACGGGGCCATGAAGCACGCCGTCGGCCCGCGTAAAGCGCTCGGCGTGCGAACCCTGTTCAACGTGCTCGGCCCTCTGACCAATCCCGCCGGGGTGCCTAATCAGCTGCTCGGTGTCTCCCGAGAAGACCTGCTGGAACCCCTGGCCCAGGTGCTCCAATGCCTGGGCAGCCGCCATGTCATGGTCGTCTATTCCCGCGACGGCCTGGACGAAATCAGCAGCGGCGATGAGACTGAGGTGGCGGAGCTGAAGGGCGGCGAGATCCGCCGCTACGGCATCGCGCCCGAGGAATTCGGCATCTCCCGTGCATCCCTGGATGCCGTTCGGGTCGAGGGACCGCAGACAAGCCTGGCCATGCTCCGCGGCGTGCTCGAAAACCGGCCGGGCCCGGCCAGAGATATCGTGGTCCTCAACGCCGGTGCCGCTATTTATGTGGCCGGCGTCGCCGCCAGCTTGGCGGAAGGCGTACAGTCGGCGAACGCCGCCATCAGTAGCGGCGAGGCCCGCAACCGCCTGGACCGACTGGTCGCACTCACCCAGGGCTTTAAGAGCCTGTTTACGATGTTTGGAGCAACAGGGCTAGAAAAGCCAAGGTGACAAATTGTAAGCTGGTATTGAGCTTTCGCTCGCAGTTTTCCATCACCTTCGACATTTTTCCAACCAAGCAAACGAGCGCTCGACAACCCAGCGTTTGGGGAGCACGGCAGAGGTGCGCAGCTCGTTTCGCTTAGCAACCGTTACCGTGGTCCCCAGAAGGTTGTGTCCGGCATCGGCAAAGGGCTGCCCGGCATAACCGCCATCAACCAGCACGTTCGTCACCGCGGACAAGCTATCCTGATGTTCCGAAAAAGCCACCAAGGCGCCTTTTCTGTCGGTGACATTCGCTGTCGTAATGACGATCGCATGGGGAAGCCCTTGCGTATCCACGGCAAGATGGCATTTGATGCCAGATACCTTCTTCCCCGCGTCGTAACCTTTCTGTTCCGCCGGATCTGTATTCTTCACGCTTTGCGCATCAACGATCACGAAGCTGGTCTTCTCGTTCCGACCACGGCTGATATACGAACCCGCGCCAACCCAATTTTTTAACGCCTGCTCAAGCAGGCTGAACACTTCCTCAGAGGGTTTTTGGCCCCATTATTCACCACCGGCCAGTTGGGATTGGGAAAATCACCCGGGAGCATTCGCCATTAGCAGCCGCTTTTCAATAACATACAGAACAGCGCAAAAAACATCATAGTAAATCCACTGCTGTCCGACAAAACGTTTGTTTTTGTTGCGTAACTCCTTGTAAGAATAATGAAAAACAGTCACTTTAAGAGTATCACCGATTTGAATCACCTCGCGCATCTCCCAAATACCCCCTTCTGGGGATGTTGGGGACCCGGCCGATGCGCATCGGCAAGCTCGTTTTTTCTCCGGTCATTGACTCTTTACCGATGCATGCGTTTCGTCGAGGCGTTGCGCGGTACGACGGCAACCGCTACAAGAAGACATTTTCCTGTCTCGACCAATACCTGTGCATGACCTTCGCGCAGTTAACCTATCGCGAGAGCCTACGCGATATTGAAGTTTGCCTGCATGCCCAGAAGGATAAGTTGTACCACAGGGGTATCCGGGGCACGTTTCCGGAAGCGCCGTGGCCGACGCGAAAGAACGCTGAGATTGGCGTATCTCTATGCAGATCTCGCTCAGGCATTGATTCGCACCCCTCGCCCACTGTATGCCGATGAGGACTTGGGGCGTGATCTTGACAACGCGGTTTATGTGCTCGATGCCTCTACCATCGACCTGCGCCTATCCGTCTTTCCGTGGGCACTGTTTTCGCTCAACCGAATCTGCTGTCAAGCTCCAGGCCCCGCTCGATTTTCAAGGCAACATCCCAACCTTTATCCGCATCTCCGACGGCAAGCTACACGACGTCAAGGTCCTTGATCTGCTGATCCCGGAGCCTGGCGCCTTCTACGTCATGGATCGTGGCCATGTGGGGCTTCGAGCGCCTGTTTACGCTGCACAGAACAGGGCGTTTCTTCCAACTTCTTGACCAACAACTTCGCCATTCCAGCGCAGACGGTGGCGGATTTCTACCGATACCACTGGCAAGTTGGGTTGTTCTTCAAGTGGATCAAGCAACACCTGCGCATCAAATCGTTCTTCGGGACCTCCGAGAACGCGGTCAAAAGCCAGATTTGGATCGCTATCCCGGTTTACATCCTCGTCGCTATCATCAAGAATCGTCTTGACAGCAAATCGGATCTCTACACAATTTTACAGATTCTGAGCCTGACCTTATTCGAAAACACTCTTCTAGCCCTCCGGAGCGTCGCCATTTTTCGCGCACCCCGAAATGGGGTCCGTCCGATTTCGGGTGCAAACAATGGGGCGCCGGCCATTGCCTTCGGCGGCCCGCGTTCGTCCTGGCGCGCACTCTGCGCGGCACCCGGACTCCCGCAATGACTTGACGCCGTGTCGCATGGCCTGGCATTTCGTCTCCGTCGGCGCTCACGCGCCGCACTCCGACCAAACGCTCGGCCCTACGCTTACCCGGGGGCGGCGCACTCCGCTCGCGCTCCCTCGCTTCCCTGTGCACCTCCGTTGGTTACTAGAATGGAATCCATAAGCGATACTGCCTATACCCATAACCAACGGAATCTGTTTGATAATTTCCCCGGACAGTAGTGATATAAATCAACAGCTTGCAGCTTGGCTTTCTTCTTGGCTTGCTCCAATAAAGCTTGGATGGACGCGAACTGCTCTCGGCTTCTGTCACTTGGGTAGGTGTTTCTTTGGGTAGGTGTTTCTCATCGCCCTTTCTCCTTGTCAGAATCTCTCTATCAAGTGGATCGTAAACAGGTTCTATCCTAAACTAATATCAATAGTTCGGATTTTCATTCACCCGATGATTTCAAAATTTGCGGTCAGCAATGAACGCAACTCCGGTTGGTATTTGCGCGGGTTTTTGAAAAGTGTTTCACGCGCTGCTCGAAATTCGACAAACGTTTCGTAATACCGTTCGTAAGGACCCTCTTCTTAAAAAATCTCCATAATCGCTCGATCAAATTCAGATTCGGCGCATACGGCGGGAGGAAAACGAGCTGAATGCGCGAGGCTTTCAGGTAGTCTTGAACTGCTTTGGAACGGTAGTAAGGTGCGTTGTCACAAATGATATAAATGCACACGGCCATGGGGTGGAACGCTACGAGTTGCTCGAACAACGCGATGGTCGAGTCAGCGTTGATGGTGTCGTGGCAGCGAACCACGGGCTCCAACCGTTCCAGGTCAATGGCCCCATTGATATTGAGGCGCCGTCGCCCGGTGTTGGTGGGGATTCCCTGCTCCTCGCCACGCTTGATCCAACCGCCGGCAAGCACCGGATGGTGTTGCGGATGAGTCGCATCCATAAAATAGATGGGATCATCCTGACCCTGGAGATTGCGGATATAGTCGTACGTTTCGAGGAATTGCGTTTGCGCTTCCCGGTCGGCCTTGCCAGGTACCAGCCGGGGCTTCTTGTACACATGACCCAACCGGCGCAGCACTGCGGTCATACCACTCTGCGTGTAAGACACCCCAAAGATTTCCTTCACCCAGTAGGCGACCGCTTTGGGCGAGAGGTACAGGTTCGCTTGGAGGTGGGCGCCCAACTCCACCAGGTGCTTGCAGGTGCTTGGCCTTGAGCAAGCCAACGCTGCCACCGACACCATCGTCAACATGACTCAAGCCCTCAAGACCACTTTTACATAACGCTTGAAGTGCGCGTGCACCGTTGTTGGGATCGACCAGCAAAACTTTCGCCACCGCCTCGGCCGTCCAGCCGGTCGCCAGTAACACCACAGCCTTGATGCAGCCGGCCTCGCGTTTGTCTCGGGTGCGGCGGAGTGCCTGACGCAGGTCGGCGAGCTGGTCGAGGTGACAGGGCGTAGTCGAACATACCGACTATCATGCGGATTTTTCACCTAGTTATGCACAACTCTTCAATGAAAAAATGATATAAAAGTAGTATAACAACATGCACGAGATCTAAAGGAAGTCGATGAGCCAGGCTTTGTCGCCACCCGATCTGTGCGCAACCCGGCCCCTGCAGACAAACCCCTTACGCAAAATACGCAAAATCCCTCGAACTGGGTAATTCTGCGTATTGTGTGTATAGAGATGAAGAATCCCCGATAGGGGTAGATGGTCTACTCGATGCCCTGGAGATCGTCTGCAAGGATCGCCTGTTACCCCAGGGTACGTGCTGTCGGCGATGGCCCCGGAGGATAAGAAGGCTTGGCACTCTGGGAAGCTACCCCGGATACCCTACGGGATTTCGCAAAAGCCCTCTCGTGGCGTCGATCTATGGACCAAGGGGAGGTTTGGCCCACTACACCTGGCAGGTGCTCTATACCGTCAATGCGGTCCGAACTGGCATTGCGGACTGGCAAACGCCGACAGGCCCTGCAGATGAAAATCAGCTTTAACCTGCCGTATCCCCCAACCCCATCAATACCTACTGGCGACATGTCGGCAGGCGCGCATTATCCAAACGGGGACGGCAGTACTGCAACCTGACAATGGAAGAGCTACTCGACCAAGGGGGTGTCGGGATTCGGATCAGCGACCACGTGGCAGTACGCATCAAAGTTTACGTTCCAGACTGGCGCTAGCGAGATCTGGACAACCTGTCCAAAGGCGTGCTCGATGCGCTAACCCATGCGCGGGTATGGGGCGTTGATCACTAGGTGGCCGAGTTGCGGTTGATCCGAATGCCCAGGATCGTGAAGGGGTGGATGCTGGCCGTCACGACCATTGAGGTGCCGATGGTCAGAAGTGAGGGCGAGCAACAGAGAGAATCTAAGTGAGATCAGGGTGAGGTGAGCGGAATAAGTCCGCGCTGAGTTGGGGGTAAATTTGGGTGCGGAGCGCTATCACCAATATGCAACCAACTGAATCAAATAGGATTTTTCTCTATAAATGGCGGAGAGAGAGGGATTCGAACCCTCGATGGGCTATCAACCCATACTCCCTTAGCAGGGGAGCGCCTTCAGCCGCTCGGCCATCTCTCCGGAAGAGGGGAAGCGGGCAGGCAACCCGACAAGTCCCCGACCAAGCGCAGAGGTTGTCCAGCTCCTGGCGTTTGACTATTCAAGAGCGGTATCAGGGACGGCTTCGGCCTCGCTCTGCGGCGTAGCTTGCTCTGCCTGCTCCCGCTTTATGCGCTCGTAAATCTCTTCACGGTGCACCGCTACGTCGCGGGGTGCGTTGACACCGATGCGCACCTGATTTCCTTTAACGCCGAGTACGGTAACGGTCACCTCGTCGCCGATCATCAGGGTTTCGCCGACCCGCCGGGTAAGTATCAACATCGTTGTTTCTCCCTCATCTCCTTTTCCAGATCGTGGCCTGTCTCCGCCGGGACCCAGCGCCTTGCAGAGCTGTCCAGCGGAGATCAGTCACAGACAACCAAGCATGAAATCCAGAATCAAACCTCCACACTTTCCAATTCTAACAACAGCTCTGACCACACCAAAGTCTTTTTGTTACCACTACTTTACCACCGTTGGAGAAATCAGAGCCGGTCCGGCTTATGTGTTCGTAGCGAGGGAGCGAGGGGAGGGGTCGCGCTCGATCGAGGCGAAAGCGGGCCTATTCAACCCGGCCGCCTCGATTCCGCAGTAGAATAGTCGTAAGCCGGACCGGCTCTCAGTCCCCCTGGTGCAATTCGAAGGCCTGGTGCAGCGTCCGTACGCCAAGCTCCAGGTACCTTTCGTCCACGACCACGGATATCTTGATCTCCGAGGTGGAAATCATTTGCATGTTGATCCCCTCCTTCGCCAGGGCGGCAAACATCTTGCTGGCGATCCCGGCGTGAGAACGCATGCCGACACCAACCAGGGAGATCTTGACGATCCGATCGTCGCCCGCGACATCCCAGGCTGCCAGGGACCGCGCCGTGGCGTCCAGTATTTCCAGGGCCCGCACATAGTCGTTGCGGTGCACGGTGAAGGTGAAGTCCGTGGTGGCCTTATCGGCGGAGACGTTCTGGATGATCATGTCCACTTCGATATTGGCCTCCGCGATGGGACCGAGGAGCTTATGGGCTACACCCGGCTGGTCCGGGACGCCCAGGACGGTGAGCTTGGCCTCGTCGCGGTTGACTGCGATGCCGGAGATAACGGCGCCTTCCACTGCTTCCTCCTCGAAACTGATCAACGTCCCCTCCCCGGCCTCGAAGCTAGAGAGCACCCGCAAAGGAACCTTATATTTTCCCGCAAACTCCACGGCCCGGATCTGCAGCACCTTCGAGCCCAGACTCGCCAGCTCCAGCATCTCCTCGAAGGTGATGCGGTCGAGCTTACGGGCCCGCGGCTCGATGCGCGGATCGGTGGTGTAGACACCGTCCACGTCCGTGTAGATCTGGCACTCGTCGGCACCCAAAGCCGCGGCCATGGCCACTGCCGAGGTATCCGAGCCGCCGCGCCCCAGGGTCGTGATGTCGCCCGCTTCATCCACGCCCTGAAAGCCGGCCACCACGACCACGCACCCAGCGTCCAGATCGGTCTCAACCCGGGCACCGTTGATTTTGCGGATTCGGGCCTTGTTATGAACACTGTCCGTGCGGATGTGGACCTGGCCCCCGGTGTAGGACTTGGCGGGGCAACCCAGACCCTCCAGTGCCATGCTGAGCAGGGCGATCGTGACCTGCTCGCCGGTGGACAGGAGTACGTCCATCTCCCGCGGGTTGGGCCGCGCTTGGATCTCCCTGGCCAGGGCGAGGAGACGATCGGTTTCGCCCGACATGGCCGAGACCACGATCACTACCCGATCACCTTGATCACGTCGAGCCTTGATCTTTGCCGCGACGGCCTTGATCCGTTCGATACTACCGACGGAGGTACCGCCGTACTTCTGGACGATTAGGGACATACGACTTCCCGAGTAGCCTATCTTTTGTCCGGTTAAAAGCAGTCCTGAATTATTCGGCGCCGTCTGGGGGGGGCGGACGTGTTGCGTTAGACACACAAAGGCAAGTTGATTTCCCGTGGCACCGGTGCTGGCGTCTTAACGCAACCTACACCCACATCATCCCCCGCGCGGCCTGCGTCGTGGACCTCGCTTCAAGTGGTAGATACTCTGTGTTCCGAAGCAAGACCGATTTGCGCCCTAATTCCCAAAAAGTGAGCACTGATCTATAAATTGGATTTATTAGGTGGTCGTTTCAGTGGGTGAGAAGAAGCGGCGACTATCGAAGGTCGTGCGGTTCCTGAACATGATATGAATGGCGAGCAGGAGCTTACGCATGACCGTGCAGACAGCCTGGAGCTCCTTGAGGCCGCAGGTGTCGAGAAGATGGCGGTAGAAGGCCCTGACATTGTGGCGCGCGCAGGCCGCGGATGGCCAGGGCGGCCAGGTCGTCGGGCGCTGCCAGGGCGTGAAGGGCATGCGCTGGGCGAACTGAACCAACAACCGCGGCATCGACGGCATCGGTCTTGGTGCGGGTCTGCATGGCCTCGGTGAAGTGTTTGGCGGCCTTGGGGGTTGATCACCATGCGGGCCAGCCCAGCGTCATCCAGAGCGAGGGCGAGGTGATACTGGCCGGTGGCCTCTAGGCGGACACGACTCACCTTCGCCTTACGCAGGCGGTTGCTCAGGGGCGCGTGGCCCTGGGGGGTGTTCTTGAGTTCGCAGGGCTTTCCCATGCGGCCATCGCGGTGGATGACCAAAGTAACGGTTTTGCTGTTGACATTAATTCCGGCGACCTTCATGTTCGGTTCTCCCGTGAGTAAAAACCCGTTAGGAGGGTGACTGGTTCCCTAACCCTGGACCCTCGTCTACCGACCCTGTGTATGCAGGCTCACGAGCACCGCTCACGGCCTCAGATACTCTCCGGAATGGACGAAGAAGGCGGGGAGCCAATCTGTCCGTTCAGGCTCGAGGCTTCAGGATGGGACGACTTCCCCAGGTTCTCTCCATTAACTCCCTTTATAACCTTTTATAACCTTTCTTGGCATTTCCACTGGAAACAGGACATACAAGGTTGGGTTAGGCGCGCCGTTCGATTCTGGAGTACGATGATAGGGCCGAACGCGCCGTAACCCAACACGTCAGATCCTACAACCAACACTAAACAACCCCGGACTGCGCCCGGATAGGCATGGCGTCGAACGCGGCGTAACGCAACACGACTAAGAGGTGTAAAGTCCGAAGAATAGCTGGCAATATCGTAATTAATTTCGACGCTCTCATCTTCGTTTTCATCTTCTACGGAGAGGTCGGTTTCCAAGTAAGACACCCCAAAGGTTTCCTTCACTCAGTAGGCGACCGCTTTGGCCGAGAGGCACAGGTTCGCTTGAAAGTGGGCGTCCAATTCCACCAGGTGCTTGGCCTTGAGCAAGCCAACGCTGCCACCGTCGCCAACACGCCTCAAGCCCACTTTGTACCATAACGCTTGAAGTGCGCGCGCACCGTGTTGGGATCGACCGCAAAACTTCCGCCACCGCCTCGGCTGTCCAGCCGGTCGCCAGCAACACTACAGCCTTGATGCGGTCGGCCTCGCGTTTGTCTCGGGTGCGGCGGTGTGCCTGACACAGGTCGGCGAGCTGGTCAGGTGACAGGGCGTAGTTGAGCATACCGACTATCATGCAGATTTTTCTACTACTTATGCACAACTCTTCAATTGAAAAAATGATATAAGAGTGGTATATTATTGGTAAAAATGCCATATGGTAAGATCACCCTTCATTTAGTTCTACCCCGCTTCGAGCATCTTTTCTTTCAGCCACGAGTTAATGAGGATTTCCGCTGAGACGTGCTTGGCTTTGGCGGTTTCCGTGAGTTTGCCAATCAGATCTTCGTTAATGGCAACGAGGTATGTTCGTTTTTGGGGTCGATGTCAGAATAAACCTCCGGCATCTGCTCCCAATATTCACCCATATCATGCGTGTCGAAAAACCGAACTAGTTCATCGAGTGACCGCATGGCAGGTAGGTCCTTGGGTTTATTTCTTGCCATACTGTTTTCTCTCTTTGGGGGTCATGTCTCGGGCGCTCAATATCTAATGTCTCTTGCTTCATTTTCCGGAGCGTCGCCATTTTTCGCGCAACCCGAAATGGGGTCCGTCCGATTTCGGGCGCAAACAATGGGGCGACGGCCATTGCCTTCGGCGGCCCGCGTTCGTCCCGGCGCGCACTCCGCGCGGCACCAGGACTCCCGCAGTGACTTGACGCCGTGTCGCATGGCCTGGCATTTCGTCTCCGCCGGCGCTTACGCGCTGCACTCCGACCAAACGCTCGGCCCTACGCCTACCGGGGGGCGGCGCACTCCGCTCGGCGCTTACCCTCCCTCGCTTCCCTGTGCTCTTCCGTAGAAAAGAGTAAAGAGTATCGTTAAGTATCTTCCAGCATCCGTTTGGCCTGATGTCATGTTATACATTTTCGTCCTCGCGCTCGCCTTTTTCAATGAAGTGAATCCTCGGTTTGTTGTTTAGTCCTTGTTCGACCTCATGTGGCTCTACATGATGTTTGACAGCGAGCTTATCCGCAATACTTCTAAGCTAGATAACGCCCTCGATCCTCATGCACCGGTTCTCATGTTTTCCGCCACTTTCGGACATCTTGAAATACGCTTTTCATAAGGTGTCCTCGGCGTAAATTGAATCGGTTCCGATTTGCGTTTATTGGCGTTCATTCCAGCTTCTCGGCAAGCGGCTGGTCTTGCCGACGACATGCGCGCTAAGCAGTGGGGCGCCCTGGCCGGCCTCGATCCACGCCAGCACCCGTCCGACTCCAACGCGAGCAAAAAGCCCCACCTGTCCAAGGCCGGGAACCGTTACTTGCGGATCGCTCTCTATATGCCCGCTCTTAGTGCCGCTCGCCATGACCCCAATCAGGGCCTTCTAGCACCATCTTATTGATACCCGCGGCCTCAAGGAGCTCCGGGCTGTCTGCGCGGTCATGCGTAAACTCTTGCTCGCCATCCATGCCATGCTTAGAATGGACTCTCCCTTCGACAGCCGCCGCTTCTTCCCACCCACTGAAACGACCACTTAAATAAATCCAATTTATAGATTAGTGGCCATTTTTTGGGAATTAGGACGCAAATCGGTCTTGCTTCGGAACAGAATATCTACTAAATATCTAGTAGCTGGTGACTGATAATTGGCGACCGGTAGCTGACCCTTAGCCCCTCCGGCTCGACCAGATTCACCTGGGCCTCGTGGTACACTCTAGGAAAATCAGTCGCCAACCCCCCCCCCGTTCGGAGCACACGATGAGCAGACTATCCGGTCCCTACGAGACCCGTCCCGGCCGCCGTTACCCAGCCGGTGCGACAGTAGGAGATGAAGGCGTCAATTTTTCCGTCTACAGCCGTCATGCCACAGGGGCCGAGCTGCTGCTGTACCAGGACGCCCGCAGCCCGGAGCCGTTTCAAATCATCCGTCTGGACCCGGAAGTCAATCACACTTTCTTCTCCTGGCATGCGCTGGTGGTCGGTCTGCCGCCGGGGACCCACTACACCTGGCGCATGGATGGCCCCAACGACCCCCGGGGCCAGGGCTGGCGTTTCGATCCCCGGGTGGAATTGGTCGACCCCTGGGGCCGGGCCGTAACCACTGATAGCTGGGATCGCTGGGAACGCCAGCGCAAGGGCGTCAGACCCCACGACTCACCGCGGGCGGTGGTGCTTGCGGATGACTATGACTGGGAGGGAGATACCCCGCTGTATCTGCCCGGCGAGCAGATGATCGTCTACGAGCTGCATGTAGGAGGCTTTACCCGCCACGCTTCATCGGGCGTTCGCTGCCCCGGAACCTTCGCTGGCATCGTCGAGAAGATCCCCTATCTGCAATCCCTCGGCATCACCCATGTGGAGCTGATGCCGGTGATGGCCTTCGACGTGCAGGACGTACCCGAGCAGGTCTGGGACAAGGGGCTGACCAATTACTGGGGCTACAGCACCTACGGCTTCTTCTCGCCACACCCCGGTTACTGTGTCTCACCTGAGGCCGGCACCACCCATCGCACCGAGTTCCGGGATATGGTCAAGGTCCTGCACCGGGCCGGGATCGGCATAATCCTGGATGTGGTCTTCAATCACACCTCGGAGAGTGACGGCAGCGGACCCGTCATCAACTTCAAAGGCTTCGGGAATGAAACCTTTTATATCCTGGATCAGATCGATAAGAGCATCTACCTGGATTTTACGGGCTGCGGCAACACGGTCAATGCCAACCATCCGATGGCTGCCCGCTTCATCATCGAATGCCTGGAGTACTGGGTGCGTGAGATGCATGTGGACGGCTTCCGTTTCGACCTGGCCAGCGCCCTGGCGCGGGACGAGAAGGGTCACCCCCTGCACAATTCGCCCCTGCTGTGGGGGATCGAGCTGTCAGATGTGCTCGCCGGCACCAAGATCATCGCCGAGGCCTGGGACGCCGCGGGGCTTTATCAAGTCGGGACCTTTCCCGGCTATCGCTGGATGGAATGGAACGGGCTCTACCGCGACAGCCTGCGCCGGTTCGTCCGCGGCGATCCCGGTAACATCGGAGAAGTCGCAAGCCGTATCGCCGGCAGCAGCGACCTCTATCAAGCGAACCTGCGCCTGCCCATCAACAGCATCAACTTCATCACCTGCCACGACGGCTTTACCCTGCACGACCTGGTGAGCTACGAGCGCAAGTGCAACCAAGCCAATGGTGAGGACGACCGAGACGGTTGCAGCCACAACCTGAGCTGGAACTGTGGGGCCGAAGGCACGAGCGACGACCCCAATATTCGGGCCTTGCGCCGGCGCCAGGCTAAGAATTTCCTGGGCCTGCTGTTTCTGAGCCAGGGCGTTCCCATGCTATTGGCCGGCGATGAGGTGCTGCGCACCCAGGGCGGCAACAACAACGTCTGGTGTCAGGACAACGAGACGGGTTGGCTCGACTGGACGCTCATCAAACGCAACGGGGACATGCTGCGCTTCGTCAGGGAGCTGATTGCCTTTCGCAAACGCCACGCGAGCCTGCAGCGCCGGTATTTTCTGAGCGGGCAGCCACGGCAGGGCTCGCCCTTGCCGGATATCAGTTGGCAAGGACCCGACGGTGGAATCCCGCAATGGGACGATCCTCACAGCCACACCCTGGGCTTTACCCTGGCAGGCACGGGGCCGAGCGAGGAGGACCTGCAGATCCTGATGAACATGGGCAATGCCTCCCAAACCTTCGCGCTGCGGAAGTTGGACGGCCGCACTTGGCATCCGGCGCTGGACACCGCCCGAGAGACGCCGGGAGACATCCTGACTAGGGACGAGCAGGAACCCTGGCCCGAGGACAGCTATCCGGTCGCCGCCCATACCCTGGTGGTGCTGGAAGGTCGCTGAATGGGTATTAGGTATAGATCCCGGATAATACAAAGTGCAGCCGCTATCTATCTGTCAGAAAAGAAAACAAAGTGCAGATGCAAATAGGGGCTACCAAGGCATCTGATGAAAGCGGTAGGTAGTGACGAATCCGAACCGAGGACAATCCTTGTCCAATCCCAACCTCGATAACGAAACCGGATGTGCCTGGCGTGAGCCCTTCGCCCTCCAGGTCCTCGGCAACAGCATGGAGCCCGAGTTCCCGGATAAATGCATCGTCATCATCGAACAGGCCGAACGATGCAGCCATGGCATGTACGTCTTCGTAGAGGTGGAAGGTGCGCGTTGGTTCCGGCAGTATCGGGTGGACGAGCAGGGTAAGGAGTGGTTGATCGCCCTGAACCGACTGTATCCCGAGATCGACCTCACGGGCCACGCATGGAAGGTCATGGGAATCATTATCCAGCGCAATATCCGACGCCGGGTCAAGCATTACCGGTATAAGAGGTCGAGCCTGGAGACTGTTGACCTGATCGGGTGGTGGTAAGTTTTTAAATGGTTAGCGTAGAGGGGTTCGTTCACCACGCCCGATTGCTTCATTTGATCCCCTCACCCCAACCCCTCTCCCGGCGGGAGAGGGACTTTATGCGATACCCTCGGAGGAAGAGGGGTGCAGCTGGTGGTGCACCCAACATACCGCTATTGGCGATGTTTACATTTAAACATTAACCACTACCCCTGATCGTTGTGCCAACCGCTAATGGACAAGATTAATTCGCGTTCATTTGCGGCAAAAAATAGTTTCCAGGGGTCGGGCCGAGACACCCGGTAGCGATATCTGCAGCGCAGTTTCCACTTCTCCTCGCCCGCAAGGTCGGTATACGACTGCCGTCTCCCTTAACCTTCCCGATGGGCGATCGATCATAAGGGGTTGGCTGCGGCCGGGATTGATCCCGATCCTGGCCCTGGTCCTCATCGGTTGCGGCGCGGACGACAAGCGTGGGCACGCACCCAAGCACGGCCGTCCCGAGGTCACCTAGTAACCGTCTTTACGGTCGAGCGCGTCCCGGTCGCCGCCCGCCACGAGCATCCGTGCTCGTGGCGCTTTCGCCGCCTGGTACGTATCCACAACCAGGAAGAAGGGCGCATTATCAAGCTCGAGGTCTTCGAGGGCGATCTGGTCGCACGGGGTATCCTCCTGGTCCGTGCTCGAGGATGACCTGTTGCGTGCTCAGCTCGACAAGGCCCGCGCCACCAAGCGGCAAAAGCAGTTGGACCTGCGGTGCCAGGAGAGCCTGCAGTCGCTGCACGCCGTTTCCGAAGAAGCGCTCGCCCGGGCCCGCACTGCCCTCACCATAGCCCGGGCGGAGGAACGACTGTTAAAGAGGCGCCTGGCTTTTACCACCATCAAGGCCCCTTCGCCGGCGTCATCACCGGGCGTTATGTGGAGCCCGGAGACTACGTCACCAAGAACAGCCACCTGTTGACTCTGGCCGATCCCGCATCCCTGGTCGCCGAAGTCCACGCCTCGAAGCTGATACTGCCCCGACTCGAGCCGGGGGATCCCCGGTGGAGCTACGCATCGGCGCCCTGGGCTCCGACCGCTTCGAGGACTAGATCCTGCGGATCCATCCGGCCTTGGCCCGGACCAGTCGCCAGGCCACCGTCGAGGTGGCTCTGGACCCTATCCCTGAGGGCCCCGGGCCGGCCATTTCGTCCGCGCGACCCTGGGTATCGCCGCCATCTACCGACTCTTGGTACCCTTCTGCGCCGTGCGCCGTGCGCCGTGCGCCGTGCGCCGGGACCGGGAGCTCCTGTGGTTGCTGAGCGATGGGAACAAGGCCCGGTCCGCACGGGCCTGTGTATCACCGACCGCATCGAGATTCCGAAGGGCCTGGAGCCCGGTAAACGGGTAGTTACGCGTGGCTTTCCGGGTCTCACGGAGGACAAGGTGGTGCAGGTGGTCGCGGACAGCCCCTAGTACTTAGTTTCTCCATATTTTGCATATACCCCGTAGGGTGGGCTGTGCCCCCCAATACTGTGTCTAGGTGATGGGCACAGCCCATACCTACGGGTTTTCGAATGAAAAGAAAGAGGTGAAATATCGTACTAGCGACGACCGGGAAAGCGGAGGATAATAGTATGGATCCTCCCCCATCATAAACGGCGTCAAGAGCGCCCCGATGGCAAGCCAACGTCAGCCATCGAAAGAAGCGGGAGGGTTCGACAAGAATAGTAGCAAGACTGTGGTGCGTTTGGGGATCGATTTGGGTAAGAACAGCATCCACCTGTGGGGGGTGAACGGGCAAGACGAACGGGTGCTGAAGAAGAAGGTACGGCGGAGCGCCTTGTTGCGGGAAGTGGCGAACCTACCGGCGTGTTTGATCGGAATGGAAGCATACGGGGGAGCCCACCATTGGGCACGCGAGTTCAGCCAGCATGGCCACGAAGTGCGGCTGATGGTGCCGCAGTTCGTCAATGGCTTGTGTCAGGTCCCGTGTGACTCTATACCGAGGAGGAGCTATCCGCTGTTGTAGGCGAGAGAGGTTTTATGCTTGCTCGCCGAGGAGGGACCAGTTGCACTAGAATGTACGTACGACGCTGGCGATTGGCCTGGAATTACAGACCCAGCCTGAGTCGGTAAGCAACCGGGAGTTAGCAGAAACCTACCACCTCAACCGCCACACGGTCGCCAAATGGTGTCAACGTGAGGGGACAGCAGATGCTTCGCATCTGCCCGCAGCGGCTGCACGCCACCCTCAGTGCGGCCCAAGAAGCGGTGGGGTGGCCTTGCGTGAGATGCTCCTGTTGCCCCTGGATGACCTGTTAGCAGTGACCCGTGAGTTCATCCACCCGAGCTTTCCCGATCCGCTCTGGACCGCTGTCTGCGCCGTCATGGGGTTAAGGTCCTGCTGCTGCAAGAGGAAGGCGCCCAGACGCCTCCACATTGAGCTCTTCAAGGACTACGCGCCGGGCTGTGTGCACGTGGATATGAAATACCTACCGCAGCTGCTGGACCAGAACCAACGCACGTATCGCGGTTTGCTGGCATTGATCGCGCTACTCGCTGGGTGTACGTGGAGATCCTCAAGGATCAGTCAGCAACCGCTGCCAGCGGCTTCTTCAAATGCTTGATTGACCACGCCCTGTTCACCATCACCAAGGTGCTCGCTGACAACGGCAAGGAGTTTACCGACCGCTTCCGCGCCACCGGCCCGCGTCAGCCGACTGGCACCCACGCCTTCGATCGGGTGTGTGCCGATCACCACATGAGGAGCACAGGGAAGGGAGGGAGCGTAAGCGCCGAGCGGAGTGCGCCGCCCCTGTTGTAGGCGTAGGGCCGAGCGTTTAGTCGGAGTGCGGCGCGTGAGCGCCGGTGGAGACGAAATGCCAGGCCATGCGACACGGCGTCAAGTCATTGCGGGGGAGTCCTGGTGCCGTGCGGAGTGCGCGTCGGGACGGACGCGGGCCGCTGGAGGCAATGGCCGGCGCCCAATTGTTTGCAACCGAAATCGGACGGACCCCATTTCGGGTTGCGCGAAAAATGGCGACGCTCCGGTCAAAAAATTCCTCGTAATTATCCGGGATCCGCCATCCTAGCCGAGCGCTTGACCCACCTCAAGCTCAATAGAGTCGGATTCGAAAGTAGAGCAAGATTCACAGGATTTCCAGGATTATTTTTCTGATAATGTGTTATAAAATACTGTTAATTATGGAAATTTTCCAGTTACCCTGCCCGGTGATGGCTACTGATTCCATGACAGTCCCGTCCTATGGAATAATGTAAAGATCGAGGGCGACGCGCTTGGTCGCGCCGCCGTTCCACTTCCAGCTATCGACAGGCGCCGCAGGCGCATCCCATCCCTCGCCGGGGGAGCGGGTCCGGAGATCCGATGGACGACAATCGCAAGCGGGCATTGACAGCCGCATTGAGCCAGATCGAGAAGCAGTTCGGCAAGGGCTCGGTGATGCGGATGGGCGACGTGGGGACCGTGCGCAGCCTGGAGGCCATCTCTACCGGCTCTCTGGGGCTGGACGTGGCCTTGGGTGTCGGCGGGGTGCCCAAGGGCCGGGTGATCGAGGTGTATGGCCCGGAATCTTCCGGCAAGACCACCCTGGCCCTCCATGTGGTGGCCGAGGCCCAGAAGCTGGGCGGGACTGCGGCCTTCGTGGATGCCGAGCATGCCCTCGATCCGAGCTATGCGGAACGCCTGGGAGTGGACATGGACGAGCTGCTGGTCTCGCAGCCGGACACCGGCGAGCAGGCGTTGGAGATCACCGATATGTTGGTGCGCTCGGGGGCTGTGGACGTGGTGGTGGTGGATTCGGTCGCGGCCTTGACCCCTAAAGCGGAGATCGAGGGAGAGATGGGCGACTCCCACGTCGGCCTGCAGGCCCGGCTCATGTCCCAGGCCCTGCGCAAGCTCACGGCGAATATCAAGCGTTCCAATTGCGCGGTCGTCTTCATCAACCAGATCCGGATGAAGATCGGGGTCATGTTCGGCAATCCGGAGACTACGACCGGTGGCAATGCGCTCAAGTTCTACGCCTCGGTCCGACTCGATATCCGGCGCACCGGTGCCATCAAGAAGGGTGAAGAGGTCATCGGCAACGAGACCAAGGTCAAGGTAGTTAAAAATAAGGTGGCGCCGCCTTTCAAGCAGGTCAATTTCGATATCCTCTATGGCGAGGGGATCTCCCGTGAGGGCGAGATCATCGATCTCGGTGTGCAGCAGGGCGTTATAGAGAAGTCCGGGGCCTGGTACAGTTATGGCGGCGACCGGGTCGGGCAAGGCAAGGACAATGTGCGTGGCTTTCTCAGGGAGAATGCCGATTTGGCCCGAGACATCGAAGCCAAGATCCGCGCTTTACTGTTGCCCCAGGATGACGCTACGGAGGCGACCGACCCGCGGCCCGAGGAGGCGTGATCCTGGAGCCGGATATCGGGTGCGCCGCGCTCAAGCTTCTGGCGTCCCGAGAGCACAGCCGCGAGGAGCTCCGGCGCAAGCTGTGTGCGTGCGGTTACGCTGAGGCGGAGGTGGAACGGCTCATCGAGGACTTGGCCGACCGCGGCCTGGTAAGCGATCGGCGGATGGTCGAGATTTATGTAGATGAGCGAGTCCGCAAGGGGTTCGGACCCGTGCGGATCCGCTGGGAGCTGCGCTACCGGGATCTTGCCAATGACCTGATCGAGTCGGCCCTGAGGCGATCGACGCAGGAATGGGTGGCTGCCTTGTCCAAGGCCCATGACAAGCGGTTCGGCTCCGGGCGTGCCGCTGATGCCAAGACACGTGCCCAGCGGACCCGCTTCCTGGAATATCGGGGGTTTCCCGCGGAACTGATCGCCGGTTTTCTGAACGGCAAAGACGAATTCTGATGCGGCTCCTTCCTTGTTCGAACCACAGAATTCCCGGAACGCAATCATATTATAGTCTTGCTTTAATATGGCGCTATATATGGATTCCATTCTAATAGAACGACCACAAGATAAATTAGGATTCTAAGCTTGTTTCCCAGTAGTTCCTATCAACCTTTGGGGGTATGCGGATATCCTAAATTATCAGATTTATGGACTACTAGTAACCAATAGAGCTAGAAGAGTGTTTTCGAAGGAGGAGCACAAGGAAGCGAGGGAGCGTAAGCGCCGAGCGGAGTGCGGCGCCCCTGGCGTAGGGCCGAGCGTTTGGTCGGAGTGCGGCGCGTGAGCGCCGGCGGAGACGAGATGCCAGGCCATGCGACACGGCGTCAAGTCATTGCGGGAGTCCTGGTGCCGTGCGGAGTGCGCGCCGGGACGAACGCGGGCCGCCGAAGGCAATGGCCGTCGCCCCATTGTTTGCACCCGAAATCGGATGGACCCTATTTCGGGTTGCGCGAAAAATGGCGACGCTCCGGTAAGGTCAGGCTCAGAAAACGAGCTTGCCGATGTGCATAACCGGGTCCCCAACATCCCCAGAAGGGGGTATTTTGAAGATGCGCGAGGTGATTCAAATCGGTGACACTCTTAGAGTGGCTGTCTTTCATTTCCTTACAAGAAGTTACGCAACAAGAACAAATGTTTTGCCGGACAGCAGTGGGTGTATATGTTAGGCTGTTTATAATATGAATGCATGGTTCCCGCGCATGATCGTCGGCTTATAACAGGGCACTTATGCAACACCCAGCCGGGCGATATGTCACTCCGCCCGCAGGTTATCGGGCCTTCACCCCACCCGAACCTTTGCCCCGCCGCGACCGCTGCTGGAGATACAGGGACTTTAGGCGCCGTTATCCCAGGCGGATCGTGCGCTCGGACGGCTCGATGATGGTTCCGTACTCACGTTGCCCAATCCCGATCTGTTCGTTTTCATGTACATCCGTAAGGAGGCCGTACTCTCCAGCCAGATCGAGGGTACCCCAAGCTCGTTGCAGGATGTGCCGGCGGCGGAGGCCAAGCTTTTCAACCGGGGAGATCCCAGCGATGTGGGCGAAGTACTCAACTACATCGAGGCCATGCGCTACGGTTTGCAACAGCTGGCGACGGTAGTGTTGTAATCTTGTTGTCCCTGGGCATCCAGGATAGAAGGCATCCCTATCCGAATCCCGGAAACAACTAAGGTTAAAATAGGGACCTATATACATAGCCCGCCAAAACCATGTCAAGAGGCTTGGGTGGGATCGGATTGAAGGGAGGGTTACCAAACTTCCGGATTTCATCCGGGCTACAAAGGAAAATACCGACCTCCGTGGCTAGTCACGTGTAAGGTCTCTTAAAATACTATCGACAAACTGTGGGTAACCGCTAAAAACGAGTTTATCCCATGCAGAAGAGCGCAGAGCTTCGAGCCGGCTTTCTCCGTTACTTCGCCGAGCAAGGACACCAGGTGGTACCCGGCAGTTCGCTGGTGCCCGCCGCCGATCCCACGCTGTTGTTCACCAATGCGGGGATGGTCCAGTTCAAGGAAGTATTTCAGGGCCGGGAGCGGCCGCCCTATACGCGCGCTGTCAGCGCCCAACGCTGCGTACGGGCCGGGGGTAAGCACAATGATCTGGAGAACATAGGCTACACGGCGCGCCATCACACCTTCTTCGAGATGCTGGGCAACTTCAGCTTCGGCGATTATTTCAAGCCGGAGGCGATCTGTTATGCCTGGGACTACCTGACCCGGGTGCTGGCCCTGCCGGAGGAACGGCTGTGGATCACGGTCTACGAGGAAGACCGGGAGGCGGAGCGCATCTGGCGCGATGACATCGGCGTGGGTCCCAAGCGTTTCTCGCGCTGCGGCGAGCAGGACAACTTCTGGTCCATGGGGGAGACCGGTCCCTGTGGTCCCTGCTCCGAGATTTTTTACGACCATGGCCCGGATGTGCCCGGTGGTCCCCCCGGTACCCCGGACCAGGACGGAGACCGCTTCGTGGAGGTCTGGAACCTGGTGTTCATGGAGTACGACCGGGACGCGGAGGGACGGCTCTCGCCTCTGCCACATCCCTCGGTGGACACCGGCATGGGCCTCGAGCGCCTGGCGGCGATCATGCAGGGGACCCATGACAACTACGAGATCGACCTGTTCCGCACCCTGATCGAGGCTGCGGCGGAGCTGACCGGCTGCGCGGACTACCGCCGCAACCAGTCACTGCGGGTCATCGCCGACCATATCCGTTCCGCCGGCTTCCTGGTCGGCGACAGCATTACCCCGAGTAACGAGGGGCGGGGCTATGTCCTGCGCCGGATCGTCCGGCGCGCGATCCGCCACGGCTATCGGCTCGGTTGCCGCGAGCCTTTTTTTTACCGCCTGGTGGCGCCCCTGGTGGCGCAGATGGGTGCTGCCTACCCGGAGCTCGTGGCCGCCCAGGCGCAGGTGGAACGGGTGCTCGAGGTCGAAGAAGAGCGCTTCGCCGAGACCCTGGAGCAGGGGATGCGCATCCTGGAGCAGGCCATCGCCGGGATTCGGGGTAACTGCATCGACGGCGCGACCGTGTTCAAGCTCTACGATACCTACGGCTTCCCCACCGATCTCACGGCCGATGTGGCCCGCGAGCGGGGCCTGACCCTGGACCTGGCGGGCTTCGAATGGGCGATGGCGGAGCAAAAAGAACGCGCCCGAGCGGCGAGTCGATTCGGCGCGACCCAGAACATGGCCCCGGAGCTGGAGGGGGAGACCGACTTCACCGGCTATGAGCGGCTCGCAGACCGGACGACGGTGATGGCCATCTACCGGGAGGGCGAGTCGCTGGACAGCCTGTCCGAGGGCCAGGAAGGCGTGGTCGTGCTCGGTATTACTCCCTTCTATGCCGAGGCTGGCGGTCAATTGGGCGATACCGGCGAGCTCATGCATGGGGAAGCGTGTGCGCACATCCTGGATACCCGGAAACAGGGCGCCGGCGTCATTGGTCACATCGCCCGCATGGCAGAAGGAGAGCTCCAGGTCGGTGATCAGGTGGAGGCCCGGGTGGATGCGCGGCGCCGACGCCGGATCGCGCTCAATCACTCCGCCACCCACCTGCTCCATGCCGCCTTGCGCGAGGTGCTGGGGGAGCACGTGCAGCAGAAGGGCTCCTTGGTGGGTCCCGAGCGTCTGCGCTTCGATTTCTCCCATTTCGAGCCGGTGGGCCGCGAACAACTCTTGCAGATCGAGCGGCTGGTCAACCGGGAGATCCGACAAAACCACTTGGTGGAGACCCGGATCATGTCCCTCGACGACGCCAAGGCATCCGGTGCCATAGCCCTGTTCGGCGAAAAATATGCCGAGCAGGTGCGGGTGCTGCGCATGGGGGATTTTTCCACCGAGTTGTGCGGCGGCACCCACGTGCGGGCCCTGGGCGGCATCGGTCTGTTCAAGATCATCGCCGAGAGCGGCATCGCCTCCGGGATAAGACGCATTGAGGCGGTAAGCGGCGAAGGTGCGTTGGACTGGGTGGAGGCGGACGAGGAGAGATTGTTGCGCCTGGCGCGCCTGGTCAAGGGCACGCGCGAGGACCTGGACAACAAAGTGCTCCAACTCCTGGAACATGCCAAGCAGCTGGAGAAGGCGCTCGACGAGGCCAAGGCCAGGCTGGCGAGCAGCGCGGGCCGGGACCTGGCCGCCCAGGCCGTGGACCTGGACGGCATCAAGGTGCTGGCGGCCAGGCTCGACGGAGTGGATACCAAGGGTCTGCGGGAGACCCTGGACCGGCTCAAGGATCAGCTGGGCTCGGCGGTGGTGGTCCTGGCCGCTGAAAGCGACGGCAAGGTGAGCCTGATCGCGGGGGTTACCAGGGATCTGACGGATCGCATGCAGGCCGGTGATCTGATCCGGCTAGTAGCCGCAAAGGTGGGCGGTCGGGGCGGTGGCCGGGCGGATATGGCCCAGGCCGGAGGCACCGATCCGGCGGGCCTGTCCGATGCGCTGGACCTGGTCGCGGATTGGGTGCAGGAGAGGGTTGCGTAAGGCACTAAGCGGCGTTGACATTTAGTAGATGCTCTGTTCCGAAGCAAGACCGATTTGCGTCCTAATTCCCAAAAAGTGGCCGCTGATCTATAAATTGGATTTATTAAGTGGTCGTTTCAGTGGGTGAGAAGAAGCGGCGGCTGTCGAAGGGAGAGTCCATTCTAAGCATGGCATGGATGGCGAGCAAGAGTTTGCGCATGACCGCGCAGACAGCCTGGAGCTCCTTGGAGGCCGCGGGTGTCGATAAGATGGCGGTAGAAGGCCCTGGATTGGGGTCATGGCGAGCGGCGCTGAGAGCGGGCATATAGAGAGCGATCCGCAAGTAACGGTTCCCGGCCTTGGACAGGTAGGGCTTTTTGCTCGCGTTGGAGTCGGACGGGTGCTGGCGTGGATCGAGGCCGGCCAGGGTGCCCCACTGCTTGGCACGCATGTCGTCGCACGCATGTCGTCGGGCAAGACCAGCCGCTCGCCGAGAAGCTGGATGGCACTGGCGGCGATACCGGTGGCGCTGACGAACAGCTTGCAGGATTGCCAGAGCGCTTCATCTGCCGCAATGAGCTCGAGGACCTGGCGGCGCAGGTACTCGATCTGAGCATCGAAGTGGGCGTGCCCTGGTGCCGGCTAGTGATCAGGAAGTCGGGTGTCGTCGTGGTTTGTTGCGCTGCATAGAGTTGGTTTGGGTGCGGAGCTGGTTGATCGCTGCGATGTGGCGCGCGCAGGCGCGGATGGCCAGGGCTAGGTCGTCGGGGCACTGCCAGGGCGTGAAGGGCATGCGCTGGGCGAACGGAGCCAACACCGCGGCATCGATGGCATCGGTCTTGGTGCGGGTCTGCATGGCCTCGGCGAAGCGTTTGGCGGCCTTGGGGTTGATCAGCATGCGGCCAGCCCAGCGTCATCCAGAGCGAGGGCGAAGTGATGCTGGCCGGTGGCCTCTAGGCAGACACGGCTCACCTTCGCCTTATGCAAGCGGTTGCTCAGGGGCGCATGGCCCTGGGGGGTGTTCTTGAGTTCGCAGGGCTTTCCCATGCGGCCATCGCGGTGGATGACCAACGTAACGATTTTGCTGCTGACATCAATTCCGGCGACCTTCATGTTCGGTTCTCCCGTGAGTAAAAACCCGTTAGGGTGGTAACCTGGTTCCCCGACCTGTACCTTTTCTACCGACCTTGTGTATGCAGGCTCACGAGCACCGCTCACGACCTCAGACACTCTTCGGCATGGACGAAGAGGGGGGACCAATCTGTCCGTTCAGGCTCGAGGCCTCAGGATGGGACGGCCTCCCCAGGTTCTCTCCATCAGCTCCCTTTATAACCTTCCTTGGCATTTCCCTGGAAACAGAACATACAGGATGCGGTGAGCGCAGTAGGTCTTATCAGGATGGCATCATGGTGAGCGCGAACCGCATCAATAATGGACACCAGCCGGCGGCAAACCGCATCTCTGGCATATCATGGTTCCTGCCCAACACAAGTGTTAGGCACGCCACCGGCTGCCCCCTCTCCCTCCGAGGGAGTCGTAAAAGCCCCTCTCCCGCCGGAGGGGTTGGGGAGAGTGGGTTAAATTTAACGGAATTTCCTAGTTTAAGGTCTTGATATTTCTATGTGTGGATAGACCATATTTTCCAGAGTATATCTGGCGTCTTCAGCCTTTTCTCTTTCGTCCATCGCCTTGCAATATCGTTTGTAGGTCATTTCGTGGGCGAAATCCTCTGGAAAGTCCGTGTAATCCCTGTGATACATGGGGTCATTGTATTGTATAGAATCTTTCCTCCAAGTTCCGGAGGCCGTCTCTGAGTTCAATATAGAGATTGATCAACTTATTTTCCTGTGATCCCATTGCATATCCTGTCAATCAATGTCAAGACCTTAAACTAGGAAATTCCGAAATTTAAAAACTTACCATTACCCACGCTCTTCGCGCCCTTGCGGCCCAAGACCTGCGGCCGCCTGATTGTTCAGAGGGGCAGGCGCCGGCCGGTAATGCCCACCGCGTCCGGTCCAAGCAGATACAGATAGCTCCTCGTCACCGTCTCCGCGCCCGGCAGGCGGCTCGGGTCTTCTCCGGGGTAGAGGCGGGCGCGCAGCCCGGTCCGGACGACCCCTGGATCAATGCCGTTGACCCGAATGTTGCTGCTGTCCCGCGTCTCCTCGGCCAGGGTCTGCATAAAACCCTCGATCCCGAATTTGGCCGCGCAATAGGCACCCCAATAGGCCGCGCCCCGGCGTCCGATCCGGTCCAGGGTAAAGATCACCGAGGCATCGTCCGCGGCGCGCAGCAGGGGCAGGCAGGCCTGGGTGAGTAGGAAGGGAGCGGTGAGATTGATGCGCAGCACGCGCTCCCACTCGGTCGCATCATAATCATCGATCCGGCTCAGGAAGGGGGCAAAGGCGGCGCAGTGGACGAGACCGTCCAGACGCCCGAGCTCCCTGCCGATCAGCTCCGGGACCCACTGCAGACCCTTATTGTCCATTCTCTCCAGGTCCAGGGGCAGGATGGCCGGCTCCGGTGCGCCGCCGGCCTCCAGCTCGTCGTAGAGGGGCCCCAGGTTGCGCTGCTCCCGGTCCGACAGGACCAGGGTCGCGCCGTACCGGGCACAGGCCATGGCAACGGCACACCCGATGCCCTCCGCAGCCCCGGTCACGAGAATGATGCGCCCGGCGAGGAGAGCGGGATTCGGCTGATAGTTTTCCATGGTTGAACAATCCTAAATTATTTGGCGTTGTCCGGAGGATTTGACTATTGACATAATCGTTGTGCCAACCGCTAATAGGAAAAGATTAACATGATGGTCAATATAATGCTACTATTATATAATTTTTCATTGAAGAGTTGTGCATAAGCAGGTGAAAAATCCGCATGATAGTCGGTATGCTCGACTACGCCCTGTTACCTGGCCAGCTCGCCGAGCTGCGTCAGGCACACCGCCGCACCCGAGACAAACGCGAGGCCGACCGCATCAAGGCTGTGGTGTTGCTGGCGACCGGCTGGACGGCCGAGGCAGTGGCGGAAGTTTTGCTGGTCGATCCCAATACGGTGCGCGCGCACTTCAAGCGT
>Ga0209781_1000032_pt1 | contig 36746 bp, 26 predicted proteins | sample WorMetHERISLAND1_3_FD_187386 | JGI IMG/M metagenome (GOLD analysis project Ga0209781, IMG submission 187386) | Marine gutless worms symbiont microbial communities from Max Planck institute for Marine Microbiology, Germany - Olavius albidus HERON... | ecosystem: Host-associated > Annelida >...
GGTATGTCTCCTAAATCGGGCACATTTCGGGGAAGAATAACCTGTGCGAACTCTGTTTGCAAGCTTCATCGGGCTTACCGGCGAGGCGCTGTTACCTCGGGGACAAACCACTCACTTCGATAACTCGCGAGATTGCCTGAGGGTTCCTCATAGGCACCCTGAAGCGTATAAATGCCTTCCGCCCGCCGTAAGCGCGGCTCAGGCTGCAATGCCGACGAGTCCAGGATACCTCTGGAAAAGGCTATATGCCTTCCTTCCAGAGCTCCAAAATAGTAGTCAGCAGGTTCCCCCTCGATTCCCGGCAGTTCGATGCCGGAATCTCCCAGTGCCGAATCGATGGGTATCCAGCCAATCCCATTTATCCATACTTCGCTCCACCACCAGGGTCTAGCTTCATCATTCGAAACGAGAATTCCACCCACCGGCCGAGCGGGAACACCCGCGGCCCTGGCGATGGAAGTGAAAAGTAGACTGTATCCAAAACTGTCGGCCGAGTCTCTCGACATATAATCCTCAACAGACTGTCCTTTGGAATTTCCATCAAACGAAAATTGGTTAATAACATAACCGTATATGGCCTTGGACTTGGACCAGCTTCCTTGCTTATCTGCCGCCAGATTAGAGCTCAATTCGGCAAATAGATGTGGTTTCACCCACTTATCCTGAGAAAGTCCGGCGATGATTTCAGGATGGGAGGGGTGAAATGGAGTCTCTTTGCGCACTCTTGCTTCAACTAGGTAAGTCTTTACAAAAACCTGTCTGACTATGCTGATGCTTTCATCGTTCTCCAGATTATCTATCCGATAGAGGCTCAAATTCCCCCTCGTATCGATGGGAGAATAGGGCGTTTCACTGTAGGCATCCAGCGTCACCGCCCTGTCTTGGCCTATACCAGCCTGCGGAAAAGGTATGTGGAGGTAAAGTGCATTCTGAGGAGCCGCACTAACCGCATCAATGGTGATTTTTTGACGGAGCGACCAGCGGAATTCCCTATCCTGCAAGATTTCTCCCGTATCTTCAACTATTTCCACCGAAAAAGGATTGCTGATGGTGCCGCTTCTTTGGAGGTAAATATTTCCACTGGACGCCCCCTCAGGCATCCAGAACCGAACAGTGTTTTCGGTCCACTCCGCAATATGGTCCACCTCTACATAGAGATTGAAATTCGGCTCTTCCGTACTCAGACGCAGTGCCGTATCTCGGCTGTTTACCCAAATTTGCCCCCTGCCTCGCTTATTCCCAAAGCCCTCCCCATGCAGGGTTATGAGCTCTCCTATCCGAAGATTCTGCGGTTCGGCGTATCTGATATAGGCAGCTCCGGGCAGCCAAGGGCCGTACTCGATTCTTGGAAAACGAGACTCATCACCGAGAACCACTCCATTGGAGATACCGGAAGGAGTTTTAACCTTGATGATTACAGTGCCGTCGCTGCGGGGAATCTTTGCCACAATACGGTCATCTTCCCATTCCAGGATACTGTCCGAACTTAGTGGAGAAGAACCGATAAGAAGCTTCGCGCCATCCATCCCCTGATCAAATCCCCTCCCCCGAATTTCTATCTCTTCACCCGAAGCAGCCGTTATTTTGTCCAATCCGAAGATTTCCGGTTTTCTTTGATACTTGACAACCAGCACAGAGAAAACACCCAAGGCCGCGCATAGGAGCACCACGCCTGCCCAGCGAGAAAAAACGGTCCACACTTGATTTCGGATAACTCCTCTGAAAAAACAAATTGAACAGTGAAATTGGGGACGGATGAATCGGCCCATGTCTGTTTTCAAGACCTAGGCGACCTTACCAGGAATATTCAAGCTTGCATAGTGAGGTTTTCTATCAAATTTTTTCCAGCTTTGGACCATCAGGGTGATCGTTCACCTTCCATCCCAGTTTGCGAAGCCTATCCCTGATTTCATCGGCGGTAGTCCAGTCCTTGGCCTCTCTGGCTCTCCGGCGTCTATCGAGCAGATTATCCAGTTCTTCTCTGGGCTCCGCCTCGAAAAATTCGGGAAATGCGGTCTTAGCCAGATCCAGACCAAGCACCTCATCCATTTCAAGGACTGTTGCCAGTCTATGCTCCGGGGGGATACTTACATCCTTAAGAAGCATCCATAATTCAGCCAATGCCCTTGGAGTGTTCAAGTTCTCGCCGAGAGCCGCATGGAAGGATTTCAGTCTGGCGGCGCCATGTCCGAACCTGTTTTCGTCTGCTCCACTCACTTTCATCCCGCTGACGCCGTTTGCAATACCCTCTCCCCTGGCCTTCAGTGCGGCAATGTGACGGTTAAGAGATTTTCTGCTCGTGCGGGCGTTATCCAGCAATTCTCGGGAATATGTAAGCTGGGTGCGATGGTGAGCGCCCAGCAAGAAGTAACGGTAGTCGAGAGGATGATAACCCATATCACATAGATGCTGAATTGTGATAATCTCACCTCTGCTCTTCGATAGCTTTTGATTTTTCATGATCAAGAATTCGCTGTGTACCCAATAATTCACCCAGCGGTGACCGAGAATGCCCTCGCTTTGTGCGATTTCATTGGTGTGATGAATCTTGATATGATCCACCCCCCCCGTGTGTATGTCGATTTGCTCACCCAGATATTTCATAGACATTGCAGAGCATTCAAGGTGCCAGCCCGGATAGCCCCTGCCCCAGGGAGAGTCCCATAACATGGCCTGATGCTCGAATTTACCCTTGGTGAACCAGAGTGCGAAGTCCAGCGGACTGTGCTTGTTTTTGTCGACATCTACCCTGCTGCCATGCTGCAAATCCTGCCCATCAATTAGGGCCATCCGCCCGTAATCAGGGAAATTGGCGGTATCGAAGTAGACATTTCCCCCCTCCACGTAGGCAAGTTTACGTTCGATGAGGCGCTGAACTAGCTCTATCATCTCGGGAATATGCTCGGTGGCTCTGCATGTTATGTGAGGAGGAAGTATATTCATGCGCTCAATGTCCCTAAAAAAGGCCCTGGTGTAGAATTCAGCTATTCCCCATACGGATTTTTTCTGTCTTCGAGCGCCCTCCAGCATCTTGTCTTCGCCGCCATCGGCGTTGTCACTCAGATGACCCACATCCGTTATGTTCATTACATGTCTCACCTGGTAACCGAACTGGGTGAGGGTACGGCGCAGTATATCCCAATGGGTGTAGGCCCTGAGATTACCTATGTGGGCGTAGTCGTAAACCGTTGGGCCGCAGCAGTACAGGCGAACCTTGCGGGGCTCAATGGATATGAATTCCTGGAGACTGCGTCCATCGGAATTATAGAGTTTAAGCGCCGCAGTACACATAATTTGCTCTAATTTCAAGCCGAGATATGCAGATATCCGGCACTCACGCCGAGTTTCGGCAGCCGCCGATGCAAAAGCTCACGGTTGATTTTGGCACAAGTTTTTTCCTCATATTGCTCCTGCCTGTCCTTGGGCATAGTATTATGGAGTGCAAAAAATAATCAAATCGGCGAATATTTTCAACACCAGAGGACCTCTTCTCGAAAGAGAGCCCATGTGGAGCCACACAAGCTTCTTGATTGGGGGTAATGCCGACTTTTTTGCCGTTCCGGCTGACCTGGAAGACCTTCGCAATCTGCTCATTGATGCACGCCATGTGGATTTGGAGGTGTTCATCCTGGGGGGAGGTTCGAATTTGCTGGTCGCCGACTCCGGAATTCGGGGTTTGGTTATAGATATGAGGAATTTCGATTCGTTCGAATCTCGAGAGAAAACCCTGGTGCTAGGCTCAGGTCTGCCGGTGTCAGATGCCGTATGGCGCGCGGGCTCGGCAGGAATGGGTGGCTTGGATTTTCTTTTCGGTATGCCGGGAACAGTAGGAGGAGGTCTATGGATGAACGCCAGATGCTACGGTGCACAGATATCAGACTTTGTCTCCTGGGTTGAAGTGATGGACTGGGAAGGGAGAATTGGAAAAATGCCTGTGTCGGAGAATGAGTGGGGTTATAAGAAATCTCCGTTTCAAAGAGGGGAATTCATAATCACCAGGGCCGGATTTGAAATCGCCCGGGGTGATTCGGAAAGACTTCGACATGCAATGCTTGGCAGAAGAGAGGATAGACTCTCGAAGGGGCACTACAGATTCCCCTGCGCGGGCAGTGCGTTCAAAAACAACAAAGAGTTTGGGACGTCGTCGGGAACCCTGATAGATCGCTGCGGCATGAAGGGCTATAGGGTTGGCGGTGCGGCGGTCTCAGCCTGGCATGGAAACATTGTTATCAACGATCAAGGTGCCGCAGCAGCGGACATCGAGACCGTCCTGTCTGCGGTTGCCAGGCGCGTCGAGACCGAAATAGGGGTTCAACTGGAACGGGAAATTCTCTTGGTTGGAGACTGGAATAATGGATGATAGCCCAGGCGGACTGATGCGCCTGTTTGAAGTCGATGACAATAAGTTTCAGGGACTGCTTAAGGAACTATCCGTGGCGGATTTGGCCGGAGGATGGTATGAACTCGACGATCAGCAGGCTCTCAAAATTTTTCTCGCCCTGGAGCAGGACACTCGGGGTGAACTGATCGTCGAACTATCAAATGCCGAACAGAAATCCCTGGTGGCAGCGCTTTCGATTCAGGCCACGCGAGATCTGCTTGAGATTATGGATCCTGACGACCTTGTCGACCTTATTCAGCAGGTTTCCCCGGAAATTCGATCGGAGGTGATAGGACAGCTAAGCGAGGAAACTCGCAAAGAGACAGAATTCCTGCTGCGTTTCGATGATGATGACGCCGCCGGCCTGATGACTACGCGCTACGCTGCTATTAGAGCGGATATTACTATCAATCAGGCCCTTGCCTTTCTCCGCCGCACTCCGGAGGAGCTGGAAACAATCTACTATGTTTATGTTGTGGATGGCCTGCAGAGATTGATTGGAGTTGTTTCTCTAAAGCAAATTCTGCTGACCGCAGACAAAGTAAAAATTGCCGATGTAATGGAGCGCAGCATTGTCAGTGTTCGAGAAGATACCGATCAGGAGGAAACGGCGAGGGTTCTGGGAAATCACGATTTAATCGCGCTTCCTGTTGTCGACAGATGGAATCGACTCCTGGGCATCGTAACCTTCGACGACATGATTGACGTTATCCGAGAGGAGCAGAGCGAAGATATTTATCGGATGGGCGCTATTGGAGGCAACACGGAAGCCTATCTTGAATCATCGGTAATGCGGCTCATTCGACGCCGTTTGCCGTGGCTGGTGCTTCTGCTTCTGGCGGGAACGATTACTACTAATCTTCTGGCCGGTTACAAAACCCTAATTGCCAGATTCGCCTTCCTCGCCTTATTTATCCCAGTGATAACTCAGACAGGCGGCAATTCCGGCACCCAGTCCTCGATTCTGATAATACGTGGTTTAGCTACCGGTCACCTGCATTTTCGACTCATCGGCAGGGCACTCTTGAAGGAACTTGCCACGGGAATAGTAATCGGCCTTGTGACGGGTGGGATAATTTTCCTGCGCAGCTTTCTCCTTCCGCCGGGGCTGGGAGGTATGGAAGCGCTTGCGATTGGTATTTCACTGGCGTCGGTGGTTTTTTTTGCCACCCTGATGGGCTGTTTGATGCCATTCATCATCAGTCGCTTCAATGGCGATCCGGCAATGGCCGCTGGACCATTGATGACTACCCTGATTGATATAGCGGGTCTTACCGTTTACTTCGAAATTGCAAAACTCCTGCTCACCTAATCCGGAAGGTGAGTATTACTCGACCCCATCAGTCCAGGCGTCTCCGCAAAACCCATTCCAAAAATGACGCGTGGATTTTCCAGGCTTCCCTGCCATAGCCTCCGGCCGTAAGCCATAGCGAGGGTACTCCGGCATGCTCAAGAAATAGATAGGTAAGTCTGTCCCTCTGCGTTATTTCCTCAAAACTGAGATTGATGAGTTTCGTGGAAGTTAAGGCATCGTTTTCCCAGGGGTCCGCGCCGGCTAAAACAATCGCCAAATCCGGCTTGGATGCAGATTCCAACTTCCTATAAGCATCTTCAAGTCGCTGCAGATACCATTTCTCCTCTCCACTCTCAATTGGAACATCAATATCACTCGGAATCCACGAAGGATGATTTTTCGGAAGCGATCCATCGATGGGCCAGCCTCGAGCCATATGAATACTTAGGGTTGTTACTTCCTCCCTGTCTGCAAATATGGCGGCCGTGCCATCGCCCTTGTGGGCATCCAAGTCTATAACCCAGACTCTGTTCACTGCCCCCTCAGCCTGCAATTTGCAGACTGCCAGGGCCGTGTCGTTCAGAGGGCAAAATCCATGACCAAAATCCCGATGTCCGTGATGGGCACCCCCGCCAAGGTAGTGACAGAAACCCCTGTCCAGCGCAATTTTGGATGCCCTATAGGTTCCGGCCTCCATCTTTAGCAGGCGAGGCACCAGTTCTCTCAAGGGCTTGCGGGCATTCTCCGGCTTCCAGCGGTTGAGAGCGCCATCGGAATTCACTAGCTCAAAGGCCGATATCAATCTCCTCTCCGCTCTCGAATCATAGAACCCGCTGGCATAGTCTTTGGTATTCACCCTCAATAAATCATCTAGCGTGTATATGTCCTCGAATCCTTCGACTAACCAACGGGACCTTAGCTCTTTCAGCTTGCGGTTTCTGCTCAAGGCCGACAGCGCGTTAGACTTCCTTGAATCAAAGGTTGGAATTTCGATGCCGAAACTCGGGAAATTCAGCTCCGTTCTTCTGTCAAACAGCACCATGAGAATATGATTTCAATTTCTTGATATGAGGTAAAGTCCGTCTCGCTTCGATATCGGGAATTCCCACGAATGGAGAGAAAAGTTGTGCTGCGGGGTTCCATCTGCCGGATTACATATCGAATGAATGGCAATTATCGAAGGCCCTTTCTCTAAAAAAAGGCTCGCCGCAGAGAGTTATCCCGGAGATAGGCGGCGGGGTGGTGCTAGGTACGGACCTTTCTCTAAAAAAAGGCTCGCCGCAGAGAGTTATCTTTGGATCCCTGCAAAGGGCCTAACATCAACGCAAAGAATCTCAGACCTCCCATTTGATTCACGGCAAAGGAAACCAAGGCCTAAGCAAGCCAAAATCGCCGCAAATTCCAAAGAATTTGTAAGTAACAACATGGGAAGTGACTATTACAGCGATACAGTGTATTCTGATATGAGTCCTTACATTCCGAATTGGGGAAAGTGGTATGCAAAGAAAGGCTAAAAACAACGTGCTTCGAATAAGTTTTCCAATGAGTGTGAAGCTCATCATCATTGTCTCGCTAATCATTGTCGCGGCAATGTCCGTTCTCACCTACATTTCTCTGTACTTCTTTGAAAGGGAAACTGAGAACAGGATAAGGGATAACAATATCTCCCTGTCTCAGACGGTTGCTAACCAATCCGAAAAGGAAATCCTCCGACTTTTTGGTTCCGCCAATCTTCTGTTCCAAATTGGCTTGCTGTCCGGCGGAGATACCTCGCTGGTTGAAGATTTTTTCGCCAATTCCGGATCGCTTGTCTTTGTCGGTATTCCGAACAGCGATTTCGGCTTCTCTAATCGAGATTGGTTTAGGGCAAACGGCATATTCAATGAGTCGGCCATCCTCGATAGCGTCATGACAACCCACCTTGGAATTGCAGACAGGGCCCGGAATGGCGAAACGCTCGTTATGAACATATCTCCACTGATACCGAATTTGGATTCCCCGCTTATCGCATTGTTCGCACCCTTTTTGTTTGGAACCGTAAAACAACCCTTTGTGGTATTGGCGGATGTGGGCGCGAGCCTGGCAGAGAGCGTGCAAAACCAGGAGGGTTTTACAACCACAATGATTGTCAACTCCGAAGGAGATATCTTGGCGCATCCAGATTCCGCCAGGGTATTGGGGGGCGAAAATTTGCGGAATTCCGAAATATACGAGAGAATGTACACCCAGGGCTTGCCGCGGGGTCAAATATTTTACAAAGAAGAAACAGACGGCGGCTTGGTTGACACTATGGGCTCCTTCGCCTTGGTATCAACCGGCAATCTGGGCGTTATTACAACGGTTAGAAAGGCAGACGCCTTTGCCATTGTAAAATCGATTCGTAATTTGAACTGGGCCCTTCTTGGCATCGTACTCTCCTTTGCAATACTTGGAATTTATTTCTTCTCGCGAAGCATCTCTAATCCACTCAGAGAATTAACTCTGGCAACGATGCAGATAAGGATTGGAAACTACGATATTTCCATACATCCGAAAACCAAAGACGAAGTTGGCTTATTGACCCAAAACTTCTCATCAATGGTGCCCAGTCTGATGGCAAGAGAGCGCCTCTTTCAAAAGACGGAAACCTTTGTCAACAGGCAGGTTGCCAAGATGATAGATAGTAATACCCTTCCCGAACATGCCGAAACCAAGGAGGTGACAGTTTTCTTCTCCGATGTCAGGGATTTCACTTCCTTGAGCGAGGCGATGGGTGATCCGCAGTTAGTTATAAACAATCTATCTGAGTACTTTAGAGTCATGATGCCCTGTGTAGAGCAGACTCAGGGCACTGTAGATAAATTTATCGGGGACGCGATAATGGCCGTATGGGGAAGCATGCACAGGGTGGAAAATCCCGCCGAAAATGCGATAAACGCCTCGCTGATGATGAGAACGGCACTCAGGAAATTCAACGTGGATCGGGGCACCGTTAAGCGGCCCATCTTTCGGATTGGCTGCGGCCTAAACAGCGGACCGGCCACCGTGGGAATAATGGGCGATCCATCAAGCAAAATGGAATGGGCCCATATGGGGGATACGGTTAACCTGGCTAGCAGAATCGAAGCTTTGAACAAGCCAATGGGCACCGACATAATCATATCACAGGCAACAGCCGATCGTGTTAAGGGCATATTCAGTCTTGTTCCTTTGAAAAAAATAAGGGTTAAGGGCAAATCCGAACCACAGACGATACACGCGGTTCTCGGGCGCATGGACGATGAAATCCGGCCCAAATCCCTTGGTGAATTAAGAGCCCTAATCGGAGCGAGTAACGCCCCGGAAGAGGGATTGAAAGGGAGCGAAACAAAGTATGAAATTCTCGATTCGTAATACCGCCGTAACCATATTTCTCCTATCCTCGGCAGCCTTCTTCGGGTGGCTTTTCCGAAACGAGCTTAATAAAACAGCGGAGTTCGTGGAGGGAATCGCGGTTGGGGAAATACTGGAGATTCAGGGTCAGGTATTGCGGCGGTTCAATAGGCAAAGCAGGTGGAACCCCATCCTTGGGAACGAGGAGATTTATAATCTTGATTCTGTAAGAACCGAGAGAGGTTCCAACGCCGTCATTTTCCTCGGAAGAACCGACAGTGCGGGAAGTGAAATTTTGGACGAAATAACCATGGGTTCCAATACATACATCGTGTTCGATCTTCTAGGAAGTATTAGAAACGTAAACTTAGTGGGAGGCAAACTCTCCGCCAAGGTTCAGACAGGTTTAAGAATCAGCACGGAAGAGGCGGTGATTCACGCAGATCAGGGACTTTTTAATTTAAATCGCGACCGGGATGGGGGCCTTGATGTTACGGTTTCGGAAGGCGAAGCTACCGTGCTGATAGGCACTCAAAGAACACAGGTGGGTGAAGACGAGGTACTGCAATTCGACAAAGACACCGGCCGCACAACCAGGACAGCCGTGACAGTCGCGGCCGACAGGCCGCCCCCCAATGCCCTCCTGCTGAGCTATGAGTCCGAGGTGCCCGTTGATTTAGCCTGGCAAGTCCTTGCCGATTGGTCTAACCCGATTCTTGAGGTTTCAACCAATTCAACTTTTTCGAACATTGATGGAGCCCGAATCAGAGCGGACTCAAGCACAACGTTAAATTTGAACCCGGGCAAATGGTATTGGCGAGTCCTCGAATCGGAGGGTGGAAATTCCGGGCCCGTAAACGAGTTTTCCATCGGTTTAGCGCGGCGCGTAGAGCCTATAGCCCCCGCACCGGGCCTGAGCATACCCTTCCGCGGGCAGGTGCCTGATGTTTTTCTCAGGTGGAGCAGTGCGCCATATGCGAATTCCTACACGGTGGAATTGAGCCGGAATTCATCATTCTCCAGTCCACAAATCGTGCGTGAAACTGTCAGCAATTCGGTGCTGATCAGCAACCTGGAGGAGGGGAGCTGGTGGTGGCGTGTTATTCCCCGCTACCAACGCGGTGACTTGGAGAATCCGCTGAATTCAGAGCCCAGGTACTTTGTTTTGGAAAGACGTACTGAGCACGAGGCCGTTACACTCATTAGCCCGGTAGAAGATGCCTCACTGCCAAGTTCGGATGTTCAGGATGGTATACCGTTTAGATGGCTCGCAGCCGACGGCATTGTATCATATCGGATAAATGTGGCAAAGAATCGAGATATGACTGACATAGTAGCAGTGGGAGATGGGCCTGAAAACTCGAAAGCTCTCCTCCCGTCTCCTGAGGCCGCTGTCTATTACTGGCGCGTAGAAGCAATTGCCGCAGATGGGGTTGATGTCCCGGTTTCGGAAACACGCAGTTTCACCGTTCGTCCCCGAGGAGGGATAGTCGAGCTTGTCAGCCCTGCCCCCGGGGAGGAGTTGGAACCGTTCACATCCTACAGTTTCATCTGGCGCAGCGACATCCCAGGCACCGCCAGATTCCGACTTAGCAGGGTGACAGGTGAAGAGGGGCGGAGCAGAATTGTGGATGCCCTGTTAAAGGGGGCATCATTTACGACAACGCTCCCGAGCGAGGGCGAGTATGTATGGACCATACAGATTCTCGACGATAAAGGCCGTTTACTGCTTGGAAGCGAGGAGGCCCGGTTTATCTCAAGGGCAAAATTCAGTCCCCCGGTACTTGGCAACCCGACTCCTGGTTCGGTTGTGGGAATTCCCGACTCCACTGCCATCACCATAGGCTGGAACCCATCGCCGAGCGCCGATGCCTACGAAGTAGTATTGAAGAATCAAGACGGAGTTATCGTAGGGGTGGACAGGCGTGTAAGCGGTTTGAGTAGAAACTTTGCCTTCTCCCAGGCAGATAGCGAGGGCATATACACCGTCGAGCTTGCTTCAATAAGGGACAATCCTCCTCCCGGCGCACCTGCTAGAAGTGAAACAGCCATTTATCAGTTCGAGATAAGTAGTTTTGTGCGGTATTCGCCGCCCATCCCCGTCTCTCCGATAGATGACACCAGGTTGGATCCAATAGAAACCCTGCGAAACGGAGTCACCCTGAGCTGGCGGCAGGATACGCCGCTGCAAGATTACACCGTCGAGCTTAGCAACGGAGAATTTACCAGGCTCTACCAAAGCAGGGAGCCTAGTCTGTTTCTCGAATCCTTAGGCCCTGGACACTATTCGTGGTTGATTCGCTCCAGAGACGCCTTTGGTCAGGGGGCTCCGAAGAGTCAAATTGCCAGATTCAGGATTGATGATTTCCCCAGTCCGGCTCCTCCCATCGTAGTATCCCCGAAATCCGGCACCAGTCTGGACATGACAGGAAAGAGAAGTCTTTCCTTTGAATGGGAGATGGAAAACGGAGCTGCCGTATACGATTTAGCACTCTACGAAGATGGCTCGCTTGTGCCCCTTATCAGGGAAGTAGGCTGGTCCGGCAGCACATACACTCTGGAAAATCTTGAGATTCTGGATATCGGGAAATTCATTTTTGCGATCCAATCACGCATTGACCACTCCGATATCGGAGTTACAAGGACAAGCCCGGAAGTTAGGGTGTCCTTCGCCCTTTCAACAGATGTTGCGGATACGACGCCGAGGATGCTTAGCGATGAGCTGCAATATGCCGAATAGCAGGGGATTAACCTTCCTTCTGATTCTTCTAACAGCAGTCTTTCTGCCGGCGCAGGAGAAAATCGAATGGGAGCCCGTTGCGGGGGCCGATCACTATCTGGTGGAAATAAGACAGAACGGCGAACTTGTGCTCGAAACGCAGAGCAGGGGGCCTTTTCTCCCCCTCTTCCTTCCCCCCGGCAGCTATGATTTTCAAATCGGGGTGGTAGATACATTCGGAAATGTCAAGTTCACCGGCGAGTCTAACCGCCTCAAAGTCAGTGCGCCCCTTATCCCCTTCATTGTCAAAGTATCCCCCCAAATAATTCATAGAGGTACTAAGCCCATGTTCACCGCACAGGTGAGCGGACTGATGGAAAACAAAGAGCAATCCACCATCTTCGTGCTCGAAAACACCGAGGACGAGAGGCTGCCGCTGGACTGGGAGGTATCGGGCTTGCCTGCCGAGGGCGAGGTAGAAATAACCCTAAGCGGAAGGAAGACGCTGTCTAAGGCTGGCATCTGGCATCTTATAATGACCAATCCCGACGGCCGCGAGGATCGCTTTGAAAATGCGCTCACCATAGTAGACCCCCGAGTTCAAATCAGCAGCATGAGCCCAAGAAAATTTGCCGCCGGAAATCCGGCCGCCGTGCTCCGGCTTAGGGTTAAGGGCTTTAGTGGAGATGCAAACCTTGTAATTGAGGGCCCCTCGACAATTCCGGTAGCCAAGCTAAACCAGGGTGAGGAAGGTGTTTTTGAATTCAGCCTAAATCTGAGTGACGTCTCAAAGGGACAGTATTTGATTTCACTGATAAATCCCCCGAGAGAAATCGACACTGGGATTTATCCCCCCAATACGGTCTCATCCAAAAAAGTACTGAAAATTGAGAAAAAATTCCAACCAATCTCCAGATCCCCCAGTATAATCTCTAGATTTCCCAATGCTATCTATGGCGGGTGGAAACCCATTATACGGACTAGCGGCAGCGACAGTTTCCCTGATTTCCCTGATTTCCCTGGTACTACTAGTTCTGAGACTACTGTCCAGCCAAAAAGACAGCCATACTATGCGGGATTTTCACTGGGATATTCCAGGGACATCGGAAATATATCACAGGGAAAACACTACCTAGGCAGTTTGGAATGGTGCTTATCGGCAAACTACGCTCAGCATAGAAGCACTATCGAGTCTTTTACCACATTTATCACGGTGAAGGAAACTTATCATAGCTTGGCTTTTCTACTTGGCATCACTTACATCACCCGGTTCGACTTCCCCTTGAATCTTCTGGCGATGGTTGGCTTTGGAGTTGACTTTGCATTCTACCGGTATTCCCACGATATGTCTGTCCTCCTCCCAGAGCTTGACCAGCATTTTAGAAGTAACTTCCCCCAGAGAAATTCGATGAGATCTCTTATGAGTTTCGATTTGGGCCTTCGCTGGAATACCACGCCGCGACTGTTCATAAACGCGGCAGCCAATGCCGTGCTAAAGAACGCAATAAATGGGAATAACGAATGGTCCATACAGCCGAGAGTTGAAGGGGGCTGGGAATGGTGAGAAAAACCACTGAATTCGGCCATTTCTCCAGCAGCCTCTCAAAATGGGTAGTTCTCGTGTTTCTAATTGCACCCTGGAAGAGTCATGCCCAGGAATCAAGCGTGCTGGTTAGTGAAGAGAAGGCGGTTATCTTGAAATGGGAATCTGCCGCCTCCCTGTTTCGTGTTCAGATTCGTCGCGATGGGCAGATGTTCTTTGATAAGGAGCATAGCGAAAATGAGATAAGGCTGAATCTAGCCCCAGGCCTTTATGAATATAGAATTGAGGCTCTGAATGTCTTCCCCAGGGAGGAGAGCAGCACCGCCTGGCTGCCGCTAAGGGTAAGAAGCTCAAAGATTCCCCATTTCCGGCTAGTATTCCCACTCGAAATCGAAAAGGGAGAGGGAGATAGATCTTTAGTTGTCGAATCATCTAAATTTGAGGAGGATACAAGCCTACATCTGGTAAGGGGTGATACGCGGATTAGCACGGAGTGGCGCAACGATGGTAGCCGCTACCTGATTCGGCTGCCGGATTCGGTTGAGCCGGGCAGGTGGAACCTGGAGGCGCGTGATGTCTCCGGCAAAACCTTCACTGTCACCGGGGCTCTAACAGTAAAATCGCCCGATACACTCCTAATCCACGGCTTAAGCGCAACCACACTTCCCTCCGGGGAAACCTTCCCTATTGAAATAACCGGTGAACACTTCAGCAAGAACATATCCCTGCATTTTGAAGGTGCAGGTGATATCTTGAAACCTGTTTCAACTAAGATTTTTAATGATACGAGGGCCTTAGTTTACCTTAACTTGGCCGAGGTAATGCCCGGATATTACACATTGGTGGCAGCTAATCCGGATGAGATTGAAATTCGCTCAGAAAGAGCTCTCAAGGTAGAGCCCGCCGAGGTGGAACCCCCCAGTGGTGTGGCGGGAACCAAAACACGTGCCGAATTCCAAGCGGGCTATTCGCCCATGCTGTTGCTTTTTGACAAGGGTGAATGGCTGCCGGTGTACGCGGCCGTAGACATCGCCCTCTTGCTTCAATCCGGCTGGAAAGCGCCGTTTCTACGGAGCCTTGGAGTAGAAACCAGAATATTTGGGGGCATATCGGGACTCAGCCACGGCAAGAATGCAGAATTGATTTTCGGTTTGGATGCTTCGGTGTATTATAGACCCCTGCTTAAAGGGCTAATATCGCCGGTTCTCCTTGTTGGAATCGGTATGACCCATTCCAACTATGCCGCGATAACATACACGATAAACGGTATATCCGTGTTCCGAACGGGGCTTGGCATAGATATAGCTAAAGAGCGCTGGGTTACGAGGGTTGGGGTAAGCGCGAGTATCTCATTCGATGGAAAGGTATTCCCAATTTACTCCCTCATGCTCCGCCAGGGATTGCGCTATTAATGTCCAATGGGCTGCCGGCACACAGACATACACCAGTCAATCGAAGGAAAACAAGAGGCGCTCCAGCTAATCCGCATGAGCAGCAGATTTCCTCGGGAACACATCTTAGTGGCGAAGGGACTTGAACCCCCGACCTATCGGATATGAGCCGACTGCTCTGCCAACTGAGCTACGCCACCCAAAAGAAAAGGCCAGTGTAGCGCGGGGCATGGCATGTGTCAACGCTGGGGACAATCATAAGGATGAGTCTGAAGATTTAAGATCTCTTTTCTGAACCTCCTCCATCAGCAGCCTATTCCACGGATTGCCAGCTAACCAGGCATGCTTATCCCGATAATTGTAGAAGCGATTAGCACGATGCTGTACCTGATTATATGCTTGGCTCATAAAATGAATCCGCCTCTCTTCTTCCACTTCCGGGACAATAAGGGCTGCCCACAGTAAGTATAAATGGCTGAAGGGAACCGGGATTCGGAACCTATCCCTTGAGGCAAGTGCCTCAAGACGCGCGGTTTCATTGCTCCCGGAGAGATATATCCCGAATGCCTCAATCCACTCACCCAAAACATCCAGTGGACCGGTGGAGTCTGCAAGCCTGCCCTCTATAGGGAAGTATCCATCCGACCAGTCGTCATATTCTCCCTGAGGGTGAGAACTCTTCCGCTTCATTGTGCAGGCCCTCTTGATATAACCCTTAGCCGCTTCGACATCCCCGGTTAGAAAGGCGGTCTCCGCTAGATAGGCATAGGCCTCTCGCAAATTTTTAGAACCTAGAAGTATTTCCTCTCCTTCCTCCCTGGAGTCGGCCAATAAGGAACGGCCCCTCCAAACCTTGAAGACCTCCAACTCGTTGAAGAGTCCATAGAAATTTGCGATACGCTGCCCTTTTTCGGCAAGTTTTGCCGCCTCCCGATAGCGGCCAAACTCCCAGTCAATGCGGACGGTGAGAAGGGTTAGAAGCAAAAACAGATCTCGTCGTCCGCCCTGATAGGCCACTTCACGATATTCATGGCATAACTGCGTGGCCCGGGGGATATCAACGGAAAGAAAATGGCCTATCGCTTCCATTGCCGCAGCTCTAATAACACCCCATGAAACACCAACCTGGCTGCCTATTCTTCTTGCAATTGCGAAGTGATCTACCGCATCCCGAACCTTGCCGCCCGCAAGAAGGTTCAGAGCCAATTCGAGGTGAGAGTAGGTTTCCCCTCTATGATTTCCCAGTTTTTGAAAAGCAAAGAGAGCATCTCTAGAGGCGTTTAGCGCATCGTCATTCTGACCAATAGCATAGTAGTAGCGGGCTACCTGTAGTTCAAAATCCTCAGAGTAGGATCCTTGCCCGGATATTAGAGATACGTTGCCTCCCTTTACCTGTTTCTGAATCTCGTCGACGCCGCAGGTTAATAAGGTGTAACGCAGTCTCGCAGCGCAAACTACGTTTTGCAGAGATTCCATTTGGACGGCGTTCAACTCGAGCACCGGCATTATCGACGATGTCAGCAACTGCCCTGCGGCCCGCAATCTTCTATCAGTTAAAAAGTACTTGAAAAGCTGCCTCAGGACATCTATAGCCAGTTCGACTGGCCCCCAGCGTTCCAAATACCGAAAAAGGCAAAGAAGATTAATAGAATAGCCGTCCTGGTATTTTTCATATAGATATTCGCCAAATTCCTCAGCCACCCGACGCATCTCAGCATGCTTTGGAATCGCGGTTACTGGAGCATCAGGAAATCCCCGAACTTTTCCATCGGAGTACTCCCGTATTAAGCCGAAATCCAGTAGGTGATTATAGCATGCGAGCCGCTCATTTCCTGGATCGTCCCTCTCTACTTTGACAAGCAAGTCCCTGTCGCAGAGTCCCGCGGACGCGTGTGTTACTAGAAATAGCATCTTACGCTGCTCACTGCCCAGCGAGGCCACCAGAGACTCACCCGGAATCTCGTTCTCGCCTTCTTCCGTTATCAGATAAAAAAGTTTGTACAGGTTGGCGCCGCATTTCTTCAGCCAACTAGCAGCCTTCTTAGGAGATAATTCGATACTGGAGGCTTTCAAAATGGATGCCATCTCATTTTCAGTCGGCGGTTTGAAAGTTACCTCGTAACCCTTCCCGGGCAGCGCCACCTTTTTTTTGAAATCACTCGAATCATAGATGAAGACTAGCCGAAAGCGCCCCCTGGTTAGCAATTCAGTGAGGAGCGAACGCACCCACAAGGCACTTTCGGTGTCGGGGTTGAATCCGTCTACCAGTATGTAGGCAGGTCCGCCGCTTTGTCGTTCGATATATGCCCTTAAATATAGGGCAAAGGTTTGAATAAGGTCCACCGGGAGTTGATCGTTGGATACTTTCCACAAACCGCCTTTTTGAGCAAGTCTATGAATTTTGGAGCCAGTGCTCGTCCACCACTCCTTTTCCTCCTGGTCAAGATACTCGGGGAGATTGGCAAACGATGTCTTCAGAGTTTGGACGAGCGGTTCCATAGGGTCTTCCGAACTCTCATAAAAAGGGATGATAAGCGGCTTCACTCCACCTCCGGGATGGAGTAAATCAAGTGCCCTATGCAAGGTGGCTCGCTTACCCGAGCCCCATTCGCCGCGGAGCAGCAGGGTGTTGAAATCGTTATCCTCTACTTCCAGCTTCCTTAGGGCCCTTCGCACAGCCCTCAATCGATCGGATCTGATTAGTAATTTTGCCAGACGCTCGTGTGGCTTCGGACCAATTTCCCTTAGTCCGTCAACTCGAAAAAAGCCCTCAACAAATTCTCCAACCAGACAATCGCTAAACTCATCAACGAGTTCGGAATCCACCCACAGGTAATTACCCTCGGGGATGGTAAGCATCAAGGACTCCAACCGATCTGCATCAGCATCCTCCGGAACATCGGTAATCAACAGGGCGGCCCCAAAGAGATCCTTATCGTTCTCCCCTATGCAGGCGTGCATCCTCAAAGCGGCTTCCGCAGTTTTTCGCGCAGTTGTATTGAACAGGGATGGATATCGAAACAAATCATCATTGACAGAACGGCCACCGAAACGCCGTACCAACTCATTGAGCTCGAATCGAATTGAGCTAATTAGGGCGGGACGCAGCTTACTCAATTGATTCAGGTGTGATATCTCCACATGAATTGAGTAGGATCCCTTAGTCATCTTTTTCAATCTACTGTAAATCGGAAGACATGGAAATTCATATAGCCTCATTACTCGGCATAAGGGTGGATTATAAATTGAGGATTCTCATGCTCCAATATTCACAAAACCGCTTGAACATAGTTTGATACTGCAGTTTGACGGCAGCTTGAGCACAAGGTGAAAACACATGATTATAGTTGATACACGTATACCCTCGCATAAAAAATCACTGTCCTTGACCGCGAATCATTCGTCATGATACACTTATCGTCTTCCGCACGTCATTCCCCGAGCATGATGTCGAATACTACCAGATATAAGACGGAGCTGCAGAAATTGGAACTGAAAATTCGGAAAATCAACGAAATTTATGTCATTGATGTGAACGGTGATATGGATCTGTACAATTCCTACAAGCTCAAAGAGCTCGTGATAAAAATGGTAGACAAGAAAATTCAGAATTTTGTTGTTAACCTGCAAAATGTGGAATATATTGATTCAAGTGGCATCGGTGCCCTCATTTACATTTATTCCACCGTGAAAAAGCTTGGTATCAATTTCTTGATTGCGAATGTGCACGGTTCGGTAAAAAAGGTTATCGAACTCACAAAGCTCATGAGCTACTTCCCGATTGTGAGCAAGGTAGGTGACGCCGTGAAGCAACTTGGAGAATAAGCAGATGGTAAAGAAGATTCAACAAGATAATAATCACAAACTTCTGGCTAAGGATGGCATGCTGAACAAGGAGTTTCCCAGCGATTATCGTCAAATAAGATATTTCACTCTGATGATAGCACAAAAGGCACCTCGGGGGATAAAGGAGGTTAACCTCCTTGAACAGCAGATTAGTGAGCTTATAAAGAATGCCGTCAAACATGGCAACAAATCAGATCCAAACAAGAAAATAAAAATCTGGTATTCTTTTTCATCCCTGAACGCAAGGCTCATCATTGAAGACGAAGGCAAGGGTTTTAGGAAAATTGATGATTGGAACCGCTTCAACTCACAGCGGCATAAATACCTCTTAGATGAGGACTTTGAGAAGCTTGCCGACTATATTTCATATAGAACTAGTGAGAGCGATAATAATGATGGCGGCAATGCCCTGTTTGCAGCTACGGAATACTGGAACGAGGGTGTCGTGTTTAACAAAAAGGGAAACAGAGTTGGGGTGGGCAAACAGTTCCCAAGGAAACGGCCGGGAATAGAAACTGCCTAGGAGATGAATCTTCCCTTGCCAAGCGTAATTCAATCAGTAGTTTTGCACTCTCTGCGGGTTCCGGATCACTTGGGGGTTCCCGGATACTCGCTGAGATTTTGAGACCACCTGTCAATATACCAGCTGTCTTCCCAAAGAGAGAGGTATATGTAGCCGTCGGAGAGTAGCCTACCCTCACTATCTGACAATCTAATCCGCAGGGCTATCTGCCTATCTTCGTATTCCGGGGCCGCATATCTGGGATAAACATCCTTGCCGCCGTCTGCAAGAACATTCTCGAACTCCAAAGATAGTGGAACTCGCACATTGGGATGTATTTGCTCCGCCGGTACCCTCCCCTCTCTAATCGCCAGAAACACACCGTCACACAGGGTTAGAATCTCGGCCCAAAGAGGGTTTGGATTTCGAAGGCTTAGCAGCGGCCCCATTAACTCATCCTCGGGGGGAGTTGCCTCGCCGGGATTCCACCGAACAAAGGAATCCCACGATTCATCGTCGGGATTCTGGGTGAATACATCAGTCGGCAAAATCGCGAGGAGAAGAGCGCAGTAAGTAACACGGAATAAGCGATGAATGGTCATTTGCTTCCAAGTATATCGCTAATATCTTCAATCGATATGTCCAGAACATCGGATTTGCTTCTTTCCTTTTGAGGAAGAAAGATGTCATTGTAAGCTGCGGCCAGACGGAAGATATCATCCCGGCTGTAATCCGAGTGTATGCTTACCTCCAGGTTATAGCTCTTCTCCCTTAGACCCCTCAGCATAACATTGACTGGATCGCTCACCGTCAAGGCAAAGTGAGGGCTGTAGGCGAGCATAAAAATAAAAACTACGGAAAGACTCACGGCGAAGATTACAATATTCAACTTGGATTGGGAGACTGCCGGGGGTTTGGCATCAAGCCAAATAGAGTAGGGGCCGGCCCTTTTGACAGAGTAGTCGCCAGGACCAAAATAGTCCTCCAGATGCTCCTCGTCATATTTGGCGTAGAGTCTCAACTCTCCCTCCTTGAGCAGCAGCACCGACGGCTCCGATGAGCCCCAATCTTCGATATCCTCAGGATCGGACAGAGATGCTTTCTCAAGTTCCAGGGCTGCTGCCTCCCCTTCTATAAGCCATGCCTCCTCAGTGCCGTTTGAGTTTGAAAACGCGAGAACTGTTCCAACAATCATAGCGGAAAGAATCAGAGTGGAGGCCGCAGTGGTAATTATGCGAATTGTATGACGTTGAACCATCGCAGAATCGGCAAAACGAATCCTCCGAAATATTTTGAGCAATCTTAGCAGTCTCAATATCCGAGCCATGCGGACAGCCTTAACCACTTTCAGCAAACCTATCACGGTTCCCGATCCGGCGAAGATGGTGCCTCTTATTGTCGAAAGTAAAATGGGCCCTGAGGTCAGTACCAGCAGAGGTACGGACGCGATAAAATCCACCCATCCGCTTTCAAACAGGATATATTCGCGAAGGGATCGTCGACAAATTGCGTTCCAACTTCGAACCAGAAACTCAATGGTAAAAAACAAATCGAAGGCAAATCCGCTGTAGATAAAAATTCGTCTGGCAACCCATGTCGAATTGGAAATCACCAATATGTCCTCGGTAACTGTCTGCAGCAGAACCAGCACAATGGCCGCAGTTACAATAACCTCCGCGATATCACTAACTTGTCGCTTCATTCCTACCATCCATTTTCCGCGGCGATGCTTTGTAACTCTACCAGCATATCCAAATCGAACCCGTGAATCTTGTAATTCTTTCTGGCAATACTGAACCAGCTTTTATCCGAGGTCTCGGCTCCTTTGTCTACCGTCATCCCCGGTCTTAGATACTTGGAGCGATGAGAGAACAGCGTAGCAAGCCTGGCGGTGCCCTTGATGTGCGGATTGTCCTGAAAAGACAGCATACTGCTGACAGCACTCTGCAGCACAGGTTCGGGTATCAGAGAGATTGATTTCATAAGCTCTTCCAACACCTTCGATGCAAAGGCAGGCGAAATAACCAGCAGATGCTGCTGCGACGAAAACGACGACTCGGAAGAAAAATACCGGACGTATGGCCGGATAAGCATGGCTGCCTTAATCATATTCGCGATTTCATCGGTGTTGATTTTCAACCGCTGCACCTTCCTGAGTTCAAAACTGACATATTTCTGCCGGGAAAAAATCTCCTCCATATACTTATCAACCAAACCCGAGCTCACACCCATAAGAGGACCTGTCAGTTCTCTTCTGGAGCTCGGCTTTCCTGACATTCTCTTCACAAAATCTGTCAACTGAGATTTTGCCGATTCGGTTCTGGTGCTTTTACTCGACATATGCTGTACGAAGCCAAAATTCATGTTGTTTTTCAGAGTCTCATCAATTAGCGATAGAAGTGTCCTATCCGAAACCTCCGTCAGAGCGGTTTTCAGCAAAACCAGAATACGCGGCCATGGCAGTTTCGGAAAGAATGCGGGCGAACTGAGTGTCGGCTCAAGCACAGCACTATTCGCCTCTAAAAATTGGTATAGCTGTTCTTCCTTCTGCAGAGGTGAGAGTCCGGAAAGCGATGGGTTCTCCCACAATCGAGTCACAAAGGCAGAAGCTTTATCCTGTTCTGTACCCATAGTATTCCTAATTCCCTACACATTATCCTCGTTTTTTTGTCAGTTTGTGCCATGATAATTCACAATGCACAAAGCTGCACGGTTCCTCCCGCTTTTCCTAATTCTCGCATCGCCAATTCCGCGTGCGCTCGGCGCGCAGGAACTTCCAGGCAACAATGATCCAATTCTACCAGCGGAGCATGAAGATGACAAAGGTATATCCGAAGATTCTGCATATCTGATAGATACTAAACTGAATGATATGGATGTGGAACTTATTTGGGACGGCTATTGGAAAATACGCCTTGCTGCCGGGGGAGCATTTGGGAAAAAAGACATCCAAAACATCTACCCAAATCTGCAAAGAGGCGTGACATTTACCCAAGAACCGGATTTGACACTGAGTCTGTGGCTGAACAGGAGATGGTTTATCGAAACGGTTTTTAAGGGAAGCCTCGAACACAATCTCTTCAGGGGTGGTTATGTGGGGCAGGAGAACGATTTTGTTCAGGAAGTGATAATTGGCAACAGCGATATCAACGCCACAGCCTACGCCAAAGTGGAAGTGCCATCTCCTCGTGAGGGAACCCCTGGCATCTCAGCCAAGTTCCTGACACCTAAAACCAAACATGAAATTCTGCTTCGTTTTGATCCAACCATCTCAAGGAAAAAAGTTTTTCAGGGGCAGTATGAGGTTAACGCCCAGGATATCGGTCTGATGGATTTCATTGAGGGTAAGTACTTCATCCTGCCGGACAAAAACATATCCAACACAGTCGTCTATCTGGAAGATGGGTATGGATCAGTAACTGGAAGGGATGGACTAGGTGCACAGCGCAGATATCGACTTGCCCGAAGTGCGGAATACTTTGTGAATGAGCAAAATGGCTTATTAGAGCTCCGCACCTCCCATGACGGGCAGGTGATAGTTTACTATGAAAATCAAAACGGCAGAGCTGTGGGAAAGGATGCCGTAGGTGATTTCATTATCAAACCGGATTCGAATCATAGACCGATGATTAAACTGAGCTTAGCGCCCAGTGATTATGTGGAGTTTGCTTTTGACAAGGTAGATGTATACGATCCGGATAAGAGGGAATTCGAGATAACCTCAAAGGTGGATATCAGCGGGAGGGATCATCTGATTCTTTATGAGCCGGGTAGGTTTACACCCTTTGAACGGCAGAACGTATACCGCTCGAACAGACCCCTGCCAGAGGAAAGCTGGAGAATTGTATCCCAGCTTCGAGATCGTGGGGCTCTTTATCCAACCGAGTCGATTGATTTCAGTTTTATCCCGGATGTGCAGAAAAAAACCATCGCCGTCTATCCTTCTACGACTTCAGGAAACCCGCGTCATCCGGCCAACCGATATCCCTTTGCCATTTCCGATCCCCAGGTATATGGCCCGGGACGGGAAACCGATCCGACAAGAATTTCCAAAACGATAGTGTTGGCCATCAGAGTGAAGAATCCTGGCTACTATCTGGGTACCGCGGTGGTACCGGGATCAGTTGTTGTTTACGTAAATGGCATAAGAGATGACACCGCAAAGATTTCGGCAGACGGTCGACTCAGCCTCTCACGTTTTATCTACCTCAATGATTGGATTGAAGTTAGCTTTCGTATCGAAGGCCCAAGATTTACCAGCGGTGACCTTCTTATCTACCAGGGAAATCAGTTTCAACTCACACCGAACCTTACTCTGGAGATAGCGGAAAGCATGCGGTGGAACATCAATCGAAAACGTGCCGTTTCCGAGTACGAAGAAAGCCCGGGTGCAATAACAATTGCCACCGCCCTCGACTGGAAGATGGACAATGGCGGAATTCAACTAAGCAGCAATGCCACCCTCTCCACTCCGGACACAACGGGCAACCTACGACTCTTTGGAATGGAGGATGGGAGACTGAGTATAGTTTTCCTTGAGTCCACCCTCTTCCCAGCACCAGAGAGCATTCCGAACATCACCACCATCCGTAAGGAAGCCGATAAGTACAATTACTTCTCCTTCGATTCATTCGGTAGAAAGAGAGTCAACGATTATCTGTGGAATCAGGCCGCATCCACCGGCAGGGATGGCCCTGCTCTTGCCGCAGGCCGCGGAGGAGACCCTGTAGAGGGCAGAGTTATGGATTTTCGATTTGATTTTCAAAGCGCGGTGAATTCCTGGAGTGCCGGAGATTTTTTGGCTGACGCAGGAAATTCCATCAATCTCTCATCATATACCGCCGTAGAGATCCCAATCATGTTCCGAAACGATCACCACGATGGAACTGTTCTTGGCGGCAACGTTCCTGATATTTTTCTCCAGCTAGGTGAAATCGGTGAATCGAAAGACCATCACAAAGACGGAATTATCAATTTAGCCGATTCGGGAAGAATGCTTGAATGGAATCTTTCAAATTACACTGAAACCTCCAAAACCATTGAAGAGGCATGGAAATCGAGCGGAACCTGGAAAACGCTGCGAATAACTCTCACTGCCTCCCAAAGGGCTAAACTAAGCAGCGTCAGAGCCTTTCGCCTGGTTATCACCAACACTGCCAGCAGTATTCCCGGTAACACTGCAGCCGCGGGAGACGCCTTGGAATTAAGCGGTAGAACAATCCTTGGGTCACCCCAATTTGACGGGAGCTCATTTAGAACCGAGATTCGCAAGGATTCCAACGAACTCGCCGCAGGACAGCATGTAGCTGGTACTGAAATTGCCCACGATGGCCTTGGGGCTGCCTTTCCCGAGATACTATCGCTTTCTCACCAGGGAGGCGAGGAAAACAGGGTTTTGAAATTGAGTTGGGGCGAAGATGTGCCCGGAGGGAGGCACATTGAAGAAAATGACAGATGGGAGGCAGTCTCCTGGTTCTCCGGCATACCTATGGAGGCCTATAGAACTCTGGTGTTTTTCGTTTACGATGAAAATCAAAGTGGATATATAACCGCGAGAATAACTGACAAGGAAGGTTTCGGAATCAAAGTAAGCTGGATATCATCAAGGGAAAAAAAATGGGATCAAATCAAAGTAGATGTTGCAAAGGGAACGGCAAGCAGCACTCTTGGTAATACAATTGAAATGGTTTCTATTGACAGGAATGCCGGAGAGTTAACGCGATTTGTCCTTAGCGGGGCTGACGCGGAGGATGATGCATCCGGAAGTGAGAATTCTGGTACGATCCTCTTCGACGAAGTTTATTTCCGCGATCCTGCGTTCTCGGTGACTGGCGGAACACGATTGAATGCTCACTGGAGTTACGAGAAAGATATTGCCGTGATTGGCAAGTTTTCGGTACTTGGCGATGTAAAACTCAAGGGAAGTGCTGATATCAGCGGCGGAACGACTATTTCGGGTATTGGGAAGGACAATGTGGCCTACTCAAGCTCCATGGACATAGGCGCGGATATTCTGGGGATGAGACTCAATACGGATTGGCGGGGTGCCTGGAATCTTGGAAAATTGAATTGGTCTGGCAGTCACACCTTGAGGATTCCCGCTGATTATGAATTTCTCTGGTTCAGGGATGCTTACTCCAGAGGAAAATCCGGAGAAGCTCTAACTTTTTCGCGTCTAAACGATTTGAATTTGAAACTTGATATTGGTTTGCTGCGAATCTTCAGCGATGCCATCTATGACAGTGGATCGGTTGTGCAATCCTGGGGCGTCGAGACCACCTGGGGAAGGAAGAGATGGAATGCTGAGTTAGATGTTAAATACATCCTGAATTCAAATAAATTCAAGGCACAAACCGGAGATTATTTCTCCTCATGGATCAAGGACTACTCTCTTCTCGGACCTGCAGAGGGAGAGGTTTTTAATCGAGAAATTCATCATACTTCGAATGTGAGCGCGAATACCGAATTCTTTTCGGTGGAGTGGAATCCCGAGCTAAGGATGAAGGCCAACAGGAAGCCGAAATGGAATCAGGAAAATCGCTGGGCCGGAACTCTGTCCTTTCCAATTCACTTCCCAACTTGGTCTGTTACTCCATCTTATCGGCGCGATTTTCGTCAGCTTATCGATACGAATGAAGGTGGTAACGGCAGTTACGAAAATCTCTGGCGTAACTTTGTGATCAATACCAAGGGCCAATTTCCTCTCCTTACCTATGTCCCTTTTCGAGAGTTATTTGGAGAAGAGGATGGACGAGTTTTCGAACGAGTTACCGGGAAGATGCTTGAGGCAGATTACGAGACGAAGCTCACGTTGGATATGAAGCGAATTGTGGGTTCCAACTTCATTGATCTCCTTGCTCCGAATTCCTCAGGCCTTTCCATTAGGAGGAAGTACCTGCGCAAGGGTGACACAGTTGGCTGGGAAAGTGAATGGCGAAAAACCTTAGGCTATGAGGCTGTCAATCTCTTTGGACGCTTTGGAACCTACCCCATTATTTCCGCTTATAACAGCGATCAGTTCTCAACGTTGGTGCAGATTGTCTCGAAGTCTATAAATAATTTACCTGCATCGGCCTCGTATGAGCTGCTATGGCAAAGCAACCTCCTGTTCACGGGGAAAGGAAATAAGAGATTCATCCTCGATAACCGCATTCATTGGTATTGGGATGATAGAGGGCGTGACACGATGCAGGAGGCCAAGTTGGAATATCGGTGGCGCACCGCGACAAAGGATGTTCTGCATCTAGCTCTGTTTAAACGAACAATTCCAACCCAGCACTACGTGGAAAACCGAGAGCTCTTACTCCTTAAAGGAAGATACCCGCGGAACAACGCGCTGGATACCACCCCCTTCAGTATGGCCGTTACAATGCGTCACGAATCGGTTTGGGTTTTCCCTGAGACGGGAAGACTAAAACTCTGGCTGGCTCTGGGTTTGGGTGCCGTTAAAGAGGTGTTCAGTAACGGATGGGAATTGGGTATTGAAGCAGAGTTGCATTTCTAAGCTTCATTGTGAAGTACAGCGGATGGAGTTACGATTAGCCTATCAGAATCTGTGCTCCATTTTCGAGTATGCTATTCTGGAATTATGGATGTTATGAAAAATAGATTGATTCGTATCCTACCGCGGGCGGTAGCCAGAAAGATTGCGGCCGGAGAGGTCATTGATAAACCCTGCGCGGCCGTGCGGGAGCTACTCGATAACGCAATTGATTCCGGCGCGAGTGAAATTGCCCTGTCCCTAAATAGCGGGGGAATAGATGGTATTAGGATAAGCGACAATGGCAGCGGGATGGGACGGGAAGACCTGGAACTATGCTGGCTCCCACATGCCACGAGTAAGATTGTGGATTTAGAGGATTTGGAGCGAGTGAGAACACATGGTTTTCGGGGTGAGGCACTCTCCAGCCTGGCTTCCTGTGCACGCTTGGAGATAGTGTCGGCTCAGGAAGGCAAGGCACATCGCCTGGTGGTACATGGCGGAGAGAGGGTGGAATTCGGCGCGTTTCACGGTGCTCAGGGAACTTCCGTCTCGCTTAGCGGTTTGTTTTACAACATGCCGGCACGGCGCAAATTTTTGGGAACGGAACGCTCCGAAGCTGCAATGTGTCAGAGGATTTTTTCCGAAAAGGCAACCGCTCATCCAGGTATCACGTTCAAATACTTCGTGGATGAGAAGCCGAAAAAACTCTATCTGGCTGCTCCGCGACTGGAACGCGTCGCGGCATGTTGGCCACATCTAGCTCAAAAATCATCATGGATAGAAACGCTCGCGGGAGAGGATGGTCTTCAAATTCATGTTGTACACCTCAGACCGGAGATTGGCCGAAAGGATAGGAAGTACATTCGGATCTTTGCCAACCGCCGCAGAATTGATGAGTTCTCATTGGTGCATGCGGTAACTTATGCCTATGCTCCCTGGATGCCAGGCGGAAGCTTTCCGATTGCCTTTGTGTTTATCGAAGTGGACCCGTCCCTGATTGATTTCAATATACATCCTGCAAAAAAGGAGGTCAGGTTTCGTAATCTCTATGATATCAGGCATTCATTAACCGAGGCGATCAGGAAGAACCTTGCTGAAGGGGGCTATCGGAAACAGAGCGGGGGAGGTATCGGGAGTCATAACATGACTCTGTTTGCCGGTGATCAGAGGGACAAATGGGCTTCCATGGGATCCCGCGCCCCTCAGAGGCAAGATAAGCCTGCCGGATTGAAAGCTGGAATAGGGGATCAAAGCAAGGTTGACAAGCGTGAATCGGCAGATTTCGCTCGTGAAGTAACTCGCGGGAGATTTGAGCGCTTTTCTCCCGTTCCCCTCCCGGAAGGCACGGATTTCAGATACCTGGGGCAATCGCTGGGGGTTTTTCTGGTGGTCGAAAGCGGCGATTCGCTTTTCATTGTTGATCAGCACGCGGCTCATGAAAGGCTGCTTTATGAAAAATTCCGCGCCGCCAAACCTCAATCCGATCGGCTGCTGATCCCCAGATTGCTTAATTTGGATGGAGCAGCGGGAGCGAAGCTGGAACAGCGGAAATCGGATCTTGCTGCCCTTGGAATTGAGATTAGCAAGAACGCCGAAGACCTTTGGTGTCTGACGGCCCTTCCCTCCATCGCCAAAAACCTGGAAGACGCCATCGTTCAATTCCTCGAGGAGGGCGGAGTTGGAATTGATGCCCTTGAGCCTGCGTTTTGGGCAGATTTATCCTGCAAGTCAGCCGTAAAGGATGGCGCCGTTCTTGATGAGAATGCCGCCCATCAGCTTCTTGAACAGGTGTTTGAACTGGAAAACCCGCACTGCCCGCATGGCAGGCCACTTTGGTTCGAAATTACCCGCTCTGAATTGTTCGAGCTCCTCGGGCGAAGGGTGTGAAGCTCTTTGCGCTCCCTGCCGATATGTAGGGCCGGACAGGCCCATTGATTTCTTGTCATTTTTTGTGTATTAATTGAGGAATTGAACATCATGTCAGTTGCCGACCATGTCGATCCCATTGTCTATTCTCCTAACATAAGGGAGCGATTCGGGGGCGTCGACTGCGTGCTGAGTGCGGGCGATCTGGACATAAACTACTATGAGTATATCGTTACCCGTCTTAACAAACCGCTGCTCTTTGTGTTTGGTAATCACAACTTGGCCAAATTCCCCTTCTTCCGATTAAACCGCGGCTGCAATCTAAGTAGCATAGAGCCTCAAATCGTTTTTCATAGCTTCGGCTCAAAGTGCATAGACGGCAGCGTCCACTTCGAGAGGGGAAGCAATCTCATCGTGGCGGGCCTTGGCGGCTGCCGCCGTTACAACAACGGTTACCATCAGTTCACGGAATTTCAGATGTTTTTTCGAGTGGTCAGCCTATTCCCTCTCATGCTAATTAATAGGCTGTTCCGCGGCCGATGGCTGGATATACTGTTAACCCATGCCGCTCCGGCGGGCATACATGATCGAATGGATGCCTGCCACCGCGGTTTTAGGGTCTTTCTATGGTTTATGAGAAGCTTCAAACCAAAATATCTCATACATGGTCACGTGCATTTGCACGATATCAACGGGAAAAGGTCATCCCGCTATTTCAACACAACTGTTATAAATGCGTATGATCATATCGTTTTCAATATGGAGAATGGAATGACGGATAACTCCTTTGTGGAGTACAAGGCAGATAGCGATTTCTCTAAAGCTAGGCATAAGGCATGGGTTGAATCTCTCAAGACCCTTGTAAACCCGAAGGCAGGACAGTTGCTATCCTTCCACGATATCAAAGACATATTGAAGCCGGAGAGTGAAAGACATCTCAGGATGCAGGCGGTTTCCATAGATAAAATCGTTGGAAGTGAAGATAGGTATATGGATTTCAGCAGACATTTCTTCCCGAAAAAAGAGCACCTCCGTCAGCGTTGGAAGAATGTCGACAAGGCTCACCTCACTGATGTGATTCTGCCTCCCATTAAGCTGCTGAAACTCGGCGAAATGTACTTTGTCCGCGATGGCAATCATCGCGTCTCTGTTGCGCTGTCCCAGGGGCTCAAGACCATTGACGCTGAGGTAGTTGAGCTCGGCGCAAGAATTCCAATCAAGACAACGGCAACCAGGGAAGAAATTCTGAAGGCAGTAATAGAGTATGAGCGCAGCTCCGTGTTGGAACAAACAGGACTCGCACGAATGATTCCCGTTGAAGCCATCGTCTTTACCGCGCTTGGCAGGTGGCATGAATTACTGAATCATATTGAGGGTCATAAGTACTTCATCAACATGGATATCAGCAGTGAAATCCCCTTGGAGAAGGCCGCACGCTCGTGGTTTGAGAATCTCTACAGCCCAATAGTTCGGATTATACGGGCAGAAAAGATCCTTGCCCGCTTCCCTAGCCGGACGGAGGCTGACTTATATATCTGGACTATTAAGCATTGGCACTGCCTAAAAGAAAAATGCTCCCCGGATTATCCGCTGAATCGGGCCGTGTCGGAGTTTGCCGCAATTCACGGCAGAGGCTTCTCCTCAAGGTGGATGAAACGTATAAGAAAATTCTTTGCCGCTATTAAATAGGGCGAATCAGGCCCCTTAGGGCGGAGTTTCACCTTCCTCGGCCTGCAGCGGGTATGGGCCCAGTCTGAAGCCGCTAGCCCGCTCGGGGAGCGGGATCCATACTTCCCACCAATGGGCGCTGATATTCTCACCGATCGCGATTCCACTTGCTGCCTCAAGTGCCTGATTGAACGAAAGATCCTCATTCCTGAAAATCAGGGTTCCCTCTTCGTATGGCCCTTCGAGAGAAAAAATTCCATTTCCTATTCGAACATCCGGCCACTCGATTTCAGCCAATCGCGGGCGGTTTGGGTCTGGCCTAAAAGTGATGCTGTGACTCTCCCCTGTTCTATCCTTCAACGTGAGGGTGTAGAGCTCCTCGGGAAGACTAAATCCCTCCAGGGGGATAATAGCAGGCAATCCAATCCATCTATACTCCTCCTCCTCTCGCACACCCTCAAAGTCCTTAACCCATTCATCGGAATTGAAACTCCAGATGAGCTCAGTATCCCCGGCTGATACCGCAAGCTGCTCCAAATCCTCAGGGCCATCCCTATCCGAGGCGCGGACGAATATGGCCAGTTCCTCATAGCGGCTTACGCCAGTATCACGATATAAAAGCCGCCATTGTAATTCGTCGATTTGCGGCGCAGAACGCTGGCAAGAAAGGAGGGGGAATACACCAAGAACCGCAGCAAGCAAATATCTTATTGGCATACTGTCCGCTCTCCCTTGTCAGAGAGAGCCGAAAGTCGCCTCTCTGATTCCATGATATGCAGGAGCTCAAGTATCCGGTTTCGGCTCCCGGCTAGAATTTCACGTGCATGAGACATTGAAATCTTATCGCCCTTATTCCTGCCATCAAGCAGCATGGCCGACAGTGATTCACTCGCCTCAGTGGAAAACCATAGTTTCCTGCCTCCTCTTACCAGCCCGACGCGAGAAAGTTCCTCCAGAACTGTTCTTTCGACTACACCTGCCAGCGCACTGATGCGAATGCCCCCAGAACCCGCCTCTTGCACCCGCTTCAGCCAAGCCCTGTGAAGAGGAGACAGGGATAGATCCCCGGGCTGGAAAAACCACCCATTATCAAATTGCAGCTCCATCGTATCGCACATCTTATGGGCAATAGCAAGGATAAGGGCATCCGGAAATTCCTCAATCCGCATCATTTTTGCATTTGCGCCGCCGGGTTTGGAAGCAATTCTTAGAATTTTGCGCCTTAGAATTTCAAGCCTATCCTCCAGCACTAACCAGGAAGCAATGCGGGAGGCGGGTGATATTTCTCCGCCTATGCGGGGGGCTATTCTCACATAACCGCGTAAATACAAAACGCACCGATAGATGTCGGAAACTTGAGGATGAGAGCTCAGGTGTTTTTCGGTTATTCGGCCTAGGCGCCTTAGCTCCCGCGGTTCCAGCCTGCCGGGCCAGAGAACAGTAAGACGTCGAGGTTTTTTGTCCCTTCTGCGAATACTGAGCCGGGCGCCGGGGAAAACAGGATAGGGAGCAGGAAATCTCACAGCCATAAAGGGGAATCTGGAGAAAAAACTGCCGGGGCCTATTATTCCCTCGCGATTGAAATCCACACATATTCCGCCCCGCACGGCCGAGGTTCCCTCGGGAATGCCCAGACCATCGGATAGGAGCAATATCTCCCTGCTCTGCTCAATCGGATATTCGGACGAAACGATTACTGCCCCGCTAATTAGTATTGAGCGTTTTGCCCCCTTGATTTTTAGGCGAAAATTTCTGCCGGCGGCATTGATGCCCTTGATTTTTACGGCGATCTTGCCCGGATATATCCACGCCCCATCACCCTCTTTCAAACCGGGGCCAATGCGTTCACAGACCACCTCATTCAGTTTGGATTCAGGATGGTCCTGAGTACTTAGAATTTTGAATCCTGAGGCAGTCATCGTCAAGATTCCATTATTGCACATAAACTTGCCTATAAGAACTCACATTCTTGAAGTGATCGAACAAGACATTAATGATTCTTTATCGGGAGTTCTCAAAACCGAGAATCGTTTTGACACCGGAAATTCGACGCTCGCTTGACAGCAGAATATTGGATTACCTAGGATAGTTGACAGTCCGGTATATTCCCGGCGGCATTTTGATATGGACGGCTGCGCTCTCCCTGTGAATCCCATCCTTTGGAGTTCGAGCTTGATGAGAAACGGGGGAATCAGTTGTTTCTGGCACACTAGTATATTGTGGAACTGGAATGTGAAAATTGCCATCATCGCGGCGATGAAAAGTGAACTGGACTTGCTAGTCTCCAAGCTCAATACGCCGATAGTCTCAAGGGCGGCAGGTTTCAGTTTCCACCAGGGAAAATTCGAGGGTCATCAGCTTATCCTCCTGCTTTCCGGAATTGGGAAAGTTAACGCCGCCGTAGCAGCCAGTCTGCTGGTTGACAGGTACGCGCCGGAGGCAGTGGTAAATTCCGGCATTGCCGGCGGTTTTGCCAAAGAACTTAAAGCCGGCGATATTGTAGTATCCACCGAAGTCTGTCACCACGATGTGGATGCTACCCCATTCAGCTATAGAATCGGCCAGGTTCCGCAGATGCCCCATTCCTATCTTGCCGATCCCCATCTGCTTTCCATCGCCCGGTCTATCCCATCGCCGAATTCCGACAATTCCGTGAAATCCGGCTTGATTGTTTCAGGAGACATATTTGTGCAAGAAGTCCAGACTGCCGAGATGATTAAGCATAACTTCCCTGACGCCCTGGCCATCGAAATGGAAGGGGCTGCTATCGCACAAACCTGCTATATTTTCGATACACCCTTCCTTGTCATACGTTCTATTTCGGATATCATTGGCGGAAAGGAAAGATACTGCGATAATCACTTTGCCGCAGCCAATGCTGCCAAGTTTGTTTGCGAGCTGTTACAATCCATCAAGGAGTAACAATGGAAAGTATTGCCAGCTTCACGATTGATCATAATAGACTGCTTAGGGGAGTTTTTGTATCAAGAAAGGATAATTTGGGTGAGGGGGGGCTAACCACTTTTGATATTCGGATGAAGGAGCCAAACCGCGAACCAGTGCTGGATGTTCCCCTCCTGCATACCATTGAGCATCTAGGGGCCACCTGGCTGCGCAATAATTCCAGTTGGAGTGAGAAGGTGGTTTACTTTGGGCCAATGGGATGTCGAACAGGCTGCTATCTGATTCTCAAGGGTGACTTGAATCCCAAAGCAGTTATTAAGCTTATCAGAGAAATGTTCGCCTTCATAGCAAACTACTCAGATCCAATTCCCGGTGCCAGCTCAAAGGAATGTGGGAATTACCTCTCTCATGATTTGCCCATGGCCGCCTTTGAGGCTGAAAAATTCCTCACCGAGATTCTAGCAGATCCCAATCCGGAAAATCTGGAATACCCTAGCTAGTTAAACAGGCAGATTCCCATTTGAAGATACTTCCGCTTGTATCAGGGCCGGAGAATCATGACCGAAATACTTAGGGAAGGTACTTGATTAGTTTGAAGGGCTTCCATTATTCTTATGCTGGACGCTAGAGTTAGGAGATGAGAAATGGCCTACTTCATCAATGGTACGGATTGCACTAACTGCGGTGTCTGTGAGCCCGAATGCCCCGTTGACGCAATTAGCGAAATTGGAGGTGTGCGGGTGATTGACGCCAACCTGTGTATAGACTGCGGTGCCTGCGCGGAGGTTTGCCCAACCGACTGCATCTCTGCCGAGTAGCGAATCTGTTAAAGCCGGAGCCGTCAACACGGAGTTGTCGCCGAAATTGCATCAGGTAACTATGGGATTAATCAGAGCTGGCGCTGCAACCAAGGGTGTCTACATAGTGGAAAGGAACGAACCGTGCGTGGTAAGGGAGCACGAATTCGTGAAGCCCGGTAAGGGTTTGGCGTTTGTTCGGCTTAAACTGAAAAGCCTGCGCAGCGGTGCCGTCCTTAGGGTGACACATAAGAGCCAGGAAAGCTGCGAAGAGATTGATGTAGAAGAAATTGAGGCGCAGTTTCTGTATTCGGATGAGACAAATTTTCATTTCATGGATAGTGCAACCTTCGAGCAGTTCGAGGTTCCATTGTCCTGCCACGAAGATGCACAGTACTACATGTTAGCCGGAGAAACTTTTAAGCTCACTCGATGGAAGGACGAGATCCTGGATATACGCCTCCTCCCCAAAAAAGATTTGATAGTGACCGAGGCTGAGGATTCCGTAAGAGGCGATACGGTGACGGGGGCCACAAAAATCGTTTTAACAGAGACGAAACTGAAAGTCAGGGTTCCTATCTTCATTAAAAAGGGAGACAAAATACGGATCAATGTTGAAACTGGGCAATACCAGGAGCGTGTGAACAACTAGCCTCGGGCTAGGGATTGAATTACCTTGTCCTCCCGTAGGTATCGCCATCGGCTTCCGGGTAGGTTTTTGAACCTGTTCAAGCTCTCGCGAGATTGTCCTCCTCTTTTTCGCTCTCCGCCTTGATATGAACATCCCGCTGTGGGAATGGTATTTCGATGTTGTTATGGGCAAAAACCCTCCAGATTTCAAGATTTGTCCAGCTTTGGGCCTCGGCGCGGTCTGCGACATTTTCAATCCACGTCCGAAGCTTCATGGTAATTCCGCTAGATGCAAAGTTGTCCACCCTGACAATGATTTCCTTGTTCCTACGCAGCCAGGGGTTTCTGGAGGCCACCTCCTTTAACAGCTCTATAACCTGGTCCAGATTTGAATTGTAGGAAACATCCACAACATTCACGATTACCACACTCAAATCCTTATGGCTGAAATTGTGTATCGTTCCACCGGTTAATTGGCTGTTGGGGATGATAAGAGTTTCATTCTCAAAGGTGAGGAGTTCGGTGTTCATAAGATGGATTCTGCGGATATTTCCCTCATAGCTCCCAACATGGATTCTGTCGCCCTCCTTGATCAAAGCCATTGCTATGAGAGTAATGCCGGCAAAAAGATCGGCGACGATGGATTGGAGGCCGAAGCCGATTCCGATGCCCAGCACGCCAAAGAAAACACCTACCGCAGAAAGGTCTATACCAATTACGGATAGACCAAAAATTATAAATACTACGGTTATGATGTATCGGAGCAGACGCCTTAGGGTGAAGATTCGCTCCGCATCAAGGCCAAAGCGCTTGAGCTTGCCGGATTTTATGCCACTTGAGGCCATGTTCCCCACCCAGGAGGCCGCCATGAATATCGGAATAATCAGTATCAGGGTGATTACGGAGATTTCAGTGTTCCCACTGGTGAAGAAGGGATTATTGAGGGTCTGAAATATGGTTCTAATAGTGGATCGCGCACCTAGGAGATTCAACGCCGACAGTACTATCCCAAGACCGCCCAGAATCCGGATGATTTGCATCACCTTGCGCCGGATTTTTTTCTGTCGCTCCTTGTTTTTGATAGTACGGTTTGTAATGCGTCTCGTCAGCAGGCGAATAATGACGAAACCTATTAGAATTGATGCCGTCGGGACGATGAACTTTAGGAGTAAGTCCCTAAGACTGAAGGACAGTGAAGCAAGATCCGATTCCAGCCAGTTCATCAGTTTCCAGTACTTTCCAACCAAAGCACCTGATACGGCTCTAATTCGATGCTCCTATCCACTACACCTATTTGCTTGCCGCTGACAAGGTTTTTTAACATGCTTTCCGAATCAAATTGTGGGGGCAATGTGCTTTTTTGAGGCTTATCACTAACCGAATGAAGGCAGAGTACCTGACCGGTGGAAGAATTCCCGCGAATGATAGCAAAGAGGAGAGAACCCATGTTCAAGACGGTTTGGGGAGCACCGGGGTGAAAGGCCTTATGGGCGCCTCTGGCCCTCAGTAATTTACAATAACCGGTAAAAATCAGATGTCTTATGCTGGTAGGATTATCCAGTTCGGCCTCTAACTGACTCGCGGAAAGCTTCTCCCTGTTAATGCTCCTGTTAATTCCAGTACGAACCACTCCTTCCTCCCAATTTCCCGATCCAAGAATGCTGTGAATATAAATGCCGGGAATTCCGGCCATCGCCAGCATAATCGCCTGAGATGAAAGAAATTTGGCTGCCCTTAGGTTGTTCGGAAGGGATTCTTCCGCAATTGCATCGCGATAGCTGATATTTAGTTCATAGGGAATTTTGCCATCGGCGGTGTTTTTATAGCCCACCAAGCCGCCGTGCTCCCTGGTGATTTTTGCCAAAGCCTGAATTTCTTCTTCAGTTAGATATCCCTTTGCCGGGAGCACTCCAATGCCGTCATGCGAGGCAAGAAAATTGAAAAAAGTGTGATCAGAATTCGGTTCGGGAAGGGTTGCCGCCCATTTGCTCAGTACGGACGAATCACCGCGAATAAGGGCATCGGCAGTAAGCGGCGGCAATGTAAACTGGTAAACCATATGGGCCTCATCGTGGCCCTCGCCAAAATATGCGATGTTTTCCCTATGAGGCACATTGGTTTCCGTTATCAGCATCACTCCCGGCACTAATTCGTTAAGCACCGATCGGAATAGCTTCACCACTTCGTGTGTTTTTCTATGGTGTATGCAGCTAGTCCCAATTTCCTTCCACAGGAAACCGACCGCGTCCAATCGAATAATGCGAACACCCCTTGCGATGTAATCCAGCAGAATATCTATAAATTCCAGAAGAACTTCAGGATTGGCGAAGTTGAGATCAACCTGATCCTCGCTGAATGTTGTCCATATCAG
>Ga0209781_1000033_pt1 | contig 35582 bp, 48 predicted proteins | sample WorMetHERISLAND1_3_FD_187386 | JGI IMG/M metagenome (GOLD analysis project Ga0209781, IMG submission 187386) | Marine gutless worms symbiont microbial communities from Max Planck institute for Marine Microbiology, Germany - Olavius albidus HERON... | ecosystem: Host-associated > Annelida >...
ATCGGTAGAGACCCGCCACCGTCTGCGCTGGAATGGCGAAGTTGTTGGTCAAGAGGTTGAACGTCTTGCTAGTCTGAACATCGTGGTAGCGGATACGGCGTAATGGCTGGGGGTAGTCACGCACGGACTTATACTACTCTTACATATCATTTTTTCATTGAAGAATTGTGCATAATTAGTTGAAAAATCAGCATGATAGTCGGTATGCTCGACTATGCCCTGTCACCTGACCAGCTCGCCGACCTGCGTCAGGCACACTGCCGCACCCGAGACAAACGCGAGGCCGACCGCATCAAGGCTGTGGTGTTGTTTGGCGACCGGCTGGACGGCCGAGGCGGTGGGGAAGTTTTGCTGGTCGATCCCAACACGGTGCATGCGCACTTCAAGCGTTATGGTAAACGTGGGCTTGAGGGCTTGAGGCGTGTTGGCGACGGTGTCGGTGGCAGCGTTGGCTTGCGCAAGGCCAAGCACCTGGTGGAATTGGATGCCCACCTTCAAGCGAACCTGTACCTCTCGGCCAAAGCGGTCGCCTACTGGGTGAAGGGAACCTTTGGGGTATCTTATACGGAGAGTGGCATGACCGCAGTGCTGCGCCGGTTGGGTTATGTGTACAAGAAGCACCAGCTTGGTACCTGGCAAGGCCGACCGGGAAGCGCAAACGCAATTCCTCGAAACGTACGACCATATCCGCAATCTCAAGGGTCAGGATGATCCCATCTATTTTATGGATGCGACTCATCCGCAACACCATCCGGTGCTTGCCGGCGGTTGGATCAAGCGTGGCGAGGAGCAGGTAACCCCCACCAACACCGGGCGACGGCGCGTCAATATCTTAATGGGGCCATTGATCTGGAACGGTTGGAATCCGTGGTTCGCTGTGACGACACCATCAACGCTGACTCGACCATCGCGTTGTTCGAGCAACTCGTAGCGTTCCACCCCATGGCCGTGTGCATTTATGTCATTTGTGACAACGCACCTTACTACCGTTCCAAAGCAGTTCAAGACTACCTGAAAGCCTCACGCATTCAGCTCATTTCCCTCCCGCCGTATGCGCCGAATCTGAATTTGATCGAGCGATTATGGAGATTTTTTAAGAAGAGGTTCCTCTATAATCGGTATTATGAAACATTTGTTGAATTCGAACAGCGCGTGAAACATTTTTCAAGAACCCGCGCAAACACCAACCGGAGTTGCGCTTATTGCTGACCGCAAATTTTGAAATCATCGGGCGAATGAACAAATCGAAATATTGATATTAGCTTAGTATAACTCCGCTCAATGCAATGGTCTGATCGCATCGAACACCACCGAATTTGTCCCCGGGATGAGAGTAGCGATGCCTGTATTTGGTATTGGACTTGGCGCGGATGACGAAGAAATGCCCTGTTCTGTGTAACGTGAACAGGCGCTCGAAGTCCACATAGCCACGATCCATGCAGGGCCTGGAGCTTGACAGCAGATTTGGTTGAGCGAACCAGTGCCCACGGAAAGACGGATAGGCGCAGGTCGATGGTAGAGGCATCGAGCGCATAAACCGCGTTGTCAAGATCACGCCCCAAGTCCCCGTCGGCATACAGGGGCGAGCGGTGCGAATCAATGCCTGAGCGAGATCTGCCTAGATACGCCAATCTTGGCGTTCATTCGCGTCGGCCACGGCACTTCTGGAAACGTTGCGCCGGATACCCCTGTGGTAAACTTGTCCGTCTAGGTGCGCGGGAAAACTTCAACGGAATTTCCTAGCTTAAGGTATTGATATTTCTATTTCTATTTCTAGTTTTTTTGGAGATTAAGGTATGGGGTATAATATTCGATCAATAACTGGCTTTTTCTTCCATTTGACTTCGAGTTTCTCCGCCTTCCTGGTCAGCTTCTCCAGTAAGACACTTGAAGACACTTGATATCCTCCAGCTCTCCGGCGTCCAGGTTCATCCATTCCAGATCGGCGTCTTCCAGATGATCTGTATCATCAATATCAAAGTGTGGATAGACCATGTTTTCCAGAGTATATATGGCGTCTTCAACCTTTTCTCTTTCGTCCATCCCTTGCAATATCGTTTGTAGGTTATTTCGTGGGCGAAATCCTCTGGAGAGTCCGTGTAATCCCTGTGATACATAGGGATCATTGTATAGAATCTTTCCTCCAAGTCCCGGAGGCCGTCTCTGAGTTCAATATAGAGATTGATCAATATTTTCCTGTGATCCCATCGCATATCCTGTCAATCAATATCAAGACCTTAAACTAGGAAATTCCGAAATGTCTTCTTGTGGTGGTTGCCGTCTCGTACCGCGCAACGCCTCGACGAAACACATGCATCGGTAAAGAGTCAATGACCTGAGAAAAAAACGAGCTTGCCGATGTGCATAACCGGGTCCCCTATCCTCAGAAGGGGGTATTTGGGAGATGCGCGAGGTGATTCAAATCGGTGACACTCTTAAAGTAGCTGTCTTTCATTTCCTTACAAGGAGTTACGCAACAAGAATAAACGTTTTGTCGGACAGCAGTGATTGGATTTTTAAGTGGTCGTTTAGTGGGTGAGAAAAAGCGGCGGCTGTCGAAGGGAGAGTTCGTTCTAAGCATGGCATGGATGGCGAGCAAGAGTTTGCGCATGACCGCGCAGATAGCCTGGAGCTCCTTGAGGCCGCGGGTGTCGGTAAGATGGCGGTAGTAAGATGGCGGTAGAAGGCTGACATTGGGGTCATGGCGGGCGGCGCTGAGAGCGGGCATATAGAGAGCGATCCACAAGTAACGGTTCCCGGCCTTGGACAGGGGGACTTTTTGCTCACGCTGGAGCCGGACGGGTGCTGGCGTGGATATGCCGGCTAGCAATCAGGAAGTCGGGTGTCGTCGTGGTTTGTTGCGTCGCATGGAGCTGGTTTTTGGTTTGGGTGCGGAGCTTGTTCAGCGCTGCGATGTGGCGCGCGCAGGCGCGGTTGGCCAGGGCCAGGTCGTCGGGGTACTGCCAGGGCGTGAAGGGCATGCGCTGGGCGAACGGAGCCAACACTGCGGCATCGATGGCATCGGTCTTGGTGCGGGTCTGCATGGCCTCGGCGAAGCGTTTGGCGGCCTTGGGGTTGATCACCATGCGGGCCAGCCCAGCGTCATCCAGAGCGAGGGCGAGGTGATACTGGCCGGTGGCCTCTAGGCAGACACGGCTCACCTTCGCCTTATGCAGGCGGTTGCTCAGGGGCGCATGGCCCTGGGGGGTGTTCTTGAGTTCGCAGGGCTTTCCCATGCGGCCATCGCGGTGGATGACCAAAGTAACGGTTTTGCTGCTGACATCAATTCCGGCGACCTCTTCATGTTCGGTTCTCCCGTGAGTAAAAACCCGTTAGGATGGTAACCTAGTTCCCCGCCCTGTACCTTGTGTATGCAGGCTCACGAGCACCGCTCACGACCTCAGATACTCTTCGGCATGGACGAAGAGGGCGGGGGGCTAATCTGTCCGTTCAGGCTCGAGGCCTCAGGATGGGACGGCTTCCCCAGGTTCTCTTCATCAACTCCCTTTATAACCTTCCTTGTTCGTTGGGGTTCGCAAGCTCACCCCAACCTAGATACAACATTCGCGTTCATTTGCGGACTCCACTTGCGGACAAAAAATGCCGAGACGAACAGACATCGACAGCATCCTGATCATCGGTGCCGGCCCCATCGTGATCGGTCAGGCCTGCGAGTTCGACTATTCAGGGGCGCAGGCCTGCAAGGCGCTGCGGGAAGAAGGCTATCGCGTCGTCCTGGTCAACTCGAATCCGGCTACCATCATGACGGACCCGGAGATGGCCGACGCCACCTATATCGAGCCCATCACCTGGCGGACCCTGGGGCGGATTATCGAGCGGGAACGCCCGGATGCCCTGCTGCCCACCATGGGTGGTCAGACGGCGCTCAATACGGCCCTCGACCTGGTGCGCGAGGGGGTACTGAAGCGGTATGGCGTCGAGCTGATCGGGGCCTCCCGGGAGGCTATCGACAAGGCGGAAGACCGAGACTTGTTCCGCAAGGCGATGTGCAGGATCGGGCTGGATATGCCTGGATCCACCATGGCCCACAGCCTGGAAGAGGCCCTGCAGGTGCAGGCCCAAATCGGCTATCCGGCCATCATCCGACCTTCTTTCACCCTGGGCGGTAGCGGCGGCGGCATCGCGTACAATCAGGAGGAATTCGAGGACATCTGCCGGCGTGGGTTGGATCTTTCCCCGACCAGCGAGCTCCTGATCGAGGGGTCGGTCCTGGGGTGGAAGGAGTACGAGATGGAGGTGGTGCGGGACCACCGGGACAACTGTATCATTGTCTGCTCCATCGAGAATCTCGATCCCATGGGGGTCCACACCGGCGACTCCATTACGGTCGCCCCGGCCCAGACCCTGACGGACAAGGAATACCAACGGATGCGCGACGCCTCGATCGCCGTGCTGCGGGAGATCGGCGTCGATACCGGCGGCTCCAACGTGCAGTTCGCGATCAATCCGGTCGACGGACGCATGATCATCATCGAGATGAACCCGCGGGTCTCGCGCTCCTCAGCCTTGGCCTCCAAGGCCACCGGCTTTCCCATCGCCAAGGTGGCCGCCAAGCTGGCGGTGGGCTATCGGCTCGATGAGCTGGAAAACGAGATCACGGGTGGCGCTACCCCTGCCGCTTTCGAGCCTACCATCGACTATGTGGTCACTAAGATCCCGCGCTTCGCCTTCGAGAAATTCCCCCAGGCGGACCCCAGGCTCACCACCCAGATGAAATCGGTAGGGGAGGTGATGGCCATCGGACGCACCTTTCAGGAGTCGCTGCAAAAGGCCCTGCGCGGGCTGGAAACGGACCACTGCGGACTCGACGAGGTGGTGGACCCGGCCCACCCAGAGGTCCACCGCATCCTGCGCCGGGAGGTCCGCCAGCCCGGCGCGGAGCGTATCCTCTATGTGGCCGATGCCTTCCGGGCCGGCATGTCGCTACGGAAGCTTCAGGAGCTCAGCTGCATCGATCCCTGGTTTCTGGCCCAGATCGAGGAGCTGGTTCGGATCGAGGCAGACGTCAGGGGTGAGGGAACCGCGGGACTGACCGCCGAGCGACTCCGCCTCCTGAAGCGCAAGGGGTTCTCCGATCGGAGATTGGCGACCCTCGTCGGCGTCAGCGAGGGGCAGGTCCGAGACCTGCGGCATGCGCTGGGCGTGCGTCCCGTCTACAAACGGGTGGACACCTGTGCCGCCGAGTTTGCCGCCGGTACGGCCTACCTGTACTCCACCTACGAGGAGGCATGCGAGGTAGTACCGACTGAACGCAAAAAGATCATGGTCCTGGGCGGTGGGCCCAACCGCATCGGCCAGGGCATCGAGTTTGACTACTGCTGCGTCCACGCCGCCTTCGCCATGCGCGAGGACGGCTACGAGACCATCATGGTCAACTGCAACCCGGAGACCGTATCCACCGACTACGACACCTCGGACCGGCTCTACTTTGAGCCCCTGACCCTGGAAGACGTGCTGGAGATCGTCGCCAAGGAGCAACCCTTCGGCGTCATCGTCCAGTATGGCGGTCAGACTCCGCTCAAGCTCGCCCGGGACCTAGAGGCGGCCGGGGTGCCCATCATTGGTACCACATCAGACTCCATCGACCTGGCGGAGGACCGCGAACGCTTCCAGCACCTGATCCGGGACCTAGGTCTGCGCCAGCCCCCCAACACCACCGCCCGCAGCGAGGGAGAGGCGGTGACCGAGGCGATGCGGATCGGCTATCCCCTGGTGGTGCGACCCTCCTATGTGCTCGGCGGCCGGGCCATGGAGGTCATCCACGAGGAGACGGACCTCGAGCGTTACATGCGCGAAGCGGTGCGGGTCTCAAACGAATCCCCCGTGCTGCTCGACCGCTTCATCGCCGACGCCATCGAGGTGGACGTGGATGCCGTCTGCGACGGCAAAGAAGTGCTGATCGGCGGCATCATGGAGCACATCGAGCAGGCCGGCGTACACTCTGGCGACTCCGCCTGCTCGCTGCCTCCCTATACGCTCTCGCCGGCCATTCAGGACCGGATGCGCGAGCAGATGATCAAGCTGGCACGGGCATTGAAGGTCGTCGGGTTGATGAATGCCCAGTTCGCGGTCAGGGATCAGGATATCTACGTTCTAGAGGTCAATCCGCGGGCCTCGCGCACCGTGCCCTTCGTCTCCAAATCCATCGGGGTCCCTCTGGCCAAGGTAGCGGCCCGCTGCATGGCCGGCGTATCCCTCCGGGAGCAGTGCTTGGTCGGGGAACGCCGGCCAAAAAAACACTACTTCGTGAAAGAGGCCGTATTTCCGTTCATCAAGTTTCCCGGCGTAGACACCGTATTGGGGCCAGAGATGAAATCCACCGGCGAGGTCATGGGCGTCGGCGAGTCCTTCGGCGAGGCCTACGCCAAGGCCCAGGACGGGGCCGGGACGGGATTGCCGAGCCGGGGCAACGCGATGCTTAGCGTGCGCCGGGCGGACCGGTCGAGATTGGTACGAGTAGCCAGGGACCTGTCGGAGCTCGGCTTCGACTTGTACGGCACCCGCGGTAGCGCGGCGACGGTAAGAGAAGCGGGTATCCCGTGCCAGTCCGTCAACAAAGTCGCGGAGGGACGACCCCACATCGTCGACATGATCAAGAACCACGAGGTCAGCTTCATCGTCAATACCACCGAAGGCGCCCAGGCTATCATCGACTCCGCGGAGATCCGCCGGACCACCCTCCAGTACAAGGTAAGCTACACCACAACCATCGCCGGCGCCGAGGCGATCTGCTTGGCCCTGAAGCAGCTGGACGCCGTCGGCGTTAATCGGTTACAGGAACTTTACTGACCGTCGTTCGGCAGGCATCCTAGGCACCCGCCCGCTGTACGGTTCGGCCTTCTGATTTTTCAAGGTGCCCTTAGAGGCTGTCTAAAAACTAATTGTCAAGTCCTGCCAGATTATAGACACGTTTTTTGAAGAGGTTGGGCTGTTTTTGGTACCAGTTTCTCATGGCTTGAAGAGGTGGAATGAGACCTAGCGTCTTTTGGGAAATGTGTTGATTATAGACCTGGACGTAGCGTTTGATAGTATCGGTCAGGTGCTCGGCGGAGTCGAAGCGGGTGGTGGCCAGAACGTCGGCGATGCGCCCGTTGAAGCGTTCGATCATGCCGTTGGTTTGGGGAGTTTCGGTTTGGTGAGCCGGTCGGTGCTCGATGCGGTTGTCGGTACAGACCCGATCGAAGGCATGGGCACCGGTCGGCTGGTGCTCGCCGGTGGCACAGAAGCGATCAGTAAATTCCTTGCCGTTGTCGGTGAGCACCTTGCTGATCGTAAACGGAGCTTTTCAATCAGGCGCGCGAGAAAGGCGCTCGCGGCGGTTGCCGACTTGTCCTCAAGGATCTCCACGTAAACCCAGCGCGTCTCCCGATCGATGGCAACGAAACAGGTAGCGGCATTGCTCCTAGTCCGGCATCGACGTGCACAAAGCCCGGCGCATACGCCTTGAAGGTCTTCACCGGCGTCTTGGCGCCTTCCTCTTGGGGCATCAGCGCCTTGAGGGTAGAAATCCCGTGGCGGCGCAGACAGCGGTCCAGGCCCGAGCGGGAAACCGCGGGGTGGATGAACTCTGGGTTACCGCCAGCAGGTCATCGAGCGACAGCAACAACGTCTTGTGCTCATTGCTCGGCGGCATGATTATCTGCTATGTCGATGCGACGCCAGTTCTCGAAGGGGGCATAAAAGGCCAGCAAGTGGGCGATACCATTCCATCCGTATTTCACGTCGTAGCGTTCGCTCTGCCCAGGTTTAGCCGGTATATCGGGTCACGCGCTTCGCGCGCGCATTGCACGCTGGTCTCGTCCATACGCACCACCGGATAGGCCGGATCAGACGCGCGCCGGTACACGGCCAATACCGTTTCCATCTGGCACACGAAGGTTCCATCTGGCACACGAAGGCCGCATTCGCAGGCGCGGGGATGCACCACATCCGCTTCTGCCAGGGTTTGATGGCGTTTTTTTAACACTTGACGCACGGTCTCGGGGGATATCGATTCCACCACCTTTCCGCGTTCGCCTTCGTCCGCCCGCAACAACACTTGGGCGTGACGGCGACGATAGGCGGCTTCACGTCCTCGCTTCACCAGCCCTTCCAGTTGCTCACGCTCTACCCCGCTCAATCGCACCACATAACGTTTCTTCAGGGCTGATTCCTCAAGGCTTGACCACAACTCTGGAAGAATCAGTTTAACATCCTAATTTTTCTTGTGGATGGACTACTAATTCGTAGCTTGAAGAACCAGAATCGCCCAGCTTTGTGACGCCTCATCGCCTTTTTCCGGTGAGGTTGAAGGGGATGAATTCTCTTTTGGTGCCCGCCGCGTTCGGGGAAAAAAGGGGCGTGGAGCCGGGGGTAAAACAATCGTCTTCGGGATCCTGGAACGGACAGGGAAAGGTCTACACGGAGATCCCGGATGCCTCCAAGAAGCCGCTACAGGCCGCGATTCGGGGCCAGGTAGGGTAGCCCCCGATGGCATCACTCGGATGGCTGGAGGGGCTATAATGTGCTAGTGGATATGGGTTATCAGAAGCATCTCCGCGTCCATCCGTAACGAATTTGCGCGAGGCAATTGCCATATCAACGGCATCGAGTCATTCTGGTCATATGCTAAACGGAGGCTTGCAAAATTCAAGGGCGTTCCCAGACATACGTTTCATCTGCACCTCAAAGAATGTGAATTCAGATTTAATCATCGAGAGGAAAATCTTTTTGGTAAAATACTCTCTCCGCTGAGCGAAAATCCTCTCTAAACTTATCTAGACCCTTTTTGATAATTTCCCCGGACAGTAGTGCGATATTATATCGATGCAGGAGAAGCTTCAAACAAATCTCATGCATATGAATAGGAAGTAGAATCGAAGTTGAAATCCCACGGATAGGGAACAAAATCCCCCCTAAGGGAGCTGTTTCACTTCCTCTCCTCTATCCATGCGGCCTGAATGGCCTCCAGGGTCTTCTCACCGGAGTGAGTCGGGTCGTCGTCGAATTCTTCGAGAGCCAGTACCCAATCACGCAGATCCACGAAGTTCACATAACGCGGGTCCACGTCGGGATGTGTCTCATCGAGCACGATCGCTATATCGAGTGTATCAGTCCACTGTAAGCTCATGAAGTTTCTCCAAGGTCAGTGTCTAATGCCATTAAATTAAGCGTTACTGGCCAGAAAAAAGAAAAAACTACGAATCACGCGAATCCCCGCGAATTGATTCGCACCGATTTGCACGATTTATCGTTTTCTCTTCCGCACCGATTGTCGGGACCAGTTTGGAGATCCAATTGACGCACATGTTTAGCCACAATTCTCTTGCTCCATATTGCACAAAAATAGAATATTGGACGCAGTTAAATGTAACGCAAAACTTGCATAATGCTCGGATATATGCCGCTTCTTTGCTCCCTGACCATGGCCGCCAAGTTTATTTCGTATAATTGGTAGTCCACTCTCTAGTAACGACCTTAGTCTCGATAAATGATTTTGCATGTAACTTAGGAATAAGCCCATTGTCAAAACAAATATCTATCAATTTTTTGCCGTGGCGTTGTTTGGGTATTGCCATTTTTGCTTATCGCAAATAACTTTCATTGCACTTTCAAATGCCTTTAGACTATCGACCAAACACCTTTATACCGGCCATGCCGATAATGCTCATGCGCCTTTTAGAAGTTCCTGATTGGCTCCTTTGAACCTCTCGTCCTTCTCTTAGAAGGAGCAAAACAGGCTTGACGGGCTCTGCATAAATATATTCTGAGTTTGCTCGTATTAACTTACCGGATTTATACTGAAATCCAACGCCGTACTCTTTAAAGCGCGCATTCAGCTCGCTGATGCCATTATCTGGAGTGTATTCTGTTCCTTGGAAATAGCATTGGTAGGCTTCATTCCCAACCATTCTCTCAATATATCTAAAACTTAACTTAATAATATCTAATACATGCTCATGATTATCAGTCGATAGAAAATACTTATAGATAGCATCGAAGTCATCTTTTGCTGATTCTTTGCAAAGGGAAAAACCATACTCCTTAGCCAAAGAATTGTGGAGTTGTTTAAATGTCTCTGAAGAAAAAGAGGGCGCCCTACTATCTATTCCAAATGCATCCTTAATAATAAATACAGCTTGAACTCGCAATTGCTTCTGAATATCAGTGTATTGATATGCATCGGGACATTCTCCTCTCAAGCGTTTCTGACGCTTAGAAAAAAGATCTAATATTGACACAAAAACCCCTTTATTAGGACTATTTTTTGTCATCTTCGCTCAATGCCATTAAGCTAAGCGTTACGGCCAACAAAAAAGAAGAATAACTACGAATCAGGCGAATCCTCACGAATTGATTCGCGCTGATTCTCGCGATTCGTAGTTTTCTCTTCCGCTAACTTAATGGCGTTGCCGTTCAATGCTGCTCCGACACCATGTTGATGGTGTATTTGGGGATCTCGATCACCAGGTCTTCATCGCCCACCGGGACCTGACAGCTGAGGCGGGATTCCGGCTCCAGTCCCCAGGCCTTGTCGAGCAGGTCTTCTTCGGTCTCGTCCGCCTCCGCGAGGGAATCGAAGCCCTCGCGGATGATGACGTGACAGGTGGTGCAGGCGCAGGATTTTTCGCAGGCATGCTCGATCTCGATGCCGTTCGCCAGTGCGGCGTCGCAGATGCTGATGCCGTGCTCGGCCTCGATCATGGCCCCCTCGGGACAGATCTCCTCATGCGGCAGGAAAATGATCTTCGACATCGGCTACTACCACGTTTTACCTTATTTTTCATAATCAAATCCGTAGGGTGGGCTGTGCCCACTATCCAGGCACAGTATTGGTGGGCACAGCCCACCCTACGGGATATATGCAAAATATGATGGAATGATGGGCTACTCGAATTCTTCGAGTTTGTGTCCCGCCATGGCGACTCGAATGTTTTGGTTCATGCGCCGTTCCACGTAGAAGTCGCAGGTCTTCTCCAGTGCTTCGAGGGCAATCTTGATCGCCTCCGCGTCTGCGCCGGTGGCGATATGTTCCAGATTCGACAGGGCCTCTTCTACAAGCGCGCGCTCGGTTACGTCAAGCAGCGCATCTCCGTCGCTCGCCAGCGCGGCCCGCAGGGCCGCGAGGGTCCGTTCGGCCTCGACTTGTTGCTCGCGCAGGCGCTTGGCCTGCAGATCTTCCCCCGCACGGGCCATGGAATCCCGCAGCATGGACTCGATTTCGGCGTCGGTGAGCCCATAGGACGGTTTGACTTCGACCTGGGCCTGGACCCTGCTCGATTGCTCTCTGGCGGTGACATTGAGCAGCCCGTCCGCGTCTACCTCGAAGCTGACCAGGATGCGTGCCGCGCCGGCCACCAGCGGCGGGATTCCCCGTAGCTCGAAGCGCGCCAATGAACGACAGTCGGTCACCAGCTCCCGTTCGCCCTGAAGTACATGGATGCTCATGGCGGTCTGGCCGTCCTTGAAGGTAGTAAACTCCTGGGCCCGAGATATGGGGATGGTGGTGTTGCGGGGAATGATTTTTTCTACTAACCCGCCCATGGTCTCCAGACCGAGCGACAGGGGGATGACGTCTAACAACAGGAACTCGTCGACACCCTGGTTACCGGCCAGGACGTCCGCCTGGAGGGCGGCGCCGATGGCGACCACCCGATCCGGGTCCATCTCCACCAACGGCGGCGCACCGAAGAGCGTGCCGACCCGTTCGCGCACTCGGGGCACGCGCGTGGAGCCGCCGACCATGACCACATCCCGCACCTCATCCGATCGCAATCCGGCGTCACGCAGGCAGCGGCGACAGGCTACAAGGGTCTTGGCGATGAGGGGATCTACCAAGGCATCGAAGGTCGCCCGGTCTAGCTCCCCCTCCCATCGGTCCCCCTTGGGTAGCTCGACGCGCAGGGGCACCCGATCCGCCGTGCTCAACGCCTCCTTGGCGGAGGAGGCATCCCGCAGCAACCGGTGCAGGAGGTGATGGGAGGCAGCGTCCTCGACACCAGCCTGTGTCATGATCCAGCGCGCCACCGCGCGATCCAGGTCATCGCCGCCGAGGGCGGAATCGCCACCGGTGGCCAGCACCTCGAACACCCCGCGCCGCAGGCGCAGGATGGAGATGTCGAAGGTGCCGCCGCCCAAGTCGTAGATGGCGTGGATACCATCGGCGTTCTTATCCAGACCGTAGGCCACCGCCGCGGCGGTAGGCTCGTTCAGGAGTCGAAACACCTTGAGCCCCGCCAGGCGGGCGGTATCCTTGGTCGCTTGGCGTTGAGCCTCGTCGAAGTAGGCAGGGACCGTGATGACGACCCCGGAGAGCTCGCCCCCCAGGGCCGATTCCGCCCTGGCGGCAAGCGCCTTGAGGATCTCCGCCGAGATTTCCGCCGGGCTGAAATCCCCACGACGGGTACGAATGCGCGGAACGGCGGTATCCGTCCGCACGAACCGATACGGCAGTCGGGCACCCAGGCGTTCGACGTCGTCCAGCCCCCGACCGATGAGACGCTTGGCGGAGGCGATTGTGTTCAGCGGATCATCAGCGGCAGCGGCCTTTGCCGCCTTGCCGACGATCACCGCATCCTCGCCGAAGCGCACTACGGATGGTAGCAGATGATGCCCCTCCGCGTCCGGCAGGGTGACAGCAGAGCCGCTGCGCACGGTAGCGACCAGGGAGTTGGTCGTCCCCAGATCGATACCCGCCGCCAAACGATGCCCGTGCGGGGCGGCGGACCGGCCCGGTTCTGAGATCTGTAACAGTACCATAGAGCCTACCGTTCAAAGAACCTTGTCGTTTTCATCCAGTATCACTGCTGTCCGACAAGACGTTTTTTGTTGCGTAACTCCTTGTAAGGAAATGAAAGACAGCCACTTTAAGAGTGTCACCGATTTGAATCACCTCGCGCATCTTCTTCCAAATACCCCCTTCTGGGGATGTTGGGGACCCGGTTATGCACATCGGCAAGCTCGTTTTTTCTCAGGTCATTGACTCTTTACCGATGCATGCGTTTCGTCGAGGCGTTGCGCGGTACGACGGCGACCGCTACAAGAAGACATTTTCCTGTCTCGACCAATATCTGCGCATGACCTTCGCGCAGTTAACCCATCGCGGGAGCCTGCGCGATATTGAAGTTTGCCTGCGCGCCCAGAAGGACAAGTTGTACCACAGGGGTATCCGGGGCAACGTTTCCAGAAGCGCCGTGGCCGACGTGAATGAACGCCGAGATTGGCGTATCTTATGCAGATCTCGCTCAGGCATTGATTCGCACCGCTCTCCCCCTGTATGCCGACGAGGACTTGGGGCGTGATCTTGACAACGCGGTTTATGCGCTCGATGCCTCTACCATCGACCTGCGCCTATCCGTCTTTCCGTGGGCACTGTTTCGCTCAACCAAAAAGGCAACATCCCAACCTTTATCCACATCTCCGACGACAAGCTACACGACGTCAATGTCCTTGATCTGCTGATCCCGGAGCCCGGCGCCTTCTACATTATGGATCGTGGCTACGCGGACTTCGAGCGCCTGTTCACGTTGCACAGAACAGGGCCATTCTTCGTCATCCGCGCCAAGTCCACTACCAAATACAAGCGTCGCTACTCTCATCCCGGGGACGAATCCGGTGGTGTTCGATGCGATCGGACCATTGCGCTGAGCGGAGTCAAGTCCGTGCGTGGCTACTTTACGGATTCTAAGTCTGACCTTACTCGAAAACACTCTTCTAGCTCTGTTGGTTACTAGAATGGAATCCATAGGCGATTCTGCCTATACCCATAACCAACTGAATCTGTTTAATAATTTCACTGTACAGTAGTGAGCTGTTATACTAAGCTAATATCAATATTTTGGATTTTCATTCACCCGATGATTTCAAAATTTGCGGTCAGCAATGAACGCAACTCCGGTTGGTATTTGCGTGGGTTCTTAAAAATGTTTCACGTGCTGTTCGAAATTCGACAAACGTTTCATAATGCCGATTATAGAGTAGAGGATCCTTTTCTTAAAAAATCTCCATAATCGCTCGATCAAATTCAGATTCGGCGCATACGGCGGGAGGGAAACGAGCTGAATGCGTGAGGCTTTCAGGTAGTCTTGAACTGCTTTGGAACGGTAGTAAGGTGCGTTGTCACAAATGACATAAATACACACGGCCATGGGGTGGAACGCTACGAGTTGCTCGAACAACGCGATGGTCGAGTCAGCGTTTACACATAACCCAACGCAACACTGCGGTCATGCCACTCTCCGTCACCGTCACCAACACGCCTCAAGCCCTCAAGCCCACGTTTACCATAACGCTTGAAGTGCGCGCGCACCGTGTTGGGATCGACCAGCAAAACTTCCGCCACCGCCTCGGCTGTCCAGCTGGTCGCCAGCAATACCACAGCCTTGATGCGGTCGGCCTCGCGTTGTCTTCGGGTGCGGCGGTGTGCCTGACGCAGGTCGGCGAGCTGGTCAGGTGGCAGGGCGTAGTCGAGCATACCGAACTATCATACGGATTTTTCACCTAGTTATGCACAACTCTTCAATGAAAAATGATATAAAGAGTAGTATATTGTAAGAAAAATAATCCTTCTAGGGGGTAAACTCAGGACAGCCAAGCATGCGCAGGAGAAGCCAGCGCCGATGCCAATCCAACGACCCGTGATGGTGGTCAACACCAGCCCCCAGCGCGACCTGTTTCCTGGTGGGGAGACTACCTCAGTGGAGGTGGAGAGACCCGAGTCAACAGGCGGCGTAATCTTCAAGCGACCTGATCCGCGGGCGAACTTCGTGTGTGGGACGCGTCTCGACGATTACCTCACCGCCATGGGCCAACGCGATGGGCTGGCGATCCGAGCGCTGCTGCAGAAGCAAGACTGGCAACCGTTTGAGGCGCGGCATCAACCGGGAGGGCGCTCCCCGTATGCCCCCGAGGCGATGTTGGGATTGATCCTGTACGGGACGATGAAAGGGGAGAGCTCGTTACGTGGACTCGAAGACCTAGCCCAGATCGACATTGGGAGCCTGCGGAACACTGGCGGGTTGAGCCCTGACCATGCCGCGCTCGGGCGCTTCATCCCGTGGCACGAAGCGTTGCTGACGGGTGGTTTCGTGGCGGAGCTGACCCGCACGGTGTTGAAGGAGACGGGAACCGGGGTAGGCACCGTGGCTGGGAATGGCACAGTAGTGCAAGCCGCGGCCTCGAACTATCACACGCTCAAGCTGGAAGCCGTTCGGGAAGCGGCTTGGGAAGTGCGGGAGAAGGCCCAGGGCGAGTCGGAAACCCCGGCGCTCACGGCCCCGCGCCGAGCACGCCGAAGCAGTCCAAGCCACGCTGGAACGGCATACCGCGGCGCGTCGAGCTCAGGACAAGTCGGCGGATGGTCTGAGCATCCGCCCGGTCGAGCCGGGGGCGGTGGTACAACCGCAGAAGAACAAAAAGATCTTTGCCCCGTCTTACCAGCCGAGCGTACTGACCAACCAAGCCCGTGTGGTCGTCTCCTGGGACCGCGACCCCTCCCAGGAGGCGTCGCGGGTCCCGAACCTACTCGATCAAACCGGCAGCTTGGGAACCGTTGAAACGGCGCTGTTCGATGCGGGCTACCACACCGATGGCGTGATGACCGCGACCACCGAATGCGGCATCGGACTGCGGTGCCCCTCGGGACGGACGCTCCCCGACGAGGACCGGACGCGACCCGATGATCAGCCGTATTCGAAACAACACTTCACTGACGATGCCGCCAGTGACAGCTACCGCTGCCCAGCCAGCGCGCAGCTCGTGGCCAGCGAGCGTTGCCACGGCAAAACGCCCGCTGAAGGTGATACCCATTATCGTACCCCCGCCTGTGTGGCCTGTGAGCAACGCCCACGCTGCCATTAGCAAACGTGGCCGCACGCTGAAACGCTACCGCAACGATGAGGCCAAAGCCACCTTACGTCAGGTCATGGCAGCCCCCGTGAATCAGCAGTGCTACCGCCGACGCCAAGCTATATGGTGGAGCCGCTCTTCAGTGTCCTTCGGCTCCAACAGGGGTTGAACCGCTTTCGGCGCCGCGGGTACGCCGGGTACGCAGTGAGTTTGCTTGGCATGTGATGGCTTACAATCTGGGCCGGGCCATCGCTCTGCGGCCCGCAGGGGCCTCGTTTGCTACGCTTTGGCACTGGATTGAGCACTTCCGCCGCTGGTTGTACGGGCGATTGGCCCATGCCGATTGCAGACCACCCTCAAGCGCCCCGCACCCCTTGCGGGCATTTAAACACGTGAAAATAATCGGCTCGTGTTAAATATCAACAGTATATCAAGAGCATGCGGATGGAGGACATAATGCAGGCGAATCGGGACCGGCTGTGGCAGATTCTCGATGAGAAATCCCTGATTGTCGGACAGGATATGACCCTGAGCGCGGGGCTTTCCTCTTCCTTCTACTTCGATTGCAAGAAAACGACACTGAACGGGGAAGGATTGGCGCTGCTCGCGGATGTCCTTCTGGAGGAAATCGACAAATTCCCCGAGCGTCCGTCGGCAATCGGCGGTCTCACCCTCGGGGCCGATTTCATCGTGGCGGCCGTCGTCATGCACGCCCATCAAATAGGCCATCCGACCATCAACGGCGCGATCGTGCGGAAGGAACCCAAGCAATACGGTACCCGCAGCCGCATCGAGAACGAAATGCCGCCGGGCACCAGGATTGTCGTGGTCGATGACGTCATAACGACCGGCGGGTCCACGGCGCGGGCGTGCGAGCAGTTTCTTCAGGACGGCTACGAGATTATCGGGATCGTCGCCCTGGTGGACCGAGAAGCCGGCGGTGCCGAGGACTTGAAGCGGAAGTACGGATGCAATGTGAGCTCGATCTTCAGGAAAAGCGATTTCCCGCGCATTGCCGGGGGTTGAGCCCGATCCCGGATCTGTTCGGAGTTATTCGGTGTTGCCTGAGAAGGTGTCGTGTCGGGTTACGTCTCATTCGACACCGCTGTCCGGGCACAGTCCTGGGTTGTTTGGTGTTGGTTGTGGGATCGGACGTGTTGGGCTAGCACAATGTTTCACCTTATTTTTCATTATCAAACCCGTAGGGTGGGTTGTGCCCACCATCTAATGACGTTATTGGTGGGCATAGTCTACCCTATCGGGATATATGCAAAATATGAAGAAATGATGTACTGGTTTCAGCTCTTTATGGATTCCGGACTGTTTTGTTTTGAAGTGCGCCGGCAAAGCGGCGCGGTTGCATCGAACCTCGGCGCTGGGGGATGCCAGCAAATTTTGCCGAGAGCTTGGGTGCTGGGTTTCACACGCGCCGCGGCGACGGCGCTTTCTCCCCGGCACCGTGCCCAATCCAAAGCAGCGGCGGGCAGGTGCACCATAGCCGGCCCTGCGGTTACATCGGGCACCGCGGACTCTGCTCGGTACTGGGGTCGAGTTGCCGCCGCACTCCAAAAGAGGGTGTCGCAAAAGCCCGAGCCAGGAGCGCCGCCTTCCAAGCGGCAGGAGTCGCCGAGGCGCCGATCCAGGGATATCGCCTTGCCCCCCGCCGGCCGGTACCTGCAGAAGCCGACAAGATGCCTGCGCTCCCAGGGGGCTTGGGGAAAGGGGGTCAAAGAGCGAGATCGGTGCCTTTTGCGACACCCTCCAATAAGGTACGAGGATGCCCTTCCATTTGACACAACCTACCCCCGGCTCGCGTCGATGCGTTCCTCCCGCACCCGCTCCGGCGCCAGCGCCAGGCGACCCAGCGGCGATAGAGGGGGACCCAGAAACGGTAGGTGGGGCCGTCCCGTTCTAGGATCTCATCGTCCGTCAGCCGCTCCAGGATCGGGAAGGTCTGCTCGCAGGGGAGAGTAAGGCGGGTCTCGTGCATGGCCGATTCGAGACCGGCGATGTCCCGCTGGGTTCGGGCCGCTTCGTCCGTGGCCCAAGCGAGGGCCGAGAGGATCCGGTGAGTAGCCGCGTTGCTTTCCTCCCAGTGGTTCTCGAAGGCGGCGTTGGTCCCCGCCCGGACCACACCCTCGACGGCCGCGGCGAAGTCGTTGGTATCCACATAGTCGCTACGTGCTTCGCCCCGGCGGGTCTTCTGCTCGTTGCGGCGATTCACCAGCTCGGCCCCGAGCATCTGCAGCAACAGGGGCTGTCCCCGAGTCAGGTCATAGGCACTCGTCGAGCATGAGCAGAAAGTGCCCGGTCCCGCGATCAGCCCCAAGCCGCTCCCGGACACCTTACAGAAAGGTTTTGAACGCCGCATAGGGCTCGCTCCAGTCCAGCGAGCTTGCCGGTAGATCCAACCGCTCCGCCATGCGCCGGGTGGTCTCATCGAGGAAGAGGAAATCGTACTCGCTGCCCACCCCCTGAATATTAACAGTCAATCCCAACAGGTCGGTGCCTGGCAGGTCGGCCCGTTCGATCTTGTTCAACAGACTGGTCTTGCCGATCCGCCGCTGACCCCACCAGGACCACCGCCGGCTTGCCCTCCAGCTGCAGCCACAGGCCCCACAGCTTTGGCCCGGAAATCCAGCCGGATCTGGGTCTCCTTGCCCACTCCAGCAGGCCGAACCGTACCTCCCGATGGGCCCAGATCAGGCCCGCGGTCGGTTGTTTCATAATGATCTCGCCATCCTCGGCGGGCTCGCCAGTGGGGTTGCGGACCAGGAACCTTAGGGTCTGGCCACCGGGGACGAACCGCTCGACCGGGGAGTCTACCTCCAGGCACAGCCACTCCCGGGCTTGGCGGGCCCCGGTCGCCAGTACCTCGAGCCGATGTGCAACCAGCTCTCCGGCAATAACCCCGCCAATAAGCAGGCATGTCTTCCCAGCTCAGGCCACGTAGACGATCCATGCCGGTCTCCAGCAGGCGGCGTCGGGCAGTCTCGTGGTCAGGCCACGATAACGCTCCAGATCACCCAGCGTGGTCCGAACGGCCTGGATCACCCCCCCCAGCCGCTGTCGAGCCAGGGGCTGATACCCAGAATAAGCCTTGACTTGGGGGACAGCCGGTCGAGTTGTCTGAGAGCCAATGGACCGGCGAGCTCCCGGAAGGCATGCAGGAGGCCCCACAATATTCTGAGACCAACGTAGTCTCCCCCAGCTCCTCCAACCGTCCCTCGGCATAGGCGACCCGTTCCGAAAGCGGTTGCCCTTGAATCTGCACCAACTCCAGCTCTGCATCCTCTACTCAACCTCGTTCCCCAGTTCCCCGCAACGGGAGGTACCAAGATCGTCCCCGCCGAACCCTGCCCACATCAAGTAGTAAGGATTCCTGGTTCTTCTGAGCTCGCCTCGCGGCCGGCGCGGCGACTGCCAGTCCCGCAGTACTGACCCGCGCTAGGGTTGCCAGGGTCGCACCATTGGTTTTTATTGCCACCATCCCGCAGAAGGGGAGTGCAGTAGCCGGATCGGACGCTAGCTCGCGGACCGCCCGGCGCGCCGCAACATACTGGAGGGTATTGAACTGCACCGATTGGATGGATGGCACCAATGCTGCCGCTGGACCTGCGTTCTGTTCCAGGCGGATCAGATAGGGGCCAGACCGGGTAGGGGATAGGCAAAGTTTTGCCAGCGGAAGGCAATGGTCCGCGCCAACCGCTCCGGTACTGATGCTCGCCCCGCACGAAACCGATACTGCCAGAGGGCCATCGCCGCCGTCAGGGGGCAGGCCAGAAGGCCCGTCAAGATCAGGGGGGCAAGGACCAGAAAGAGGGCCAGACGATCCAGCTTTGCATCGAGTCCCGCCGCCTGGGGACCCAAGACATAGGCCGCGACGGCCGGAATCAGAAAGAGTCCCCAGCTCAATATCCAAGGCAGCAGAAGAAAGGGCAATGCCTAGCATGTCAGCGACAGCGACAACGCTAGAACAACCAATGAAAGCGCCAACGTCAGTGAAAGCAACAGCAAAAACGAAAGCGACAGTAAAAACGAAAGCGTCAACGTTAGCGAGGGTCTAGATAACTTTAGCATCTCCAGATGTATGCTAAGGTTGTGTTATGCAATAAAAAAAACAGGTATTTCAGGCGTTCATGTCTTTCGGAAGCCAAACTCAGACTGATTATCCGCTATTTTGCGCACGATTTACCGGCCTCGAAACTCGCCGCGCTGAGTGATGTAAGCCGCCCGACGATCAATCAACGGTTCTTCAAGCTACGAACCAGAATCGCTCAGCTTTGTGACGCCTCATCGCCTTTCTCCGGCGAGGTTGAAGGGGATGAACCCTCTTTTGGCGCCCGCCGTGTTCGGGGAAAAGGGGGCCGTGGAGCCGGGGGTAAAATAATCGTCTTCGGAATCCTGGAACGGCAGGGAAAGGTCTACACGGAGATCGTCCCGGATGCCTCCAAGAAGCCGCTACAGGCTGCGATTTGGGGCCCTTGATAGCATCATCCACTCGGATGGCTGGAGGGGCTACAATGGGTTGATAGACATGGGTTATCAGAAGCATTTCCGCGTCCATCCGTAACGAATTTGCGCGAGGAAATTGCCCTATCAACGGCATTGACTCATTTTGGTCATATGCTAAACGGAGGCTTGCAAAATTCAAGGGCGTTCCCAGACATACGTTTCATCTACACCTCAAAGAATGTGAATTCAGAGCGTTCCAGTAGTGGGCGAGGACCAACTGGATCAGATTTGGGTGGCAGCCGGTAAGGGGCATACCTTGTCGGCCCAGAAGGTGTCCAGGTCCGATGGTCTTTGGGCGTCGGTCAGGCTCCGTCTCAGGGGCCGGCGGCTGGCGGTGAGGTAGCCGAAGCGATACTCGGGTCGCTCGCCCAGGGTGCGCAGGTTGCCAAAGAAGTCTGCGTCGAATGCCTTGATGCTTGTGATGCGTTTCAGCTCGTCGAGCAGGAGCACGAACTGCAGGCCTTTTTGAGCGAGGCGCCCGATACAATTCCGCAGACCCGAGTAGTCACGGACCTCGCCTCCGTTTTCTTCTCTGCTGTACCCGGCCCCATCCAGTGCCTGCAGGATGGCATGGTGCAATCCGCCGAAAAAGCGCTCCAGGCTGGCGTCGGACCAGTCCTGGGTAGTTGCCCGAATACTGACCAGATCGGGCTCGACGGCTAGCCGGAGCGTCGCCATTTTTCGCGCAACCCGAAATGGGGTCCGTCCGATTTCGGTTGCAAACAATGGGGTGCCGGCCATTGCCTTCGGCGGCCCGCGTTCGTCCTGCGTCCGTCCCGGCGCGCACTCCGCGCGGCACCAGGACTCCCGCAATGACTTGACGCCGTGTCGCATGGCCTGGCATTTCGTCTCTGACGGCGCTCACGCGCCGCACTCCGACCAAACGCTCGGCCCTACGCCTACCGGGGGGGCACGCCGCTCGGCGCTTACCCTCCCTCGCTTCCCTGTGGTCCTCCGGCGCCGTAGACCTGATTGAGGAAAGAGGATTTGCCGAAGCGCCGCTCCCCGAGCACCGAGACATTGCCCGGCTTGTCCAGGCGGCGCAGCACGGCCAGGGTCTCGACAAGCTCCCGCTCACGGCCGAAGAATACAGGGGAATCCGGCACCAGGGACGCCCCGGTAACATACCGGAAGACAGATCCACCAGGCCTCGGGCCGCTAGGGACACCGAATAATACTTACTGCTGAAACGAGCTGCCAGCATGGAAGCGAGGGGGTAAGTTAGGCAAAGTCGCCGTGACGACCGGTGCCCCGAGCTGTCAGCTATCAGTGGGCAGGGGCAGAAGGCTGACACCTGATCGTTTGATCGTTGGGCATGGAGCATCGGAGCGCCAGCATCGCCCAACCTGGATCAGGAACCAATATCTGGTAAATCAAGATGATCTCGGACACAAGATGTTGTATGTTTAAACCAATTGGTTTAAATTTTCGGCTCATGGGGCCGACTGAGTGAGAGCTATCCAACCGCCTCGTCAAGCCTGAGAATCAGCTCCCCAAAATGAGTTGCCAAAGGAGAAGCCGATGATCCGTTTCTCAACCCTCGATTTGATGGATGAGCCGAAATGTTACGCATATCTGGTTGCGATTTTGCATCCGGAGGGTCTCGGTTGCCCGGCGTGCCACATGCCGGTCGCGCACGCGAAGGTCCATCGACGCGATCGCGCGCCCTTGTTGTCCTTTCGCTGCGCTTGCGGTCGGATCTACAACGCGTTACGGCAACCCTGTGGCAAGGTACCCATCACGGTTGTTGTCTGATCGTACGGATCTTGCAGGGCATCGCCCAAGGGGTTCCCACTCGGCATCTGGCGCAAGAATTGGGCCTCGACCGTAAGCATTTGCTGGAACGTCGCCATCAAATTCAAACGCTTGCGGAACAGGCTTGCCCGCGGGAAGCCTTGGTCGATGCGGTCGTGGAAGCCGATGAGATGGACCAAAATGCCGGTGAGAAGGGCCGTTTACACTCCGATCCCGAAGACCATCCCACCGCGTCGTCGCGCCAACCAAGCACGGTACCTGGGACACTGACCGGCCTCCCATCCTGCAGGATTGTCGGCCGTGACAGCGGCCAGATTCAACTGAAGTTTAAAAAAACGGTGCGCGATCGGATCTGGAGCCGCCGGTCTTGCCAGAAACCCAGAAAGGAACGACCATCAACGCTGACGAGTGGGGCGCCTACCGACACTTGTCGGCGGTAGAACGTCAACACGTCACGGTTTGTCTTGCGCCGGGAAAGCGGGTGTGGGCGCGCGATGAGGATGGCGATGGAATCCGGGAGGTGCGCACCAATACCATCGAAGGCGTGTGGACCGGCGTACGCAATTTTCTGCGTCCTTTCGCCGGGTTAACAGGCTCTACCTCCAGCAATACCTCGCCATCCATGAATGGGCACATAATCTCAAGGAGGTTACCCTGGATTTTCTTCGAATTTTGTGTGGTGTCGCACAATTAGCCTCATGAGTCGAAAATTCAACATTTCGTCGGTACGTTTATGTTCCAGGAACGCAAGCGGCGTAGGCCCGATCTGTTTTCCGTACTCTTGATCCTGGTTGCGTTGGGGATGTCCGTGACCTTGACCTACCAGATCTCCGTCTACTATGGGGTGGACCAAATCCCCATCGCTAAGCGAACCCCTACCGTGAGCAGCGTTGGCGGATAGTAGACCGATTCGTTGCTTCTCCTGCGTGGGATCGGCTATTTCCCGCGGGGGCTTAGAGTTTCCCGCTCCGACTTATTAGGACGCGCTGGGCAAACCACCGGCTCGGTCCGAGTCGCCCGATACACGAGCGACGCATCCGAGATGAATCTTTGTCGCAAAGCACTACTGTCCGGAGAAATTATCAAATAGATTCCGTTGGTTATGGGTATAGGTAGTATCGCTTATGGGTTCCATTCTAGTAACCAACAGAGCTATGAAGAGTGTTTTCGAGTAAGGTCAGGCTCAGAATCTGTAAAATTGTGTAGAGATCCGAATTGCTGTCAAGGCGATTCTTGATGATAGCGACGAGGATGTAAACCGAGATAGCGATCCAAATCTGGCTTTTGACCGCGTTCTCGGAGGTCCCGAAGAACGATTTGATGCGTAGGTGTTGCTTGATCCACTTGAAGAACAATTCAACTTGCCAGCGGTATCGGTAGAGATCCGCCACCGTCTGCGCTGGAATGGCGAAGTTGTTGGTCAAGAAGTTGAACGTCTTGCTGGTCTGAACATCGTGGTAGCGGATACGGCGTAATGGCAGGGGGTAGTCACGCACGGACTTAACTCTGCTCAGCACAATGGTCCGATCGCATCGAACACCACCGGATTCGTCCCCGGGATGAAAGTAGCGACGCCTGTATTTGGTATTGGACTTGGCGCGGATGACGAAGAAACGCCCTGTTCCGTGCAACGTGAACAGGCGCTCGAAGTCCACATGGCCACGATCCATGATGTATGAAGGCGCGGGGCTCCGGGATCAGCAGATCAAGGACATTGACGTCGTGTAGCTTGCCGTCGGAGATGTGGATAAAGGTTGGGATATTGCCTTGAAGATTGAGCGGGGTCTGGAGCTTGACAGCAGATTCGGTTGAGCGGAACAGTGCCCACGGAAAGACGGATAGGCGCAGGTCGATGGTAGAGGCATCGAGCGCATAAACCGCGTTGTCAAGATCAAGCCCCAAGTCCTCGTCGGCATACAGGGGGCGAGGGGTGCGAATCAACGCCTGAGCGAGATCTGCCTAGATACGCCAATCTCGGCGTTCATTAAACGTTGTCCCGGATACCCCTGTGGTACAACTTGTCCTTCTGGGCGCGCAGGCAAACTTCAATATCGTGCAGGCTCTCGCGATGGGTTAACTGCGCGAAGGTCATGCGCAGGTATTGGTCGAGACAGGAAAATGTCTTCTTGTAGCGGTTGCCGTCGTACCGCGCAATGCCTCGACGAAACGCATGCATCGGTAAAGAGTCAATGACCTGAGAAAAAACGAGCTTGCCGATGTGCATAACCGGGTCCCCAACATCCTCACCGGAGCGTCGCCATTTTTTCGCGCAACCCGAAATGGGGTCCGTCCGATTTCGGGTGCAAACAATGGGGCGCCGGCCATTGCCTTCGGCGGCCCGCGTTCGTCCCGGCGCGCACTCCGCGCGGCACCAGGACTCCCGCAATGACTTGACGCCGTGTCGCATGGCCTAGCATTTCGTCTCCGTCGGCGCTCACGCGCTAGACTCCGACCAAATACTCGGCCCTACGCCTACGCGCGGGGTCGTCGCACTCCGCTCGGCGCTTACGCTCCCTCGCTTCCCTGTGCTCCTCCCCGGCTTTTGACCGCGTTCTCGGAGGTCCCGAAGAACGATTTGATACGTAGGCGTTGCTTGCTCCACTTGAAGAACAATTCAACTTGCCAGCGGTATCGGTAGAGTCCATCACCGTCCGCACTGGGATGGCGAAGTTGTTGGTCAAGAAGTTGAACGTCTTGCTGGTCTGAACATCGTGGTAGCGGATACGGCGTGATGGCAGGGGGTAGTCACGCACGGACTTGACTCCGCTCAGCGCAATGGTCCGATCGCATCGAACACCACCGGATTCGTCCCCGGGATGAGAGTAGCGACGCCTGTATTTGGTAGAGGACTTGGCGCGGATGACGAAGAAACGCCCTGTTCTGTGCAACGTGAACAGGCGCTCGAAGTCCACGTAGCCACGATCCATGATGTAGAAGGCGCCGGGCTCCGGGATCAGCAGATCAAGGACCTTGACGTCGTGTAGCTTGCCGTCGGAGATGTGGATAAAGGTTGGGATGTTGCCTTGAAGATTGAGCGGGGTCTGGAGCTTGACCGCAGATTCGGTTGAGCGAAACAGTGCCCACGGAAAGACGGATAGGCGCAAGTCGATGGTAGAGGCATCGAGCGCATAAACCGCATTGTCAAGATCACGCCCCAAGTCCTCGTCAGCATACAGGGGGAGAGCCGTGCGAATCAATGCCTGAGCGAGATCTGCCTAGATACATCAATCTCAGCGTTCTTTCGCGTCGGCCACGGCGCTTCTAGAAACGTTGCCCCGGATACCCCTGTGGTACAAACTTGTCCTTCTGGGCGCGCAGGCAAACTTCAATATCGCGTAGGCTCTCGCGAGGGGTTAACTGCGCGAAGGTCATGCGCAGGTATTGGTCGAGACAGGAAAATGTCTTCTTGTAGCGGTTGCCGTCGTACCGCGCAACGCCTCGACGAAACGCATGTATCGGTAAAGAGTCAATGACCTGAAGAAAAAACGAGCTTGCCGATGTGCATAACCGGTTCCCCAACATCCCCTGAAGGGGGTATTTGGGAGATGCGTGAGGTGATTCGAATCGGTGACACTCTTAAAGTGGCTGTCTTTCATTTCCTTACAAGGAATTACGCAACAAGAACAAACGTTTTTGTCGGACAGCAGTGACATTCCATAATAACCCACCGATCTATAAGGAATCTGCTAAACAATGAGATCCAAAAAGATCAGCAAGTCACCCCGCCGGAGCGTCGCCATTTTTCACGCAACCCGAAATGGGGTCCGTCCGATTTCGGGTGCAAACAATGGGGCGACGGCCATTGCCTTCGGCGGCCCGCGTTCGTCCTGCGTCCGTCCCGGCGCGCACTCTGCGCGGCACCCGGACTCCCGCAATGACTTGACGCCGTGTCGCATGGCCGAGCATTTCGTCTCCGCCGGCGCTCACGCGCCAGACTCCGACCAAACGCTCGGCCCTACGCCTACCGGGGGGCACTCCGCTCGGCGCTTACGCTCCCTCGTTTCCCTGTGCTCCTCCAATGTGACAAAGTAGAAATTAGAGTGGTCCATGTTGGTTGAGGGTATCCAGCGGGTTATCGGAGAAAGGCACTGCGGTACCCTCCTCGATCAGGCCCTTGCCGGCATGGTCGTACCCCATCCCTGGCGGCAGGTTGTACTGGTGTTCCGGGTCCGGACTGACCAAGGGGCCACCGGACTGGGCCTGCTGTTCCCAACCCAACCGGTAATGCCGGCCCAGCTCGCCTTTGGCCAGGTGTTGCGGTAGCACCTTGATGGCGGCCTCCTCCAGGATGCAGACCTGCTCGCATTTGCCGCAGCCGGTGCAATGCTTCGAGTGGACGATGGGGATGAAGAGCGCGTGCTTGCCCGAGCGCTCGTTGTGCTGCCGGTCCAGGGTGATGGCCGCGTCTTTGATGGGACAGACCTGATAGCAGACCTCGCACCGCAGGCCCTGGAAGGCGATGCAGTTTTCGTGGTCCACCAGCACTGCGAGGCCCATGCGCGCGGCATCGATGTCCGTCAGGGCGTGGTTTAGGGCAGCGGTGGGGCAGGCCGCCACGCAGGGGATATCCTCGCACATCTCGCAGGCCTTTTGACGAGCGATGAAGTACGGAGTCCCGGTCGGGATGTCCTCGCCGACCTGGCCCAGATGGAGCATGTCGTAAGGGCAAGCGCACACGCAGAGCCCGCAGCGGATACAGGCCCCGTTGAACGCATCCTCCGGGATCGCCCCCGGCGGCCGGATGGCGTATGCGGGCAGCGACGAGGCCCGGTTAGAATAGAGACCCAGACCCAGGCCGAACAAGCCGACGCCGCAGACGGTTTTGAGTACGTTACCCACAAACCGACGGCGGGTGACCCTTTTTTTCTTCAATGTTGATACGCCCTCGTGCATATGAGTCCGCAATCAACCACTATGGACTAAAGTCCATAGTATGATTCGCGGCTGAAAGCCGCGTTTTAGCTGAAGCCAACTGAAAGCACTGACTCGAAATTACTATGCTGCGACTGAAAGTCAGGGCTTCGGATGAAGCCGACTTAAGCCAATGACTGATAGTCATTCCACGCGAAACTCATCATCATTATGATTCGGGTGCTTATCATGATGATCAAGATACTCTTGAATCATTTCGGATGATTTTCTGTAAGAACTCATGAATGAAAGTATACAAAAAGTCTTGCACTAGGGTCCGTTGAGATTCAGGATTCCCAAGCGTCGATGGAACCGCATTGTCTGGGCAAGGAGACGGACCCTGTCCGGACGGGTGGCGACGGCCGGTTGTTTTTGGAGGCGGTGCTCTGGATTGCGTGGACCGGCAGTCCATGGCGTGACCTTCCCCGGCGCACTTCGGCAGCTCGCGATCCATCTCGTCAAGGTCCACCGGCACGGCCAGGGCGCAAGGAGGACTCAAAGCCAAGCCATCGGCAAGTCGAAGGGCGGGTTGACGACCAAAATCCTGGCCCTGACGGACGCCTTGGGCAACCTGGCCCGCTTCGTCCTGCTCCCCGGGCAGCGGATACCCGTCGGCGTGGCCCCACTCATCGAGGATATCGAATTCGGCGGCCTGATTGCCGACAAGGCGTTCGATTCGAACTGGATCATCGAAGACCTGAGCGAGCGCGGCGCACAAATCGTCATTTCCCAGCGTCCGCAGCGTTGCCAGCCCTTGGACATCGATGCCGAAATCTACAAATGGCGCCATCTGATCGAGAACTTCTTCAGCAAACTCAAAGAGTTCAAGCGTATCGCCATGCGCAGCGACAAAACCGATGAAAGCTTCGAGGCCATGATCTATGCTTGCGCCGAAGTCATCAACTCACGATGAATCTCAACAGACCCTAGATAACTTTAGAGAGGATTTTCGCTCAGTAGAGAGAGTATTTTACTATAGAGGTTTTCCTCTCGATGATGAAATCTGAATTCACATTCTTTGAGGTGTAGATGAAACGTATGTCTGGGAACGCCCTTGAATTTTGCAAGCCTCCGTTTAGCCTATGACCGGAATGATTAAATACCGTTGATATGGCAATTGCCTCGCGCAAATTCGTTACTGATGGACGCGGAAATATTTCTGATAACCCATATCCACCAGCCCATTGTAGCCCCTCCAGCCATCCGGGTGGATGATGCTATCGTAGGGCTCACTTGGCCCCGAATCGCGGCTTGTGGCGGCTTCTTGGAGGCATCCGGGACGATCTCCGTGTAGACCTTTCCCTGCCGTTCCAGGATTCCGAAGACGATTGTTTTACCCCCGGCTCCACGCCCCTTTTCCCCGAACACGGCGGGTGCCAAAATTCGGCCAGGTTGAGCCAACCGCCATGCTTGGGGGTGTAGACGCATGCTAATTTGTCCAACAGCGATCGGGCCACGTGCGGTGGGAACGCTTTATAGGGAGGTGCCGCCATGGGTGTTCAGATTGTCCATGACTAAGGTGATACGGGTTGCCTGCGGATAATCTTCTTGCACCAACCGCCGAACGCCTTGCGCCCATTGCTCGGCGGTATGATTATCCGCTATGTCGATGTGACGCCAGTTCTCGAAGGGGGCATAAAACGCCAGCAAGTGGGTGACGCCATTGCGTTCGTATTCCACGTCGTAGCGCTCGCTCTGCCCCGGCTTGGCCGGTATCGGGTCACGCGCTTCGCGCGCGCATTGCTCGCTGGTCTCGTCCATACGCACCACCGGATAAGCCAGATCAGACGTGCGCCGGTACACGGCCAATACCGTTTCCATCTGGCACACGAAGGCCGCATTCGCAGGCGCGGGAATGCACCACATCCGCTTCTGCCAGAGTTTGATGGCGTTTTTTTAATACTTGACGCACGGTCTCGGGGAATATCGATTCCACCACCTTCAATTCCACCAAGCGACCCACCAACAACCGTAAGGTCCACCGGGCATGTCCCGCCGGCGGCTCGCTACAGGCGATACTCACCAAGCGCGCCTCGCCTTAACCATCCAGCACCCGCGAACGTTGGTGCCGCTCCAGTGCCGCCGGGAAGCCCTCGCACACACACCGTTGGCGAATTTGCTCCATCGTGCGACGGCTACAACCACAACCCTGCTCCGCCACTTCTCGGTCGATCAGGCCGTTTCCGCGTTCGCCTTCGTCCGCCCGCAACAACACTTGGGCGTGACGGCGACGATAGGCGGCTTCACGTCCTCGCTTCACCAGCCCTTCCAGTTGCTCACGCTCTACCCCGCTCAATCGCACCATATAACGTTTCTTCAGGGCTGATTCCTCAAGGCTTGACCACAACTCTTGAAGAATCAGCTTAACATCCTAATTTTTCTTGTGGGTAGACTACTAGAAGAGTGTTTTCGAATAAGTCAGGCTCAGAATCTATAGCACAGGGAAGCAAGGGAGTGTAAGCGCCGATCGGAGTGCGCCGCCCCCGGCGTAGGGCCGAGCGTTTGGTCGGAGTGCGGCGCGTGAGCGCCGTCGGAGACGAAATGCCAGGCCATGCGACACGGCGTCAAGTCATTGCGGGAGTCCTGGTGCCACGCCACGCGGAGTGCGCGCCGGGACGAACGCGGGTAGCCGAAGGCAATGGCCGTCGCCCCATTGTTTGCACCCGAAATCGGATGGACCCCATTTCGGGTTTCGCGAAAAAATGGCGACGCTCCGGATGTTACGGATTCTGAGCCTGACCTTACTCGAAAACACTCTTCTAGCTCTGTTGGTTACTAGAATGGAATCCATAAGCGATACTGCCTATACCCATAACCAACTGAATCTAGTTGATAATTTCCCAGGATAGTAGTGGGTCGAGACAGGAAAATGTCTTCTTGTAGCGGTTGCCATCGTACCACGCAACGCCTCGACGAAACGCATGCATCGGTAAAGAGTCAATGACCTGAGAAAAAACGAGCTTGCCAATGTGCATAATCGGGTCCTCAAAATCCCCAGAATGGGGTATTTTGGAGATGCGCGAGGTGATTCAAATCGGTGGCACTCATAAAGTGGCTGTTTCTCATTTCCTTACAAGGAGTTACGCAACAAGAACAAACGTTTTGTCGGACAGCAGTGCAACCGTAAAATTTCCTCCAGATCATAACGCTTGTTCTTGTCCGAGCGGGGTTCTTTGATCGCCGAAAAATGCGAGAGCAAATCGCTACACATACCCCAGACTCCAGTTTGGACACCAGAGCTATAGTAAACTCTTTGCTTATTATATCTTTATTATTCGGTTGCCCTGTCCCCGGTACAACCTTGGGATCTAGTACCCCATATCACCTTAGGGTCTAGATAACTTTAGCATCTGCAACTGCATGCTACGGTTATGTTATGCAAGGAAAAAACAGGTCTTTCAGGCGTTCACGCCTTTCGGAAGCCAAATTCAGACTGATCATGCGCTATTTTACGCATAATCTACCGGCCTCGAAACTCGCCGCGCTGAGTGATATAAGCCGCCCGACGATCAATCAACGGTTCTTCAAGCTACGAACCAGAATCGTCCAGCTTTGTGACGCCTCATCGCCTTTCTCCGGCGAGGTTGAAGTGGGTGAATCCTCTTTTAGCGCCCGCCGTGTTCGGGGAAAAGGGGCATGGAGCCGGGGGTAAAACATCGTTTTCGGAATCCTGAAACGGCAGGGAAAGGTCTACACGGAGATCGTCCCGGATGCCTCCAAGAAGTCGCTCCAGGCCGCGATTCGGGGCCAGATAGCCCTCGATAGCGATGGCTGGAGGGGTTACAATGGGTTGGTAGACATGGGTTATGAGAAGCATCTCCGCGTCCATCAGTAACGAATTTGCGCGAGGCAATTGCCATATCAACGGCATTGAATCATTCCGGTCATATGCTAAACGGAGGCTTGCGAAATTCAAGGATGTTCCCAAACAGGCGTTTCATCTACACCTCAAAGAATGTGAGTTCAGATTTAATTATCGAGAGGAAAACTCTATGATAAAAGACTCTCTCTGCTGAGCGAAAATCCTCTCTAAAATTATCTAGACCCTTTAGAAAAAATAATCCTGTTAATCCTGAATATCCTGTTAATCTTGTCCGATTAGCGGTTGGCACGACGATAATGTCAACAGCCCCTGATATCACAGTGTTATCCTGAATTGAGATCACCCCCTGGGATTGATGATTTCAGCCCTTCTGATCGGGAGGACATATGGCAAGTTACAGCACCAACGAGTTTCGTGGCGGTCTCAGGATCATGCTCGATGGCGACCCCTACGTCATTGTCGAGAATGAGTTCGTCAAGCCCGGAAAGGGGCAGGCCTTCAACCGAGTACGGGTTCGTAACCTGAAGACCGGGCGCGTGGTGGAGAAGACATTCAAATCCGGAGAGTCCGTGGAGGCCGCCGACGTCCATGAGACCCGGCTGCAGTATCTCTATACCGATGGCGAGTTCTGGTATTTCATGGACCCGGAGTCCTATGAGCAATTGTCCGCCGATGCCGCCGCAATGGGAGAGGCCGTCAACTGGGTCAAGGAACAGGATGTGTGCGATGTCACCCTATGGAATGGCTCCCCGCTGAACATCGAGCCGCCCAATTTCGTGGTGCTCAGGATCACGGAAACGGACCCGGGGCTCAAGGGCGATACCTCCGGCGGCGGCGGTAAGCCGGCGACCCTGGAGACCGGGGCAGTGGTGCGCGTCCCGCTGTTCGTTCAGAGCGGCGAGCTGGTCAAGGTCGACACCCGCTCGGGCGGATATGTCGCCCGCGCCAAGGACGGGTGAGTCTGGTACCAGGTATCGATTGCTGCTGCGGAGAGTCCCCGCAGCTGACCTTCCCTGGCACCGGCAGATTCCGGCTCTCCCTGCCGGAATGACAGGCTTTCACTTCGTAGTCCGACCACAAGAAAAATTAGGATGCTAAACTGATTCTGCTGGTGTTGTGGTCAAGCCTTGAGGAATCAGCCGTGAAGAAACGTTATGTGGTGCGACTGAGCGGGGTAGAGCGTGAGCAACTGGAAGGTCTGGTGAAGCGAGGACGGGAGGCCGCCTATCGTCGCCGTCACGCCCAAGTGTTGTTGCTGGCGGACGAAGGCGAATACGGAAACGGCCTGATCGACCGAGAGGTGGCGGAGCGGGTGGGTTGTAGCCGCCGCATGGTGGAGCAAATTCGCCAACGGTGTGTGTGCGAGGGCTTACCGGCGGCACTGGATCGGCGCCAATGTTCGCGGTGGATGGTGAAGGCGAAGCACGCTTGGTGAGTATCGCCTGTAGCGAGCTGCTCTGGCGGGACATGCCCGGTGGACCTTACGGCTGTTGGGGGATCGCTTGGTGGAATTGAAGGTGGTGGAATCGATATCCCCCGAGACCGTGCGTCAAGTGTAAAAAAAACGCCATCAAACCCTGGCAGAAGCGGATGTGGTGCATTCCCGCGCCTGCGAATGCGGCCTTCGTGTGCCAGATGGAAACGATATTGGCCGTGTACCGGCGCACGTCTGATCCGGCCTATCCGGTGGTGCGTATGGACGAGACCAGCGAGCAATGCGCGCGCGAAGCGCGTGACCTGATACCGGCCAAACCGGGGGGAGGCAGAGCGAACGCTACAACGTGGAATACGAACGGAATGGCGTCGCCCATTTGCTGGCGTTTTATGCCCCCTTCAAGAACTGGCGTCGCATCGACATAGTGGATAATCATGCCGCCGAGCAATGGGCGCAAGGCGTTCGGCGGTTGGTGCAAGAAGATTATCGCAGGCAACCCGTGTATCACCTTAGTCATGGACAATCTGATCACCCGGCGGTGCCTCCCTATATAAAGTGTTCCCACCGCACGTGGCCCGCTCATTGTTGGACAAATTAGAATTCGTCTACACCCCCAAGCATAGCGGTTGACTCAACCTGACCGAATGTGAGTTCAGCGTGTTAGGATGGCAATGCTTGCCGGCGACTACTGGATCTCGCGACGGTCGCTCAGGTATGGACGGAGACCCGGAACTAATCCAATCAACCCGTCGATTGGCGCTTTACTACGGAAGATGCACGGATCAAGCTCAAACGCCTTTATCCTATATTATCAGGTTGATTGGTTGCTAGAATGGAATCCATAAGCGATACTGCCTATACCCATAACCAACGGAATCTATTTGATAATTTCCCCGGACAGTAGTGGGTTTTTATGTAAAATCAACGGAATTTCCTAGTTTAAGGTCTTGACATTGATTGACAGGATATGCAATGGGATCACAGGAAAATAAGTTGATCAATCTCTATGACGGCCTCCGGGACGGGACTTGGAGGAAAGATTCTATACAATGATCCCTATGTATCACAGGGATTACACGGACTTTCCAGAGGATTTCGCCCACGAAATGACCTATAAACGATATTGCAAGGCGATGGATGAAAGAGAAAAGGCTGAGGACGCCAGATATACTCTGGAAATATGGTCTATCCACACTTTGACATTGATGATATAGATCATCTGGAAGACGCCGATCTGGAATGGGTGAACCTGGACACCGGAGAGCTGGAGGATATCAAGTGTCTTATGGAGAAGCTGACCAGGAAGGCGGAGAAACTCGAAGCCAAATGGAAGAAAAAAGCCAGTTATTGATCGAATATTATACCCCATGCTTTAATCCCCAAAAAACTAGAAATAGAAATATCAAGGCCTTAAACTAGGAAATTCCGAAAATCAATACCTTAGTTTTTATACAATCTCTAAACCGCGCTGAATCACAGGTTGCGGTTCAAAAAACGGTCAGGGGCTATCCTCGTCCTGGGACGGCGCCTGCCGGGCACTCCGCTCCCGCTTGCGGGTCACCTTACGCCGCCGCCGACGTACCAGCGTAATGACGGGGCCGGAGACCGCGTAACCCAGGAAACCGACAAACAAGACCACCGGCGGATGCAGCAACACCACCGCGTAGCCGAGCATCACCACGACCGCGAAGATGAAGGGGACCCGTCCGCGCAGATCGATCTCCTTGAAGCTGTGAAACCGGAAGTTGCTCACCATGAGCAGACCGGTGCAGGTGGTGATGAAGGCGGCCAGCCAGCTCACCTCCGACCCGGCGATGCCGTAATCGGCTCCGATCCAGACCCCCGCGGCGATGATCGCCGCTCCCGATGGACTCGGTAAGCCTTGGAAGTAACGCTTGTCCGCACTGCCGACCTGGGTATTGTAACGGGCAAGACGCAGGGCAGCGGCAGTGACATAGACAAAGGCGGCCAGCCAGCCGACCTTGCCGAGCCCGCTCAAGGCCCATTCGTAAGCTACCAGGGCCGGGGCGATGCCGAAGGCCACCATATCGGAGAGGCTGTCGTACTCCGCCCCGAAATCGCTTTGGGTATTGGTCAGGCGGGCGACCCGCCCATCAAGTCCGTCCAGCACCGTGCCGGCGAAGATCGCAAGCGTGGCAGCCTCGAAGCGTCCCTGCATGGCCACGAGCACCGCGTAAAAACCGGAGAACAGAGCTGCGGTCGTGAAGAGATTGGGCAGGAGATAGATGCCGCGTCTGGGTTTCTGCTCGTCCATTGCACGGGCGGTATGGCGGAGGTCTTGCGAGAAGAGCACAGTATACTCGAGTTGCCGGCCGTCGGTTGCCGGTAGCCGGCTAGGGCGACCGAATAATACTCATTGCTGAAACAAGACCTTGGCATGGAAGCGGGTCGGGTAAGTTGAACAAAGCCGCAGGGACGATCAGCGCCCCAAGTTATCAGTGGGCAGAAGGCAGACACCAGACAATTTGCCCACTGATAACTGAGACCATCCATCGGAGCGCCGGCACCTTGCCGGCAGCTATTTGCCGCCAGGATGGCGGCCCTCTGACTTTACCCAACAACTTACCTCTGTAACCCGGTTGCTTTCTTAAGGTCCCTTTTTTTACACAGAATCGCTTTGAACCGCAAAAGCGCAAAGGACGTAAAAAAAGTAGGATGGGCAAAGCAAGCGCCCGTTGGTGTACGCCTGATTCGACCGACCGATCTCGTAGAACGGTTTCCACTTGAGGGCCTCGAGTTGGTCCAGGGTCTCCTGGCGCCGGGTGCCTTGAATGCTCCAATACTTGTCCCAAATGGCTTGCGCCGCACCGCGGATGGCCGCGATCAGCTCTGCCGGTGAGTTGATGTAATCTTTCACGGATCGGGTGGGTGCCGGAGGCTCCGAGTGTATCGAGGATTCCATCGACGTGGCGGGTGAAGGCCAAGGCGCCGGTCCACCGTGCACTCAAGCACGGTCTTGAATCCCCCGGACCTTGTAATGAAAAACAGCCACTTTAAGCTGGAGCGTCGCCATTTTTCGCGCAACCCAAATGGGGGCCGTCCGATTTCGGGTGCAAACAATGGTGCGACGGCCATTGCCTTCGGCGGCCCGCGTTCGTCCTGCGTCCATCCCGGCGCGCACTCTGCGCGGCACCAGCGACTCCCGCAATGACTTGACGCTGTGTTGCATGGCCTGGCATTTCGTCTCCGCCGGCGCTCACGCGCTAGACTCCGACCAAACGCTCGGCCCTACGCCTACGCGGGGGTCGTTGCACTCCGCTCGGCGCTTACCCTCCC
>Ga0209781_1000034_pt1 | contig 35363 bp, 40 predicted proteins | sample WorMetHERISLAND1_3_FD_187386 | JGI IMG/M metagenome (GOLD analysis project Ga0209781, IMG submission 187386) | Marine gutless worms symbiont microbial communities from Max Planck institute for Marine Microbiology, Germany - Olavius albidus HERON... | ecosystem: Host-associated > Annelida >...
TCGGCGGCATGATTATCCGCTATGTCGATGCGACGCCAGTTCTCGAAGGGGGCATAAAACGCCAGCAAATGGGCGACGCCATTCCGTTCGTATTCCACGTCGTAGCGTTCGCTCTGCCCCGGTTTGGTCGGTATCGGGTCACGCGCTTCGCGCGCGCATTGCACGCTGGTCTCGTCCATACGCACCACCGGATAGGCCGGATCAGACGCGCGCCGGTACACGGCCAATACCGTTTCCATCTGGCACACGAAGGCCGCATTCGCAGGCGCGGGGATGCACCACATCCGCTTCTGCCAGGGTTTGATGGCGTTTTTTTAACACTTGACGCATGGTCTCGGGGAATATCGATTCCACCACCTTCAATTCCACCAAGCGATCCCCCAACAACCGTAAGGTTCACCGGGCATGTTCCGCCGGCGGCTCGCTACAGGCGATACTCACCAAGCGCGCTTCGCCTTCACTATCCAGCACCCGCGACCGCTCCCGCGAACGTTGGCGCCGCTCCAGTGCCGCCGGGAAGCCCTCGCACACACACCGTTGGCGGATTTGCTCCACCGTACGACGGCTACAACCCACCCGCTCCGCCACTTCTCGGTCGATCAGGCCGTTTCCGCGTTCGCCTTCGTCCGCCCACAACAACACTTGGGCGTGACGGCGACGATGGCGGCTTCACGTCCTCGCTTCACCAGCCCTTCCAGTTGCTCACGCTCTACCCCGCTCAATCGCACCACTATAACGTTATTTTTCTTAGTGGGTGGACTACTAGGCCGTAGCTTGAAGAATCGTCGATTGATCGTCGGGCGGCTTACATCACTAGCGCGGCGAGTTTCGAGGCCGGTAGATCATGCGTAAAATAAGCGTATGATCAGTCTGAATTTGGCTTCCGAAAGGCATGAACACCTGAAATACCCGTTTTTTCCTTGCATAACATAACCGTAGATGCAGTTGCAGATGCTAAAGTTATCTAGACCCTAATCAATTTCTCCTGATGGATTCCAGGCTGCCTTGGCGTGCGCCGGCACAGGACCACCGAATGATAATCATTGCTGAAAACCTAACCTTAGGGGTAGTGGTAAATTTTAACTGGTTGTGTGTAGAGCACCTAGAGCGCGGGCAAGCCCGCGCCTACCCGCCCGCGGTTAGGCTGCGCTGACCTGATCAACTCCCCGAAGGAGCACAGGGAAGCGAGGGAGCGTAGGCGCCGAGCGGAGTGCGCACCGGGACGGACGCAGGACAAACGCGGGCCGCCGAAGGCAATGGCCGTCGCCCCATTGCTTGCACCCGAAATCGGACGGACCCCATTTCGGGTTGCGCGAAAAATGGCGACGCTCCGGGACGACTTCGCTCAGGTCATGTTTGCGGGCGGATTTACACGCACACCCTTCAAAATACATAAATATTCGATTATAACATACTGTTAATAATTGAAATTATATACTATTGGCGGCTACCTCTAATCGACACGGAGTACCCGCGATATGAGGAATAACAAACATGGAAATTAACGATAGGGAGCAGCGTTATCGCGAACGCATGCAGCGCAAGAAGGCGGTGATCGATGCCGCCATCGAGCGCTCAGAGCGGGATCAGGGCATCCTGCTGGTGCTCACAGGCAACGGCAAGGGCAAATCCAGCTCGGCCTTCGGCATGGCGGTGCGCGCCCTCGGTCACGGCATGCGGGTGGGTGTCGCCCAGTTCATCAAGGGGCGTGACGACACGGGCGAGGAGGCCTTTTTTCGCCGCCAGGCCGGCCTGACCTGGCATGTGCTCGGCGAGGGTTTTACCTGGGATACCCAGGATCCGGTGCGGGACCGGGAAACGGCGCGGCGTGGTTGGGACCTCGTTTGCCAGATGCTGCAAGATCCCGCGTTCGATCTGATCGTCATCGACGAGCTCACCTACCCGTTGCGAAACGGCTGGCTCGCAACCGAGGCCGTACTGGCCGACCTTCGGGCCCGTCCGCCCATGCAGCATGTGGTGGTCACCGGGCGCGGGGCGCCACCGGCGCTGTGCGAAACAGCCGATACAGTGACCGAGCTGCGCGATGTCAAACATGCCTTCCGGGCCGGGATACGGGCACAGAAGGGAGTCGACCTGTAAGGCGCTGTCCGGCGCTGTCGGTCGCGGCGGACCGCCCTCCGATTCGGACACTGGGGTGCGTAAGATGGTGGTATTCTGATCTTGTTACTGCCGAGTACAGGGTGCCTTAAAAATTTCCTATCATGGGGGCGTAAGAGCCTGTTTACGATGTTTGGAGCAACAGGGCCAGAAAAGCCAAGGTGACAAATTGTAAGCTGGTATTGAGCTTTCGCTCGCAGTTTTTCCATCACCTTCGACATTTTTCCAAACCAAGCAAACGAGCGCTCGACAACCCAGCGTTTGGGGAGCACGGCAAAGGTGCGCAGCTCGTTTCGCTTGGCAGCTTTACCGTGGCCCCAGAAGGTTGTGTACGGCATCGGCAAAGGGCCCAGCAGGTTCGTCACCGCGGACAAGCGTTCTTGATGTTCACAGAACGCCACCAATGCACCTGCTCGGTTGGGGACATCCGCGGTGGTCACGGCAATCGCATGGGGGAGCCCTTGTGTATCCACGGCACGATGGCGTTTGATGCCGGATATCTTCTTACTCGCGTCATACCCCATTCTGCCCGGCTAGATCCGTATCCTTCACGCTTTGCGCATCAACGATCACGAACGTTGTCTTCTCGTTCCGACCACGGCTGATACGGACCGCGCCAACCCCATTTTTTTACGCCTGCTCAAGCAGGCTGAACGCTTCCTCAGAGGGTTTTTGATTCCATTGACGAAAGTATTTATACACCACTGGCCAGTTGGGAAAATCACCCGGGAGCATTCGCCATTGGCAGCCATCTTTCAATACCTACAGAACCGCGCAAAAACATCATATAAATCAATAACTCTTGGCTTGCTCTAATACGGCTTGGATGGACGCAAACTGCTCTCGGCTTATATCACTTGGGTAGGTGTTTCTCACCGCCCTTTCTCCGTGTCAGAATCTCTTTGTCTCTTAGATCGTAAACAGGTTCTAAGGCAGCCTAAATAAACCAGAAACGACAAAGTCAGAACACCACCCGTAAAATAACCGTCAGAATCGGAGCCTACGGATGCAACGCCTGATACGAGACGTCGACCGCCTGCCTAACGCCCTCTACCGCGCCGAGCAGGTGCGTGAGCTCGATCGGACTGCCATCGAGGAGCACGGCATCCCCGGCGCCGAGCTGATGGAACGCGCGGGCCGCGCCGCTTACCGGCTGCTGCGGCAAGGCTGGCCGGATGCGCGGGTTATTTCCATTGTCTGCGGCATCGGTAACAACGGCGGCGACGGCTATGTGGTTGCCCGTCACGCGCGGACCGACGGTCTCGAGGTTCGGGTCCTGCAGCTCGGGGACCCGCAACGGCTGCGGGGGGATGCCCTGACGATGGCGACGCGGTTCCAAGAGGCGGGAGGAAGCATCGCGCCCTTTCGAGGGCTGCCCGAAGCCACGGAGCTAATCGTCGATGCCGTCCTGGGCACGGGGCTGGAGCGGGCAGTCGCCGGGGAGTGGGCCCAGGCCATCGCTGCGATCAATCGGCACCCCGCTCCGGTGCTCGCCATCGACATCCCCTCCGGGCTGCATTCGGATCTCGGAAGAATCCTGGGGACCGCGGTCCGGGCGGAGGCCACCATCAGCTTTATCGGGCTCAAGCAAGGCATGTTCACCGGCTCCGGTCCCGATTGCTGTGGAGACGTCCATTTCGACGCCCTCCAGGTCCCGGCAGCGGTCTATGCCCGGCAGATTCTCTCCGCGCACCGGCTCGATCGGACGCTGCTCGACGGACTCCTCGCGCGCCGACCCCGCTCCGCCAACAAGGGGAGTTTTGGGCATGTGCTGGTGGTCGGCGGGGCACGAGGTTACTCGGGTGCGGCGCGGCTGGCGGGGGAGGGTGCCCTGTACACGGGCGCAGGCCTCGTGACCATTGCCACCCATCCCGATCACGCCGCCTACCTCAACCTGAGCCGGCCCGAACTCATGTGCCTGGGGGTCGAGGAACCGACGGAGCTGGAGCCGGTACTCGAAAGGACTACGGTCATTGCGGTCGGACCGGGGCTCGGCAAAGACTCCTGGGGAAAAGGGTTGCTCGCCCGGGTCCTGGCGACCGGGCACCCACTGGTGGTCGACGCGGACGCCCTTAACCTCCTCGCTGCCGCGCCTGCCTTGCGGGGCGACTGGGTGCTCACGCCACATCCGGGTGAGGCCGCTCGACTACTCGGAACCGAGACGGGCGCGGTTCAAGCGGACCGTTTCGGCAGCGTCCGCCGCCTGCGGGATCGCTTCGGCGGGGTGGTGGTATTGAAGGGCGCGGGAACCCTCGTCCTGGGGCCATCGCACAAACCACTCGAAGTCTGCACCGGCGGCAACCCCGGCATGGCAACCGCTGGAACCGGCGATGTACTGACCGGCATGATCGCCGCGCTGGTCGCCCAGGGTCTCGACCTTGAGGACGCTGCCGCCGCCGGCGTATGCCTACACGCCGCGGCCGGCGACGCGGCGGCCGAAGGCGGTGAGCGCGGACTGCTGGCAAGCGATCTGCTGACACGGATCCGGCCCCTGATCAACTCCGAGACCGGAGCCTGATAAGCTCCTGCGTCGATAGCAGGCAATCTGTCGAGTCTTCCTTTTCGAGTAGGGTCTAGATAACTTTAGCATCTGTAACTGCATGCTACTATGTTATGCAAGGAAAAAATGGGTATTTTAGGCGTTCACGCCTTTCGGAAGCCAAATTCAGACTGAATCATGCGCTTATTTTACTCATGATCTACCGGCCTCGAAAATCGCCGCGTTGAGTGATGTAAGCCGCCCGACGATCAATCAACGGTTCTTCAAGCTACGAACCAGTAGTCCACCCACAAGAAAAATTAGGATGCTAAACTGATTCTGCTGGCGTTGTGGTCAAGCCTTGAGGAATCAGCCCTGAAGAAACGTTATGTGGTGCGATTGAGCGGGATAGAGCGTGAGCAACTGGAAGGGCTAGTGAAGCGAGGATGGGAGGCCGCCTATCGTCGCCGTCACGCCCAAGTGTTGTTGCGGGCGGACGAAGGCGAACGCGGAAACGGCCTGATCGACCGAGAAGTGGCGGAGCGGGTGGGTTGTAGCCGTCGCACGGTGGAGCAAATTCGCCAACGGTGTGTGTGCGAGGGCTTCCCGGCGGCACTGGAGCGGCGCCAACGTTCGCGGGCGCTGGGTGGTGAAGGCGAGGCGCGCTTGGTGAGTATCGCCTGTAGCGAGCCGCCGGCGGGACATGCCCGGTGGGCCTTACGGTTGTTGAGGGATCGCCTGGTGGAATTGAAGGTGGTGGAATCGATATCCCCCGAGACCGTGCGTCAAGTGTTAAAAAAACGCCATCAAACCCTGGCAGAAGCGGATGTGGTGCATTCCCGCGCCTGTAAATGCGGTCTTCGTGTGCCAGATGGAAACGGTATTGGCCGTGTACCGGCGCGCGTCTGATCCGGCCTATCCGGTGGTGCGTATGGATGAGACCAGCGCGCAATGCGCGCGCGAAGCGCGTGACCCGATACCGGCCAAACCGGGGCAGAGCGAACGCTACGACGTGGAATACGAACGGAATGGCGTCGCCTATTTGCTGGCGTTTTATGCCCCCTTCGAGAACTGGTGTCGCATTGACGTAGCGGATAATCATGCCGCCGAGCAATGGGCGCAAGGCGTCCGGCGGTTGGTGCAAGAAGATTATCCGCAGGCAACCCGTATCACCTTTAGTCATGGACAATCTGAACACCCATGGCGGTGTCTCCCTGTATAAAGCGTTCCCACCGCACGTGGCCCGCTCGCTGTTGGACAAATTAGAATGCGTCTATACCCCCAAGCATGGCGGTTGGCTCAACCTGGCCGAATGTAAGTTCAGAGTGTTAGTTAGGACGGCAATGCTTGCCGGCGACTACCGGATCTCGCGACGGTCGTTTCCGAAGTCCAGGCATGGACGGAGACCCGGAACCAATCCAATCAACCCGTCGATTGGCGCTTTACCACGGAAGACGCACGGATCAAACTTAAACGCCTTTATCCTATATTATCAAGTTGATGGTCTGTTAGAATCGCCCAGCTTTGTGACGCCTCATGGCCTTTCTCCGGCGAGGTTGGTTGAAGTGGATGAATCCTCTTGTGGAGCCGAGGGGGGAAACGATCGTCTTCGGAAGACTGGAACGGCAGGGAAGGGTCTACACGGAGATCGTCCCGGATGCCTCCAAGAAGCCGCTACAGTCCGTGATTCGGGGCTAGGTAGCCCTCATAGCATCATCCACTCGGATGGCTGGAGGGGCTCAATGGGCCGGTGGATATGGGTTATTAGAAGCATCTCCGCGTCCATCAGTAACGAATTTGCGCGAGGCAATTGCCATATCAACGGCATTGAATCATTCTGGTCATAGGCTAAACGGAGGCTTGCAAAATTCAAAGGTGTTCCCAGACATACGTTTCATCTACACCTCAAAGAATGTGAATCCAGATTTCATCATCGAGAGGAAAACCTCCATGATAAAATACTCTCTCCGCTGAGCGAAAATCCTCTCTAAAGTTATTTAGACCCTCGAATTATACTAAGTTAATATCAATATTTCGGATTTTCATTCACCCGGTGATTTCAAAATTTGCGGTCAGCAATGAACGCAACTCCGGTTGGTATTTGCGCGGGTTCTTGAAAAATGTTTCACGCGCTGTTCGAAATTCGACGAACGTTTCATAATACCGATTGTAGAGGAGCCTCTTCTTAAAAAATCTCCATAATCGCTCGATCAAATTCAGATTCGGCGCATACGGCGGGAGGAAAACGAGCTGAATGCGTGAGGCTTTCAGGTAGTCTTGAACTGCTTTGGAACGGTAGCAAGGTGCATTGTCACAAATGACATAAATGCACACGGCCATGGGATGGAACGCTACGAGTTGCTCGAACAACGCGATGGTCGAGTCAGCGTTGATGGTGTCGTGGCAGCGAACCACGGGCTCTAACCGTTCCAGGTCAATGGCCCCATTGATATTGACGCACCGTCGCCCGGTGCTGGTGGGGATTACCTGCGGAGGAGAACAGGGAAGCGAGGGAGCGTAAGCACCGAGCAGAGTGTGCCGCCCCCCAGGTAGGCGTAGGGCCGAGCGTTTGGTCGGAGTGCGGCGCGTGAGCGCCGGCGGAGATGAAATGCCAGGCCATGCGACACGGCGTCAAGTCATTACGGGAGTCCTGGTGCCGCGCGCGGAGTGCGCGCCGGGATGGACGCAGGACGAACGCGAGCCGCCGAAGGCAATGGCCGTCGCACCATTGTTTGCACCCGAAATCGGACGGACCCTATTTCGGGTTGCGCGAAAAATGGCGACGCTCCGGAAAATAGATGGGATCATCCTGACCCTTAGAGGTTGCGGATATGGTCGTACGTTTCGAGGAATTGCGTTTGCGCTTCCCGGTCGGCCTTGCCAGGCACCAACCGGGGTTTCTTGTACACATAACCCAACCGGCGCAGCACTGCGGTCATGCCACTATGCGTGTAAGACACCCCAAAGGTTTCCTTCACCCAGTAGGCGACCGCTCTGGCCGAGAGGTACAGGTTCGCTTGAAGGTGGGCGTCCAATTCCACCAGGTGCTTGCAGGTGCTTGGCCTTGAGCAAGCCAACGCTGCTACCGACGCCGGCGCCAACACGCCTCAAGCCCACTTTGTACCATAACGCTTGAAGTGCGCGCGCACCGTGTTGGGATCGACCAGCAAAACTTCCGCCACCGCCTCGGCTGTCCAGCCGGTCGCCAGCAACACTACAACCTTGATGCGGTCGGCCTCGCGTTTGTCTCGGGTGCGGCGGTGTGCCTGATGCAGGTCGGCGAGCTGGTCAGGTGACAGGGCGTAGTCGAGCATACCGACCATCATACTGATTTTTCAACTAGTTATGCATAATCCTTCAATGAAAGAATGATATAAGAGTAGTATATCTAGACCCTCGATTATTCAGAAAATAATCCTGTGAATACTGGAAATCCTGTGAATCTTGTCCGATCAGCGGTTGGCACGACGATGATGTCAACAACCCCTGATCTCGCTGCAGCTTCCGGTCCGCCTCGGCTCGGTGCCGCGCTCACGAAAATCAGCAGCCATGGGTAAAGCGTACATAAAATTCAAAGGGTTCACGAACCGCGCGTGCGAGTTCTATCCCTGCCATCAAGGCGTAAAGAAGGCCTTCAACTGCCTGTTCTGCTACTGCCCCCTGCTGGAACGCGAGTGTCCCGGTCCCTACCAGGTGTTCACCGACAAGTATGTCAATATCCGCAAGGACTGTACCGAGTGCAATCTCCCCCACGACGGCATCGAGCAGTCATGGCGGTTCATCCAGATGTGGGTCGCGACGGCCCCGACTTGGGACAAAAGGCCGCAATCCGGGGAAAAGATCAGGAAATACGCCCAGGTGGTAAAGACCACATTCGACTACAAGGATATCGAATGGGCGACCACGCAGCTCGAAGCCTCCAGTACCCAGAGCTATGCAGGAGCACAGGGAAGCGAGGGAGTGTAAGCGCCGAGCGGAGTGCCCCCCGGGTAGGCGTAGGGCCGAGCGTTTGGTCGGAGTGCGGCGCGTGAGCGCCGGCGGAGACGAAATGCCAGGCCATGCGACATGGCGTCAAGTCATTGTGGGGGTCCTGGTGCCGCGCGGAGTACGCGCCGGGACGAACGCGGGCCGCCGAAGGCAATGGCCGGCGCCCCATTGTTTGCATCCGAAATCGGACGGACCCCATTTCGGGTTGCGCGAAAAATGGCGACGCTCCGGGATGATATAGATCATGTGGAAGACGCCGATCTGGAATGGATGAACCTGGACGCCGGAGAGCTGGAGGATATCAAGTGTCTTATGGAGAAGCTGACCAGGAAGGCGGAGAAACCCGAAGCCAAATGGAAGAAAAAAGCCAGTTATTGATCGAATATTATACCCCATGCTTTAATCCCCAAAAAAACTAGAAATAGAAATATCAAGACCTTAAACTAGGAAATTCCGAACTATTTAGATCATCCTCTCCCCAACCCCTCTCCCTGGAGAGGGGCTTTGAGCAAAGGTTCAACGGGGGGCATCACTACCTGTTAAGCACTACCTTTTCAGGATGCCAGGGATGGCAAGTCGGCGAGAAAACCGGGGCCACTCAGAAACCGAGAAGACCCGACCCCGATTCTCGGCGAGGATTCAGCTCAATCGAGAAGGCCCCCTGGCTTGCTGCCCATAACACAGACTTCAGGGACGAGCTGCTTTACCAGATCGGCGTCCAGGTCGCCGGGGGTGAGCGTCGTGGTGCTCGCGGAGCCGCACGCAATCCCCAGCTGTACGGCATCCGGCACGGATTGACCGCGGACGAGTCCGGCGGCAATACCCGCCGTCATTGCGTCACCGCTCCCAACCGCGTTTAAGACCTCGACCGCCGGTGGCGTGAGGCGCCAGGCAAGGGTTTGGTTCAGCAGCCAGGCATCTTTTTCTCCTTGGGTGACGAGGATCCACTGGGCACCCTTGCTGATCAGCATTTGCGCCGTTGCACGGAGTGCCCCCTCGGTATTGATCGGTCCCCCGCAGGTAGCGACAAGCTCTCGGTCGTTCAGCTTTACTAGTACCGGCGAGTAGGCAAGCGCCTGCATCAGCACCGCACCGCGGGCATCGATCAGCACCGCTGTTCCCGATGCTTGCGCCCTGCGGGCGAACCCGGCGTAGAGGTCCTCAGGTGAGCCGGGTGGCGGTGCGCCTGCCACTATCATCAGGTCGCTTTCCGCCAGGAGTAATGCAAGCTTCTCATCGAGCGCCGACCATGCGTCCGGTGCGGGGAGCGGCGCTTCCTCCACCAGCTCCGTAACGCAGCCGGTGGTTTCGTCGATGAGTGTCGTGCAGATACGGGTTGGTTGGTCTGCCCAAACGATGTCCGTTTCGATCCCGAGCATCTCCATAAAGGAAACCATTGCATTGCCTGTCTCGCCACCGGCAAACCCCGTGACCAGGGGAGATTCCCCCAACGCCCTCAAGGTACGCGCAACATTGATGGCCTTGCCCCCGGACGAAACGGCGACGGAACTTGCCCGATTCACCTGGCCGAGTCGGAGCCTCGAGAATCGTATCGTCCGTTGCAGACAGGGTGTGACCCCTACGCAAAGGATTCGGTGTATTTTTTTACCGGACATCGGGATTTGGCAGTGGTTAATGTTTAAATAGGAACGTCGCCGATAGCCGTGTGTTGGGCACGCCACCGACTGCACCCCTTCTCCCTCCGGAAGTATCGCAAAAGCCCCTCTCCCGCTGGGAGAGGGGTTGGGGAGAGGGGATCAAATGAAGCAATCGAGATTTCGGGTTGCGCCAAAATGGCGACGCTCCGGCAAAACGTTTGTTCTTGTTACGTAACTCCTTGTAAGGAAATGAAAGACAACCACTTTAAGAGTGTCACCGATTTGGATCACCTCGCACATCTCCCAAATACCCACTTCTGGGGATGTTGGGGACCTGGTTATGCACATCGGCAAGCTCGTTTTTTCTCAGGTCATTGACTCTTTAGCGATGCATGCGTTTCGTCGAGGCGTTGCGCGGTACGACGGCAACCGCTACAAGAAAACATTTTCCTGGCTCAACCAATACCTGCGCATGACCTTCGCGCAGTTAACCCACGCGCCCAGAAGAATAAGTTGTACCACAGGGGTATCCGGGGCAACGTTTCCAGAAGCACCGTGGCCGACGCGAAAGAACGCCGAGATTGGCGTATCTAGCAGATCTCGCTCAGGCATTGATTCGCACCGCTCGCCCCCTGTATGTCGACGAGGACTTGGGGCGTGATCTTGACAACGCGGTTTATGCGCTCGATGCCTCTACCATCGACCTGCGCCTATCCGTCTTTCCGTGGGCACTGTTTCGCTCAACCGAATCTGCTGTCAAGCTCCAGACCCTGCTCGATCTTCAAGGCAACATCCCAACTTTTATCCACATCTCCGACGGCAAGCTACACGACGTCAATGTCCTTGATCTGCCGATCCCGGAGCCCGGCGCCCCCTTCATCATGGATCGTGGCTATGTAGTGGCTATGTAGACTTCGAGCACCTGTTCACGTTGCACAGAACAGAGCGTTTCTTCGTCATCCGCGCCAAGTCCAATACCAAATGCAGGCGTCGCTACTCTCATCCCGGGGATGAATCCGGTGGTGTTCGATGCGATCGAACCATTGCGCTGAGCGGAGTTAAGTCCGCGCGTGACTACCCCCTGCCATTACGCCGTATCCGCTACCACGATGTTCAGACCAGCAAGATGTTCAACTTCTTGACCAACAACCCGGAGCGTCGCCATTTTTCGCGCAACCCGAAATGGGGTCCGTCCGATTTCGGGCGCAAACAATTGGGCGACGGCCATTGCCTTCGGCGGCCCGCGTTCGTCCTGCGTCCGTCCCGGCGCGCACTCCGCGCGGCACCAGGACTCCCGCAATGACTTGACGCCGTGTCGCATGGCCTGGCATTTCATCTCCACCGGCGCTCACGCGCCGCACTCCGACCAAACGCTCGGCCCTACGCCTACCCGGGGGGCGTCGCACTTCGCTCGGCGCTTACCCTCCCTCGCTTCCCTGTGCTCCTCCTTCGCCATTCCAGCACAGACGGTGGCGGATCTCTACCGATACCGCCGGCAAGTTGAATTGTTCTTCAAGTGAATCAAGCAACGTCTACGCATCAAAGTGAAATTGGATTTATTAAGTGGTTTCAGTGGGTGAGAAGAAGCGGCGGCTGTCGAAGGGAGAGTTCATTCTAAGCATGGCATGGATGGCGAGCAAGAGTTTGCGCATGACCGCGCAGACAGCCTGGAGCTCCTTGGAGGCCGCGGGTGTCGATAAGATGGCGGTAGAAGGCCCTGACATTGGAGTCATGGCGAGCGGCGCTAAGAGCGGGCATATTAGAGAGCGATCCGCAAGTAACGATTCCCAGCCTTGGACAGGTGGGGCTTTTTGCTCACGCTGGAGCCGGACGGGTGCTGGCGTGGATCGAGGTCGGCCATGGCGCCCCACTGCTTGCTTGGCGCGCATGTCGTCGGGCAAGACAAGACCAGCCACTCGCCAAGGAGCTGGATGGCACTGGCGGCGGCGGATACCGGTGGCGCTGACGAGCAGCCTGAAGGAACATCATCTAGAGTGATGGCGAGGTGATTCAAATCGGTGACACTCTTAAAATGGCTGCCTTTCATTTCCTTACAAAGGAGTTACGCAACAAGAACAAACGTTTTGTCGGACAGCAGTGTCCTGTACTATTTCGTCAGCACCTCCCCCGGCGACACCGAGTCATTCAGGCTTGCTCCTGAGCGCTTCAAGCTGTTCGGAGCTTCCATCTTCCCGCCGCCGCAGCGCAAGTTGGTAGAGTCGGTTCCGTTTGCCGCCGGTTATACGGGCGGTGAGCGCGGCGGCTTGTCGGAGGGGAAGGGCCTTGGACAAAATGGCCAGGACCCGTTCTTCTTCAGCTTCCCGGAGGGGCCCATCGGTCTTACGACTGCCTTCCACCAGGATAACGAGCTCTCCGAGCCGCTGCTCCGGATCGTCACGCAGGCGTTCGGCAAGCGCGTCGAGGGGGGCATGGATAAAGGTCTCGAAGCGTTTGGTGAGCTCTCGGGCCAGAACGGCGCGCCGCTCGATGCCGAGTATCGCGCCCATGTCCGCCAGCGACGCCGCGGCACGCTTGCCGGACTCGTAGAAGACCAGGGTCCCCGGCTCGGCAATCAGGTCGGTCAGCCACTCGCGGCGCTGGGCCGCGGCACGCGGGGGGAAGCCGAGAAACAGGAAGCGATCACAGGGCAGGCCGGAGGCGGAGAGGGCGCAGATCGCCGCATTGGTGCCGGGTATGGGCACCACGCCGAAACCATGCTGCCATGCCGCGCGAACCAGCACGAAACCGGGATCGCTGATCAGGGGCGTACCCGCATCCGAGACTAGGGCGACATCCCAGCCCTGCGCGAGTGACGCGAGCAGGCGCTCGACCACTTGCGTCTCGTTATGATCGTGGTAGGCGCAGAGCTTCGTCTTGATCTCGAAATGGGTCAGCAAGCGGCGAGTGTGGCGCGTATCCTCAGCGGCGATCAAGTCGACCTGTGCGAGTACCTGGCGGGCGCGCTCGGACATATCTCCTAGATTACCGATGGGCGTCGCTACCACGTAAAGTGTGCTAAAGTTATGGGACACTTCACTACTGACCGGGGAAATTATCAAATAGACTCCGTTGGTTATGGGTATAGGCAGAATCGCTTATGGATTCCATTCTAGTAACCAAGTGAGCTAGAAAAGTGTTTTCGAGTGAGGTCAGGCTCAGAATCTGTAAAATTGTGTAGAGATCCGATTTGCTGTCAAGGCAATTCTTGATGATAGCGACGAGGATGTAAACCGAGATAGCGATCCAAATCTGGCTTTTGACCGCGTTCTCGGAGACCCGAAGAACGATCTGCGCTGGAATGGCGAAGTTGTTGGTCAAGAAGTTGGACGTCTTGCTGGTCTGAACATCGTGGTAGCGGATACGGCGTAATGTGCAACGTGAACAGGCGCTCGAAGTCCACATGGCCACCGGAGATGTGGATAAAGGTTGGGATGTTGCCTTTTTGGTTGAGCGAAACAGTGCCCACGGAAAGACGGACAGGCGTAGGTCGATGGTAGAGGCATCGAGCGCATAAACCGCGTTGTCAAGATCAAGCCCCAAATCCTCGTCGGCATACAGGAGGCGAGCGGTGCGAATCAACGCTTGAGCGAGATCTGCATAGATACGCCGATCTCGGCGTTCATTCGCGTCGGCCACGGTGCTTCTGAAAACGTTACCCCGGATACCCCTGTGGTACAACTTGTCCTTCTGGGCACGCAGGCAAACTTCAATATCGCGCAGGCTCTCGCGATGGGTTAACTGCGCGAAGGTCATACGCAGGTATTGGCCGAGACAGGAAAATGTCTTCTTGTAGCGGTTGCCGTCGTACCGCGCAACGCCTCGACGAAACGCATAATCGGTAAAGAGTCAATGACCTGAGAAAAAACGAGCTTGCCGATGTGCATAACCAGGTCCCTAACATCCCCAGAAAGGGGTATTTGGGAAATGCGCGAGGTGGTTCAAATCGCTGACACTCTTAAAGTGGCTATCTTTCATTTCCTTACAAGGAGTTATGCAACAAGAACAAACGTTTTGTCGGACAGCAGTGGGGACATTTGGTGTTTTCACCGTCTGAATAAGCGTCTGACCCAAGATGTTTCCGAAAATCGACTCGGCTGCCATCGTCCGCATCGCCAGCCTGCTGTTACTCGCCACCCTCGGCATCGCCCTGAGCGGCTGCGTCGGAGCGACTCGTCATGGGCGGCTATCGGACGCGGGGTAACGAGACCCTAGCCGTACTACTCCCCAAATCCGGCCGCTTCGCCGGTGTTGCCAAAATCGTGCGCGCTGGAATCATCGCCACCCGGGAAGCGGACCCGGTGGGGAGGCGGCCCAAGCTAAGCTTCTACGATAGTGCCGCTGGCTCAATCGGTACCTTGGTACGGCGAGCCGCCAAGGACGGTGTATACCTGGCGATCGGTCCACTGCAGAAGCCGGCCGTGAAGAAGCTCGCGGACTCGACCGCACTGCCGATCCCGGTCCTTACCCTGAACTAGGTAGCGACCATCGCTAAATCGTCCGACCTCTATCAGTTCTCCCTTGCACCAGAGGGCGAAGTAAGCGAAGTTGTCGCCAATGCCTGGGACAAGGGACATCGTAAGGTCGTAATCCTGTATCCCAAGAGCGGGTGGGGAGACCGAATGTCGCAGGCATTTCGGCAGCAGTGTCTGGCCGCCTCCTTGAAGCTAGCGCGCCAGGCATGGGTTCAAATTCGGAGCAAGCTCGGTACCAAGACGCGAGTTTACGCGACTTCTCACATCTATGGCGGACGTTTATGGCGGACGTTTCGATCCCGAAGACGACAAATATCTAGTGGGACTGAGTAAGCAGGCTGCTGCGGCTCTATGCCATGGGAGTCGATGCCTATCGCCTCGGATCGCAGCTGGACTGGATGTCCGCTAACTCGCTGGCGTACGTCCAGGGGAAGACCGGCATCCTCCGCGTGGACTCTCAAGCGAGAATCCTGGCGTGGGCAAGGGAAAAACAACCGAAAATCCTGGCGTGGATAAAGTCGCTGTTTTAAACCTGGCACCGCGTGCCGTCCTCCCGTCGCACCGGGGTCTCTCGCCTTTGTCGATACCGAGCACTAACCGGTCGGCAAGGAGCGGCGGTGATGCGGGAACACCTCGCCTGCACCCACCCTCAGCAAGGTGGGCTGAGGCTGCTGAAACGTAACTACCGCTGTCGACGCGGTGAGAGCGATCTGGTGATGCGCGAGGGGGTAGCTGGTGTTCGTCGAGGTCAGATTCCGGGCCTCCCCGCGCTTCGGCACCCCGGCGGAAACCGTCAATATCCACAAGCAACGCCGACTCACGGCGGCCGTGGCCCACTATCTGCGGTACCAATCCGACCAAGCTCGCTTGCCGCTTTGACGTCATCGCGGTCAGCGGCAACAATCATATCGACTGAATCCGGAATGCATTCAATGTGCAATGATCTGCGAAATCGTATTTTTCGGCCGCTCCAGGCGCTGAACAAACGGACATTGAAGATAGCCTTGGTGCTGGTGGGCTTTATCCTCCCTTTGCTCCAGGGGTGCAGTGTCCTCCTGCTCGGTGGCGCCACCGCGGCTTCGGTGGTCCATGAGCGGCGCAGCCCGCGCATCGTGCTGGAAGACGAGCGCACCGAACATTCGGCGGCCCAGCTATTAATCGACAATCCCGACATCAATCGGCATAGTCGTATCGCCATCACGAGCTACAACCATTGGGTGCTTCTCACCGGGCAGGCCAAGACCCGACACATCAGCAACCGCTTCGCCCGGAAGGTGGCCCGCCTGCCGAAGGTGAGGAAGGTGCTCGACGAGGTCACGATCGGACCAGTAGCGGGCTTCGTACAGGAGAGTGAGGACGCCCTGATCACCTCCCAGATCAAGCTTGCACTGACGAAGATCGATATTCCGGGCTTCGATGCGACCCGCGTCAAGGTAGTTACCGAGGCAGACACCGTATTCCTCATGGGTCTGGTGTATCCACGGGAGGGGAAGGCGGCGGCGGAAAAGGCCCGCTATGTACCCGGCGTGACTAAAGTCGTGAAGATCTTCGAGTATGTCAAGCCCTGATCCGGCCCCGCGGAACCACCACGCCGGGCTCACCGGGGCGCCACCGACTCGCCGGGATTGGAACCGACGCGCACCACGGGCAGGTCGCAGAAGCGGCCTGCTCCCGGACGATAGTGATTAAGGTTTAAGTGGAAACATCGCCACTCGCAGTATGTTGGTACGCTACGCGCTGTACTCCCTCTCTCTCCGAGGATGTCGCAAAAGCCCCTCTCCCGCAGGGAGAGGGGATCAAATCGGGAAACGGGGCCTGATCAATGAGCTGCTCTAGTATACCATTCTTTACAAGGAGTTACGCAACAAGAACAAACGTCTTGTTGGACAGCAGTGGCTGCTGACATCAATTCCGGCGACCTTCATGTTCGGTTCTCCCGTGAGTAAAAACCCGTTAGGAGGGTGACCTGGTTCCCCGACCCTGGCCCCCGTGACCCTCGTCTACCAACCTTGTGTATGCAGGCTCACGAGCACCGCTCACGGCCTCAGATACTTTCCGGCATGGACGAAGAGGGCGGGGAGCCAATCTGTCCACACAGGCTCAGGGCCTCAGGTTGGGACGGCTTCCCTAGGTTCTCCCCATCAACTCCCTTTTCCCTTTATAACCTTCCTTTTATAACCTTCCTTGGCATTTCCCTGGAAACAGACCATACAAGGTTGGGCAAAGCAAGCGGACGGCAAGAAGACTCGAGGCTGTAGTCATGCCGCGCGGAATCCCAAGCCGCGACGGCGTGGGAAAAGACACGTTGCGCCGCGTGCCCATCGATTTGATGGGCACGCTACGCCTGATATGTATTTCGACCAGCGGCCGCGGCTCGGAAAGCCCGGCGGAAAGACGAGCGCTCGCGGCCTTCCGCAAGGCCAGGCTTCACTTTGCCCATCCTACGGGTTGATTGTCAACAGTACCGAGTAATCCTCGATGCAACACCTCGGCTTTTCCATCGTCTGCTCCCTGCTTCTCCTGGCGGGCTGTGCAAGCAATGTTTGCTTGCCGCCGGTCGGCACTCCTAACGTTACGCCGTCCGTGGTATCCGCCGGCGGCGATCATGTGGGCAAGCCGATCCGATGGGGCGGTACCCTGATCGAGACCCGTCATCTCAAGGAGCATACGGAGATCGAGCTAATCGCCTACCCGTTGGACAGCTGCGGCCGTCCCCGCACCGGAGCCGGGCAAACAGGGCGTTTCATCATCATCCACCCAGGATTTCATACCACCGACTATCAGATCGGTCGCCCGATCAGCGCCACCGGCCACATCACCGGGCTCCGGAAAGGACGGCTGGGGAACGCAGATTACGGCTTCACGCTCTTGGAGAGCTACAAGGTCCACCTGTGGCCGGATCAACAGACCCACAGTAACTATTCGCGCCCCTGGATAAACATCGGGATCGGCGGCAGAGGCGGTGATGTCTTCGGTGGCGTAGGGGTCGTCTTTTAGGAAAGGCGGGTAGTCCATCATATCGCATGAGATAGCGGAAACAGCGCGGCGGAGCCGCGTGTGACCCTGTGCTCTCGAAACCAAAACAGAAGAGGGTTGGAAATAGAGGAGATGAATCGCCAGCCCTTCTAGGGGGACTGGGTTCCGGGGGCTCACCCGGAACGACGGAGAAGCGAAAACCCGTCATTCCGGCAGGGATGGCCGGAATCCAGGAGCCGGGGAAGGTAACGCCATCCAACTCCCGGGCAAGCTCCCGGTCCTGCCTGCGGACATGTGCGTTGAGCGGTGAAGCACCATGGCCGGTCTCGATCCACGCGAACACCCGTTTGGAGCCGGTGTGAACGAAAAGCCGAGCCTGTCCAAGGCCGGCAGTCGCTACCTGATGATCGCCTCAGTACTCATTGAGCCATTTCTGCAGAGCCTCGATTAACGCCTGTGCCTGTGCCTTGCTGGAGATGTTGAACTTGGACTGCTGGCGGAACTCGCCGCCGCGCTTTTGATAGCGGCGGATGCTGTACTTCTCCGGGCCATAGACCTCCTTGGCACGGTCCCACTCCTGATAGCGGAAAAGCACCGTGGCCCAGCTACCTTTGGACAGGATCGCCTTGTCCAGCTCCCGGACGACCTCGGTTTCTCCTTCGCTGTAGCTGACCGTAAGCTCGTCTACCGTTTCCGCCATTCGGGTGTCCCCCTTATCTTTAACTCGGGTCCGGGATTACACGTCACCGCGTGGGTGTCGTCGGTTCGGCCCGGGCGCCGAAGCGCTTGAGCAGGTCGATGATGGGCCGGTTGCCGTTCTCGGTTGCAATGGAGAGAGGCGTTCTGCCGCTGCTGTCTGGGGTGTCCACATGTGCGCCCAGATCGATCAGGCGCTTGGTCAACAACCGTTGCCCATTACTGACGGCAAGGTGCAGGGGCGTGGCACCCGACTGGTCCTCGGCATCGACGTCCGCGCCGCGCCGCGTTAGGAACGCCAGGGAATCCCGGTCGTCCACGCCGGCTCGGACGAGGACGAACAGCAGCGCCTGGAGGTCGTCCGTTGCGCCTGCCTCGATGAGCATGTCGGCCAATTGGGTCTTACCCGCGACCAAGGCAACCTGCAGCGGGGTCTCTCCCATCCGGTTCGTCGCGTTCAGGTCCGCGTCCTTCTTCAGCAGCTCGCGGGCGATGATGAGACGCCCGCCCCGGATCGCCGCATGCAGGAGCGGTTCACCCCGAGGGTCGGCCCGATCAATGTCCGTACCCCAGTAAATGTGGCGCTTGACCTGGTCCAGATCGCCGCCTTGGATGGCGCGATAGAGGTTGATGGTCGGTGGAGGAGGCTCGCTGCAGGCCGCGAGTAACAGGACCGAGAGCGCGAGGGCGGCGGGGACACGAACAGGGGACATCTGGCCTCGATTTCGGAGCTGGGGTTGGAACGCAAGCCTCGCATGGTAAGTCCTGGGACGAGGCTGCCGCAACCGTTCGACCCGAACAGCCGGGGCGAGCGCGAATCAATCCGCCCGAAAACATGGCCTTGGTGGGGTCGCTCGGGTGGCGATTCGATCGGTAACCGCAGGGCGGGTAGGCGCGGGCTTGCCCACGCCTACCATCGAAATATTGCGAATACGGTACAATTTAAGGGAACCTTGAAAAATTCAGTTTTTCGGCGCGTTTTATGAATAGTTGCTGAGATACCTATGTACTGATGCCGCATGAGGAGATCAGTGTGGACAATTCCCTGTAGCTCGTGTTGCCCGGCAGCCTGTTCGGCCTCCCGTTGGTCACTTCAGGCGGTGGCAGGTGCACCTGCCCTGTCTTTGGTGAGCTGCCGATAGCGCATCAAGTTGCAGGTCAAGTTCATCAAGGCGATCTTCACTTTAGCCCGCGCCAAGCCAACGGTGCGGATGAATTTCCTCCCCATGCTGTTTTCTTGGAAGCCGAAGACGTGCTCGACACGGGAGCGGATCTTGGAGCGCGTGCGGTTGTTCGCCTGTTGCTAGCGCTTGGTTGCACTGACCTTCATGCGCACGCGCCGGGGTCGTTTGGAAGCGGCGGATGATTTTGTGCTCCGCGTCGATACTGATGTGATTCTTGCAGCCGAAAGAGTGTTTGCCGCGCTTTCTCGTCCAGCGCCCATCCACATCTTTTTGCGCCCGTTTCGCCCCACGCCCGTCTTGGGGAAGCTTACCCGCCTTGATCCGGCGGTTCTCCCCTCGCGGTGATTGCGGGGAATCGGCACCGCGTTGTCGCCCTCCCTGGCGTCTGGATTCCGGCAATCCCTGCTAGAATGACAGAGCGGGTAGGCAGCGAACCGCATCGTTGGAGAAATAAACGCGATTGATGCGGTTCGTGTTACTTACCGGATTTTACAAAAGGTAGTGAATTCCAAAGATTCGCATGCCTACGGTCCTGAGAGTCAGGAATCTGAGGTTCCATTTTTATTCTGACGAAGATCGGAGTATACCTCCTCACCAACTGCGCGAAATAGAACGTCTGGTCTACGAAAACGAGCAACTGCTTCTGGAGAAAGTCAATGAATACCATAGCTATCGACAATGAACCGTGCGCAGTCCGCGCTTGGGCAGAAAAGCGGATGATTTTCGTTGAGCTTACAGACGGTCGTATCATTGGGTTTCCGGCGGATCGCTTCAAAATTCTCCGAGCGGCCCCCCCGGTGAAAAGCTGAAGGAGGTAAGGTTGGAACTGGATGGCTATGCGCTCCGTTGGGAAAGTCTCGACGAAGATCTGACGGTAGCCGGTGTTATTACAGGGCGCTTTCAGTTGCCGTTCCCCAAACAAGCCGCGTAGCGAATATCTGCACTACATCCCGAAAAATACCTTGCACCTTTGCAGTTTAAACAAATCAAGGGCCGTAGATACTCTGTTCCGAAGCAAGACCGATTTGCTTCCTAATTCCCAAAAAGTGACCACTGATCTATAATTGGATGGGTCTAGATAACTTTAGCATCTGCAACTGCATGCTACGGTTATATTATGCAAGGGAAAAACAGGTATTTCAGGCGTTCACACCTTTCGGAAGCCAAATTCAGAATGATTATGCGCTATTTTACGCATGATCTACCGGCCTTAAAAATCGCCGCGCTGAGTGATATAAGCCGCCCGACGATCAATCAACGGTTCTTCAAGATACGACCTAGAATCGCCCAGCTTTGTGACGCCTCATCGCCTTTTTCCGGCGAGGTTGAAGGGGATGAATCCTCTTTGGGTAAAACAATCGTCTTCGGAATCCTGGAACGGCAGGGAAAAGTCTACACGGAGATCGTCCCGGATGCCTCCAAGAAGCCGCTACAGGCCGTGATTCGGGGCCAGGTCTCTCATAGCATCATCCACCCGGATGGCTGGAGGGGCTACAATGGGCTGGTGGATATGGGTTATCAGAAGCATCTCCGCGTCCATCCGTAACGAATTTGCGCGAGGCAATTGCCATACCAACGGCATTGAATCATTCCGGTCATATGCTAAACGGAGGCTTGCAAAATTCAAGGGCGTTCCCAGACATACGTTTCACCTACACCTCAAAGAATGTGAATTCAGATTTCATCATCGAGAGGAAAATCTCTAGGATAAAATACTCTCTCTGCTGAGCGAAAATCCTCTCTAAAGTTATCTAGATCCTACCATTATGGATTCCGGCCCTTTTGGTGTCTTGCCGGATCCCCCATGTTGTCGAACGGAATCTAGCCGTCACACTGTTTACCGAACGCCCTATGCCGTGCCTCGGCGAGTGCTTCGAGGCTTGCGAGCAGTGCTTCCAGGGTAGCGAGTGCCCCGCCTATCAATAGGCGCACCTGTTTTGCGCTCAGTCCTCGGGCAGTGGTTTCGCGGTTGTCCGAGACGACCTTGAGCACCTGCACCAGCTCGGCATCGGCGTACCGGCAGGCGGTGGAGAAAAAGCCACTAGCTTCCATGTCGGCCAGGCCCTTGTGCCGGTAGTCCGGGTCCGGCCGGTCCAAGGTCAAGAGGTCGTCGGCAGGGCAAGGCCGATCCCGCGGGAGGATCGGGTGCCGAACATGACCCGAGTTCGCATCCGTTATGCTGCGCGCGAGCAGCACTTTGCCGATCTGCCGCTCGGCGTGTCCCGCGACGCCGAGGTTTATCCAGATCGCCGCTTGCGGACAGTCGCCCATAGTAGCGAGGAAATCGGTCCCCGCAGTGGCTGCGGACCTGCCTGGACCGGTGACGACCAGGGCGATCCGTCCGCGCCGATAAAGGGGGAAAGAGAGGGAGAAAGAAAGGAGGAAACCAAGGTTCGGCTGTACGCGCGTCAGACCGAATCGGGAAATGACTGGCTTGGCCTCCGCCGGCAGGGCGACGACGAGATTGATCACAATTCGATGATTAAATCTGAATTCACATTTTTTGAGGTGTAGATGAAACGTATGTCTGGGAACACCCTTGAATTTTGCAAGCCTCCGTTTAGCATATGACCAAAATAACTCAATGCCGTTGATATACTAAGCTAATATCAATATTTCGGCTTTTCATTTACCCGATGATTTCAAAATTTGCGGTCACCAATGAACGCAAGTGCGGTTGGTATTTGCGCGGGTTCTTGAAACCGGAGGCATCGCCATTTTTCGTGCAACCCGAAATGGGGTCCGTCCGATTTCGGGTGCAAACAATGGGGCGACGGCCATTGCCTTCGGCGGCCCGCGTTCGTCCCGGCGCGCACTCCGCGCGGCACCAGGACTCCCGCAATGACTTGATGCCGTGTCGCATGGCCTGGCATTTCGTCTCCGACGGCGCTCACGCGCCGCACTCCGACCAAACGCTCGGCCCTTACGCTCCCTCGCTTCTCTCAATGTTTCACACGCTGTTCGAAATTCGACAAACTATCAGATCCCGTGTGATTATATACTGAGGAGGAGCTATCCGCTGCTGCAAGCGAGGGAGGTATTACGGTTGCTTGCTGAGAAGGGAGCGGAAGGAACCGCGAAGGCAGAGACAAGCGAGGTCGGCAGTGTTTGAGCTGATCCTTACGATAGCACGCAACCTGAGTCGAGGCATCACAGGTCATGAATATCCAACTCCACGAGAATGCACGCACGACGCCGGCGATTCGTCTGGAAATACAGGCCCAGCCTGAGATCGGTAAGCAACCGGGAGTTAGCAGGAGGCTTACCACCTCAACCGCCACACGGGCGAAATGGCGTCGCCGTGAGGGGACGGAAGATGCTTCGCACCGCCCCCAGCGGCTTCACACCACCCTCACCCCGGTCCAGGAGGCGGTGGTGGTCGAGCTGCACAAGACATTGTTGCTGCCGCTCGATGACCTGCTGGCAGTAACCCATAAGTTCATCCACCCTGCGGTTTCCCGCCCGGGTCTGGAGCGGTCTGCGCCGCCACGGGGTTTCTACCCCAAGGCGCTGATGCCCCAAGAGGAAGGCACCAAGACGCCGGTGAAGACCTTCAAGGCGTATGCGCCGGGCTTTGTGCACGTCGATGCCGGACCAGGAGCAACGCCGCTACCTGTTCGTTGCCATCGATCGGGAGACGCGCTGGGTTTACGTGGAGATCCTTGAGGACAAGTCGGCAACTGCCGCAAGCGACTTTCTCGCGCGCCTGATTGATAAAGCTCCGTTCACGATTCACGATCAGCAAGGTGCTCGCTCACCGACAACGGCAAGGAATTTACTGATCGCTTCTGTGCCACCGGCGAGCGCCAGCCGACCGGTGCCCATGCCTTCGATCGGGTCTGTACCGACAACCGCATCGAGCACCGGCTCACCAAACCGAGAACTCCCCAAACCAACGGCATGATCGAACGCTTCAACGGGCGCATCGCCGACGTTCTGGCCACCACCCGCTTCGACTCCGCCGAGCACCTGACCGATACCATCAAACGCTACGTCCAGGTCTATAACCAACACATCCCCAAAAGGCGCTAGGTCTCATTCCACCTCTTCAAGCCATGAAAAATTGGTACCAAAAACAGCCCAACCTCTTCAAAAAGCGTGTCTATAATCTGGTGGGACTTGACAACAAACGTTTCATAATACTGATTGCAGAGGACCCTCTTTTAAAAATCTCCATAATCGCTCGATCAAATTCAGATTCGGCTGCGCTTCCCAGTCAGCCTTGCCAGGCACCAGCCGGGGGGCTTCTTGTACACATAACCCAACTGGCGCAGCACTGCGGTCAAGCCCTCAAGACCACTTTTACCATAACGAATTGCGCATGCACCGTGTTGGGATCAACCAACAAAACTTCCGCCATCGCTTCGGCCGTCCAGCCGGTCACCAGCAACACCACAGCCTTGACGCGGTCGGCCTCGCGTTTGTCTCGGGTGCGGCGGGGTGTCTGACGCAGATCGGCGAGTTAGTCAGGTGACAGGACGTAGTCGAGCATACCGACTATCATGCAGATTTTTTAACTAGTTATGTACAACTCTTCAATGAAAAAATGATATAAGAGTAGTATGTGGCAATTGCTTCGCACAAATTCATTACTGATGGACGCGGAGATGCTTCTGATAACCCATATCCACCAGCCCATTATAACCTCTCCAGCCATCCGAGTAGGATGCTATCGAGGGCTACCTGGCCCCAGCATGCAGTTGCAGATGTTAGAGTTGTCTAGACCCTCCTGTTAATCCTGTACGATTCGTGCTTCGCTATCCCTCGGCGTGCGCCGGGGGATGGCTCGTCAGGGACTTCCTAAATCCACCAATATCCGCCCATGGGTCTGGCCTGCCAGCATGGCTTCGAAAACCTCGGGGAGTCCTTCCAGGCCAACGGTGGTGGTCAATATTCGTTCCAGGTGCGGTGGTCGCCAATCCGTCGCCAGATGGGTCCAGAGCCGGGTGCGTAACGGATGCGGCACATGGACGGAATTGACGCCCAGCAGGCTCGCCCCGCGCAGGATGAAGGGCATGACGGTGGTCTTGAGCTCGGAGCCGCCGGCCAGCCCGATGCTCGCGATATTGCCCTCGGGCTTGATGGTACGCGTGATTCGGGTCAGCATCTCGCCGCCCACGGTATCTACGGCACCACCCCACAGAGCCTGCTCCAGGGGCCGCTCCCCGCCCGGCAGCGCGTCGCGCCCGAGGATCCGCGCCGCGCCCAGCTCCCGCAGCCAGTCATGCAATGCCTGCTTACCGGATACGGCCACCGGCTCGTAGCCCAGGTGCCTGAGGATATCGACAGCGATTGCGCCAACCCCCCCGGTGGCGCCGGTAACCAGCACCGGACCCAGGTCGGGCCGCTGGTCGTTGACCTGCATACGGTGAATCGCCAGGGCGGCGGTGAAGCCTGCGGTCCCCAAGATCATGGCGTTGCGCGGGTCTAGGCCCGGCGGCATGGGGACCACCCAGTCGCCGGGAACCTCCAGGTACTGGGCGTATCCCCCGTCGTGGTCGAAGCTGAGGCCGTACCCGGTTACAAGCACCGGGTCACCCGGCGTGAAACGCCCGTCAGCGGAGGCATCGACGATGCCCGCCGCGTCGATGCCACCCACCAGGGGGAAGGTGGCGAGGATTTTGCCCCGGCCGGTACCGGCCAGGGCGTCCTTGTAGTTGACGCCGGAGTAAGCGACCCGGATCAGCACCCGGTCTGCGCCGGGGGCGGGGACCGGAAGCTCCTCGATCCCGGCCCGATAGCCCTTGTCGTCGCTGCGGATGCGGAGGGCCTTGTAGACAGCCATATCAGGATACCTTATGGATTTTGGATAAATCGGCGGGATGTGGCCATCCATAGCCTTTCCCGCCCTACAGCACTTGCCGCGCGGAAAACTTTCCCACAGGAAAGCTGCACACGGGGCCTCAGTCTACGAAAAGTTTCGGAGAAACTGCTTGATGCCCTCGAAACAAACGTAGTCAAAGTCCCAATACCCTTTTCGAGCACCAAGGCCCAGTGAGTTGGTAATCTCCTTCTGGGCGGCGAGGTAGGTCTGTACTTTTGCCTTGGAAGGATTGCGGGACCTTTCATTTTCCGGCAGGGCCGACGGGCAACATTCCATATAGCGATCCACACAGCCGAAAATCGGCTCCATCTCCACGGATGCGAGGCAAAGATCCTCCAGCATTCCCTGGTCGGCATTGTTCGGCATGATGAACACGCTAATCCGGCGGTCTTCTCCTTTACTGTTTTCCCGTCAATGACGGTATTAGCAGCATCCGGTATGGGCAAGGGATATTTTCCCAGGATGGAACAGATGCTTGAGAAGTCCGCATCGGCCTTTTTATCTTTCGCGTCACGGATAAACCCAACGGCACGAACATCCGAGAACCCATCCAAGTTGTACAAGAGCGGAAACTCTTTCTTGAAGTTGTCCTTGCCGCTGATGTCGAGCAATTGAACGTCCTTGATGTCGATATACTCCAATATGCATTCGAAGAAATTGTATTCATCCTTTCCTTCCACCGCCAGCAATCGATGGGATTCGATCTTGAAATTCCCTTTCATTAACGAACCTCGAACTCTTTCTCAATACCGGCAAGGAGAGTATCCATCTCGTATTGAAAGGCACGGTGCCGGTTATCGTTATCCCTGTCGATCCGAAACAGACTGATAAACCCTTCTTCCACATCCAGCTCCCGATAGGCCTTCGTCATCGTGGCGATGCATTCATAGGAATGGGTTGCAATAAATAACTGCATGTTGCTTCCCCTTGCCATTTTGAAGATAGCCTCCCATAGCGGTATCAGTGCGGTGTAGTGAAGTCCATTCTCGATCTCGTCGATGAGCAGTAGTCCATCTTTCATTTCCAGTATGTCAACGAGAATCGTCAGCATCTTGATGATGCCATCGCCCATGATATTGATGGGAACCAGTCTTCCCATGCCTGCGATATCGGCATAGATCTTTCCTCCGGCTCCTAGTTTTACATCTTGCAGGTCGGGCTCTATTTTCCGCAGGGCGTCAATGATTCCTTCCGACTCTTTCCTGGCCAGGACGGCTTCGAGCTGCTGCTGGAGACCGTTCATGATGGTTGCGGGATGGATGAAACTGGCGCGAAGGGTTTCCTTATAACCAGGGGCAGGCTGAATGTTTATCTGCCCTCCTAACTCCAACTGGATATGGGTTTGTTGTCGGTTGGTTCCCGCTTTCCTGGGATCTATTCCACAATAGCCATGGATGTCGGATAAATAGTCCGATATCGAGCACTCTTTGTTGAGAACACTGGTTTGCCACTTATGGCAGGATTTCCGGAGGAATCGAACCCGTGAAGAAGATAACTGAAATCCTCGTTGTTCGTTAGCGTTAAACCTCTGAGGTTATGGATATTGACTGCCAACAATGGACTGGACATCTCCGCCAATAGAAAAATCGCCTCCAGAACGGAAGTCTTGCCGCAATTATTTCTCCCGGTCAGCAGATTGATCTGCTTGATGTTTTCAATCCCCAGTAACGCGATGGCCCAGAAATTCTTTATGCTGATTTTCTGAAAGGGCATAAAGACTTCTTTTACCTTACCGTCCAACCTATGACTTCTCCGTCCGGATGAGATAGGGCAGAGGATTGCGGGACGCGAACACGCAAGTATTGATTTAGAATTTCCATTTGAATCCCGGAAACAAAGTTGGAACACTACCGGATTTTGGATAAGTCGGCGGGATGGGATGCGGCCGTCCATGACCTTTCCCGCCCTATGGCTCTACTCTAGTACCCTATTTGAATGATATTGCGAATGCACAGAGGATGTTTACATCAAGCTCAAGCGACTCTACCCGCAACATCAGGGGAAATGAGGTACTAGGTCTCCACCGGCAGCTTCCTGATCCGCGCCCGCCATTCCACCGGTCCCGTTTTGTGCACCGATTCGCCCCAGCAGTCGACGGCGACGGTCACCGGCATGTCTCGGATCTCGAACTCGCGGATCGCCTCCATACCCAGGTCCTCGAAGGCGATCAGACGCGAGCCCTTGATCGCTTTCGCCACCAGATAAGCCGCCCCGCCGATAGCCATCAGATAGACCGCTTGGTGTTTCCTGATGGCCTCGATGGCAACGGGTCCGCGCTCGGCCTTGCCCACCATGCCGATGAGCCCGGTCTCGGCGAGCATCTGCTCGGTGAACTTGTCCATGCGGGTGGCGGTGGTGGGACCGGCGGGGCCGACGATCTCATCCCGCACCGGGTCCACCGGACCCACGTAGTAGATGAAGCGATTGGTGAAATCGACCCCTTCGGGGAGGGATTCTCCACGCGCCAGCATATCGACGATGCGTTTGTGGGCCGCGTCGCGTCCGGTGAGCAGCTTGCCGGAGAGCAGGATCCGGTCACCGGGCTTCCAGGTGGCGATCTCCTCCCGCGTGATCCCATCCAGATCGACCCGCTTGGCGTCCGGACCGGCCTCCCAGGTGACGTCCGGCCAATCCTCCATCCGTGGGGGCTCGAGTCTGGCTGGTCCGCTGCCGTCCAGGGTGCATTCCAGGTGGCGGGTGGCGGCACAGTTGGGGATGATGGCGATCGGCAGCGAGGCGGCGTGGGTGGGATACTCCTTGATCTTGACGTCCAGGACCGTGGTCAGGCCTCCGAGTCCCTGGGCGCCGATCCCCAGGGCATTGACCTTCTCGAACAGCTCCAGGCGCAGCTCCTCGATGGGGCTCGCGGGGCCCCGGGCCTTGAGCTTGTGGATGTCGATGTCTTCCATCAGGGCCTCCTTGGCCAACAGCATGGCTTTTTCCGCGGAGCCGCCGATGCCCATGCCCAGCATCCCCGGCGGACACCAGCCGGCGCCCATCTTGGGGACCACCTCGAGCACCCAATCCACCAAGCTATCGCTGGGATTCAAGATGGTGAACTTACTCTTGTTCTCCGAGCCGCCGCCCTTGGCCGCCAGTCGCACCTCCACCCGATCCCCCGGCACCAGCTCCGTATGGACCACCGCGGGGGTGTTATCGCGGGTGTTCTTACGCTCCCCAATGGGCGGCGAGACGACCGACGCCCGCAGCACGTTATCCGGATGGGCGTAGGCCCGGCGCACGCCCTCATCCACCATCTCCTGGATGCCCAGCTCCACCTCCCAGCGCACATCCATCCCGACCCGGAGGAAGACCACCGCCATTCCGGTGTCCTGACAGATGGGACGATGGTCCTCGGCGCACATCCTAGAGTTGACCAGGATCTGGGCCATGGCGTCCTTCGCCGCGGGGGATTCCTCGGCCTCGTAGGCCGCAGCCAGGGACCGGATATAGTCTTGCGGGTGGTAGTAGGAGATGTACTGAAAGCCGTCGGCGATGCTCTGGATCAGGTCTTCTTGGCGAATCGTGGTCATGTTCGGGATCTGCCCTTCTTGTCAGTGGAGTACCGCAAAGGGTTCCCATTATATGCTGAGCAGGCCGGATGCGTAGCAATCTTCCCGCAAATATGGCCGCGACGGATGTCAGGTTTCACATGCGCATTCGGCTCACCACAGGAACTCGATTTTATCGCTTAACTCTGAACGCATCGCCCTCATGGGGTATCCACTCATAAGCCCGTTTGGCCTCGTCACGTGCCTTCTTTGCCGCTTTTAGCTCCTTGTCCGCCTCGTACATCCGCTCCACCGTCCATGCGCCGCTGTCGATCATCCAGTCTAGCCTGGCCTCCGCCTCCCTGAATGCCTTCTCCTTCCGCGCGTAGTCGGCCGCCGTGGCCCGGTGCTGCGCGGCATCGGGTCCGCAGAGGTCTCGTGCAGCTGCCGGGCGCAGGCGGCTTGTCGGGAGCCTGGGGTCAGGGGCTGCGCACGGCCCCCTTGTCCTTTGCCAACGGAATGCCCATTTTCTCTGCGATGCCGGCGGCGTCCTTTTCGTGCATGGCGTGCCACTGAGCGATCAGGGCGTGTTGCTCCGCATGCCGGCTCTCGTGATAGAGCACCCCGGCAAGCTTCTTGGCATCCTTGTCTGGGAAGATCGGCGGATTTATCAGCGTCTCCTTGACGCCCAACCCGCCAACGCTCCCAACGCTCGCGCTGGAATACTCCGTCATCAATGGGGTGCCGGGTTTCGTCAGCTCCGGAGCGTCGCCATTTTTCGCGCACCCCGAAATGGGGTCCGTCCGATTTCGGGTGCAAACAATGGGGCGACGGCCATTGCCTTCGGCGGCCCACGTTCGTCCCGGCGCGCACTCCGCGCGGCACCAGGACTCCCACAATGACTTAACGCCGTGTCGCATGGCCTAGCATTTCGTCTCCGCCGGCGCTCACGCACCGCACTCCGACCAAACGCTCGGGCCCTACGCCTACCCGGGGGGGCGTCGCACTTCGCTCGTCGCTTTCGCTCCCTCGCTTCCCTGTACTCCTCCCTGGGGGCGGTAGAGCTCGGTGGTCAGGTATTCTTCGAAGTCCGAATCGCCGTGCTCGCGGAAGATTTCTTTTTTGATGATGTCCGGGACCCTTTGGTCCTGAAAGATACGACAGTCGGTGGTGCGGGTGAGAAACCAAGCCCAGGAGACGAGGGTGGCTTGATAGACGGCAATCTTTCCATCGAAGCCGGTGTGTGAAAAACAGCTGACGATGCTGCTGAGGTAGCGGGCTTGGTCATCGGGGAGGGTCAAGTCGCACGGTGAAGGGTTGGCCGAGCAGGTCTTAGTGCTTGATACCGTCGTGCTTGCTGATGAGGTCGAGCTGGTATTGGAATAGGGTGCTGAGGCGTTCTTTTTCGGTCATGGAGCGCAACAGCAGGATGTCTTCTCCCAGAAGGGTAGTAACCGAGAGGGCTCGGGCCTGGTAGCTGAGGGGCATGGCTATCGGCTTCCAAAGACCACAGCGAATTCCAGATCATGTTGATATTTTGGAGTGCGCCGGCAAGGCGGCGCAGGCAAATCGAACACCATCGACGGGGAATACCGGTGGCCTTTGCCAGGAACAGGGGCAGCGAGTTCTAGCCGCGCCGTGCAGACGGCGCTTTCCCCTGGCCGTAATATCTGGTTGGGAACTCGAAGCCTTGCTGAATCCAAAGCGGCGGCGGGTACGTGCCCCGTTCGACAACACCTCGATCAGGTCGAGCCCCGCCGATTTCTGCCGGTACCGAAACGAAGTGGCCGCCACACTCCAAATTGATTTGCGTTGATCGGCGCCCTTTTGCGGCAAACAAGAAGCCCCGCTGGAAGGGCAGTGGTTAGATTTCAAGTGGCATGCTTGTGTGACCTGATGATTCAATCCCCGCTGTTACGATCATCCCTGGCCCCTCGCCGTCGTCCGGGGCGGATCCCCGGAACCCAGTCGTCTAGGGAGGGCGACCGTTTCATCTGTTCCATCCCTACTTGAGTTCATTGAGCGTATCCATCGCGCGGGGGCGCCCGTAGCTTCGTTCCCCAGTACCCCCAATTTCAAGCGATATGATGTACTAAAACTGCGCCTCTTCCGTAGAACCGGTCAGGGCCGTGACCGAGGAGGCACCGCCCTGGATGGTGGTGGTGACATCGTCGAAGTAACCCGCGCCCACTTCCTGCTGGTGGGACACGAAGGTATAACCCCGATCGCGGGCGGCGAATTCCGGCTCCTGGACCTTCTCAACATAGTGCTTCATGCCCTCGCCGCGGGCATAGTCGTAGGACAAGTCGAACATGTTGAACCACATGTTGTGGATCCCGGCCAGGGTGATGAATTGGTATTTGTAGCCCATGTCGGAGAGCGCATCCTGGAACTTGGCGATGGTGGCGTCGTCCAGGTTCTTCTTCCAGTTGAAGGACGGCGAGCAGTTGTAGGCCAGCAGCTTATTGGGGTTCTTTTCCAACACCGCTTCAGCGAACTCGCGGGCGAAGCCCAGGTCCGGGGTGCCGGTCTCGCACCACACCAGATCCGCATAGGGGGCGTAGACCACGCCACGGCTGATGGCCTGCTCCAGCCCGTTGCGGACCCGGTAGAAACCTTCACTGGTGCGCTCCCCGGTGAGGAAGGGCTTGTCGTTGGTATCCACATCGTTGGTCAACAGGTTGGCCGCCTCGGAGTCGGTGCGGGCCAGCACTAGGGTGGGTACACCGCATACGTCCGCGGCCAGGCGGGCAGCGATCAGCTTCTCGATCGCCTCCCGGGTAGGGACCAGCACCTTACCGCCCATGTGGCCGCACTTCTTCACCGCGGCAAGCTGATCTTCGTAGTGCACGCCGGCGGCACCGGCGGCGATCATGTTCTTCATGAGCTCGAAGGCGTTGAGCACGCCGCCGAATCCGGCCTCCGCGTCCGCTACGATGGGCAGGAAGTAATCCACATAGTCCGCGGCACCGGGCTCAATCGCGCGCGCCCACTGGATCTCGTCCGCCCGCTTGAAGGCGTTGTTGATGCGCCGCACCATGGTGGGGACCGAGTCATAGGCATAGAGGGACTGGTCCGGGTACATGGTCTCGGAGGTATTGCCGTCGGCTGCGACCTGCCAGCCGGACAGATAGATGGCCTCGATACCAGCCTTGGCCTGCTGCATGGCCTGACCGGCCGTGATGGCCCCCATACAGTTTACGTAACCCTTCTCGGCGCTGCCGCGGACCAGGTCCCACAGCTTCTCGGCTCCGCGCCGGGCGTAGGTATACTCGGGCTGGATGGAACCCCGCAGTCGGACCACATCCGCGGCGGAGTAACCGCGCTTGACATCGGTCCAGCGGAGGTTTTCCGACCAGTCTCGTTCGAGGGCCTTGATCTGTTCGTCTCGGGTCATGTCTGGTTCCTCAATAAAGGGATTCAAAAGAAGGGATGCAAAAGTAGAATATGGTCAGGTTCGGAGCATACTACTTCCGGGTTGTGCATCCACGGACCGCTTGATCTCCACCATCTGATACAGCCCGCCGAAGAAGGTCTGCTTGCGCAGGTGCAAATCCGAGCCCTGTTCCGGCAGCCAAGTCGAAACTTCATCGCGCCACAGATCGAGCGCGAAGGGCTCGAGTATCCTCAGCACCGGAATCATAACCGGGCGCAGGGGATGTAAGCGATGGGGACAATGATAATCCACCACCAGGACCCGCCCACCCGGCCTGACGACCCGCAACGCTTCTGCCAATGTCTGCTTACGGGCCTCCAAAGGTTGCTCATGCAACAAGAAAAAGACCAAGACTTGGTCGTAATGGTCATCCGCGGCCTGCAAATCCGTCGAATCGCTGAGCCGAAGGGTGGCTCCGGGTGCCGGACCCAACTTTCGGGCCAGGTTCTCCAACTGGACCGGCAGTATGTCCACCACGTCTAGGCTGGCATCCTCCGCCAGGCGATCCACCAAGCGCCGGGTGAGATCGCCGTAGACGCAAGCCACCTGAAGCATACGGCCACTGATCGGACTACCAAGGCAGTCCAAGGCAACATCGCACAGACGCTTGGAATTTCCCCACAGGATCAGATTGACTAGCCACTGGCGCTCGAACACCCGCACTGCATTCGGATGCACGTATGCCCACCAGTAATGGCGTTCCAGGTAGGAGGGGATGGATCGGGGTGCTTCTGCGGCGACTCTCGCGGTGATTTCCAAGACCTTCTACCTCCTCTGAACATTTTTATTCTTAATCTATCGCGTGCCTAACGCAAGTAGCTTAAAATTCCGTAGCTTATCTGAATGACGGGGCAAAATCCAACCCAGAGCCTCCTCCAATGACACATGAGCCTGAAAGGGGGGACGTGATTCCACCGAGAGATGAGCCTGAAGGCGATCCGGGGTATGGGGGATCATCGGAGGATGATCGTCATGCTCAAGAGCCACGGGCTTCTCCGTCAATTTGGGCGCGGAGCTTTTCTAGGAGGGCGGCAACTTGGTAGTTGATGTACTCCGAACCGTTTCGGCATGAACACCCAACACGACGAATGGGAACGCCTCAATGAGGGCTTCGAGCACCGGGAGGAGGAAGTATTCGCAGATGCGTTCGACGCTGCCGACGAACTGAAACTGGGTGATCTCGTCAACCAAGTTGATGGGGTAGAGAACCTTCATCCCATTCTCAGGTTACCCTGGTGAAGCGAATCGACGCGCAGGAAACCAGGACGACCCTCGGGGCGCGGTTTGCGTCGCTCGCCAATGGCCACCTTAACGGGACGGGTCCTGTCCTCCGCGCTACCTCGGCGCCGATAGGTTTGCAACTGCCTGAGATTGTAGAGTTCTGTTCCGCCGGATCTGTATTCTTCACGCTTTGCGCACCAACGATCACGAAGCTGGTCTTCTCGTTCCGACCACGGCTGATACGGACCGAGAGCCAACTCCATTTTTTTAACGCCTGCTCAAGCAGGCTGAGCGTTTCCTCAGAGGGTTTTTGATTCCATTGACGAAAGTATTTATGCACCACCGGCCAGTTGGGAAAATCACCGGGGAGCATTCGCCATTGGCAGGCGCTTTTCAATACCTACAGAACCGCGCAAAAACATCATATAAATCAACAACTCTTGGCTTGGTCTTCTTCTTGGCTTGCTCTAATACGGCTCGGATGGACGCAAGCTGCTCTCAGCTTATATCACTTGGGTAGGTGTTTCTCGTCGCCCTTTCTCCGTGTCAGAATCTCTTTGTCTCAGATCGTAAACAGGTTCTAGGCGTCGCGCTGGGCTGCACTGTGCCAGGTTTGGGGCCGCCGGACTACCTTCATAGGCTCCGGCAGATTGGCTCCATGGCTTCCGTTCAAGCTCGGTCCCCTCCGTTCCCCCGTCCACACTCCGCGCGGTAGTGGTTGAATTTGCGGTAGTGGTTGAATTTAAAGTGACTCGATTATGCGACCTCAACTGCTGTCCGACAAAACGTTTGTTTTTGTTGTGTAACTCCTTGTAAGGAAATGAAAGACAGCCTCTTTAAGAGTGTCACCGATTTGAATCACCTCGCGCATCTCCCAAATACCCCCTTCTGGGGATGTTGGGGACCCGGTTGTGCACATTGGTAAGCTCGTTTTTTCTCAGGTCATTGACTCTTTACCGATGCATGCGTTTCGTCGAGGCGTTGCGCTACGACGGCAACTGCTACAAGAAGACATCCTCCTGCCTCGACTAATACCTGCGCATGACCTTCGCGCAGTTAACCCTCGCGAGAGCCTACGCGATATTGAAGTTTGCCTGCGCGCCCAGAAGGACAAGTTGTACCACAGGGGTATCCGGGGCAACGTTTCCAGAAGCGCCGTGGCCGACGCGAATGAACGCCGAGATTGGCGTATCTAGCAGATCTCGCCCAGGCATTGATTCGCACCCCTCGCCCCTGTATGCCGACGAGGACTTAGGGCGTGATCTTGACAATGCGGTTTATGCGCTCGATGCCTCTACCATCGACCTGCGCCTATTCGTCTTTCCGTGGGCACTGTTTCGCTCAACCGAATCTACTGTCAAGCTCCAGACTCTGCTCGATCTTCAAGGCAACATCCCAACCTTTATCCACATCTCCGATGGCAAGCTACACGACGTCAATGTCCTTGATCTGCTGATCCCGTGAGCCCGGCGCCTTCTACATCATGGATCGTGGCTACGTGGACTTCGAGCGCCTGTTCACGTTGCACAGAACAGGGCGTTTCTTCGTCATCCACGCCAAGTCCACTACCAAATACAGGCGTCGCTACTCTCATCCCGGGGGCGAATCCGGTGGTGTTCGATGCGATCGGACCATAGAGTTGTGGTCAAGCCTTGAGGAATCAGCCCTGAAGATAACGTTATGTGGTGTGATTGAGCGGCGTAGAGCATGGCGTAGAGCATGAGTAACTGGAAGGGCTGGTGAAGCGAGGACGGGAGGCCGCCTATCGTCGCCGTCACGCCCAAGTGTTGTTGCGGGCGGACGAAGGCGAACGCGGAAACGGCCTGATCGACCGAGAAGTGGCGGAGCGGGTGGGTTGTAGCCGTCGTACGGTGGAGCAAA
>Ga0209781_1000035_pt1 | contig 34907 bp, 47 predicted proteins | sample WorMetHERISLAND1_3_FD_187386 | JGI IMG/M metagenome (GOLD analysis project Ga0209781, IMG submission 187386) | Marine gutless worms symbiont microbial communities from Max Planck institute for Marine Microbiology, Germany - Olavius albidus HERON... | ecosystem: Host-associated > Annelida >...
CGAAGACGATTGTTTTACCCCCTCCCCCGCTCCACGCCCCTTTTCCCCCAAACACGGCGGGCGCCAAAAGAGGATTCATCCCCTTCAACCGCGCCGGAAAAAGGCGATGAGGCGTCACAAAGCTGGGTGATTCTGGTTCGTAGCTTGAAGAACCGTTGATTGATCGTCGGGCGACTTACATCACTCAGCGCGGCGAGTTTCGAGGCCGGTAGATCATGCGTAAAATAGCGCATGATCAGTCTAAATTTGGCTTCCGAAAGGCGTGAACGCATGAAAGACCTATTTTTCCTTAGCATAACATAACCTTTTTAATAACCTTTTTAATTACAAGTTTTAAGGACACCGGTCAGGCCCCGGACGATTGCACAGGAAACTAGTACGCTATTTTGCATATGTCCGGTAGGTGGGCTGTACCCACTATCTAGGTAACGTATTGGTGGGTACAGCCTGCCCCTACGGGTTTGAGAGCGAAAAACAAGGTGAAATGTCGTACTAGTAGTCCGGGGTCATCCTGGTGAGGGGGACGAAGGCAACCCCGAGCACATCTGTTCTGCCGGGTGATCCATCCGGGCGTTTTTCGATCACGACGAGCTCCTGATGACCGTATTGAGGGCCGACGGGGATCACCAACCGGCGACGGCGACCTTCTTTGATCTGCTCGATCAGGGGTGGAGGCACCGTGGGCGCGGCGGCGGTAACCAGAATGCCATCGTATGGGGCGAGCTCGGGCCAACCGGTGCAGCCGTCGCCATGCCGGACCTCTATGTTCGTATAGCCCAGGCAGGCGAGCCGAGCGGAGGACTGTCGGGCCAGCTCGGGAATGATTTCCACCGAACGGACCCGGCCGACCACGCGGGAAAGGATGGCTGCCTGGTATCCGGAGCCGGTGCCGACCTCCAGCACGCAGTCATCCGGTCCACAACCGAGGAGGTCCGTCATCAGGGCGACGATGAAGGGCTGGGAGATGGTCTGGCCGTGACCGATGGGCAGCGGACCGTTGGCGTAGGCATGGCGTTGCTCATGGCCCGGGACGAAATGGTGGCGCGGGACCTCTGCCATGGCCGTTATTACGCGGTCGTCGAAAGTATCGCGTCCGATCATCAAGCGCGTATACCGGATCTCCGCCCAGATATCCTCAAGCAGCTTGTGAGTGCCTGATTTCATAGGCCCTTCCCGGTCGTCGCGGCCGATGAACCGACGGATCGGCATCGAGCGCGTGCCAGCCGTGCCGTCGTCAGTGTTCCCGATGCACGGCGAACGACAGCTTGTCCAGCACGCCCATCATTACCGCCGAGACCACGAAGGTCAGGTGGATGATCACATACCACATGAGCTTGTCGTTCGAGATCTGGGGCGCATTCATGAAGGCACGCAGCAGATGGATGGAGGAGATGGCCACGATAGAGGCCGCGACCTTGAGCTTCAGGGTACCGGCATCCAGCTTGCCCAACCAGCCGAGCTTTTCGGCATCATCGTCGATATCGATGCGTGAAACGAAGTTCTCGTAGCCGGAGAACATCACCATTACCACCAGGCTCGCTACCAGCACCAGGTCGACCAGGGCGAGGATCGTGAGCACCACTTCCGATTCCTTCATGGCCCAGATATGGCCCAGAACATGAAAGACTTCCTGGAAAAACTTCACGCCCAGGGCGAACAAGGCCAAGGACATGCCGATATAGATCGGAGCCAGGATCCAACGGCTGGAGAAAAGCAACTTTTCGATCGCGCGTTCCAACCTATCGGAGGTTATTTTCATCATTATTCGTCAGATCCCACCAGTTACTCAAATGTGTGACTGAATACGAGCTTACATGCGAAGGTGGGCAGTGTTTCCAATTTTGGGTAGTGGTTGAATTTAACGGAAGTATGTACTTAAGTAAACCCAAACGATAACCGTCGCTGCGCCGCTTCCGGCGCATTCCGGTCAACTCCTTACGCCTTCCGCTTGCCCCTCTCCTCTTCTCTCAAGATGAAATAGATTCGGCACCTCTTATTGGGAATTGTTTGAACGTGCCGGAGCACCTCTGCGCGATGACCCGACTCCGCTGTTCAAGGTTCCCTGATGTCCTCCCGTCAGGGCTGACCCCGCCATCGAATCGGCAGTTGCGCGTGGCGTAAGTATCCATGGCGTATCCATTCATGCAAATGCCGTCGATTGACGAATTTGTCGATCGGGCGAAGGCTGATCGGTGGCCCCGTCAAGCTTCGCCTGTTTTTCCTTGGTATATTTGTTTAGGGTACTTTGAAAAATACGATTTTCGTCAACAGCATGACGGAATATCTGAATAATCAATAGGTTAAAATCTCTCGATTGCTGAAAATACCTATTTTTCAAGGTGCCCTTTAGTTTGGCGTAGAGTAATGGATTCAATTTGCTCTAGGTATTGGGTCCCGGGATTCAGGACATCGGACCGGGATTCTCCTCGGCACGATCAGCCGTATCCTCGATGAACCGAGCTACGTCGGAGGCGAGTGTTGCAAGCAGATCCGGCGGTGCCTGGTCCTCGGCTTGGGCAAGGGCGACGGCACGCATGATGAGGAGTACGTCGTCCGGTTGGAGCCGCGGCCGGAAAGCAGGGCGTCCGCATACAGCCAGACCCCGATTGTGCGGGACTTGGGCGGTGTCTCGGCTCCGCAGCGCAGGCTGAGGCGCAGAGCAGGGCGTCGAGCAGCAGCTCGCCGGCAGGGGCAGCGGAACGGTCTTGGCGTAGCAGCACCTAAGGCGGCTTCCAACTTCCGGCGGACCCGACACACCAGCATGGGCTGAGCCGCGGCGGGCGGCTCCGGGGCTTCATAGAAGCTCTGCGCCCCATGCACGGGCGATGCGATACCAGGCGCTGCAATCCCTCCAAGGTACGCCGGTCGATGAGCGCGATGGGCACCTGCTACGAGATAGCGGCCGCGCGCTCGTCGGCATCGTTCATCGACCGCATCCATCACTACCAACAGACCACCTTGCGCGCCGAGGATACGCTCGATACCCAGACCCAGTGTACGCTGCAGCGCGAGGATGCAGCGCCTGACCTCTTCGGCGGTGCCGTCGTCGGCCTCTCCGGGCAAGGCCGGCTGCCCGCCCGCAGCCGTCGGTGATGGACCCGCTGGGGGGCTAGCGAGCGCGGCGTCTTCCCCGCTGGGTAACAACCGGTCCGCGGGTGGCGGCGCTTCGGGTTCTTTCCAGCGTTCCGGCCAGGCCCTCCGCCAGACGCCTGGAGACGCCCGCCACGTTCTCGCCGGTATCCGGGTCCATGACATTTCGAACAAGTGACGTTTCCCCTGGACCAGTCCCAGCACTTATTTTCATATGGAATCCGGCGCTACCAGGTGGAGTACCTGGACCTTGCTCCGTTGGCCCAGGCAACGGACACGGGCGACCCGTTGGTCCAGCACCGCCGGGTTCCAGGGGATATCCAGAGTTGACCAGCACCGAGGCACTCTGCAGGTTCAGGCCCGTGCCGCCGGCATCGGTGGAGATGAAGACCTGGCACGCCTCGTCGTCGTGGAAGCGGTCCATCAGGTCGTCGCGCCTGACGCTAGGCACGCCGCCGTGCAGCCGCACGCAACCCAGAGACCCCATACGTTTGACCCGGAGCTCGACCAGCTCGCCCATATGGGCCCACTGGGAGAAGACCGCGGCCTTGAACCCGGCCAGCAGCTGGCAGGCCTCTTCGAGAATGCCGGCCAGCTCATCGAGCTTGGGCGATCCCGGCGTAGTCTTGTCGACCAGTCCAGCGCGGTGCAGGGCAGCTTGCCCGTTGCAGGGCGGCCATCATGCGATTCTGCTCGACGGGAGTCAAGGAGCACCGTCTGAGGATTTGGGCCAGGTGCGCCGCGGAGGCCAGGGCCTCGTCGTGGATCTCGACCTGGGGGGGGCGGTGACATCGCCACGTCCCGGCGTTGTTCGATGCGGTCCGGCAGCTGGTCCCTTATCAAGGCGCGATCCCAGCGCAGCATTACCGGCTGCAGGCGCCGGCGCAGCTCCGAGAGGTTGCTGTAGCCGAGTACCTTGCCGCGCTCGTCGGTGATGTGGAAGTCCACCAGATAACGCTACAGGGGCCCCAGCACCTGGGCATCGATCACCTGCATCAGGCTGTAAAGGTCTTCGAGACGATTCTCCAGTGGTGTACCGCTGAGTACGAAGGCGTAACGCAACGGGGCGTGCTTGATGGCGGCGACGATCTTGGTGCGCTAGTTCTTGATCCGTTGCGCCTCATCCAGGATCAGCAGGTCCGGGGCCAGGGTCTCGTTGATCGAGCTCAGATCCCGCAACACCAGCTCGTAGTTGATGGCATAGAACCCGGAGCCCTTGCGGTAGGACCGAGCGCGCGGCGACGGGTCCCTGGACCAGATGGCCTAGGCGCCGGTGAAACGCTCGATCTCCCGCACCCATTGAAACTTGAGCGACGCCGGACACACGATCAATACCTTCTCGACCGCATCCCGGCGGTGGTGCAGCCAGTAGGCCGCGGCGATGGCCTGCAAGGTCTTGCCCAGACCCATACCGTCCGCCAGCAGCGCCCGCCCGCGCCCAGCGAGGAAAGCGACCCCCTCGACCTGATACGGATTAGAGTCGAGTCCGGATGTCGGGCAACTAGCCGCCGCTGTCGCGGATGCGCTGGCCGATCTCCCGGGTGTACAGCTCGCGGGCGGCGTCATCCGCGATGCGACGGGTGAAGCCAAGCGTATCGTCGCCGATCAGCAGATTCTCATCACCGCCGGCCTGTTCCACAAAACGCAGGAAGTCGTCGGGCAGGCGGCCGGTGAAGGCACCGCTGGTATCGAAGTAGCGGGCAAACAGGGGGCTCAAGTGGGCGGCGATCCCATGGCCGCGGTAGAGTCGGATACGCGGCGCATCGTCATTGTCCCAGTCCAGAGACGTAGGGCAGCGGCGGCGGCCGGTGCTGGATGGCCACGAAATCCCTGCGTTTACCGATCCGGTGCAGGACCGCCTCGATGTGCTTGCAGGTACCCAGCTGGTTGATCGCGAAATCGGGGCAGGTACAGTGGTTGGTGCGCTTGGTCAGAGACCGGATCTAAACCTAGTAGGCGGTCTGGAAATGACTGCCGGCAGCAGCGACGGAGCGAGCCCGCCAGGTGCCGGACCAGGGCTCTCCGGACAGAGACTCGACCCGTACCTCGGTACAGCTGCGCTTGGCGCGTTTTCTCGATGACCACCACCAGGGCATGTTGAGCCGGCCGTCGGCATCAGCAGCGGTTCCATAAGCTAGGAGCACCGCCAACCCATGGAGGCAGATGCCGGGAGCGTCGCCGCGATCGCAGCTCGACCACAAATTGCCGTCGACATCGTAGCCCAGACGCAGGTCCAGCTGTTCTTCCCGATCCGCGTCCTCCACGGTAGCAACCAGCTCACCATCGACCACGGCAACCCACGTCACGCGATTGTCGTGGGCATGACGCAGGGCCTTCTCGATGAGGGCATCGTCGGCCAGGGCATGGAGCTCTTCCGTGTCAAAGAGGAAATCCGCCGGCTCGGCGCCGATCTATGTGTCTTGGGACATTGCAGGTATTATCCGTGGTCAAGGTGGGCGTTTTTTACGGTTGTCATTTCGACCGAAAGGAGAAGCTCTGCATTTCGAGCGCAACGAGAAATCTTATGCCCAAATAACACTGGACCTAGATAATTTTAGCATCTGCAACTGCATGCTATGGTTATGTTATGCAAGGAAAAAACAGGTCTTTCAGGCATTCACGCCTTTCGGAAGCCAAATTTAGACTGATCATGCGCTATTTTACGCATGATCTCCCGGCCTCGAAACTCGCCGCGCTGAGTGATGTAAGCCGCCCGACGATCAATCAACGGTTCTTCAAGCATTGAAGTGGATGAATCCTCTTTTGGCGCCCGCCGTGTTCGGGGAAAAAAGGGGCGTGGAGCCGAGGGCAAAACAATCGTCTTCGAAATCCTGGAACGGCAGGGAAAGGTCTTACTCGGAGATCGTCCCGGATGCCTCCAATAAGCCGCTACAGGCCGCAATTTGGGGCCCTCGATAGCATGGAGGGGCTACAATAGGGTTGGTAGACATATAGTTATGAGAAGCATCTCCGCGTCCATCCGTAACGAATTTGCGCGAGTGAACGCCGAGATTGACGTATCTAGGCAGATCTCGCTCAGGCATTGATTCGCACCGCTCGCCCCTGTATGCCGACGAGGACTTGGAGCTTGATCTTGGCAACACGGTTTATGCGCCCGATGCCTCTACCATCGACTTGCGCCTATCCGTCTTTCCGTGGGCACTATTTCGCTCAACCGAAGCTGCGGTCAAGCTCCAGACCCTGCTCGATCTTCAAGGCATCATCCCAACCTTTATCCACATCTCCGACGGCAAGCTATACGACGTCAATGCCCTTGACCTGCTAATCCCGGAGCCCGGCGCCTTCTACATCATGGATCGTGGCTACGTGGACTTCGAGCGCCTGTTCACGTTGCACAGAAGAGAGCATTTCTTCGTCATCCGCGCCAAGTCCAATACCAAATACAGGCATCGCTACTCTCATCCCGGGGACAAATCCGGTGGTGTTCGATGCGATCGGACCATTGCGCTGAGCGGAGTTAAGTCCGTACCTACCCCTTACCATTACGCCGTATCCGCTACCACGATGTTCAGACCAGCAAGACGTTCAACTTCTTGACCAACAACTTCGCCATTCCAGCGCAGACGGGCGGATCTCTACCGATATCGCTGGCAAGTTGAATTGTTCTTCAAGTGGATCAAGCAACACCTAGTACCAGATCGTTCTTCGGGACCTCCGAAAACGCGGTCAAAAGTTAGATTTGGATCGCTATCTCGGTTTACATCCTCGTCACTATCATCAAGAAACGCCTTGACAGCAAATCGAATCTCTACACAATTTTACAGATTCCGAGCCTGACCTTATTCGAAAAAACTCTTCTAGCCCTGTTGGTTACTAGAATGGAATCCAGAAGCGATACTGCCTATACCCATAACCAACCGAATCTATTTGATAATTTCACCGGACAGTAGTGATGCATCCTCTATGTTTGCCTCTAATTCCTCTATTGTTTCACCTTGGCTGGATATCCCTGGAATTTCTTAGAGCTTGCCCACATACTAGCCATCATCTTGCCAATATTCAAGGGTGAATGTGTGTTTCATATTGCTATCTCTATAGTAGTGCGTAGGTTGGGGTTTGGCTTGACATGGCGATTTGTTGGGGTTCGCAAGTTCACCCCAACCTTGTATATTCTGTTTCCAGGGAAATGCCAAGGAAGGTTATAAAGGGGGTTGATGGGGAGAACCTGGGGAAGCCGCCCCATATGTGCGCCAAGCAGTAGGGCGCCATGGCCGGCCTCGATCCACGCCAGCACCCGTCCGGCTCCAGCGTGAGCAAAAAGCACCCTCTGTCCAAGGCCGGGAACCGTTATTTTCGGATCGCTCTCTATATGCCCGCTCTCAGCGCTGCTCGCCATGACCCCAATGTCAGGGACCTTCTTATCGCCATCTTCTCGACACCCGCAGCCTCAAGGAGCTCCAGGCTGTCTGCGCGGTCATGCGCAAACTCTTGCTCGCCATCCATGCCATGCTTAGAACGAACTCTCCCTTCGACAGCAGTCGTTTCTATTCTCCTACCGATCCCCTACCGACACGGTTGCCGATTAGCTCAATTTATGCCTCAGCGGTGAGTTGTTGGGATTGGGAATCAGGTGGCAAAATGGTCTTGCACGGGAACAGAGTATCTACAAGATCATGTTTTCGCAGGGATTTATTCGCTCTCGCCCTGCATCATTGTTGCTATAAGGGATCGAGTCAGCGTGCTTTGGTGTAGAATCCATGCAGCATTGCCCAGGGGCTCCCCATGTCCAACGAGAAGACCACCCATTTCGGCTATAAGCAGGTAGCGGTCGAGGAGAAGGCCGCCCAGGTGCGGAGGGTCTTCGACTCCGTGGCCCCCCGCTACGACCTCATGAATGACCTGATGTCCCTGGGAGTGCACCGGCTCTGGAAACGCCGGGCGGTGGCGCTCGCGGGGGTGCGCCGCGGCCATCGGGTGCTGGATCTGGCCGCCGGGACCGGGGACCTGTCCGAGCGCTTCGCCGGGCTCGTGGGCAAGGGAGGCGCGGTGGTATCTACGGATATCAACGCCACCATGCTCGGCCGGGGTCGGGACCGGTTGGTAGACTTGGGACTTGCGGGAAACCTCCACTACGCCCAGGTCAACGCGGAGGCCCTGCCCTTCCCCCCCAACTGGTTCGACTGCCTCAGCATCGGCTTCGGCCTGCGCAACGTCACCCACAAGCAACGCGCCCTGGAGGAGATGTTTCGGGTCCTGCGGCCCGGCGGGCGAGTCCTGGTGCTGGAGTTCTCCCATCCCGCCAGCCTGCCTCTGCGCAAGGCCTACGACCTCTACTCCTTCTCGGTCCTGCCCGCGCTGGGCCAGCTGGTCGCCGGCGACGCGGACAGCTACCGCTATCTCGCCGAGTCCATCCGCATGCATCCGAACCAGAAGACCCTGCGGGCTATGCTGGAAGCGGCCGGCTTCGAGCGTTGCGAGTTCTTCAACCTCAGCGGCGGCATTGTCGCCATTCACCGGGGCTACAAGCTGTGAACACGGGTATGCCGATCCCGGACGCAGCCCTGGCGGCTCTGGAGGCGACCATCAATCGCTACCTCGCCCTGGATCCCGAGGGGACGGCGCGGCTCGCCGACCTCCAGGGCAAGGTGATTCTGCTCGAGGTTGCCGGCTTCGAGGCCCGACTCTACTTGATACCAGGTCCCGCTGGGGTACATCTCTACGGCGACTATGCCGGCGCGCCGGACTGCGTTCTGCGCGCCGCGCCCTTGGCCTTGGCCCGGCTGGGCGTCTCGCGCCGAAAGGAAGATCAGCTCTTCTCCGGGGAAGTCCGGATCAAGGGCGATACCCACCTGGCCCAGGCCTTCAACGATTTTCTGAGTGGCCTGGAGGTGGATTGGGAGGAGCAGCTCGCACGGCTGGTAGGCGATGTCGCCGCGCACCGGGTTGGCTCGCGGATCCGCGCCGCGGGGCGCTGGAGGCGACACACCGCCGATACCCTGACCGAGGACGTCAAGGAATACCTGCAGGAAGAGGCGCGCCTGCTCCCCGGCCACTATGAGGTCCAGGCATTTCTGGATGAGGTCGACCTGGTACGGGACGGTGTGGAACGACTCGCCGCCCGGATCGATCGGCTGACAAAGCGACGGGGCGCTACCACCAGCGCGTAGAATGGACGTAGGAAGCGGTGAGCGCGTCTATCTGCACAGAGACGCACGGCAGGCAGCGAACCGCATCAAAATGGTGTGGTGAGCACATACCTGTCCGCCCCAGGGACAGGGTGGGCAAGCTGCGAACCGCATGTCTTTCATTATTGTCAAATGCCGGAGATTTCTGTCGCCCCCCTAGTGCATTATTTCTCTTTAAATTGCGCGCTCTACGCGGCAAACCTGCCTGCGTTCTCGCGCTTTGGAAACTCTAAATGAACATAACTGGTAATGAAGCAAATGATCGCCAGCCATCCCTGGACGACTGGGTTCCGAGGTCCGACCCGGAACGACGGGGAAGAGGAAATCCGTCATTCCGGCAGAGATTGCCGGAATCTGCCGGTGCCATGGATAGCAAAAACAGTGGGGGTTTGAACCACTAGGTCGCACAAGTTAGCCCCATTGGGTACGGAATATTGCGTGAAATTAGGTCAATCTCATCCCACCAACTCCGGGAAAGGTGAATCCTTTCACAGTCTCCGGGGCGTGGGAGCCGGAAGACGGCCCCTCGAATGATCCGTCCCTCCCAAGCGCTTCGCTGGGTCCACATCAATCTGGTGCTGCTACGCCATGGGCTGGACGAGGTCATCTTCTCCACCCATCCGTTGCGGCCGCTCCGCTTCCTGCTCTATCTGTCGCCCTGGTTCTGGTTCCGCGGCAAGCTGCCCCCGTACCCCGTCCGCATCCGGCTGGTCCTGGAAGATCTGGGACCCATCTTCGTCAAGTTTGGACAGATCCTCTCCACCCGCCGCGACCTGCTACCCGACGACCTGGCCGTGGAGCTCGCCAAGCTGCAGGATCAGGTCCCCCCCTTTTCCGGGTCCCAGGCCCGTACCCTGATCGAGCGGGCCTGGGACAAGCCCCTCGAAGCGGAACTCGACGACTTCAGCGAGACCCCCCTGGCCTCGGCTTCCATCGCCCAGGTCCACGCCGCGCGCCTCAAGGACGGTCGCGAGGTGGTAGTCAAGGTGTTGCGGCCGCGTATCGAGAAAACCATCCGGCGCGACATCGGTCTGCTCTACGTGATCGCGGACCTGGTCCGGCGTTACTGGAAGGATGGCCGCCGGCTGCGCCCAGTGGACCTGGTCGCCGAGTACGAGAAGACCATCTTCGACGAGCTGGACCTGCAGCGCGAGGCCGCCAACGCCTCCGTGCTGCGGCGCAACTTCCTCGGCAGCGAGGCGATCTACATCCCAGAGGTCTACTGGGACCTGACCAGGCCCAACGTCATGGTCATGGAGCGCATCTACGGTACCCCGGTCGGCGCGGTCGAGACCCTCAAGGCCCAGGGCATCGGCATGCGCAGGCTCGGCGAGCAGGGGGTCGAGATCTTCTTCACCCAGCTGTTCCGGGACAACTTCTTCCACGCCGACATGCACCCGGGCAACATCTTCGTAGATCCCAACGGACGCTACATCGCCGTGGATTTCGGAATTGTCGGCAGCCTAACGATAGAGGACCAACGCTACCTGGCTGAGAACCTCCTGGCCTTCTTCGAGCGGGACTACCGCCGGGTGGCCGAGCTGCACGTGGAGTCCGGCTGGGTGCCGGCCGGGACCCGGATCGTCGACTTCGAGGCGGCCATCCGCACTGTGAGCGAGCCGATCTTCGGCAAACCCCTGGCCGAAATCTCCTTCGGCAACTTCCTGCTGCGCCTGTTCCAGACCGCGCGCCGCTTCAACATGGAGGTCCAGCCCCAGCTGGTGTTGCTGCAGAAGACCCTGCTCAACATCGAAGGTCTGGGCCGTCAGCTCTACCCGGAGCTCGATCTCTGGACCACCGCCAAACCCTTCATGGAACGCTGGATGAAGGACCAGGTGGGGCTCAAGGTATTCCTGGCGCAGGCGCGGAAGAACTTAGGCCCAGTCTCCGAACAGCTCCCGGAGCTGCCGCTGCTCGCCTACCGGGTGCTCACCGCCCTGGATCGGCGCCAGCTTAGCCTTCACTGGTGCTCGGAGGAGCTTGCCAGGCTGAGCATGGAGCCTCGCGGCCAGCGGACGGCCCTGCCGGCCGCGGTAGGTGCCGCCGCCCTGATCCTGAGCGCCACCGGGCTGCTGCTGTTCGGACCCGGACAGATCCTCAACGTTACCCTTGTCAAGATACTGGCAGCAGGGCTCTATATCGCCGGTGGTCTGCTGCTGATCCTGCGTTGGCGTTCCTGAGCAGGCTGCAATCCCAGCACTTGGTACGAGCAATCCTGAATGATTCGGCGCTGTCCAGGGGACCAGACGTGTTGTGTTCGACGCACTAAGGCTCGCTGATCATCTGCCGGGTTAGTGCCGGCGTTTTGACGTAACCTACACCCATATGGCCCCGCGCAGTCGGTCCGCGCGGACCTCGCTTCAAGGCCGTCGGGGTGCTGCCAGGGTGAAGGGCATGCGCTAGGCGAACGGAGCCAACACCGCGGCATCGACGGCATCGGTCTTGGTGCGGGTCTGCATGCCTCGGTGAAGCGTTTGGCGGCCTTGGGGTTGATCACCATGCGGGCCAGCCCAGCGTCATCCAGAGCGAGGGCGGGGTGATACTAGCCGGCGGCCTCTAGGCGGACACGGCTCACCTTCGCCTTACGCAGGCGGTTGCTCAGGGTCGCGTGGTCCTGGGGGTGTTCTTGAGTTCGCAGGGCTTTTCCATGCGGCCATCGCGGTGGATGACCAAAGTGGATGACCAAAGTAACGGTTTTGCTGCTGACATCAATTCCGGCGACCTTCATGTTCGGTTCTCCCGTGAGTAAAAATCCGTTAGGATGGTGATTTGGTTCCCCGACCCTGGACCCTCGTCTACCGACCTTGTGTATGCAGGCTCACGAGCACCGCTCACGGCCTCAGATACTCTCTGGCATGGACGAAGAGGGCGGGGAGCCAATCTGTCCGTCAGGCTCGAGGCTTCAGGATGGGACGGCTTCCCTAGGTTCTCTCCATCAACTCCCTTTATAACCTTCCTTGGCATTTCCCTGGAAACAGAACATGCAAGGGTGGGCAAAGCCGGAGCGCCGCCATCCTGGCAGCATATCATTGCCGGCAAGATGCCGGCGCTCCGATGGTCCGTGCCCAACGATCAGTGCTCAGTGGGCAGTTGTCAGGTGCCTGCCTTCTGCCCCCTGATAACTGACAGGACAGTGGTCCGTACTCGTCATGGCTACGCCCACCAATGACAGAGCCGCACGTATCATGCGTGTGGATGAATGTAGTCTTATCACGCACAAATCAAGGGCTTTATGATATGGATGCGAAAATCGTCGCCACCCGGCCGTTCGACGGCCAGCGCCCCGGCACCTCCGGTCTCCGCAAGAAGGTCGAGGTCTTCCGGCAACCCGGCTACCTGGAGAACTTCGTCCAGGCTATCTTCGATACCAGGCCGGACCTCAAGGGCGGCGTGCTCGTCCTCGGCGGCGACGGTCGTTATTATAACCGCCAGGCCATCCGGATTATCCTGCGCATGGCCGCCGCCAACGGCGTCAGTAAAACATTGGTCGGCCAGGGCGGCATCCTCTCCACCCCCGCTACTTCCTACATCATCCGCAAATACCGGACCCAGGGCGGCATTATCCTGTCGGCCAGCCACAACCCCGGTGGCCCGGACAAAGACTTCGGCATCAAGTTCAACGCCCCCAACGGAGGCCCGGCCACGGAGACCATCACCGAGGCCATCTACGCCCGCACCGGTGAGCTCGATAGCTACCGGATCCTGGAAGCCGAGGACCCGGATCTGGACCGCCTCGGCGAGGTCGAGCTCGGCGATATGACCGTGGCGATCATCGACCCAGTGACCGATTACGCCGACCTGATGGAGTCCCTGTTCGATTTCACCGCCATGCGCCGGCTCTTCGATTCCGGGGCCTTCAAGATGCGTTTCGACGCCATGCACGCCGTTACCGGCCCTTATGCTGTCGAGATCCTCGAAAACCGGATCGGCGCCGCGCCGGGCACCGTGATAAACGGCAAACCTCTGAAGGACTTCGGTAAAGGTCATCCCGATCCCAACCTGGCCCATGCCAAGGAGCTGGTGACCATGACCCAGGGCGCGGACGGGCTCGACTTCGCCGCCGCTTCGGACGGCGACGGCGACCGCAACATGATCCTAGGTAAGAACTTCTTCGTCACCCCCAGCGACAGCCTGGCGGTGCTGGCGGCCAATGCCCATCAGGCCCCCGGTTATAAGGACGGCATCGCAGGCATCGCCCGCTCCATGCCCACCAGCCAGGCCGCGGACCGAGTGGCCGAGACCCTCGGCATCCCGCGCTTCGAGACCCCCACCGGCTGGAAGTTCTTCGGCAACCTGCTCGACGCCGGACGCATCACCCTGTGCGGGGAGGAGAGCTTCGGCACCGGCTCCGACCATGTGCGGGAGAAGGACGGCCTGTGGGCGGTACTGTTCTGGCTCAACCTGCTGGCGGCCCGCAAGCAGTCCGTGGCCGAGCTCGTCAGGGAACACTGGCGACGCTTCGGGCGCAACTACTATACCCGGCACGACTATGAAGCGGTGGACTCACAGGCCGCCGGCGACCTCATGGACCACTTGCGTCGTCTGCTGCCCAGCCTGCCGGGGACTAAGCTCGGCGACTACCAAGTCGAGTACGTCGACGACTTCGCTTACACGGACCCCATCGATGGCAGTCGTTCCGAGGGCCAGGGTCTGCGCATCAGTCTCGAAGGGGGCTCGCGCATCGTCTACCGACTCTCCGGCACCGGCACCCAGGGCGCCACCCTGCGCGTCTATCTGGAGTTCTTCGAGCCGGATGCCGCCAAACACGAGCGGGAGATCCAGGAGACTATGCGCCCGCTCATCCTCATCGCCCGCGAGCTGGCCCAGATCAAGACCCGGACCGGACGCACGGAACCGGATATCATTACCTGACCACCGCATATGTAGGGTGGGCTGTGCCCACCGATTAGGGTGGACTACGCCCACCGACGACTTTGCGACATGGCTCGAACCGCAAAGGCACGAAGGACCTAAGAGAGGTTAGGTAAAGCCGCCAGGGATGGCGGCGTGCCCAACATCCGGCTAGGCAGGGTGGATAGGATGGCCCGTGCCCAACACCTGGGTTTTGGGTGTGTCCTTATTTATCATGCTTTTCACCTTCCTTTGACCTTTTCCAGATCATTTTTACCATCCATGGCACCTGGGTTCCGGCAATCCCTGCCGGAATGACGGCTGGTAGCGCTTAACAGGTAGTAATCGAGATTAGAAGATCCACACCGCGAACTCCCCGTTAACCCACTGCAAGTTATCAAGATCGCGCACAAAACTGTTTAGATCACCCTCTCCCCAACCCCTCTCCCGGCGGGAGAGGGGCTTTTGCGACACCTCCTCCAGGGAGAGGGGCTTTGAGCAAAGGTTCAGTGGGGGGCATCACTACCTGTTAAGCGCCACCTGACGGCCTAACTCGATGGCACCGGGAGGGACTGGGTCCACCGGAGTAATTGCAAATGAAACACCGCAATTGTCAACTCTACCTAGCACCCCATTTCTCCTTATTTTACACTCTCAGAGTCCTTCCAAACGCGCCAAGGCAAGGCACAGCGCACTGGGGGGAGAATAGCTGACTCTCTTGCAAGCGCTGTAACACCGCCTCGGCGCGTTTGGGGGACTCCCTTCGGGCGAGACGAGAAGCGGCCATCTGCATTGTTGCGCGAGCTTGAAAGAGGGGTTGCTATATAGGCTTGAAGGCCGGACCGTTCATGGCCCCGCCGAGAACCATCGGTGCGGTTATGCCGGACAGCCGCAGGCCAGCGGTGAACGTGGTCGTCTTCCAATGACCGTGAGGGATGCTCGCCCGGCATCTTTCCCCCCCGGGCGGCGCGGCCACGCAGGCGGGCCATCTTGGTCGAGGTGCCGGTCTCGTCGATGAAGACCGGAGCGTCGCCATTTTTCGCGAAACCCGAAATGGGGTCCGTCCGATTTCGGGCGCAAACAATGGGGCGACGGCTATTGCCTTCGGCGGCCCGCGTTCGTCCTGCGTCCGTCCCGGCGCGCACTCCGCGCGGCACCAGGACTCCCGCAATGACTTAACGCCGTGTCGCATGGCCTGGCATTTCGTCTCCACCGGCGCTCACGCGCCGCACTCCGACCAAACGCTCGGCCCTACGCCTACCCGGGGGGCGTCGCACTTCGCTCGGCGCTTACCCTCCCTCGCTTCCCTGTGCTCCTCCTCGGCTTCTCCGGATCGAGGTCGGGCGGGCAGGCCGTCGAACCAGGCCTGGCGCCGGACAAGAACGTCCGGGCGCTGCTGTTCGGTGGCGTGCGCCGTCTTTTTTTTAACGTGATGCCGCGCTTGTCGAAGAACAGCCACACGGTGGACGGTACCGCCCCGACCCCGTGCTCGGCGCGAAGGCGCTCGTCAATCTCGTCGAGGGAGATATCCTTATTTTCCTCGACGAGGCTGAGGATGAAGACCTCAAACGCATCCAGCTTCGATCCCGGTGGCTGGCCCTGGCGACCGGGTTCCATATCTCCCGTCTTCCGCCATTGCCGATGCCACGCCCCCGCCGTCGATAGTCCGACCGAAAACCGCCGCACCGCTTCTCGCGTCGAAAGGCCACCGTCGATCGCTCCGATCACCCGCCGCCGGAGGTCCAACCTGTAGGCTCGTGCCATATCTCCTCTCCCGATTGTTCTCAGGATACTGAATTATGTGCTAAGCCGTTTGGAAATCCCCCAATTCCGTTTTCTTCAAAAGCGCTCTAGAGTATCAGGGTGTGCTCACCGATTTCAGCGCGGCGCGAATAACCTCCTCGGAGGTCCTGGTTCCGTCGTCCGCCGCGCGGGCCATGCGATTGGCATCGGCGGGCTTGTAGCCGAGGGCCATAAGCGCACCGATTGCATCGATCAAGGCGGAACCCTCACCGCTACCGGTCGATGGCGAAGACGCAACGCCGGCCGGCGACCCGGCAGGCATTGTACCCACCCGGTCCCGCAGCTCTATGACCAGGCGCTGTGCCGTCTTTTTGCCGACTCCGGGCAAACGCGTCAGGGCCGTGACGTCTTCCTGCCGGACACACAGGGCGAACTGCTGCGCGTCCATGCCGGAAAGAATGGCCAGGGCCATGCGCGCGCCGACGCCGTTGACCTTGAGCAGATTGCGGAACAGGGCGCGGTCCTCCTCGCGCAGAAAGCCGTAGAGCATCCAGGCATCCTCGCGCATGGTCAGGTGGGTGACCAGCGTGATCTGCTCCCCGACGGGCGGCAGATCGTAGAAGGTGGACATGGGGGCCTCCAGCTCGTAGCCGACGCCGCCGATGTCGAGCAGGAGCCGCGGCGGGTGCTTGGCGACGAGCTCGCCGCGTAGTCTACCGATCACGGTCGGAAATCCCTCCAGGATGCCGCGGCCCTGCGACGCGCCGGGATGCCCATGGAGTGGGCATGGCACAAGGCCAAGGCGAGGGCGTCGGCCTCGTCCTCCTGCGGCATTTCCTCGAGGGAGAGCAGGAGTCGTACCATGTGTTGGACCTGAGCCTTCTCCGCACTCCCGGTGCCCACCACGGCGAGCTTGACCGATTTGGGGCTGTACTCGTGGACCTGCATGTCCCCCTTGAGTCCGGCGCAGAGCACCGCTCCCCTAGCCTGACCGAGCTTGAGGGCGGCGGTCACGTCGCGGGCAAAGATGAGCTGCTCTACCGCCATCTCGTGGGGGCGATACTCTTCCACCACCTGGGCGATGCCATCGAACAGCACACCCAACCGCCGCGGCCAAGACAGATGATCGACCCGGATACAGCCGCCAGCAACGCGGACGCTACGTGTACCGTCCGTATCGATCACCCCGAAGCCGGTGGCGCGGGAGCCCGGATCTATACCTAAGATGCGGTGGCGCATCGGTGAGCAGAATGAATAGATGCTTCCGGTCAGAGTCCTGCACGGGACCCGAGGTAATCAACAGGGTTGCCCGCCGCACGGGCAAAAACGACTTCACAGCGCGGCAAAGAGCCGGTCGAGCTTTATCGCCGGAGCGTCGCCATTTTTCGCGCAACCCGAAAGGGGGTCCGTCCGATTTCGGGCGCAAACAATTGGGCGACGGCCATTGCCTTCGGCGGCCCGCGTTCGTCCTGCGTCTGTCCCGGCGCGCACTCCGCGCGGCACCAGAACTCCCGCAATGACTTGACGCCGTGTCGCATGGCCTGGCATTTCGTCTCCACCGGCGCTCACGCGCCGCACTCCGACCAAACGCTCGGCCCTACGCCTACCCGGAGGGGGGGCACGCCGCTCGGCGCTTACCCCCCCCCTCGCTTCCCTGTGCTCCTCCTGTGACGCTATCCGATCACTCGACTCACGGGCCTCCTGCGGTGATCTCCCAAGCACACGAAAAACCCGGTGATACGGAACAGGATGCGATGATCCCCGCAGGTCTTCCCATTCAGGGCAATGGATATGCGTATAGTCGCGTAGCTCCCAACGCCCCAACGAGCCGAACTCTTCCCACACAGCGTCGAGGACATCAAACTCAGCTTCGCTGAGCTCGCCCAAGTTCTTCTGGGCTACGGGGTTCCGTAACGTCAGCTCGTAGTCCGCTTGCGGCTGGTTTGGCGCTGGTACCACCGCGTCACCACCGGTTCGTGCTTGACTTGGCAGACAATTTCCCGATCGATCCGCGGCACCTGCGCGTGCTTTCAAGAGGTCAGTCGCCAGCCACTGCAAACGCGCACGTTCGGTCGCCAGGCACGAAACTCCTAAACGCCGACGGGCATTGGCCAGTAGGGGGATCTTCTCCCTACCCAGCCCCGAACGCCCGCTACGACACAGTAACCCCGCCGCCCCTTCCGGGCCGGCCGCCACTGACGCTGGATCACCATACGCCTGGATTAGCACCGGCAGGCTCTCCGTATCGAGTCCCAGGAGGTCCAAACATTCCGGCCAATGACGGCTTAGCTGGGCCTCCACAAGGTTGCCGGCGCTGTGCTCTCCCGCAGCTGGGTCAACAGAGCCGTCTCCGTCGCTTCCAGCCACGGCTGACTGATCCCCTGCAGATGCAACCGCCCGATCAGGTCCGCTGCTTGCCTTCATGCAAGCTCGGCACCCCGTCGGATACCTCCGCACGCTTCGTGCACCCGCTTGGGACTGACCCGATACAACGCAATCCCCTCTTGCCGGAGCTGCCATTCCAGCGCATCTCCGGAGGTCCTGCTCGGCTCCAGCACCTCCTGATCGACCCGCAACAGCGCCGCTATGATGTCCCCCTTGGCAACATCCACCGCCACCACTACCCGCTCGCCGATCCGCCGCGCACACTCTTCCGGCCACGCCACCTGCTCGAACTCCACCCAGCTATACTTATCATTTAGGGGATACCTCCATCTCCTCGGTTGCGAAAACCTCAAGGGAATCACTTGAGCTCCGAGCCTTGAGGGTCCCCTTTTTCTTGGGTGATAACTGACTACCGAATTGAAATCAATGGGTTAGTTCTTAAACAGTCTCTAAAGCATGGGTAACCTACTTGTACTCCGAACCGACGCAACTTGGTAGCTGAGGAAAAGGTAAATGTGCGCTATGGTGCTGATGTTCGACGGGAACCTGAAGGCTCCGAGCTCGAGCGGTGTACTTCTGTTGATCGGCCCCAGTGGGACATTCAGCACGCCATGATAAGGCCAATCCGCTCCCGCGACGCAGTCGATTTTGGTTGGGTCGCATTCATCCCATTTCCCGTTCAGGCATTCCTGCCCATCGTTTACCACGAATTCGACCGTATGATGAGCGCCCGGAACAACATCCCTGGCCTCGAACAAGAGTTCCGCCCGCACGATCGACAAATGCGATCACATTGGAAGAACGGAAACATGTTCTACCCCAGCCTCAGGACGAGATGCTCGGTGACCGATCGTCGCCGTCGCCGTGCTGGAAGCGTTGCCACGCTTTGGGGAACTCCTACTCGACATCGAAGAACCGTACTCCTGCGCCGGGGTGCAATGCGACGGTTTCTTGCTGCAGGTAGAGATAGAGGGCGTGATTGGTGAACTTGTCACGCAGAAAATCACGGACCTCGCCCGCATGCTCCAGCTGCCGTTTGATTGTCGAGTTCCCTGAGCGCAATATCCCGTCGCCGCTCCGCTGCGAGGATCTGACGCTCGATCTGCTCGATCTCGATACCCAAGACCTCGACCCGATGGCGCCACTTCTCCTTGCGGCGCTCCCATCCCCCTTTCGTAAGGCGAAGTGAGCCGGTGGTACTCGCAATCTCTGCCAACCCATTGGATATCCTAACGATCGTCGAAAAGACGGACGCGAGCTTATTGCCCACCGGTAACTGATTGAACTGGAGCGGAGTACCCATAACCCCGGCAACTCCGATCCACATATCAGGTGGGACACTCATGCCTTGGGCGATGCCTTCGGAAATATTGGCCGCCGCCCGGGCACCGATCGAGACGCCGGTAAGCGTCACATGTTGCGTCTCGCCGCTATTCAAGCCATTCCGAATCAGGGTTTCGTAATAGCGTTTGCGGGTCTGGGCAATTTCCTTTGTTTTCTGAAGGGCTTAGACCTGCTAATCGCTTTCGCGCCACTGGTTCCGACGGGTTTCCAACGCCAGGTTCAGCAGTTGGCGTTCGTGCGAAGTGCGCAAGGAAGCGAGGTATTCCGCATCACCCTATTTCGTAGGCCGCGAGCAAGGCGGCACCGAAGCCACGTACATTGTTCGCCAGCTCCAGGGCCTTCTGGACCAGGAACTGGAAGCGGTAAGGACCATAGGGACAGCAACAGCCCTCCTCGTCCAGGCAGAACTCATCCCTGATCTCGTCATCTCCGCACAGCACCAGGCTCGGTTGGCCTCCGACATACGCAGTGCGGTTCCCCCAATACGGCATGTCCTGGTTCGGGCGTCCATTGCGGAGTCGGCGCGCGTTGAGACTATTGTGTATCAGGTGAGTCGGTCCTCGACCGTCTCATAGAGTGCCACCAGCCTTGGGTTGAGCGGAGCCGGAAGCGGACTGAAATCGGAAACCTTCTCCTGGGATTCAGTTGCGATATCTGCTTCGACTACGGACTGAGGCCATACTCCCAGGATCTTTGCCGCCGTGTCGTAAATCAGACGGGCCTGTTGGAACGCCTCCGGAGAATGACATGGAACGATCCTTGGCCTGCCGGTCTGAAACCGTGTCGGTCTGACAGCACACCAGCTCTTTAGGTGAGGTCAACACACTCTCCTCGCCCGCGGATAAGGTCAGCACGAATTCATAACCCCGGGTGAGGATAAAACCGTCGGTTCTTGCCGGCACCACCGGGGGTGTCTTCCCGAAGCGGCTCGAAGATCAGCTCGTACCACTTGTTGAGGGCCGTTTCGAAACGGCAATGTGCCCGCAACTGCCCAGCGACCAACACCGCCGGGCTGAAGGGCGAGACGGGGACCAGCGGAGTCCCTGGTGCGAAATAGGCAAAAATAGGGACAGGCAGGCAAGCCTCCCGGAAAGGTTCCGGTCGCCGGTGCAGCAGGTAGTACTACAAGCGGCACCACGACGGCCGTATCGGTAGCCAGGTCATACCGGAAGCCCGGCTCAGGGGTTATCTCGGGTCGGATTGTGCCGGGTGGCCAGGAGGCGCAAGCCTCCATCGATCCTGAAGGAAAGGGGGTCGTCGGCCCTTCCTGAGTAATGAAGCTTGGGCTCCGTGCCGTTCGCGATGCGCACTCCCTCGAAGGAGCGACCTGGTTGCTGGAGCTCGCCGTTGTGGAGCCGGCACCAGGCAAGGCGCACCATCGGCTTTGAGCCCCAATGGAGCAATCCGGGTAGCTTGTCTTTCCTGTGCCAATCGGACTGTGGGTTATCCGGATCGGTCGTGATTCCCCGGTCGGCATCCTGATTGACCTCATCATCATAGTAGCGCGAGCCCATCAGCCAGAAGTAATTCTCGTCGATGACGGGGGATGCTACTTACCACACTCACGATAGCACCCTATCTCATCGCCGGGTCGTCTCGGTTCGAAGGGCGTCGAGGCCGGTGGCTCGCCCACTGCAGCCACGCGAACGAATTTTACGCCGAGCCGAACTGCCGTTTGCACCCACAAGGGCAACCGTTCGGAGGAATCGGAGCGATCCTTGCTGCGGAACGCAGCAAGCCAGGGCGGGCGGGCGTGGCGCTCCGGGGTCCCGAGCAGATCGAATCCCTGGTAAGTCCCTCCGGGGGCGCGAGCTGCCACATCCACGCCGGCTCGCGCGCCTGGAGCGGGCTAACCTCTGGGTGAGCCGGTGGACACCGGTCCAGCCAATACTCGAACCCACCTGGGACGATTTCAGATGATTTTCTGTAAGACCTTATAAATGAGAGTATACTAAAAGCTTTGCACTAAAGTGCATAGTTTTTACTAATTGGGACAATAAACGCAACTGGACCGTCATCAGCCTGATTAGTGCCAAGCCGGTCACCACCACCGCCTCGCCCAGGGTCGGCACCACCAGCCGGATGCTCTGCAATGCGATGGCACCGAGCACGGTGAAGGCCGCCGCCTCGTCGGAAACCTTTTTGGGCACCTTGGCGCACAGGTTCACCAGCACCCTCCCCACCTCTGCATGTTTGCCGTTGGATACCACCCGGTCACCTACTTCGCGAGATCCCGCCAGGCCAGCACGGTGACGCCCTCCCGTTGATATCCCACAGCGCCGCCATAGACAAGCCAGGGCGGCAAGGCGGCATCCCCGGCAAAACCTGTCCATTTCCTCAGCGCATCAAGCCAATCAGTGACAAAGGTTGCACCGGACTTGATCTCAACACTCTGCAGTTGCTGCCCCACCTCGAACAACAGATCCACCTCATGGCCCACATTGTCGCGCCAGAAATAAAGATCGGCGGGCTGCGCTGCGTTGAAGCGCTGCTTGACGAACTCGGAAACGGCCAGTGTTTCGAATAGCGCCCCACGCTGGGCATGGGTGTTGAGCGTTTCCGCATCGCGAATGCCCAGCAACCAGGCGGCAAGTCCAACATCCAGAAAGTAGAGCTTCGGCGTTTTCACCAGGCGTTTGCCGAAATTACGGAAATAGGGAGGCAACCTCACTGTCAGATAACTCGCCTCCAGCACGCTCAACCACTCGCGTGCAGTCACATGCGAAATCCCGCAATCCATCGCCAGGGAGGAGAGATTGAGCAATTGCCCGGTTCGCGCCGCGCACAGCTTCACGAAACGCTGAAAGAGATCCAGATCGCGTACGGTCAGCAATTGCCGGACATCCCGCTCCACATAGGTAGCCACGTAATTGGGAAACCACAGATCGGGCGTCAGATCACGATCATAGATGGGCGGATAACCACCAAGCCATAACAACCTGTCCAGGTCATGGGACAGCAAGCCGGCGGCCGCTAACTCCGACATAGAAAATGGCAACAACTGTACCAGACCGACACGGCCCGCCAGCGATTGGCTGATCCCGGAACACAGGCCGAACTGTTGTGATCCGGTAAGGACAAACTCGCCCATGCGACGCCGCTCATCGACGATCCCCTGCAGATAGGAAAACAGATCCGGGCAGCACTGCGCCTCGTCGATGATCGCACCATCCCTGAATCGATCGAGAAATCCCCGTGGATCGCGTAAAGCGAACTCTCTCTGCTCAGGATTTTCCAGCGTTACATAGTCACGTTGAGGGAAGAGCGCACAGGCAAGCGTCGTTTTCCCCGACTGGCGTGGCCCGGTCAACGCCAGAATGGGAAAGCCCTGCACCAACTTAAGGGCTGCTGCTTGCGCCTGCCTCGGTATCATGCGCCGATCTTACAATATGAAGATTACAGATTCAATTTACAGAGCATGCGGATACGCACCTCCGAAAACGTCGCGAACAGCCGCTTCGCCTCTACCCCGGAGCGTCGCCATTTTTCGCGCAACCCGAAATGGGGTCCGTCCGATTTCGGGTGCAAACAATGGGGCGACGGCCATTGCCTTCGGCGGCCCGCGTTCGTCCTGCGTCCGTCCCGGCGCGCACTCCGGCGCGGCACCAGGACTCCCGCAATGACTTGACGCCGTATCGCATGGCCTGGCATTTCGTCTCCACCGGCGCTCACGCGCCGCACTCCGACCAAACGCTCGGCCCTACGCCTACCCGGGGGGCGCACTCCGCTCGGCGCTTACCCTCCCTCGCTTCCCGGTGCTCCTCCACCGAATAGACTTTAGTACCGGTGCTTTCCAGATAGTGGGCATAAATAGTCTTCAAACTGGTGAATGGCCACAGGCACAATAACCCATAACGGATCCAGAGCATCACGCCCACCATGTTCCACTTGTGCGTGAATCAACTGCTTGGGCACCTTGCAAAATTACCTAGCTGACAGTGCGTACCACAGTGAGGAGACCGAGAATGTGCTGCAGGACGCCGGCTACGAAAGCCACATCTGCGAGAAGGGCCAGTGTAACCAACCGCTCAGTGATGAATTCTGTTCTTGAGATTACGAATCAGAATTGTCCAGCTTTGTGACGCCTCATCAACCCTTCTCCGGAGAGATTGAAGTCGATGAATCTTGCTCTGGTGCACGCCGTGTCCGCGGAAGAAGGATCACGGAGCAGGCGGTAATCCGTTCGCCTGGTGGGGACCGATGCCGCTACTATCGTGGCCGAAGCCACCCGGCTGCTCGACGACGAACACGCCTATCGCGCCATGTCCGGTGCCCATAATCCATACGGCGATGGGCAAACTGCGGCCCGCATCGCAGCAACCCTGAGGACCCGCTATGGGTGACCCACAAGGCCGCAGGATTTGCGTGATGGGACTCGGCTATATCAGCCTGCCCACTGCCGGTTTTCTGGCCGATAAGTGCTTCGAGGTGCGGGGTATCGATGTCAACCCCGCGGTAGTCGAGACCATCAACGCCGGGCGCATCCACATTCACGAGCACGACCTCGAACGCCGGGTCAAATCCGCGGTACGGAGCGGGCGCCTCAAGGCCGATCTTCGACCTGCCGCGGCGGACATCTTCATCCTCGCCGTCCCACGCCGTTCAAAGACGGCTACGAGCCTGACCTGACGTATGTGGAGGCCGCCACCCGTGCCATCGCCCACCAGCTAGCGCCGGGCAACCTGGTGATCCTGGAGGTCACCAGTCCCGTCGGCACCACCGAACAGGTCGCCCGCCGGCTGGCGGAGGAACGCCCGGAGCTCGCCATCGCCAGCCGCACCCACCACCCGGCCGAGCCTGTCGAGACCATCCGGGTCACTCACTGTCCCAAGCGTGTCCTGCCCGGATACATCATCCACGAGCTGTTCGAAAACGACTGCATCGTCGGCGGTGTTGATATGGCATCCGACATGGCATCCAGCGCTACCGCCGCGGACTTTTACCGCGAGTTCGTCACCGGCCCGGCAAGGTCCTTACCACCGACAGCCGTACCTCCGAGCTGACCAAGCTCGCCGAGAATACCTTCCGCGATGTCAACATCGCTCTGGCCAACGAGCTGTCCAGGATCTGCGGCCAGCTAGGCATCGACGTCCAGGAGCTAATCCGGCTGGCCAACCACCATCCCCGGGTCGAGATCCTGCGCCCTGGCCCCAGCGTCGGTGGACACTGCATCGCCGTCGATCCCTGGTTCATTATCCATTCCGTTCCGGAGCAAAGCCGGCTCATCCGGGCTGCCCGCAAGGTCAACACCGTCCAGCCGGAATTGGTGGTCACCAAGGTGCGCACACAGGCCGCCCGCATCCGACACCCGACCATCTTCGCCTGCTTCGACGCCTACAAGGCAGACATCGACGACCTGCGCGAGAGCCCGTCCATTGAGATCGCGTTGCGCCTGGCCCAAGAAGAAGCCGGACGCATCTTCGTCGCTGATCCACACATCGAGACATTGCCGCCATCACTGGCCGACGCCGGCGTCCGGCTTTGCAGTGCGGAAGAAGCATTAGCGCAGGCGGATATCGTACTTGGGCTCGTCCCGCACACGGCATTCCGGAAGATATTCCGGCAGGCGTTGCAGGAAAAAATCGTGATCGACACCTGTGGGTTGTGGGGATAGGGTGGTGGCGCTGAAAAACACACCCACCAAGGTGGACCGTGGCCCGACCCACGACAGCAACTATAAGCTATTATATTCGCATGTCGCCATGGTCAGCGACCTGTTGCAAGGTTTCATACCGGGTGCCTGGATCAATGAGCTGGGTCTGGTTCGGTCCGGCAATCGCTACACAGTTGGCTGCGAGTCCTACATCAGGCACAGTCCGCGCTGACCGCCGGTATCGGGCGTCCATAAAACCAACATTCAGGAGCACCGGATGGACCTGATCGAAAACGCTCGCGGCAGGGGGTGGAGCATAAGGAAAGACCTAACTCTTTAGGCCACGCGTCTCGCCGAGGAGCAGACTGAGGCGTGTTCGGTTTACCTCAGGTCTTCCTCCAAACCGGTGTCTCACGAGCTGAATCCTAGCCGGATTTACCTGCTCTCCCTCATCAAACGCAGCCTGCGGTTTTCCTGCGCTGCGCTTTTTATTTGCCTTTCATATCTAAGCTGTCGTAGGGGAAGCCAGTTATTCTAGTAGCCACCCACAAGGAAAATTAGGATGCTAAACTGATTCTGCTGGCGTTGTGGTCAAGCCTTGAGGAATCAGCCTTGAAGAAATGTTATGTGGTGTGATTGAGTGGGGTAGAGCGTGGGCAACTGGAAGTGCTGGTGAAGCAAGGACGGGAGGCCGCCTATCGTCGCCGTCACGCCCAAGTGTTGTTGCGGGCGGACGAAGGTGAACGCGGAAACGGCCTGATCGATTGAGAAGTGGCGGAGCGGGTGGGTTGTAGCCGTCGCACGGTGGAGCAAACTCGCCAACGGTGTGCGCGCGCGAGGGCTTCCCGGCGGCACTGGAGCGGCGCCAACGTTCGCGGTGGATGGTGAAGGCGAAGCGCGCTTGGTGAGTATCGCCTGTAGCGAGCCGCCGGCGGGACATGCCCGGTGGACCTTACGGTTGTTGGGGGATCGGTTGGTAGAATTAAAGGTGGTGGAATTGATATCCCCCGAGACCGTGCGTCAAGTGTTAAAAAAACGCCATCAAACCCTGGCAGAAGCGGATGTGGTGCATCCCCGCGCCTGCGAATGCGGCCTTCGTGTGCCAGATGGAAACGGTATTGGCCGTGTACCGGCGCGCGTCTGATCCGGCCTATCCGGTGGTGCGTATGGACGAGACCAGCGTGCAATGCGCGCGCTCGGTCTTGCTTCGGAACAGAGCATCTACACTCGGCGCGGGGCCCGCGCATGCAGGCCGCGTGCACTGGCCTACAGCAAGCTTTTGTGCATCGCAACGCAACACGTTCGGCCCCCAAGCAGCACCAAATAATTCAGGAGTGCTACCGGACAGCTTCTCAGAACCCCCGATAATACCAACGATTGTCCCAACCCGGCAGGGGATAGGTCAACGCCCGCGGCGGCGCGTACCCGGATATCCCGGTGGCAGTGTCGGCCGGAGGCGGTGACGGTGTTGCAGATAACCCGGCGATCTCTTCCTGCCAGGGGCCTTGCCGGAGCCGCCAGGGGCCCTGGTTGCGGAAGGTCTCGCGATCGCGCTCTATATGCTCCAGAAAGGCATCGTGGCGGCGTTGGACTTCCCGTTCCCGTATATCCTGCCGGGCCGCACCCCAGGGGTCGATCCGACGCCGGGCCTCCTGGGCGGCACAGCAAGGTTTCTGCCGGATTCGCCGTTGCGCACGAACCTCGTCGAGCCACCGGTGGACCGGCTCGGTCCCTGCTGGGGGTATCCCGTCGACCGGAAAGGGGAGCGGCGGTTGCGCCGAAACGGGAAAGGTCATAAGCAATCCGACGCACAGGACGGCTATCGGTCTTGTGAATCGTCGGGATATTCGATCCCTCTCAGCATGCCACGAGTTTGTGAGAGACAAAGTGCGAGTAAGCCAAGCTTAAAAGATTTAGCATATACCAAATTACTAACCGAATGCCCTGCCACAGATCAAAATTCCTTACAAAACTCGAGGGGCCTAGATAATTTTAGTATCTGTAACTGTATGCTACGGTTATGTTATGCAAGGAAAAACAGATCGTTCAGGCGTTCACGCCTTTCGGAAGCCAAATTCAGACTGATCATGCGCTATTTTACGCATGATCTGCCGGCCTGGAAAATCGCCGCGCTGAGTGGTGTAAGCCGTCCGACGATCAATCAGCGGTTCTTCAAGCTACGACCTAGAATCGCCCAGCTTTGTGACGCCTCATCGCCTTTCTCCAGCGAGCTTGAAGTGGATGAATCCTCTTTTGACGCCTGCCGTGAGCGCCTGTTCACGTTGCGCTGGGCGGAGTTAAGTCCGTGCGTGACGACCCCCTGCCATTACGCCGTATCCGCTACCACGATGTTCAGACTAGCAAGACGTTCAACTTCTTGACCAACAACTTTGCCATTCCAGCACAGACGGTGGCGGATCTCTACCGATACCGCTGGCAAGTTGAATTGTTCTTCAAGTGGATCAAGCAACACCTACGTATCAAATCGTTCTTCGGGACCCCCGAGAACGCGGTCAAAAGCCAAATTTAGATCGCTATCTCGGTTTACATCCTCGTCGCTATCATCAAGAATCGCCTTGACAGCAATTCGGATCTCTACACAATTTTACAGATTCTGAGCCTGACCTTACTCGAATAACACTCTTCTAGCTCTGTTGGTTACTAGAATGGAATCCAGAAGCGATACTACCTATACCCATAACCAACTGAATCTATTTGATAATTTCATCGGATAGTAGTGATATGAAAGAAAGAAAAACGGAATCTCCTACTTTAAGGTCTTGACATTGATTGACAGGATATGCAATGGGATCACAGGAAAATAAGCTGATCAATCTCTATATTGAACTCAGAGACGGCCTCCAGGACTTGGAGGAAAGATTCTATACAATACAATGACCCCTATGTATCACAGGGATTACACGGACTCTCCAGAGAATTTCGCCCACGAAATGACCTACAAACGATATTGCAAGACGATGGACGAAAGAGAAAAGGCTGAAGACGCCAGATATAGGTCTATCCACACTTTGACATTGATGATATAGATCATCTGGAAGACGCCGATCTGGAATGGATGAACCTGGACGCTGGAGAGCTGGAGGATATCAAGTGTCTTATGGAGAAGCTGACCAGGAAGGCGGAGAAACTCGAAGCCAAATGGAAGAAAAAAGCCACTTATTGATCGAATATTATACCCCATGCTTTAATCTCCAAAAAAACTAGAAATAGAAATACCAAGACTTTAAACTAGGAAATTCCGAAGAAAAAAGAAACCGGATACAGAAGTAGAACATACAAGGGAGGGCGAAGCCGGAGCGCCGCCATCCTGGCGGCAAATCATTGCCGGCAAGATACCGGCGCTCCGATGGTCCGTGCCCAACGCTCAGTTGTCAGCTGTCAGGCCTTCTGCCTCCTGATAACTGACAGCTCGGGGCGCCGATCACCCCGGCAGCTTTGCTCAACTTATCCCCTCGCTCCCATGCTAAGATCTTGTTTTAGCGGTAAGTATTGTTCGGTGACCCTGACCCGGTACGTTACCAGGCCTTGACGTGATTGTAGATCGAGAGATAGTGGTGGGCCGGATGATTCCAGGAGTAATCATAGACCATGCCGTTGGAGAGCAGGCGTCGGAATTCTTTCGGGAATTCGTACCAGAGCCCGATGGCGCGGTCCATGGCCGACTCGACGGCAGGGAAATCCGTGTTGTCGAAGACATAGCCGTTGCGATATTCGAAAGGCATCTGGGCATGATCCCGATCGAATACGGTATCGGCGAGCCCACCGACCGTCCTGACGATGGGGACGGTGCCGTAACGTAGCGCGATCAGCTGGGCGAGACCACAGGGTTCGAAAACGCTGGGTACCACCAACATATCCGCGCCCGCGTAAATCAGATGGGCGAGCTGCTCGTTGAATCCGATCTCGATATGGACATCCGGGTTGCCATTGAGATGGTGCTTGAGGCCCCAGAACTCATCGTTGACACTCCGGTCCGGACTCGAGCCCAGGAGCACGAACTGGGAGCCCCGCTGGAGGGTATAGAACATCGCGTGACGGACCAGATGCAGACCCTTCTGGTGGTCCAACCGACCGACATAGGCGATCAGGGGCTTGTAGTCCTTGCGCAGCATCAGACGCTCGCGCAGCATCTCCTTGTTCGCGTATTTCCCATCCAGATGCCAGACGTCATAGTGATGGGGCAGGAAGCGATCGATCTCGGGATTCCACACCTCATAATCGACGCCGTTGAGCACGCCGCCGAATTTACCCCCGTGGACAGCGAGCGTATGACCGAGCCCCTTACCCTGATCGGTATAGCGGGCCTCCCAGGCATGCTTCGGGGAGACGGTGGTCACGAAGCTCGAATAGACGATACCCCCCTTCATCATGTTGATGGCCTTGGGGTTGTGATCGTCACCCAGGCGGTCACGATCAAAATAGTAGTTCGGTCGATTCAGGCCGGTCCCGGATAACACCGGCTCCCCGTGGACCCCCTGATGCTGAAAATTGTGGATGGTGTACACGACGCGCTGATCGTGCATGCCCATGCGATGATAGATTTCCCAGAGCAGGACCGGCACCAGACCGGTTTGCCAGTCATGACAGTGAATAATGGTCGGACGCTTGCCCGACTTGAGCAGAAACTCGATGGCGGCCTTGCTGAAGAAGGCGAACCGAAAAGCATCGTCGTGCGATCCGTAGAAGGAGCCGCGATTGAAGAAGTTTTCGTCCGAGTGGGGCTCGATGAAGTAGCACCGACGCCCGTGGACCATGCCAAAATAGACGGTGCAATGGATGCCGTCCCCGGCCCAGGGGACCCAGAGATCGTGGTAGGTAGCGTCCAGTCCCCAGATTTCGCCGTACCAGAGACAGTCGTATTTCGGGAGTATGATCTCCACATCGTTGCCGCGAATCTCGAGCTCGCGGCTCAAACCGAAAACGACATCAGCCAACCCGCCCACTTTAGCTACGGGCGCGAGCTCGGACGAGATATGAACGATATACATAAGGATGGCCCAGTGAGACTCCAGCTGAGCTGGGGGCGGTTTAAAAAATCCTCAATCCCGCGTCCCCCGCATCCCATGGGGAAGCCGTTTTCTCCCGATTCCGCAGGCATTAAGCGGCGTATTATGGTTGCGCAACCGGGTGTCGTCTACCCCATGCCGGCGGAGACAGGACCCCCGAAGCACATGGTCACTACCGAGACAAACCTTGGTAGTAAACCTTTTGAGACAGGGGGGATGCGTACAAATAGCTTTCCGATAAATGAGTTGCGACGGCTCCCGGTCATCAGCCGTGATCACGGCGGTCCACCAGGCGCGGTAGGTACCGGCTTGCCGGCGCTCAAGTTGGCCACGAGGCCGGATTGCAAGCCAATGTCATGTAAGTTTAAGCTATTATTCCGACAGGGAATGCCGAAATCTAGTCACAGGGTGTGAAGATTCTCACAATTTTCAGAACTTTCCAGTCCCGGCAATCCCAGTCGAATCGGCAACCTTGCCTTGACTTATATACATTGGATTGCCGGCCAGGGAGTTGAAAAGCGCGGGCTCGACCCGCACCTAGTCGCCGAGAGATCCAGCGACACCAAGATGCGCCCAAGTGATAGGTGCGGGGCAAGCCCGCGCCTACCGGCCCGGGTTAGGCTGCGCTAACCGGATCGACACCCCAACGACTCCGCTCACAGGTCATGTTTGCGGGCAGTTTTTTTTCACGCTCTCTCTGCCGTTTGAGACGCAAAGCGCACAAGCCACTCTCCGGCGGAAGCCTGATTGAGTGCTACCCATCTTTGATGCCGGTCAGGAACCGGAGGAAGCCGGCACCGACCTGAGAACCAGTTGCTTCACTCCCTCTACCTCCGAGGGTATCGCAAAAGCCCCTCTCCCGGCGGGAGAGGGGCTTTTGCGATACCCTCGGAGGTAGAGGGTCGGGGAGAGGGGATCAAATTTCTGTTCGCCGAGGCGCAACCGAATGGTTTTTCCCTCAATTGAGGCCGCACATGCCGGTGGTGGGACAGCAAGCCCCGGTGTTGCAGGCAGGGGCGGGGGCAGTGCCGCTGCCGAGATTGGTGCTCGAGATGGGGTTGCCGCCGGTAGCCAAGCGGTGGACCGAGGCATCGGCCGGGGTGTCGGCCGGCTCGATGCCGGCGTGCTCGCAGAGCTCGCCCCAGGTGGACAGGTTTTCGCTCATGCGGTGGTTGACCTCTAGCACCCGGCCGTTGGCGTCACAGCGATAATCGTAAGTAGGCATGGTTACTCTCCGAACAAATAGCAATGGTTTCCGAATCATCTGACATTATACCCGATGCACGTGAATATCTTGGTAAGCGATGTGTGTCAATCGTGCCCGAGAGCAAGGCGCAATGAGGAGGAATAGCCAGCCCTATTGCGACGAGTCGCAACGCCGCTATCGGGTGCGAGCGGCGTGCATCGCGGCGGAATATTCACGTGCAACGAGTATATATTCAGGGCACGGGTTGAAGTAAGATCCTTTGGTTGGGAGCAGTGGCGCGGGCGAATCGAACACCCTCGACGGGGAATACCGATGGCGCTTGCCGGGAACATGGGCATTGAGCTTTACACGCGCCGCGCCGACGGCGCTTTCCCCTAGCCCCAAAAACGGCGAGCCGGACCCGGTTGACATTATGGAGTGCGCCGGCAATCGGAGCCTTGCCGAATCCAAAGCGGCGGTGGGCAAGTGCCATTTGACAACACCTCGATCAGGTCGAGCCCCACCGATTTCTGCCAGTATCGAGGTGAAGTTACCGCCGCACTCCATAATGTCAACAGGGCCTAATCCATTCATGCCGGTTGCCCACACAGGCATCCCCGTAGCCCGATTCCGGTGGTATAGCCGATCGTAGCGAATCGTATGCGGCCGCTGCCGTCCAGCACGAAGCTGAGGGGTACGCCGAATACCCCCAGATGGTCGCCAGTGCGCCATCGGGATCGGAGATGACGGGGAAGGAGAGGGATTCGCGGCTCAGATACCCCATGATTTCCGCGGATCCTCCCGGCTGGATGGCCACGGTGATGGCGTTGAAATCTTCTGCGATGGCGGCGATTGTGCCGTCACCGAATCGGCACATGGGTGGGGCACCAGGTGGTCCTGAAATGCGCCAGGACCGGCTCGCCCTTCAACCCATCGAGATCGAACTCACCCCCCCACCCACGAGATCGCCGGTCAGGGCCGGGGCATTGCCGCCGGCGAGAGGCTCCGACCGCCACCAGTGAGGATAGCGAAGATCGCCAGGATCAGGACCAAGTGGCCGAGCCAGCGGCGGCTGCGCTTCCGGAGACTAGCATTTGGGCCGGACATCTTTGTGTTCTCGGGTCTTTAGGGACTATTGACATTTAACCTGTAGATTGGGCAAAGGCGCACCCCACTGCGCCGGCGATCAAGCCACCAGCCGATAAGTGCGCTGTACCCAACATCCACGCCCATCTTTCCCAACTTGGTGCATCATCCTGCAAACTGCCGTGGTCTGGGTTCCTCTGAGGAATGAGCGCAGTCCGGAGCCTATCTTACTGGGTGCTTGCTTTGCCCATCCTTGTATGTTCTGTTTCCAGGGAAATGCCAAGGAAGGTTATAAAGGGAGTTGATGGAGAGAACCTGGGGAAGCCGTCCCATCCTGAGGCCTCGAGCCTGAACGGACAGATTGGCTCCCCGCCCTCTTCGTCCATGCCGGAGAGTATCTGAGGCTGTGAGCGGTGCTCGTGAACCTGCATACACAAGGTCGGTAGACGAAGGCCCAGGGTCGGGGAACCAAGTCACCATCCTAACGGGTTTTTACTCACGGGAGAACCGAACATGAAGGTCGCCGGAATTGATGTCAACAGCAAAACCGTTACTTTGGTCATCCACCGCGATGGCCGCATGGAAAAGCCTTGCGAACTTGCGCGCGCCACTTCGCAGAGCTCAACCAGCTCCGCACCCAAACCAACTCCACGCGGCGCAACAAACCACGACGACACCCGACTTCCTGATCGCGATCCGGCACCAGAGCATCGCCCACTTCGACGCTCAGATCGAGTACCTGCGCCGCCAGGTCCTCGACCTCATTGCGGCGGATGAAGCGCTCCAGCAATCCTGCAAGCTGCTCGTCAGCGCCACCGGTATCGCCGCCGCCAGTGCCATCCAGCTCCTCGGCGAGCGGCTGGGCTTGTCTTGCCCGACGACATGCGCGCCAAGCAGTGAGGCGCCATGGCCGACCTCGATCCACGCCAGCACCCGTCCGGCTCCAGCGTGAGCAAAAAGCCCCACCTGTCCAAGGCCGGGAACCGTTACTTGTGGATCGCTCTCTATATGCCCGCTCTTAGCGCCGCTCGCCATGACTCCAATGTCAGGGCCTTCTACCGCCATCTTACCGACACCCGCGGCTTCAAGGAGCTCCAGGCTGTCTGCGCGGTCATGCGCAAACTCTTGCTCGCCATCCATGCCATGCTTAGAACGAACTCTCCCTTCGACAGCCGCCGCTTCTTCTCACCCACTAAACGACCACTTAATAAATCCAATTTATAGATCAGTGGCTATTTTTTGGGAATTAGGACGCAAATCGGTCTTGCTTCGGAACAGAGTATCTACTCATTGTCAACACGCCCTAGCTCAGCAATTTTACTCGGGCATGTGGGATGTTCGGGCTTGACGGATCAAGTGTAAGCTCTCTCCGGCTCGGTGATACGACCAAGTCCATATCTTCCATCACTGCTGTCCGACAAGACGTTTGTTCTTGTTACGTAATTCCTTGTAAGGAAATGAAAAACAGCCACTTTAAGAGTGTCAGTGATTTAAATCACCTCGCGCATCTCCCAAATACCCCCTTCTGGGGATGCTGGGGATCCCCGGTTATGCACATCGGCAAGCTCGTTTTTTCTCAGGTCATTGACTCTTTACCGATGCATGCGTTTCGTCGAGGCGTTGCGCGGTACGACGGCAACCGCCACAAGAAGACATTTTCCTGTCTCGACCAATACCTGCGCATGACCTTCGCGCAGTTAACCCATCGCGAGAGCCTATGCGATATTGAAGTTTGCCTGCGCGCCTAGAAGGACAAGTTGTACCACAGGGGTATCCGGGGCAACGTTTCCAGAAGCGCCATGGCCGACGCGAATGGACGCTGAGATTGGCGTATCTAGGCAGATCTCGCAGGCATTAATTCGCACCGCTCGCCCCTGTATGCCGATGAGGACTTGGGGCGTGATCTTGACAACGCGGTTTATGTGCTCGATGCCTCTACCATCGACCCGCGCCTATCCGTCTTTCCGTGGGCACTGTTTCGCTCAACCAAAAAGGCAACATCCCAATCTTTATCCACATCTCCGACGGCAAGCTACACGACGTCAATGTCCTTGATCTACTGATTCCGGAGCCCGCGCCTTCTACATCATGGATCGTGGCTATGTGGACTTCGAGCGCCTGTTCACGTTGCCCAGAACAGGGCGTTTCTTCGTCATCCGCGCCAAATCCAATACCAAATACAAGTGTCGCTACTCTCATCCCGGGGACGAATCCGGTGGTGTTCGATGCGATCGGACCATTGCGCTGAGCGGAGTCAAGTCCGTGCGTGATTACCCCCAGCCATTACGCCGTATCCGCTACCACGATGTTCAGACCAGCAAGACATTCAATTCTTGACCAACAACTTCGCCATTCCAGCGCAGACGGTGGCGGATCTCTACCGATACCGCTGGCAAGTTGAATTGTTCTTCAAGTGGATCAAGCAACACCTACGCATCAAATCGTTCTTCGGGACC
>Ga0209781_1000036_pt1 | contig 34559 bp, 39 predicted proteins | sample WorMetHERISLAND1_3_FD_187386 | JGI IMG/M metagenome (GOLD analysis project Ga0209781, IMG submission 187386) | Marine gutless worms symbiont microbial communities from Max Planck institute for Marine Microbiology, Germany - Olavius albidus HERON... | ecosystem: Host-associated > Annelida >...
CAGAGCTTTCACCTGTTCCTAAAGGAGTGCGAATGGCGGTTCAATGGAGGTGATCACCGGGAACTGCTTAACCAATTAAAGACATGGGTGAATTCGAGACAAAAACGTCCTTAGCTAGGACAGCCCCTTTCCTTTTGGGACGCGTCGAATTGAGCATGGATACTCCAGCGGCCATGCTGCAAGACGTGCACTTCAAGGTGTGTTTGGATCGGCATCTTGAGTTAGCCAGCCAGTTCCCACGCCAAAACGACCGATGAATCCGCCACCCTTCCGGGGTTAGACCCTCGTGCCGTGAAAATCCATAACAAACGACCGCAACTGTTCATATACCCAGTTCAAGCAACAGTTGCCGCAAATATGATATCAAATGGTTAATACCGGTTCAATTAAGCCAATCACCTAGATTATCCAGGCAATTTCCTATCAATTGTTCGCGAGAATCGAAAAAGGCGCCCGAAATTGGGGCGCCTTTGCTGGCGATTTACGAGATAAAGGCCGTCAGCGTTTCAAGCCGAAATACTTGAAGCGCTTGTTGAACTTGGCCAACTGGCCGCCGCTGTCGACGAGACGGTGCACGCCGGTCCAAGCCGGGTGCGTTTTCGGGTCGATATCGAGCTTCAGGACATCGCCCTCTTTTCCCCAGGTCGAACGCGTCGTAAAGGTCGAACCGTCGGTCATTTGGACGGTGATATCGTGATAATCGGGATGAGTATCTTTTTTCATGGTCGCGCTCCGAAATTCAAGGCGCTCTATATAGGGTAACGCCGGTCCGCGATCAAGCGCGCAATAGCGGATTTCGTCAGACCTCTTCCGCTTCGACTTTCGGGACCGTCAGCCCAGATCTGGCGCGCCAGGCAAGCACGACGAAGACGGCCATGACGATGGCGCCTGCGAAATAAGGCCAGTCCTTGCCGAGAAGCGAGAACAAGGCACCGGCAAAAGCCGGTCCGACGACGCGGGCCAGCGTCGTGGCGGAACGCGCGATCCCGATCACGCCGCCTTGCTCCTGTTCGCCGACCTGCAGGGATATGAGGCTGTTGAGCGACGGTGTCAGGACGGAAAACCCGAACCCGGCAATGACCATGGCGACCAGCAACAGCGGAAGTTCGGTGGAAAAGGGAATGAGCAGGACACCAATGGTCAGCGCGATGCCGCCGTGGACGATCAGTGCCGGTTCACCGAATCGTTTCGCGAGGCGTCCGATCAATCCGCCCTGGACCAGGGCCCCCATGATGCCGACGAAGGCGAACAGATAGCCGTTTTGCTCCGGCCCCCAACCGTACTGGCGGCGCGACCACATGGCGAAGGTCGCCTCGAGCCCGGCAAAGGCGAAGGTGGCGATGAACGACAGCCCGACCAACAAGGCGACCCTCGGATCCGCGACCGCTTTTCGAAACCGTTGGCGCCTCGTTTCCGGCGTCAGCGCGGCCATGCGTTCGCGGATTTCCGTGGAGAGGGATTCCTTCAGGAATATAAGGGTGAGAACAAACGCGATGGCCGAAAGGCCGGCAGCGGCGAAGGCCGGACTCCGGAAGTCCGCGTTGACCGGATCGGAGCCGGCCAAAATACCACCGACCGCGGGTCCGATGATGAAACCGAGGCCGAACGCGGCGCCGACGACCCCCATTCCCTTGGCCCGGTTCTCGCGGGTCGTGATGTCGGCGGCATAGGCGAAGGCGGCCGATATGTTCCCCGCCATGAACCCGCCGGCGGCCCTCGCGGCGAACAATACCCAGAGGCTCTCCGCCGTACCCAGCCAAACATAGGATAGCGCTGTACCGGCAAGACTGATCAGGAGAACCGGACGGCGCCCGGTACGGTCACTTGTTCGGCCCCAGAAAGGCGCGGCGATGAATTGGGTCAACGAATAGACGGCCATTAACAACCCGACCTCGGCCGGGCTTGCCGAATAGTACTCCGCATAGAAGGGAAGCAGCGGGATGATGATGCCGAAACCGATCAGGTCGATGACGACGATGAGAAAAAGGATGAACATGGGCCGCCGGGTGTTGGAGGAGGTGCAACCTTTAGCGTTGCGTGAGCTTCATTTCAATGCGCCGATTGCGCCGTTTGCCGAATTCATCGTCCCTCAGGTCAAGCGGATGGAACTCGCCGAAACCGGCAGCGACCAGTCGGTTGGCCGGCAACCCCGCCTCGACGAGGTGTTTGAGGACGGATATGGCCCTGGCCGTCGACAATTCCCAGTTCGACGGGAACCGCGCCGTGCTGATCGGATCATTGTCAGTGTGGCCGTCGATCCGGAGAACCCAGTCGATATCTCCCGGGATTTCGACGGCGATCTCCAAGAGTGTCAGGGCCAGCTGGTTAAGTTGCGACTTGCCCTGGTCCTCAAGATCGGCTGAGCCCTTTTCGAAAAGCACCTCGGATTGGAAGACGAAACGGTCGCCGACGATCCGCACGCCCTGGCGCCTGCCCATGAGGTCACGCAAACGCCCGAAGAATTCCGAACGGTAGCGGGACAATTCCTGGACCTTGCTGGCGAGCGCCGCATTGAGGCGATTGCCGAGCGACACGATCTGAACCTTCTGGTCTTTAGACAGTTTCTCCGATGCCTCCAGGGCGGCCTGGATTTGCGACATCTGTTCGCGGAGGGCCGCCGTTTGTTGATTGAGAAGCGCGATTTCGGCCCGGGCGCTCTTCGAAAGCTCCTTTTCCTCGAGCAGAGCCTTCTTCGAACCGGTCAGCTCTTGATCCTTCGTCTCCAGTTTTCCGGCGAGTTCCGAAATCTGTCCTTCCAGTTCGGATTTCAGGGCCTCAAGGGCGGCGATATCCCGGTTGAGGCCGGACAGCTGGGCGAGCTGTTCGCGCAATTTCTCCTCGGCCGCAGCGAGACTGGTCCGCATGGTCTCAGCATCCGACGACATCTTGGCGATCATTTCCTCGGCGCCAGTCAGCTCGCCTTTCAAGGAGGTCGTCTCCGACTCAAGGTCGGTTATGCGGCTGTCGGCGGCCGCCAGGCTGGACATGAGCGACGTGATTTCTTCCTTGTTGGCGAGGTTTTGCCGGCGCAATTGCGAGACCGTGGTCTTCAAATCGTCACGCAGCGCGACGGAAACCTGAAGCTCTTGAGACAACTGGGCCAGGTTTTGCCGAATGTCCTGGTTGGCCTTTCGCTCCAACGACAACATGTCGGCCAGTTCACTGACTTGGCCGCGTAGGTTTTCCAAGGCCTGGTCGCGCCCGGAGAGCGCTTGGCCAAGAAAAAACTGGGCCAAGACAAAGATGAGTAACAAGAACATCATGACCATCAGCAAGGTCGCCAAGGCATCGACGAAGCCAGGCCATATGTTGGTGCTTCGTTCAGCGCGTTTGGCGTACCCGACCATGGCGGTGCCGGCCTTAAGGAACTTTAGGGGAGTCGGATGCCGCGGCGATCAGGCGGGCCAAGAGTTTGATCTCGCTGCGGAGTTGCTGCACGGTTTCTTCCCGGCCGGTCTTAATCTCGTCGGTCAAGCGGGTGACGTAGATGTCCAGGTTTCGGATGTGCATGCGCGTGGCTTCGTCCAATCCGCCGCCGACGCCGCCGGCACCGCCGGCCAGTTGGCCAAGGATCGGTTTCAGTTCGATCTGGGTTTCGGCGAGCGTCTTCATCAGGGCCTGCTGCGTTCGCATGTGATCGGTCAACGTTTCCAGCTTGTCGCCCACGTTGCGCAGGTTGTTGTCGACCGCGATCCGGCTCTCTTCGCCACGGGCCAAGGTGCGCTGCAGGTTCTCCAGGCTCTCCGCGGTCTGCTCCAGGAGCGCCTGCACGTAGACGGGAACCGGTTGATCGCCGTCACCGGAAAGCACCCCGGATGACAGACGCGTCACCATCGAAAGCCACTCTTCGAGGTCATTGTAGAACCGGTTCTGGGCCTGATTGGCTTGCAAGTCGAGAAAACCGAGGACGAGAGAGCCGGCGAGACCGAAAAGCGATGACGAGAACGCCGTTCCCATTCCGGCCATCGGTGCCTGCAGGCCGCGTTTCAGTTCGCCGAAGATGGAAGCGGCGTCGCCGCCGTTGACCGCCAGACCGGCGATGACGTCGCTGATCGAACCAACGGTTTCAAGCAGTCCCCAAAAGGTTCCAAGCAGGCCGAGGAAGATCAGAAGCCCGATCGTATAGCGCGACGTGTCCCGGGATTCGTCCAGCCGCGAGGCGATCCCGTCGAGAAGGGTGCTCATCGCGACCGTCGACAGGGTAAAGGTGTCTCGATTGCCGACCATCGTCGCCATCGGCGTCAACAACCGAGGCGGTTGTGCCTGGGACAGGCCGCTCCGCGCACCGTTCGTCTCGAGGTTGTTGCGGAAATCCTCGATCCAGGCGACTTCCGGATAGAGCCGGACGACTTGCCGGAAGTTGTACAGAATCCCGAGGATCAAGACGCCGACGATCAACCCATTGAGCGGAACGTTGGCCATAAACGCTCCGCGAAACGGCAGGAACAACAGGAAACCCACACCGGCGACTGCGGCAAGGAACAACACCATTCGGATCAGGTATCGGTGCGGTCGGGTCATACCGCGGTGAACTCCGGGCGGCTTGGGTTACAGAATGTTCGGTCCGAATGCGATCGGGAACTCATCGCTGGGCAATGTCGACGTCCACCCGGTTGAGCGGTTTTTCGTCGGTCTTCGTGCCCAAGGCCCGGACGTCTATGCGCGTACTCCGAACGCCGTTTTCGATCAGGAATGAGCGTACGGAAAGGGCCCGCGAAAGAGACATGCGGCGTGCCTTGCTGGTCGTCAGGCCTTCCGACCCCGCATAGGCAAGGAGTTGCAGGCGCAGGTCCGACTTGTCCTTCAAGCCGTCGGCGATGGCCTTCAGGGATTCCTTGGCCGATTCCGGGAGTTTGGTTTCATTGGTACCGAACTCGATCCGCGTTGCCCGGCCTGGTTTGATATCGGCGGTCGCCGCCGGAAGTGCCGCTTGTTCCGTCGGTTGCGGGCTTGCCGGGGCCTCGACGGTTTTCGGTTCAGGGGCGGGCGCGGGCTCAGGCGCGGGGGCCGGCGGTTCCGGTGCCTTCGGCATCTCGGCCGGTGGCGGTGCCGGTGGTGGGGCGGCCGCGACTTCGGCCTTCGCGGGAGGCGCCGTTACGACAGGTATCGGTTTGGGTTTGGCCTGGACGACGCGTTTCCTCGGTTTCGCCGGCATCGTCGACGAACCGCCTTTCGGCGCGACGTGCAGCACCGAAACGGGGTTCCGGCGAGGCGGAACCAGGAGTTTTCCGCTCACCCGTTGGTTCGGTGCCAGGGGAAAGGCGGAAACGCCTCCATCTTCGATAACGCTGAGATCGACGCTGACAGGACCGCCGGATGTTTGGGAATGTGCACTCACCGGTTGATAAGCCAAAAGACCGGCTGCAGCGAGGGCCGCCGAAACACGCGAGGCCCAACCGATCCAGCCTGCGCCCAAGGGGCGGGCAGATCCGTTCGGGTGGTCGGGCATGATTGATCGTTCCCCTCGTAGAAACTTCGAAATCAAGTTACTTGGCCCCGACCGAGCCGGGGCAAAAAAGTTCGGAATCACCATAACCAAGGGGGGCGGCGGGTACAACCGCTTTGCCTCGATAACCCGCAGGACAACAACCCTTGGCGGTCGCCTTGTCGATGGGCGGGAAACGATGCGATCACGGGTCGGAGATCAGTTTCCTCAGGACATCGAACATGTGGCTGTTCCCGGCGACGATCTCTCCTGTATCGAGCATCCGGTCTTTACCCTGAAAATCGCTGACGAACCCACCGGCTTCGCGGATCATTACGATCCCGGCCGCCATATCCCAGGGATTGAGGCCGTGTTCCCAGAACCCGTCGTAGCGCCCGGCGGCGAGATAGGCCAAATCGAGCGCCGCCGAACCACACCGTCTGACACCGGCGGATACGGCCATCACGGACTTCAATTGCCCGATGAATTCCTCGTGTCCTTCACGGCCCAGGAAGGGAATGCCCGTCGCGAACAAGGCCTCGTGGGTGTCCTGGCGACCCGAAACCCGAATTCTCTTGCTGTTGAGAAAGGCGCCGCTGCCTCTCTCCGCCCAAAACATCTGGTCGGTAAGCGGCTCGTAGATGATGCCGGCGAACAGTTCCCGGTCCCGTTCCAACGCGATGGAAATGCAGAAATGCGGGAGGCCGTGAAGAAAGTTCAGCGTTCCGTCGAGAGGATCGACGATCCACCGGTTCGAATCGTCTGGCCCGTCGACCGCGCCTTCCTCCTCCATGAGAAAGCCGTAACGCGGCCGCGCCTTCTGCAATTCGTCGAAGACGGTCTTCTCGGCGCGCCGGTCGGCCTCGCTGACGAAGTCGGCGGGCCCTTTCTTCGAAATCTGCAGGGTTTCGACTTCTCCGAAAGCGCGGCGCAAGCCGCGGCCGGCTTTCGTCGCGGCGTTCACCATCACGTTGACAATGGCGGATCGTTGGGCCATTGGCGCCGGCCGGCTCAGTCTTTCGCCCGTTCGACGTACGTACCTTCTGCGGTATTCACGACGACGCGGGTACCGGCCTCGATATGCGGCGGAACGAGGATTTTGACGCCGTTCTCGAGAACCGCGGGTTTGTAGGACGACGAAGCGGTTTGACCTTTGACTACGGCATCGGCTTCGGTCACTTCGAGGACGACCGTGTCGGGCAATTGCACGGCGATCGGGTCCCTTTCGTGGCTTTCGATGATCACCGTCATGCCATCCTGGAGGTAGGCGACCTGGTCCTCGCCGATCTGGTCTTCGTTCAGCGAAATCTGTTCGTAGGTTTCGTTGTCCATGAAGGTGCAGATGCCGCCGTCGGTATAGAGATACTGGAACTCCTTTTGGTCGAGCCGGGCCCGTTCGACTTTTTCCGAAGATCTGAAGCGCTCGTTTAGTTTGGTGCCGTCGCGGACATCCTTCAATTCGACCTGAAGGTAAGCGCCGCCCTTGCCGGGCTGGGTGTGTTGGGTCTTCACCGCCCGCCACAGTCTGTTTTGGTGTTCGATCACCATTCCAGGCCGGATCGCGTTTCCGTCAATTTTCATGGTTCACTCGATGGGTTGGATAACTCGAACGATTTTGCGCGCGGAAACTAGCAGTTTGCATCGGGCGAAGCAACGGATTGGCGGGGGGCGTTTTCGAGCGCTTTTTCGAACTCGGCGACGGCTGCTGCGGGGCCGTTTTCGTGATCCCACACGGCCGATACGACGGCCACGAAATCGGCACCGGCCCGGGCCAGCGAAACGCAATTGCTGGCCGTAATGCCGCCGATGGCAACGGAGGGCAACAGGAACAACTCGCTCCACCATTCGAGGATTTCGGTCGTCGCCCGGGCTTTCGCGTCTTTGGTCGATGTCGGGAAGAACGCGCCGAATGCCACGTAATCGGCCCCCCGTTCTCCCGCCTCCATGGCGAGATGGCGCGAGTCGTGGCAGGTGACACCGACGATGCGGTCATTCCCCAGGGCCTCTCGGGCGTCGGCATAGGAGGCGTCCGACTGACCGACGTGCACACCGTCGCAGCCCATTTCCGCGGCCAGGTCCGGTCGGTCGTTGAGGATGAACGGCACGCCGCGCGCGACGGCTTCCGGCATGAGCGTCTCGATCGCGGTTCGGATCTGATCGTCGGTCGCCTCTTTCAGGCGCAGTTGTAGGGCGCCGATATCGCCGCCATCGAGGGCTTCGGCCAGTTTACCGCGGTAGCCGTCCGGATCGATCCGAGGCGGTGTGATCAAGTACAATCGGCAGCGTTCTCGAACCATCAATCCTTTACCTCCGTTTCGATATCCAGCGCTGGGCATCGGCGGCTGGATCGGCGGAGCGCGACAAATCGTATGCGTCCGTGGTCCTCTCGGTGACCTCCGTACCCGATTGCGATGCCATATCGGCGATCCTTTCGAGGATTTCCGGTTCGACCGCGAGGCTGACCGCCTCGATGCCGTGGCGCACGGCACCGAGCGTCGTCCCGGGTTCATCTCCGCAGTCGAGGACAGCGGATATGTCGGCCTCCGGGAACCTAACGCGAGCGTCCGCAACGATTGCTTTAAACACATCGGCACCGAGGATCGACGCGCCGTGCGGCGGACTGAGCAGGCAAACAGGAACCCCCGTCTCCGCCGCCGCTTCGGCAACAGCCAGGGCATGGTCCCGGTCGAATACGATGAATGCGATCCGCTCTTGCGTCATTTCCGCCATCCGCCGCCTGAGAGTCGGTGGACGACAAGGCGGAATAAGGGGCTTGGTCTCGCACAAAAGAAAACGGCCGGACGGCAAGCCGTCCGGCCGTCCTCGAAGGATTTCCGGATCAATCGGCGTTCATCATAGCGATCGCGGTGTCCGACATGCGGTTGGCAAAGCCCCATTCGTTATCGTACCACGAAAGCACGCGGACGAAGTTGCCCTCCATGACCTGAGTCTGGGTGGCGTCAAACGACGAACTGGCCGCGTTGTGGTTGAAGTCGATCGAAACCAGCGGCAATTCATTGTAGGCGAGCACGCCGTTCAGGCGGCTGCCGGCGGCTTCCTTGAGTGCGCCGTTGACCTCGTCGACCGTGGTGTCGCGGCTCGACGTAAAGGTCAGGTCGATGAGCGAGACGTTCGGCGTCGGGACGCGGACCGCCGTGCCGTCGAGCTTGCCCGACAATTCCGGCAGGACCAGACCAACAGCCTTGGCGGCGCCCGTCGAAGTCGGGATCATCGAAAGAGCCGCGGCACGGGCGCGCCGGGCATCGGAGTGAAGGGTATCGAGCGGCCGTTGGTCGCCGGTGTAGGAATGGATCGTGGTCATGAAGCCTTTTTCGATCCCAACCACCTTGTGCAGAACGTCGGCCACAGGCGCCAGGCAATTGGTGGTGCAGGACGCGTTCGACACGACCGTATCGTCTGCCGTCAGGCTGTCACTGTTGACGCCATAGACGATGGTCTTGTCGACCTCTTTGCCCGGGGCGGAAATCAGCACCTTCTTGGCGCCGGCATCGATGTGCTTGCCGGCGTCGGCGCGCGAAACGAAGAAGCCGGTGCATTCCATCGCCACGTCGACGTTCAATTCGCCCCACGGCAGGTTGGCCGGATCCCGCTCGGCGGTGACTTTAATGGGGTTTCCGTTGACCGTCATGGTGTCGCCGTCAACGCTTACGTCAGCGTTGAGGTTGCCATGGACCGAATCGTGCTGCAGCAAGTGGGCGTTCATCTCCGGTGAACCGAGATCATTGATGCCGACTACGAGAACGTCGTCGCGCCCGCTTTCGATAATGCCGCGAAGAACCAGCCGACCAATCCGTCCAAATCCATTAATAGCAACACGTATCGCCATTCCTACCTCCATATTTCCGCTGTCAAAAAAGAAACGCCGCCTTACCGTCGACGTCCCTCACAATCTCGGCGCGTTCCATACACGCTTAGGACTGGAGGCGCAAACATCGTGCGATCTGCGTTTCACGTCAACCCAATAATATATATTTTTTGAATATGATGTAAAAGCGAACAATTTTTTTTTGAATAATGCGTTATGCATGTTTTTTAAAAACTTGGTTGACGAAGGAATCTTGCAGTGCATACTCTTCTGTCACAAATTCTTCATGCGAAATCCGAGGCTTTTCGGGAATGCCGAGCCAATCGATCATCCAAAAACCGTCCAAGATGAGCCGCGCGCACAACCGCCTGGAAACGGCCATCGAACGCCTTGAGACGGCGATCCGGAATAGTGCGCCGGGAGGCGGCGGTAACGGGCAGGACCCGGTCCAAGGTTCGGACCAAGGTCCGGAGTTGAGTTCGCTGCAAAACGAAATCCGCTCGCTCAAAGACGAGAATGTCAATTTGAAGGACACCCAGCGCCAGGTTTCCGAACGCCTCGATGCGGCGGTGCATCGCCTCAAGGGGCTGGTGGGAGAATAGGCGGTGGCTCAAGTCAACGTCGAAATCAATGGCCGCAAATACCAGATCGCTTGCGACGACGGGCAAGAAGCGCATCTAACCCGCCTCCGCAATTACATCGACACCAGAGTGCAGGAACTGGTCGCCGCCGTCGGCCAAGTCGGCGACGCGCGCCTTCTGGTCATGGTGTCGCTCCTGGTCGCCAACGAGCTGTCGGACGCTTATGCGGAACTGGACGTGGCGCGGTCGGCAGACGACGGGGCGGCGGCGCTGCTGCGGGCCGAGGAAAGCTTGAGCACGCGAGTCGAATCCTTGGCCGAGCGTATCGAAAAGATTGCCGAACAGCTCGAGCCTGCCTAATTTCCCCTAAGGGCGGTCGCTTCGGGAAATTTATCCCGGGGCCAATGAAGACCTTCCGGGAGCTGTCCCTGTCGGACTCGTGGGTCCGATATACGGCGCCCACCTGCAACTGCAGGCCGCGGAAGATACTTATGGCCAACGGTTTCGCAGCACCGCCCGTCTATTCGCGCCTCAACGCATCAAGACCCATCTCAGTTCGATTGCCCTCGAATGCTCATGACCAACACCCTGGATGCCGAAAAGGCGAAAGTTCGTGAATTCGCCAAGGCGGAGCGGAAGAGGGCTGCAGCCGAATTGGGCCGCGACGCGTTGGTCCGGTTCGCCGATCACCTGTTACGGGCGGTTGGGCCGCAGATGTCGGGGATGGTTCTCTCGGGGTATCTCGAAATCGGTGACGAGCTCTCCGTATCCATGGCCATGGAGCGCCATCGCGCCAACGGTGGGCAATGCGTCCTTCCCGTTGTCACAAAAGCGGAGGCTCCCCTCGATTTCCGCCAATGGAGTCCGGGATGCGAATTCGAAGACGGGCCGTTTCGCACCCGTCATCCCGTTGCCGGCTCCCCCGAGCTTACACCCCAAATCCTGCTCGTACCGCTGTTGGCCTTCGACGCCGAGGGGTACCGAATCGGATGGGGCGGCGGGTTCTATGACCGCACCTTGTCCCATCTCAGAGACCGCGGAGAGGTCATCGCCGTCGGCGCCGCCTATTCGGCGCAACGGGTCGACAGGGTGCCGCGGGACCGGCACGATCAACCGCTCGATTGGGTGATCACCGAGCGGGAGGCCATTCAGATAAGGAGGGCAGGCCAACGATGAGAATACTGTTCGTCGGCGATGTGGTCGGGAAATCCGGGAGGACGGCTGTCGCCGAACATCTGCCGGGCCAGCGCGAGATCATGAATTACATCGGCGGCGACGATAAACTGCTCAGGCCGATGAACTACCCGCAAGGCACGCCCGGATCGGGAGTCGGATTGTATCGGGACCGTCGCGATCGCAAGATCCTCGTCCTTCACGCCATGGGGCGGTTGTTCATGGATCCGTTGGACGATCCCTTTGCGGCCATGGATCGGGTATTGGCCGGCCAACGGTTGGCGGATGGCGTCGATGCCATCCTGGTCGATTTTCACGCCGAAGCGACCAGCGAGAAGCTATCGATGGCGCATTATCTGGACGGTCGGGTTACCGCCGTCGTCGGCACCCATACCCACGTCCCGACCGCCGATCACCAAGTTCTGAACAACGGCACCGCATACCAGACGGATATCGGTATGACCGGCGACTACGACTCCGTGATCGGCATGAAGAAGGAAACGGCAGTCGCGCGTTTCGCGACGAAACTGCCGCAAGGGCGGCTCGAACCGGCCGAGGACGAGGCAACGCTCTGCGGGCTGTTCGTCGAAAGCGACGATGCAACGGGTTTGGCAATCCGCGCCGAGCCGGTTCGCCTCGGCGGGCGGCTGTCGCCCGTCCTGCCCGAAACCGCGACCGCCGGATAGACCGCCGCCTCCGACAGTCCGCTTTCCAACGGGCCCAATTGTTGCCATATTGCCCTGTCAAAGAAGGAGGCGGGTCCGCCTCCGTCAGCTATGCACGATTGAACTGGCACACCGGGGACTTTCGGGATCATAGGGGCATACGAGGAATGGCAGGCCATTCAAAATTCAAGAACATCATGCACCGCAAGGGGCGTCAGGACGCCAAGCGGGCCAAGATATTCGCCAGACTGGGCAAGGAGCTTTCCGTCGCGGCACGCGCCGGGACCGATCCGGACTTCAACCCGCGCCTGCGCCTCGCCATCGCCGCGGCCAAGGCGCAGAACATGCCCAACGACAACATCCAGCGCGCCATCAAGCGCGCCGAGCAGGGAGACGACGTCAACTACGAAGAGGTCCGCTATGAGGGGTACGGCCCCGGCGGCGTCGCGGTCATCGTCGAGAGCCTGACCGACAACCGCAACCGCACGGCCTCCGAGGTGCGCGCCGCCTTTTCCAAACACGGCGGCAACCTGGGCGAGACCGGCAGCGTGTCGTTCATGTTCGAGCGCGTCGGGATTATCAATTTCCCGGCCGATATCGCGGCCGGCGACGACGTGTTCGAGGCGGCCCTCGAGGCCGGCGTCTCGGATGTGGAAAGCAGCGATGACGGTCACGAGATCACCTGCGACCCCGACGATTTCTCGAGTGTCCGTGATGCCTTGGAGGAGCGGTTCGGCGTGCCGGAAGAGGCGCGGCTCGATTGGAAACCCCAGAATTCCGTCGCTGTCGACGAGGACACGGCCGGTACGCTATTGAAGTTACTCGACGCCCTCGACGACAACGACGACGTCCAGCGGGTGGCCGCCAACTTCGATATCGCCGAAGACGTTCTCTTGCGCTTGAGCGCTTAAACGAAAGCCGGGAAGGGCAGATGCGTTTGATCGGTTTGGATCCCGGCCTCAGAAACACAGGGTGGGGCGTCATCGAGGTTCATGGAAACCGTTTGTCCTATGTCGCCGACGGTGTCGTTAAAACCGATTCGTCGCGGTCGCTTGCGGAACGATTGGTGCAGCTCCAGGACGGCCTTTCGGCGATCATATCCGAATTCGGGCCGGACGAGGCCGCGGTCGAGGAAACCTTCGTCAACAAGAACGCCGTTTCCACGCTCAAGCTCGGCCAAGCTCGCGGTATCGCCCTCTTGGTGCCGGCCAATCACGGATTGCGGGTCAACGAGTATCCGCCGAACCTGGTCAAGAAGACCGTCGTCGGCACCGGGCACGCGGCCAAGGAGCAGATACAGACGATGGTTCACACCCTGCTTCCCGGCTGCGACATCTCGTCGGCGGACGCGGCTGACGCCTTGGCGGTGGCCATCTGCCACGCCCATCATCGCGACGCCGTTTCCATCGCCGAAACCGCGGGTGCCGGCCGATGATCGCCAAGTTGCGCGGCATCGTTGATTCAATCGGAGACGGTTGGGCCGTCGTCGAGGTCGGCGGTGTCGGTTACCTGGTCTTCTGTTCGGGCCGGACTTTGTCGCGCCTCTCGGCCGGCGAGGCCGTGGCCCTGGAGATCGAAACCCATGTCCGCGAGGACCACATCCATCTCTACGGCTTTTTCGACATGGCTGAGAGGGACTGGTTTCGCATTCTGACGACCGTTCAAGGCGTCGGCACCAAGGTCGCCTTGGCCTTGCTCAGCGTGCTGGGGGCGGACGACCTTCTCCAGGCCATCGCGTCCGGTGACAAATCGGCGATCACCAAAGCGCCCGGCGTCGGGCCGAAGCTGGCGACCCGGATCCTGAACGAATTGAAGGACAAGGTCGGTGCCATTGCCCTGGGCCCGTCGACCGGAGGAACCGGCACGGTGGCGGCGCCGACGATGGAGGGCGTTGGCGGCGGATCGTCCAACCTTTCGGACGCGACCTCGGCCCTGGTCAATTTGGGATACAATCCGAGCGAAGCCCTGGGCGTGGTGTCCCGTGTCGCCGGTGAACTCGGCGACGATGCCGATGTGGAGGCGCTGATCCGCGGTGGTCTCCGCGAACTGGCGCCGGCCGATCTCCGATGACTTGGGTGGGTGCATGCAATGAATGATCAGGACCGCATGGTCGAGCCGGGAGCCGGCGAGGAAGAACGCCAGAGCGAGGCTCTCGATCCAGGCCTGCGCCCGCGCCGGCTCGATGAGTTCGTCGGCCAGAAGCAGGTCTGCGAAAACCTTTCCGTGTTCGTCGGCGCCGCGAAAAAACGCGGCGAGGCCATGGACCACGTGTTGTTTCACGGCCCGCCCGGGCTCGGCAAAACCACGCTCGCGCAGATCGTCGCCCACGAACTCGGCGTCGGTTTCCGAGCGACCTCGGGCCCGGTCGTCGCCAAGGCCGGCGATCTCGCCGCCATCCTGACCAACCTGCAGCCGCGCGACGTGCTGTTCATCGACGAAATCCACCGCCTCAACCCGGTCGTCGAGGAGGTTCTGTACCCGGCCATGGAAGACCGGCAACTGGACTTGATCATCGGCGAGGGACCGGCGGCGCGATCCGTGCGCATCGAGTTGCCGCCGTTCACGTTGGTCGGCGCAACGACCCGGTCCGGACTGTTGACGACTCCCTTGCGCGAACGGTTCGGCATTCCCATGCGGATGGTCTTTTATTCGCCGGAAGAACTGATCGAGATCGTTGCCCGGGGGGCGCGTCTGTTGGAATTCGCCTTGAGCGACGACGGTGCCCTTGAGATCGCCAAGCGGGCACGCGGGACGCCGCGGGTGGCCGGCCGCCTGTTGCGTCGGGTTCGTGATTTCGTCGACCTCGAAAACGCCGGGCCGGTCGATGCCGAAACGGCCAACCAGGCGCTCAATCGGCTCGAGGTGGATGAGCGCGGGCTCGATGCCATGGACCGGCGCTATCTCACTTGCATCGCCGACAACTACGGCGGCGGGCCTGTCGGAATCGATACCATGGCGGCGGCGCTCTCCGAACAACGCGATACGATCGAGGAAGTTATCGAACCCTACCTCATTCAGCAGGGGTTCTTGATGCGCACCCCGAGAGGCAGGGTTCTCGCGGCGGAAGCCTTCAAGCACCTCGGCCTTTCCCGGCCCGCCAACTTCGAACAGCTGCAACTGCTGGCCGACGAAGGAGAAGACGATGCCTGAAGGCCTGTCCGGCGCGGCGGTTCACCAGTTGCCCATTCGTGTCTATTACGAGGATACGGATGCGGCCGGGCTGGTCTACTACGCCAATTACCTGCGCTACGCGGAACGCGCGCGCACGGAGATGCTGCGGGATCTCGGGATCGGCAGTTCGGACTTGATGGCCAAAGAGGGCCTCGCCCTCGTCGTCAGGCGGTGTGCCGCGGACTATAAAAAGCCGGCGCGGCTTGATGACTTCTTGAACGTGGAGACGCGGATTCTCCACGTCGGCGGCGCGTCACTCGACCTGGAACAGGCCGTCTGCCGCGGCGACGAGCTTCTCGTCCAAATGGAATTGAAGATCGGATGCTTCGACCTTACGACCGGCGGCGCCGCGCGCCTGCCGAAACACCTGCGCGCGGTCTTCAGCCAATTTCAAACGGATCGAATGCCGTAGCCCCTATAATCGCGAGAGAGACAACGGATGGAAAATCAGGCGGTTGACGCAATGACGCTGGCGGGATCGGTCGGCGATATGGATTTCGGGATGCTTTCGCTATTCCTGAGGGCGGACGTCGTCGTCAAGTCGGTGATCGTCATATTGATTCTGGCTTCCATATGGTGTTGGGCGATCATCTTCGACAAATCCTTCGGGCTCAGGCGTCTAAACAGAAGGTCGAACGACTTCGAGCAGGCGTTCTGGTCCGGAAACTCTCTCGACGACCTTTACGACCGGATTTCCAGCCAGCCGCGTGATCCCATGTCGGCCGTGTTCGTCGCCGCCATGCGGGAATGGCGGCGCTCGTCGACGCGCACCAGCGAAGGGGGAGCACAGGTCAGCGTCGCCGAGCGCATCGACCGCGTCATGCAGATCACGGTGGCCCGTGAAATGGAACGCGCCGAGAGGTACATGACGTTCCTGGCGACCACCGGTTCGACCGCGCCCTTCATCGGGCTGTTCGGCACGGTCTGGGGCATCATGAACAGTTTCCAATCGATCGCGATCTCCAAGAACACCAGCTTGGCCGTGGTCGCGCCCGGCATCGCTGAGGCCTTGTTCGCAACGGCCCTCGGCCTGCTCGCCGCGATCCCGGCCGTCGTCGCCTACAACAAGCTGTCGCGGGATCTCGACCGCTACGCTGGGCGGCTCGACAGTTTCGCCGGCGAGTTCGCGGCCATTCTCAGCCGTGAGATGGAAACCGGTACGTGACCGGGAAGGGGTTTCGGTAGATGGCTGCCTTTCTCAATAACGGGGCTTACCGCCGGTCCAGGCGGCGCAGCCCGCCGATGAGTGAGATCAACGTGACGCCGTTCGTCGACGTCATGCTCGTATTGCTGGTCATCTTCATGGTCACGGCGCCGCTGCTTACGGTCGGCGTCGAGATCGACCTACCGAAGACAAAGGCCTCCGTTATCGAGGGTAACGACGAGCCCCTGCCGGTCAGTATCGATGCCGGCGGAAACATTTTCATCCAGGATACGGAGGTGCCGCTCGACAATCTGGTGCCACGCCTGAACGCGATAACCGAGAACAATCCGGAAGCCCGCATTTTCGTTCGCGGCGATCAGGCCATCAACTACGGCCGGGTCATGGACGTCATGGGCCGGATCAACTCGGCCGGATACCGGAAGGTGGCGCTGGTTACACGCCGCGCGCCCGAGAACAAGCAGAAGAAAAAGCCGGGCGGAACGGCGCAGCGGTAATCCCATGCGTGGTGGCTTCCTGACGTCGATCCTTTTCCATGCCGCGGTGGTCGCCGTCAGCTATTTCGGCTTGCCCTATATTCAGCCGCCGCCCTTGATCAGCGAGGAACCGATCTGGGTCGAGGTCGTCAACATCTCGGACGTCACAAACGTACCGGACGCACCGCCGGAACCGGCCGAAGAACCGCCGCCGGAACCGCCGGAGGCCGAAGCCCTGCCACCGGAACCGGAGCCCGAGCCCGAACCCGAACCCGAACCGGAAGAAGCGGCCCTGCCGCCGGAACCGGAACCGGAGCCGGAGCCGGAGCCGGAACCCGAACCCAAACCGGAGCCCAAGGCGGAACCGAAGCCGAAGCCGAAATTCGCTGCCGTCAAGCCGAAGCGGAAACCCAAGCCGCCCGACGCCTTCGAGAAGGTCCTGAAGACGATCGAGGAACTGAAAAAGAAAGCCCCGGCGAAAAAACCAGAGAAACCGGCTGAAAAGAAAACGCCGTCGTTCGATGACATGATGGCCAAGGCGTTGACCTCGCCTTCGAAAAAACAAAATCGGCAGCAACCATTGTCGATCAGCGAAATCGATCTCGTTCGTCAACAAATCCGGAGGTGTTGGAATTTGCCGGCAGGTGCCAAGGAGGCCGAGAATCTGGTCATCGAAGTTTCGGTCATCATGAATTCGGACGGTACGGTACGCCAGGCGAAGGTCGTCGATTCGGCGCGGATGAATTCGGACCCGTTTTTTCGAGCAGCCGCGGAATCGGCGAGAAGAGCCCTCTTGAATCCAAGATGCAATCCGCTCAAGCTGCCGCCCGAGAAATACAGCCAATGGCAACGGACGACGTTCACGTTCAACCCGAAGGAAATGTTTTAGACAGGGGGCCGTTTTGAGAAAGAAGATTTGGGTGGATCCGGTTATCCGGCGCAGGGTCAACGCGGCGGCCGCAAGTCTCCTTCTGGTGCTGGTTCTGTTGGCGCCGAGACAAGGCTATGCGGAACTCCGCATCGACATCACCCGCGGGACGGTCGAGCCGATTCCGGTCGCGGTGACCGACCTGGTCGGTACGAGCAACGAGGAGAAACGGTTCGGCCGCGATATCTCTCGCGTGATCGCCAGCGACCTGGAGCGCTCCGGGCTGTTCAAGCCGATCGACCGCAAAGCCTTCATCCAGACCGCGGAGTCCATGCAGACCCTGCCGCGATTCGGTGATTGGCGGGTCATTAACGCGCAGGCGATGGTCCAGGGCAAGGCGCAGATCGTTCCCGACGGACGGTTGCGCATCGAGTTTCGCCTTTGGGACGTGTTCGCCGAAACGCAAATGGTCGGACTCGCTTATTTCACGATTCCCGACAATTGGCGCCGCGTCGCCCATATCATCGCCGACGCCATCTACAAACGAATCACCGGCGAGACCGGCTATTTCGACACGCGGATCGTCTACATCGCCGAGAGCGGCCCGGCCAACAAGAGAATCAAGCGCCTTGCGATCATGGATCAGGACGGCGCCAACCACCGCTTCCTAACCGACGGCGGCAGCCTCGTGCTGACCCCCCGGTTTTCCCCGACGCTCCAGGAGATCACCTACCTATCCTATTTCGGCAACCTGCCGCGTGTTTACATCTTCAACATCGACACCGGCCGCCAGGAGATCCTCGGCGATTTTCCGGGCATGACTTTCGCGCCACGGTTCTCGCCCGACGGCAAGAAGGTCATCATGAGCATGGCCCGGGACGGCAATTCCGAGATCTACACAATGGATTTACGGACTCGCCAGGTCGTTCAGTTGACCCATCATTCAGCGATCGATACGTCCGCGAGCTTTTCACCGGATGCCAGTAACGTCGTATTCAACTCGGACCGTGGCGGCGCCCAGCAACTCTACGTCATGAACGCATCGGGCCGGAACGTCAGGCGAATCAGCTACGGCAAGGGCCGGTATGCGACGCCAGTGTGGTCGCCGCGCGGCGACCTGATCGCATTCACGAAGATCCATAAAGGACGGTTCTTCATCGGGGTCATGCGGCCGGACGGCACGGGCGAACGGCTTTTGGCCGAGGACTTTCTCGTCGAGGCACCGACTTGGTCGCCGAACGGACGGGTTCTGATGTTCTTCCGCCAAAGCAGGACGACGGCCGACGGCAAGGGTGGAAAGGCGCGGTTATGGACGATCGACCTGACCGGACACAACGAGCGAGAAATCGTCACGCCGCTCGACGCATCCGATCCGGCGTGGTCGCCATTGATCCCGTAGTTGATCTCCTAACAAACGCGTAATATCTTTGTGATTCCACGGTTTTTCCGAAAAAACACTTGGAATTGGTGACCGTAATCTTTAATAAAACTGGTCTTAGGACCGAAAAACGGTCGTAATGCAATGTGTCGTACAAGGTTCGACACACAATATGAGTCCGTCCCGATAAGGGGGAGATTAAATGCGCTTCAAAATTTTAGGCATTCTTGCCGCCGTCGCGCTTCTCGGCGCCTGCGAAACCGCTTCCGACACCTCCGGACAAACCTCCGGTGGCGGCAGCTCCGTCGCGGATGCGAAGCCGGTCGAAACGTTCACCACGCCTCTCGGTGGGTCCGGTGCAATCGCGGCGGGATCGCAGAAAGACCTGGTAGCCAATGTCGGCGACCGCGTTTTCTTCGCGTTCGATAAATACCATCTTAACGATATCGCGCGCGCCACGCTCGATAAGCAAGCGGCGTGGATGAAGGCTAATCCTTCGACGGTCATCAGCATTGAAGGGCATTGCGACGAACGGGGAACGCGGGAATACAACCTCGCTCTCGGAGAACGCCGGGCTAATTCCTCCAAGGATTATCTCGTGGCCCTTGGTATCAACCCGTCGCGTATCAAGACGATTTCCTACGGTAAGGAACGCCCGGTCGCACTCGGCTCGAACGAGGACGCCTGGGCACAGAACCGCCGCGCCGTGACCGTGGTGAGTTCCGCCGGTAGCTAGTCGAGACGCCTCTGAAGTTATATGGCGCCTGTCTGCGGACTTCCATCCGCTGGGCAGGCGCCATAATTTTGCCTAGAATGTTGTTCAGCCTGAACCCGATTGCCTCTTCCAATACGTGACCGAATCCTGTGGGGTTTGAAATGAATGGACGTGCTGCGAAGTTCCCTGGGCAGGGCCCGCGGATCGCGGGTTTGGCTTTGGGTGCCATCATACTCTCGGTCGGGCTCCTCTCCGAAAGCCGGGCGCAGGATTCGAACCTTGGTCCGATTCTCGATCGGATGGAACGCCTAGAGCGCGATATCCGCACTTTGAATTTGAGTATATCGCGCGGCACGCCGTTGCCGCCTGCCAGCCAAGGTGACGCAGGCGCCGCGGGTGGTTTGTCGAAACCAGCGATTGCGCGGCTCGGCCTTCGCATGGACCGTCTCGAGCAGGATATTCGCGACGCGACGGGCACCATGGAAGAACTGAATTTCCGGATCAACCAGGTCGTCGAACGCTTGGACAAGCTGGTCGGCGATGTCGACTTCAGGCTGTCGGCGCTCGAGGAAAAGCTGTCAGGCGGCGGGCAACCGCGGGCCCTCGGACAAGGGCCGGGTTTTGGTGGACCCAGCATCTCCGCGGCTCCATCGCCGGCCGGCGTTCAGGCGATCGCGCCTGGGCCGCAGTCGTTGGGGACGGTTTCCGTATCGGCTATCGAAGCGGTCCAGGCTCAAAAACTGCAAACGGGTTCGCCCCAGGCGCCCGCGCAATCGGCGGCGCCGGCACCGGCGCCGGCCCAACAAGCCGCGGTGTCACCGCCGCCCGGTCCGCTGCCGGCGGGAACGCCGAAGGAGCAGTACGCCTACGCGTTCAACCTGCTCCGCCAGACCAATTACGATCAGGCCGAGATGGCCTTGAAGGCCTTTATCGAAACGCATGCTGACGACCCCTTGACCAGCAACGCGCGCTATTGGCTTGGCGAGACCCATTACGTACGCGGCGCCTATCAGGAAGCGGCCCAGGTGTTCTTCGAGGGTTTCCAGAAGGACCCGAAAGGTCCAAAAGCGGCTGATACCCTGCTCAAACTCGGCATGTCGCTGGCCGGGTTGAACAAACAGCCGGAAGCCTGCGCCGCGTTCACCAAGGTGCTGGCTGATTTCCCGCGGGCTTCGGCCGGTGTCAAGTCGGCGGTATCGCGCGAAAGGCAGCGGAACGGCTGTCCCTAAGAAAATGCCGGGCATCGCCCACGATCTGTCAGACGAGTCTTTTCGGGATTTGATGGCGCCTTTGGGGCCGTTCGAGACTCGCCCGCGCATCTGCGTCGCCGTATCCGGCGGCGGCGACAGCGTGGCGTTGGCGTCACTGCTCGCGGGTTGGACCGGCGCGCTCGGCGGCGACCTGATCGCCCTTACGGTTGATCACGGCTTGCGGGAGGGGTCGGCGTCGGAGTGCCGGCGGGTTTCCCGATGGACGGGCGAGCTCGGTGTCGAGCACCATACGCTCGCGTGGGCGGAGCCAAAACCGAATACCCGCGTTCAAGAACGCGCGAGAGAAGCGCGGTACACCCTGATGGAGAAATGGTGCCGGGACAACGGTGTCCTGCATCTGGCTGTCGCTCACACGCTGGAGGATCAGGCGGAGACCTTTCTCATGCGCTTGAGCCGAGGTAGCGGTCCCGACGGCTTGGCCGGAATGAGCGCCGTCGTCGAGAAACCCGATTGCCGGATATTGCGCCCCTTGTTGGCGGTATCGCGGCGGTCGCTTCGCAATCATTTGCAATCGGCGGGCAAGGAATGGATTGAGGATCCGAGCAATCTCGACCGGCGGTTCGAGAGGGTACGATGGCGCCAAGCGATGGCGCGCTCCGAGCTTTCTCCTACAGCCTTGACCGTCGCCGCGGAACGTTACGCCGGCACGCGGGCCGTGATGGAGCGCGAGACTGCCAAGGCCATTGCCCGGACGCTCAAACTTCACCCTTTCGGCCTCGTTACCGGCGATATGGGCCGATTGCGGGACTTGCCCGGCGATTTGTTTTCGCGGGTTATGGCGCGGGTCTTTCTCACCGTCGGCGGCAAGCGGTTCCCGCCCCGTCGCGGCAAGTTGGACCCTCTCGTCGATCGTTTGCGAACCGAGAAGGAACCGAGTGCGACGCTCGGCGGATGCCGAGTTACGGTGCACCGCGATCGTTTGCTTGTGCATCGGGAAAACCGCGGGCTTCCGCAAGATCTCGCCATCGTACCCGGCTCTATTCACCATTGGGACCGACGGTTTGCCATCGGGTTCGGCAGCGCCGCCCGCCTCGCCGAGCGAGGCCACTGGCTGGCGCCACTTGGCGAGAGTGGTCGCCGAATACTCGACCGCGAAATGTTCCGAACGAGGGTGGTTGAAATCCCCGATTCGGCGATGACGACGCTCCCGGCTTTGATCGACGAGGCGGGTCTCGTCGAGGTTCCCCATTTGGGCTTCGTGCGAAAAGACGTCGAGCCGATGGGTACGGCAATTCGATCCTTGGCATTTAAACCGCTGAATTCCCTTTCCGGGAGGGGGTTTTTTGTTGCTAAATAGGGGTTATAGACTATCTCAGTAATGAAGGGTCGCCCACCGCCGGTTGATGCGGGCGAACGAGATTGTGGATTGTTGAAAGGTACGGGCCTTGAATTTCGGACGAAATCTAGCTCTTTGGGTGATCATCGCGCTGCTGGTATTTGCGCTGTTCAACCTTTTTCAGGGCGCGTCGATGCGCAATCCGCAGATGGCGCTGGCCTATTCGGACTTCGTCACCTCCGTGGAGGCCGGCGACGTTCGCGACGTAACCATACAGGGCCAGGCCGTCACCGGGCACTATCGGGATGGCCGCGTATTCCAGACCTACGCACCGGAAAACTCCAACATCGTCGAGATCCTTACTAAACAGGGCGTGCGCATCAGTGCCCTGCCGTCCGAGGAAGACACCCCGACCTTGTTCAGCATCCTCATATCCTGGTTCCCGATGCTACTGCTCATCGGTGTCTGGATATTCTTCATGCGCCAGATGCAGTCGGGCGGAGGCAAGGCCATGGGCTTCGGCAAATCGCGGGCCCGCCTGCTGACCGAGAAGACAGGCCGAGTCACCTTCGAGGATGTCGCCGGTATCGACGAGGCCAAGCAGGAACTGGAAGAGATTGTCGAGTTCCTCAAGGACCCGCACAAGTTCCAGCGTCTTGGCGGCAAAATTCCCAAGGGCTGCCTGCTGGTCGGACCGCCGGGTACCGGTAAGACGCTGTTGGCCCGCGCCATCGCCGGCGAGGCCAATGTGCCATTTTTCACGATCTCGGGTTCCGACTTCGTCGAGATGTTCGTCGGCGTCGGCGCGTCGCGTGTACGCGACATGTTCGAACAGGGCAAGAAGAACGCGCCCTGCATTATCTTCATCGACGAGATCGACGCCGTCGGTCGCCACCGCGGCGCCGGCCTCGGCGGCGGCAACGATGAACGCGAGCAGACACTGAACCAGTTGCTGGTCGAGATGGATGGGTTCGAGTCGAACGAAGGCGTCATTTTGATCGCCGCCACCAACCGGCCCGACGTCCTTGACCCGGCGCTGCTGCGTCCCGGTCGTTTCGACCGTCAGGTGACGGTGCCCAACCCGGACATCCTGGGCCGCGAGAAAATCCTCAAGGTTCACATGCGCAAGATCCCGCTGGCCCCTGACGTCGATGCCCGGGTCATCGCCCGCGGGACGCCCGGGTTCTCCGGCGCCGACCTCGCCAACCTGGTCAACGAAGCCGCCCTTCTGGGCGCCCGGGCCGGCAAGCGCGTGGTCACCATGCAGGAACTGGAGGACGCCAAGGACAAGGTTCTGATGGGAACCGAACGGCGTTCGATGGTGATGACCGAGGAAGAGAAAACGCTGACCGCCTTTCACGAGGCCGGCCATGCCCTGGTCAACATTTTCATGCCGAAGACCGACCCACTGCACAAGGTCACGATCATTCCGCGTGGACGGGCGCTTGGCGTGACCATGCCGCTGCCGGAGCGCGACCAATACAGCTTCTCGGAAACCCAGCTGAAATCGAAACTGGCCATGGCCTTCGGCGGGCGCATCGCCGAGGAGATCGTATTCGGCAAGGAGAACATCACGACCGGTGCGGGCAACGACATCCAGCAGGCGACCAACTGGGCTCGCCGTATGGTCACCGAGTTCGGTTTCTCCGACAAGCTCGGTCGTCTTCGCTACGCCGATAACGAGGAAGAGATCTTCCTCGGACACTCCGTCGCCCGCCAGAAAAACATTTCCGATGAGACGGCGGCGCTGATCGATCAGGAAGTGCGGGGCCTGATTGACGAGGCGGAGACCGCGGCCCGAAAAATCCTGACCGAACAGCGCGAAGGTCTCGATCTCGTTGCCAACGCGCTGCTCGAATACGAGACGCTTTCAGGTGCTGAGGTCGATGCCGTGCTGCGCGGCGAGGCTGTCATAAGGGAGGAAAGCGACGATACGCCGCCACAGAGCGGCCCGCGGTCCTCGGTCCCGACCAGCGGCTCCGTCAAGAAGGACAAGGGCAACCCCGGCGTCGGTGGCGCCGAGCCGCAACCCGAATCCTGACCTGAAAGAACCCCGAAACCCATGAGCGGGAGTTTCGCTGGCCTGTCGCTGGACGTCTCACGCGTCATGGGAGTCGTCAATGTGACCCCGGACAGCTTTTCCGACGGGGGTGATGCCTTCGCCCTCGAAGCCGCCGTCGAACGGGGCCGCGAATTGATCGCGCTGGGCGCGGATATCCTTGATATTGGGGGTGAATCGACCAGACCCGGCGCCTCGTCCGTGAGCGTCGATGAAGAGATCGGCCGTGTCGTGCCGGTAATTTCGGAGTTGAAAAAGCTGGGCAGCTTGCTGTCGATCGACACCCGCCATGCTCAGGTCATGAAGGCCGCCGTCTTCGCCGGGGCCGACATCATCAACGACGTGTCGGCCCTCGAGGGCGATCCGGAGGCCCTGGCGGCGGCCTCGGAACTCGGGGTTCCCGTCATCCTCATGCATATGCGGGGACAACCCGACACCATGCAGCATGATCCGCATTACGGCGATGCACCGGGCGAGGTCCGGGACTATCTCATGGAGCGCATGCAAGCCTGCCTCGAGGCGGGGATTCCCGCCGACCATATCGCCATCGATCCGGGGATCGGGTTCGGAAAGACGGCCGAACACAACCTGCAGATCCTCAATCGGATCGACGCGATCGTCGGCACCGGCCGGCCTGTGGTTCTCGGCGTTTCGCGGAAATCGTTCATCGGCAAGATCGCAGGTGAAGAAGACCCGAAAAGGCGTCTGCCGGGATCGATCGCGGCGGCGCTCGCCGCTCACGCGAAAGGTGTCCGGATCTTCCGGGTCCACGACGTCGGCGAGACCGTTCAGGCGCTCAAGGTCAGCGACGCTATCCGTCGTGAAGGTGCATGAGCTGCCGATTTTTTAACGCACTTTTCGCCGATAAGTCTTTATTCAGAAAAAATCTGTAATAAAACGTGACACCCCTATCCGTTTCGAGCGGAGTAAGAAGGGCGGACTCAAAGGTTCTCTGGTGGAGAAAATGACAAAAAAACTATTCGGCACCGACGGTATTCGGGGAACCGCGAACCGCGGAAACATGACGGCCGAAATGGCGCTCAAGGTGGGCATGGCGGCGGCGCTCCATTTCACGGCTGGCGATCATCGCCACCGCGTCGTCGTCGGCAAGGATACACGCCTTTCCGGATACATGCTGGAACCGGCGCTGACGGCCGGCTTCGTGTCCATGGGCATGGATGTGATCCTGGTCGGGCCGATGCCGACGCCGGCCATCGCCATGCTGACCCGCTCGCTTCGTGCCGATCTGGGGGTCATGATTTCCGCCTCGCACAATCCCTATGAGGACAACGGCATCAAGCTGTTCGGACCGGATGGGTACAAGTTGTCCGACGCCGTCGAGCGGGAAATCGAGGCGCATGTCGCTAACGGATTGGTCGAGAAGCTGGCACCGCCGCCCCGGCTGGGCCGGGCGAAACGTCTTGATGACGCCAAGGGGCGCTATACGGAATACGTCAAACAGACCTTTCCCAAGCGCCTGAGCCTCGAGGACCTCAAGATCGTCGTCGATTGCGCCAACGGCGCCGCCTACAAGGTTGCGCCGAAAGTGCTTTGGGAGTTGGGGGCGGACGTGGTTCCGGTCGGCGTGGAGCCGGACGGATTCAACATCAACCGCCAATGCGGCTCCACGGACACGGATTACCTCTGCTCCCAGGTCGTCGCTCACCAGGCCGATATCGGGCTGACCTTGGACGGCGATGCGGACCGCGTCCTCGTTTGCGACGAGAAAGGCGAGTTGATCGACGGTGACCAGATCATGGCCTTGATCGCGCGGCATTGGTCGGATACCGGCATGTTGAAAGGCGGCGGCGTCGTCGCCACGGTCATGTCCAACCTGGGCTTCGAGAAATACCTCACCGATATCGGGCTCCAGACCATCCGCACCCAGGTCGGTGACCGCTATGTCGTCGAACACATGCGGGCCAATGGTTACAATCTGGGCGGCGAGCAATCGGGCCACGTGATCCTCAGCGACTACTCGACCACCGGCGACGGATTGATCGCGGTGTTGCAGGTATTGGCGGCGATCCTCGATGAAGGCGATATCGCCAGCCGGGTCTGCCGCATGTTCGATCCCTATCCGCAGCTCCTGAAAAACGTCTGCATAAACGGCGGCGACCCGCTTTCCGAGCCGGCCGTGCGCCGCGTCATCGACGACGGAGAACAACGCCTTTCCGGAAACGGCCGATTGCTCATCCGGAAATCCGGAACCGAGCCGTTGATCCGCGTCATGGCGGAGGGCGAGGACGAGGCACTCGTCACGACCGTCGTAGGCGACATCGCCGACGCCGTCGAAAAAGCCGCAGGCGGCCACTGAGTTCGGGAGGAGGCTTTTGAAGGGCCGGGTCCTGATCATTGCCGGTTCCGATTCCGGCGGCGGCGCCGGAATCCAGGCTGACATCAAGGCGGTCACCGCGCTCGACGGTTACGCGGCGACGGCCCTGACGGCACTGACCGCCCAGAACACCCGCGGCGTCAGTGCTATTCATGAGGTTCCTTGCGATTTCATCGCCGAACAGATCCGCGTCGTGTTGCAGGACATCGGTGCCGACTGCATCAAGATCGGCATGCTGCATCGGCCAGAGGTGATTGAGACCGTGGCCGACACCCTCGATACCGAAGGGAAGGGCATTCCGATCGTCTTGGATACTGTCATGATCGCCAAGGGCGGCGCGTCCCTGTTGGAAAATGCGGCCGTTGAGGCGCTGCGAGACCGACTGCTGCCGCGCGCTCTCTTGATCACGCCGAACGTTCCCGAGGCCGAGGTGCTCGCCGGCCGAACCATCGCGACCGCCGCTGAAGCGGCTGAAGCGGGTCGCGAATTGCGCCGCCAGGGGCCTGATTTCGTTCTGATGAAAGGCGGTCACCTGGCCGGGGAAACAGTGGTCGATCAACTGGTCGGACCCGAGGGAACGGAACGTTTCGAGAGTCCGCGCATCGATACGCGCCATACCCACGGCACCGGTTGTACACTCGCATCGGCGACGGCGGCCGGAATGGCCCAGGGGCTGTCGGTTCTGGAAGCTGTCGCCCGTGCGCGCCAATACGTCCTGGAGGCAATCCGCCAAGCGCCGGGTCTCGGCGCCGGGCATGGACCCTTGAACCACGCCCATACTTTCGCCGCCTTCGACGACGTGTCCGGTTAGATTACCGCCGGTCCGATACCGCCAGGGGTATCGAGGATTTCCCGGAGGATTTCGAGGCCGATCTCCAGGTCGGCGAGGGTCTTCGGAAAGCCCGTGCCGATGCGGATCGCGTGCGGGGCCGCCTGTCTACCGACGACGAACGTCTCACCGGTCAAGACCCGGACGCCCCGAGATTCGGCGACGGCGGCGAATTCCGTACCGCGCCATGGTGACGGCAATTCGAGCCAGAAATGATGCGCGGACGGGTGAATGGTCGGAGAGAATTTGCCAAGAATGCGCTCCGCCGATCGCATCCGTTCGCGGGCCCGCCGGCGCTGCCAACCCGTCAGTTCGTCGCCGGTCCCGTCGGTAATCCAGCGCCGGGCCACCTCCGCCATCAAGGGTGCGGTCATCCAATTGCAGATTCGCACCGTGGTGCGGAGCGCCTGGATATGATCGTCCGGCGCGAGGATGTAGCCGACCCGCAATCCGCCGGCCATGCACTTCGATAGCCCGGTGATGAAGAAGGAGCGCTCCGGCGCATGGGCGGCGATCGGCGGCAAGGTTTCGCCGGCCAAGCCGCCCCAGATGTCGTCCTCGAGGATGAAGAGCTTGTGGCGCCGGGCGATTTCGGCGACCTGCCGCCGGCGTTCCTCGGGCATTACTGCCGTCGTCGGGTTTTGCAGGGCCGGCATGCAGTAGAGCGCACGGGCCTTGGTCTTGCCGCAGAGCTCGTCGAGTTGCTCGGGAATCAAACCTTCGTCATCGATCGGCGCCGGCTCCAGGCGAACGCCCAACTGATGGGCCAGGTGAATGATGCCGGGGTAGGTGAGGGATTCGGCGAGGATGGTATCGCCGGGTTGGGTGACCGACATCAGTGCGACGAGAACACCGTGCTGGGCGCCGTTGGTCAGTGCCACGCGTTCCGTCGAGGTCTTGAGGTTGGTCGTTCGGCTGATCCACTCGGCGCCGGCGGCCAGGTGCGGTTCGAGGCCGGTCTCGAGTTGATAGTTGGCGAGGGCGTCGATGTCCGGTTGGGCGGCGATATGGGCCAGGGTCCGGGCCAGCTTCTTGCCGGCGGCCCCGGCAACCGGCGTCGCATGGGTGAAGTCGAAGACATTGGTCCCCGTCGGTTCGGAGGAGACGAAAACGCTTGCCGCATCGGGCTCGTCGCCCAGGACGAAGGTCCCGCGTCCGACCTCGCCGTCGACCAAGCCGCGCCGTTCGGCTTCTTGGTAGGCGCGGGTCACCGTGCCCAGGGTCACCCCGATGTCGTAAGCCAGATTGCGCTGGGGCGGCAGTTTTTCACCGGGGGAGAGGTCGCCGGAAGAAACGGCATCGCTGATGGCGTCGGCAATGGCCAGGTACTTGGGGCCACCACGGGTGGCGAGATCGGGCATCCAAATTGTCATGGTGACAATAAATACATTGTAGGGAAAAAACCGTCAACGGTATAGATACAATCGACATAAAGATTGGAGGTAATTCCGATGAAAAGTCACGATTGCACCGATACAATTTTGTTGCCATCCTCTTCTTTGACGGCGCGGACCGGGCACGTTCCCGGCGCCAAGGGGCAGTGGTTCGCGCGCCTTTGGAACGCGCCGGTCGCCATCCTGGTCTACATCGCAAATTGCCTCTACACCTGGCAGGACCGATCGGACCAGCGCCGGCAACTCGGCCAAATGGACGACCGAATGCTCGAAGACATGGGCCTGACCCGGGCCGAGGCGGCCTTCGAGGCGAAAAAGCCGTTTTGGGTGCGCTGACAGACGAGACCTGACGGATCGGGAGGCCGAACATCGGCTTCCCGTCCGCCAAACAGCGGAGGTCCGCGAGAGGGGAGTTCGAACGTGACGGCGCTGACAAAAGAAGCAGGGGCGCGGCTGCAAGCGGCGGTCGCGTTTCTCGCTGCCGTGCCGGCCATCATCATGTGGGGGGCGACCCCGGCGGCGACGGCCATAACCGTCGACGAGATCGACCCGCTCGGGGCTGGCGTCCTGCGGACCGTCCTGGCGGCTGCGATCGTCGTGCCGGTCGCATTGATGCTGCGCCTGCCGCTGCCGCGCGGACGGGGCCAGTGGGGCCTGCTACTGATGAGCGGTTTCGGCGGCTTTGCCGGGTTTACGCTGCTGTTTTCCTACGGCCTGTCCCTGACCTCGACGGCCCATGCGGCCCTCATCCTGGCCGGGTTGCCGATCGTTGCCGCCCTGTTCGACCGACGCATGCCGAGGGTCATATGGTGGATCGGGGTATCGATCGCCTTTGGGGGCGAAGTGTTGATGATCGGCTCGCGGGATCCGGGCGGTCAGGCGTCTCTGTCCGGCGACATGCTCTGTATCGTCGCCATGGTCTGCTAGGGATGGGGTATGTTGCCGGCAGCCGCCTGACCATGAAGATCGGAACCTGGGCGACGACGTTCTGGGGGATCGGCTTGGCCGCGCTTATGCAGCTTCCTTTGCTGCCCTGGATAATCGGCGGCACCGAATGGGCGGCGGTTTCGGCGGCCGGCTGGTCGGGGCTCGGATTCCTCGTCATCTTTTCCTCGGTGGTCGGTTATTGCCTGTGGTATTGGGCCATGGCCACCGGTGGCGTCGTCCGGATTGCACCCGTACAATTCGCCCAGCCCGTGGTCAGCCTGATCCTCGCCGTCGCGCTTTTCAGTGAGGCCATCACGGTACCGATCGCGGTTGCGACCGTTGCCATCCTTGCCGGCATCGCACTGGCTCGTCGTGGGTGATATATAGACCGAAAGGAGGATACACGATGCCCGTCGCAAGCAAACCGGACCTGGAAACGGCGGCCGAAACCGTCTACCGCCACATGGCGCCGACGGCGCAGATCCACTGGCCGCTGCTGAGCCGCCGCACCGGGGCCGAGGTCTGGGTCAAGCATGAGAACCAGACGCCGATCGGCGCTTTCAAGATCAGGGGCGGGCTCAACTACATGACGCGTCTGAAGACCGACGATCCCAGCTGCCCCGGTGTAATCACGGCGACCCGCGGCAATCATGGGCAAAGCGTCGCGCTTGCCGCCTCCAAGGTCGGCCTCGAGGCGACGATCCTGGTGCCCTTCGGCAACAACCCGGAGAAGAACGACGCCATGCGCGCCTTCGGCGGCAACCTGATCGAGCATGGCGAAGACTTCCAGGAAGCCCGGGAATACGCCGGTGAATTGGCCGAGGAGCGGGGCCTCCATATGATCCCGCCCTTTCATCCGCATCTGGTCGAGGGCGTCGGCACTTACGGCATGGAGTTCCTGTCCAGCGTCAACGACGTGGATACCGTCTACGTGCCGATCGGGCAGGGATCGGGCATCTGCGGGGTGATTTCGGCCCGCGATGCCCTCGGGCTGACCACCGAAGTTGTCGATGTCGTCGCCGACAACGCCGCCTGCTATGCGCTTTCCTTCGAGGCTCACGAGCCGGTGTCGACCAACAGTGCCGATACCCTCGCCGACGGCATGGCCTGCCGGGTACCGGACGAAAACGCGCTTGAGATCATTTGGAAGGGGGCCGAGCGCATCGTCCGCCTGACCGAGGAGGAAATCCTTGCGGCCATGGGCATCTACTTCACGGATACCCACAACACCAGCGAAGGGGCCGGGGCGGCGCCGCTGGCTGCGCTGATCAAGGAGCGTGACAAAATGGCGGGCAAGACGGTCGGGCTTATCCTATCCGGCGGCAATGCCGACAAGGCGTTGTTCGGCCGTGCCCTCGCTACGGCTTGAGGGGCGGGGGTATGTTGCTCGACTTCCTGGTCCCGGCGGTCACCTTCACCTGCGTCATGGCGTTCACGCCGGGGCCCAACAACATCATGCTGACGGCATCCGGGGTCAACTTCGGCTACGTGCGCACCCTGCCGCATATCGCCGGCATCCTGATCGGCATGACGACGATGATCGCACTTGCCGGCTTCGGTCTGGGTGGGTTCTTCAAGGCCTATCCCGAAGCCCATTCCGTGCTCAGGGTCGTAGGTGCCGTCTACCTTCTGTTTCCTTGCCTACAAGATTTCGACCGCTGCCTCCACGAGCGGCGACGAAGAAGAAGACGGCAAACCGTTGACGCCGCTTCAGGCGGCCTTATTCCAGTGGGTCAATCCGAAAGGCTGGACGTTCATTCTGGCTTTGGTTGCCACCTTCACGACGGCCGAACAATATCATTTGCAGATCGTGCTGATCGTTCTGATCAACCTAGTCGTGACGTTTTCGGCAACAACCAGCTGGACGTTGTTCGGGCAAGCGATCGGCCGCTTTCTGATGGGAGCGCCCAGGCGGCTGCGCGTGTTCAATGTGATGATGGGCCTGTTGCTGGTGGCGACGGTCATCCCCATGGCGCTTGATTGATATGAATTTGACAGGGGTGGAGAGAAAATGACGGAAGAGATATTTCGGGGCAACTCCTACGCCAAGACCTGCGAGGCGACGGTGGTGTCCGTCGACGACGCCGGTATCGAACTCGATCGGACGGTCTTTTATCCCATGGGCGGCGGCCAACCGGGCGATACGGGCGTCCTACGAAAAGCCGACGGTATCGAGGTCAGGATCGCCGATACCCGCAAGGACCGGGAAACAGGCCGCCATTGCCATGTTCCCGAGGAAGGGGCGGCGGGCCTTGCTGCCGGCGACACCGTCACCGCGGAGATCGATTGGGAGCGGCGCTACCGGTTGATGCGCATGCATACGTCCCTTCATCTCCTCTGTGCGGTCGTCGAAAGCGGTGTCACCGGCGGCCAGATCGGCACCGAAAAAAGCCGCCTCGACTTCGACCTGCCCGACACGTCCCTCGACAAGGCCGCCATCGAGGCTGACCTCAACCGCCTGGTCGACGAGGACCACGCCCTATCCATGCAGTGGATCAGCGACGAGGAAATGGCGGCCAATCCGGAGCTGGTCCGCACAATGTCGGTCAAGCCGCCGAGTGGTGCCGGCAAGGTACGCCTGATGAACGTCGAAGGTGTCGACCTGCAGCCTTGTGGCGGGACCCACCTGGCCCGGACCGGCGAGATCGGCCAACTGCGTGTCGGCAAGATCGAGAACAAGGGTAAGCACAACCGTCGGATCAATATCCATCTGGTTGAAGAGGAATAGATTCCGGCTGACACAGTGGCTCACGTCGTGTGAGCGTTCGATTGGTAGAGAGGGAGGGGCGAAAGTGCCCGACAATACGTACACGATCACGGTCATCCCCGGCGACGGCATCGGAATGGAAGTGGTTCCCGAAGGGATCAATGTCCTTGAGGCCATCTCGACGAAATATGATCTCGGGTTCAAGTTCGTCGAGAAGGACTGGAGTTGCGAACGCTTCCACAAGACGGGCGCCATGATGCCGGACGATGGCCTCGATGAAGTCGCCGAGCACGACGCTGTGTTCTTGGGCGCCGTCGGCTTTCCGGGCGTTCCCGACCACGTGTCCCTTTGGGGACTGCTGATCCCGATCCGGCGCCAATTCGACCAGTATGTCAACTTGCGCCCGGTGCGCCTGTTCGATGGCATGCCGTGCCCGCTGGCCGGCCGTGAGCCCGGCGACATCGATTTCTGGATCGTCCGTGAAAACAGCGAGGGCGAATACTCGGAAATCGGTGGTCGGCTTTTCGAGGGGACGGAGCGAGAGGCTGTCGTTCAGGAGTCCGTCTTCACCCGCCACGGAGTCGAGCGGATCCTGCGTTTCGCATTCGACTTGGCGACGACGATCGGCAGCAAACACGTGACGTCGGCGACCAAGTCCAACGGCATCATCCATACGATGCCCTATTGGGATGAACGGTTCGAAGCCATGTCAGAGGAATACCCGGACGTCGAAACGGACAAGTTCCATATAGACATCCTGACAGCACACTTCGTCCGCAACCCCCATTGGTTCGACGTGGTCGTCGGATCCAACCTGTTCGGCGATATCCTGTCGGACTTCGGTCCGGCGGTAACCGGAACCATCGGTATTGCACCGAGCGCGAACATCAATCCGACCCACGAGTTCCCGTCCATGTTCGAGCCGGTCCATGGTTCGGCCCCGGATATCGCCGGCAAGGGCATCGCCAATCCCATCGGACAGATTTGGTCGGCGGCGATGATGCTTGATCATTTGGGTCATTCGGAAGCCGCCGCCGACATCCTCTCGGCGATCGAGACCGTGATTAGGGAGTCTGACGTCAAGACTCCGGACATGGGCGGCAAGGCGACGACGCGCGAAATGGGTCGCGAACTGTTGGAGGCCTTATAATGGAACAATCCGTATTTCAGATCGATGCCTTTACGGACCGCCTATTCAGCGGCAATCCGGCCGCCGTCTGTCCGCTGGAAACCTGGCTGCCCGATGACGTCATGCAGGATATCGCAGCCGAGAACAACCTGTCGGAGACTGCGTTTTTCGTTGCCGAGGGAGACGAAGGGGCGGGGCATTTCGGCCTTCGTTGGTTTACGCCGAAAGCGGAGGTCGACCTTTGCGGTCATGCCACGTTGGCCAGCGCCCACCTGATCCTAGAGCACCTGCAGCCGGGCCTCGCAGCCGTCTCATTCGATACCAGGAGCGGTCGGCTCGACGTTGCGCGCCGGGACGACCTACTGGTCATGGACTTCCCGGCCAGGCCGGCCCGGCGAGTCGACGTCCCCGGCGGTTTTGGTGACGCCATCGGTGCGACTCCCACCGAGTTCCTGCGGGCGACGAAGAACATGGCCGTTTTCGACAGCGAGGAAACGGTGGAGCGGCTGCGGCCCGATCTCAATTTCATCGCCGCCATGGAAGGCGACGGTTTGATCGTGACCGCACCGGGTCGAACATGCGATTTCGTATCCCGCTATTTCGCTCCCCACGTCGGTATCGACGAAGACCCGGTTACCGGGTCGGCCCATTGCACCTCCGTGCCGTACTGGGCCGGCCGGCTCGGCAAGAACGAGCTCCATGCGCGGCAGATATCGGCCCGGCAGGGCGATGTCTTTTGTGAACTGGCCGGGGACCGGGTCAAGCTGGCGGGTCATGCCGTGCTTTATCTCGAAGGCACGATCCGATTGCCATGAACGAAAGCAAGCCGGTCATCGACCTGGTCGACGCCGATGGTCCAGCCGATATGGACCATATTCGCTCATTCTTTCGCGAGTATCAGGATTGGCTCGGCGTCGACTTATGTTTCCAAGGCTTCGAGAGCGAACTGTCGTCGCTTCCCGGTGCCTACGAACCGCCCCGCGGTTGCCTGATGCTGGCGCGTGATCGAGAGACGGGAACCATTGCCGCCGGCGGCGGCTTCCGTCCGATCGACGACGGCATAGGGTTCTGTAATCGCGCATGTTTGGTCAAGCTCTCCATTCACGTTGCACCTGCCGGGGCCAAGGTTCTGTTCGTGGTCGGCGCGGGGCCGCCACATGAGGGCGTCGGGGGCGTAGGCGCCTCAGTGTGT
>Ga0209781_1000037_pt1 | contig 33931 bp, 35 predicted proteins | sample WorMetHERISLAND1_3_FD_187386 | JGI IMG/M metagenome (GOLD analysis project Ga0209781, IMG submission 187386) | Marine gutless worms symbiont microbial communities from Max Planck institute for Marine Microbiology, Germany - Olavius albidus HERON... | ecosystem: Host-associated > Annelida >...
GACTCCGCTGAAGATCAGGCTAACGCCAAAATTCTTTGAAGCACTTAGGTTACATCATCCATCTCATTTTCCGGTCTAAATCATTGACTTTTTTAAGGATAAATCCACATTTTTCCGGATGCCGGATAATGATTAAAGCGCCCGGCTGTTCACCTCGCCTCTCAGCGTCCATACCTGAGTCTCTCAGGTCGCGAAACGGCCCCACAAAGAACAAAGGCCCAGTGACCGAAGTCACTAGGCCTCTGAGTTTCCTGGTTAGTGTTGATCGCACTGCCAGGAATGAGTACTACAGCAACAGTAGCGATGAAAATTGTATGCTCTCCTAAACTGGGTTTCAACCTAGTTGATAACAGTTTTTTTCCCTCCGGTATCCCTGCACCGGCGGATAACCGGGATGCCTCCAAATCCCGAAAGTCCCGGAAATCCCCGAAAAACAGTGCCTTCCAGTCCAGACGATCCAAGAAGATCGCGGTCTCTCTTAAGAAGCAGGATTCCTTCGAGTCCTCCCTCAAGCAGGCCATCTTCAGGTCGGGATCGGAAACCGCCCCAGGCGGCCCTCAGCGCCCCACGAGCGCGCTTCCTTCCACTCCTTACCCAACCCCCTCCCCGACCCCTACGCCTCGCGAGAGGCGCCGCGGAAGCGGTAACCGCTGCGGGCACGATCCGAGAAACCCCAAGCTCCTCGACATCCCGATACCGGAAAATCGTCCACAATTCATCCAGGAAGCGGCAAGAAAGTTACTATCGCACGTTGAAAAACTCGGATTACTGCCGATTCTAAATTTCCACGCCGATGGACGAAAAGTCCGCAGCGAGCGCCGCGACGGCATTGGCATGCTTCTTATCGCACTGGTGCTGCGTATGGATTTAGCCACCGGGCGCGTGGGCTTCCCGACGGAACATGGCTTCTTTAACTACACCATGGACCACCTGGCAACCTGGGCGGGATTAGGCGAACGGCGCGCGGCGCGGATCGTAGCGACGCTCAAGGACGCGGGGTATCTCGCCGTGTCCCAAATCCGGGAACGGTTGAAGGATGGCTCCTACAGAAGTTTTTCCGCGATCAAGATCGTTTCCAACACGCTCTTCGACGCTCTGGGACTCCGTGGCTGGCTTGATAAGGAACGCGCAAAAGCCAGAGAGAGGCTCAGGATAAAACAAAAAGCCTATAAGAAGGCATGCGCCAAAAGAGACGCAACGATGATAAAGCAGCTGACCGCGAAAATCGCTGGAATGGCCCCTACAAGTTTTGACCGCAATGCGGACGAAAAGGCTCAGGAGAAGGCAGCCAAAAAGCGGCAGACGTCCGTGCAAACTATCGGCACCCGCAGCCTTGACCCAATAAGTAAATACCTCGACAAGCTCAATCCAGAAGCCAGAGCCACCATATCCAAACTAGCGCTCAGCATCAAAATGGAACACCCGGAATGGAACCGAGACAAAATCTACGCAGAAGCTAAGAAATTGCTTCCCAGCGTCTACCGAAGTCCCCAATCGTTACCTACCTAGCGTCGAATCACGGGGGACAGGGATCGACGAGCGGAGAACGAAATTCCGCCGCGGACATTCATTACCCGCAGCTACCGAAACGGGCCAAATGGTCCTTTTTTTTGGATTGCTTCCAGGCGATCGCACCGGAATATACAGAATACACTGAAGAAACCTTTCCCAAGGTTTTCTCTGTGGATAATAAGTGTCATGTGAAAAACGAGTAAGTGTCATTTTTTCTAATCAGATTAACTATTCAAATACTTTTTTATCCATAACCAGATACCCACCACTGCAACCAGATACACTCGAGTAAACAAAAGGACCAAGCAGATATTGACAAGACAGCGGACCACTCTACACTTTCTTCTTAGCCACCTAAAATGGCTAAAGAAAGTTTCTACCATCGACCATAGAAAATAAGAAATGCAACCCTAAAAATTAACAGAAGAAGTTCATCGGGAATGCACAAGATATTTGAAGGATTGGCTCTATAAGACAGAACTCCCAACCGCAGCCGATCTAGCAGATTACCTGAGTATCGCGCAGAGAACAATTCACAATTGAAGCGAAAACGATGCAGATTTCGATAATTTTTTCAACCGCTTGAATACCCGTCAAGAGCAATCCCTCTGGAATAATGAACTCACCCGTAAATGGCATTCCGACATGGCGCAGTTTGCTCTGGCTAATTTTGGGTATGCGAAACCTCCGTCTAAAATCATAAAAGGCATAGATCGCAATAACCTTGTCCGTGAAGTCACCCTCCGATCGAGGATAGGAGGAAAGCGTCTCGCGATAGGAAATAAGACTGGAGCCAAGTCACCAACAATGAAGAAACCAATACAAAACGAGTTATTACCATAGACAAAGGTTATCATTCATGGCGATAAGGCCCTCCTGGAAACAGAGATAAGGAACACAAATTCCACTTGAATCCCGTCAAATTACGCACATTCTGAAGGAACTCATCTGAATGCTTAGTTTTCCCAAAGATAAACTCTAGAGATCTCAAGCAAGAGAAACAGGATTACCTGATCGGCGGTCTCTATACTCCCGTGGAAAACCCTCCGCAACGAGACCTTACTCCGCAATCTATGACACAGATCGGCCAGTCATTAGCCATCCTGACAAGGACGGAGCAGTAGAAGGTCCAACGGAAAGGTCTACAGGGAGAAATCCCTGTCGAGGGAAATCCTCAGAGCAGAAGATCAAGCCAAGGAGCCTAATTCCAGCTCACTGGCACGAAACTGAAAATCTAAACAACAATGAATGCACAAAAGCCACCTGAAAGGCCCTCAGAGCCTCCCTCAGGCGATTGCAGATGTTAGGATAGTATTTGGTAACAGGCAAGAAGGAATTGCTCTACAGGCCTCTCAGAGGCTCACGCACCAGAACCCTAGCTGTCCCCTTCAACAACAGAAGTCCCACAAACCCCGCTAGAATCCCAATCGGCGGTTTCCGTACCCCTGTGGAAAACAGGATCTCACTCCAAAACCCGTAGCGCTCCACACCCCCCCTCAGAGCCGATCGGGAGGATACGCGCGTGCCCACTCCGTCAACGGTCTCTCCGCCCCTTGCGGCCCCTTCAGGGTGGCTTCCGGTACGCACGCTCAGTTCGCCTTCCAACACACCGTGCTCTGTCAAACTTGCATGCCGTACCGCAATCCTGGGGATGAGATGAGGGCCTGGGAAGCAGGAGCAAGGCGTGCTGATCGAAGTAGGGACTGCTCGTCGCCCGGAAACCAACCGGTGGATAAAGTTTGGCCTGCCGTTCGGCCCCAAGGCACGCTTAATTCTCGCTCACCCGAACGCCGAGGCGCTCAGAACCGGCTCTCCCGAAATTGAAGTCAGAATGTAGTCTGACGGCCTTTGTCCGGCGTCTTCAAGACCCGACCAAACGGGGAAAATCGGGACCGAACGGTTACCAAATCCGCGCGTTCAAAGACCAGCTCGCGCGCCTATCCGTTGCCGCCATCCGCATGGCCATGATGGCTAACAAACACACCGTGCAAATCAACAGTCAGTTCGTGGACGTGATCGAATTGTGGCTAACGAAAGATGAGAACAACCGAGTTCTTTGGAGTCCGACCCTTCACCTGAATCACCGGTACTTCGACAGCCTTCAAAAGCACGCAGTACCGCTCGACGAGCGCGCGCTGGCGGCGCTGTCGCACTCCGCTATGGCTCTAGATATCTACGCTTGGCTCGCCCAAAGGTTGCACCGTATCCCTCATGAGAAGCCACAATTCATCACGTGGGCGGCCATCAAGAGGCAGTTTGGGGCGGATGAACGATTTTAGGAAAAAATTTCTCCCTACTCTACGCCAGGTCTTTCTGTGCTACCCGAAGGCCAAGATTGAGGTAGACAACAAAGGTCTAACCCTAAGACACAGCCCACCCCCGGTTTCTGCGCGCATGATCGTTATGTAAACCTGGTGATCGGATGAAGTCATCCACGGCTACTTGGCCGCACAATCCTATAGGTATATCCTATAAATCCGATAGTTATCAGACCCAACCAGTGGAAAAACCTCCACAACGGAACCTAACTCCACAACCTGTGGCATATACCAACCAGTCATCAGCCATCCTGACAAGGACGGATCAGCAGAGAGTCCAACGAAAAAGTCTACAGGGAGAAATCCCTATCAGAGGAAACCCTCGGAGCAGAAGATCAAGCCAAGGAGCCCAACCCCAGCTCACTGGCGCGGAACGTCACAGGCCTCTGGGAAGCTCACGCACCAGAATCCCACTACCCCTCCAGATCCATTAAGCAATCACCCAGAATTTCTGGAAGATCAGGAGAAAACGAAAAAGACAGGGAAAACTCCTTGTATCTTACCACCATTAGCTCCATACTAAATTTAGAAGCTACTTCAAGTGTAATTTAATGAGAATATCTGTTAAATCAAACTCACATAAGGCAATAACAAAATGATAGATATCCCAACTGGTACAGCATCGGGAGTGAATAACAAAGGTAACAGGCATTATTCAGGGACAATCGCAACAGGAGTGAGTAACAGCGGTACCGTAATTGTAGGGAATCTCCGACTTGATGAGCCTATATACTTGATAGAAGGATCACCACCAAGGAGAATGGGTCACCTCAGAGGCGGGTCGTCCGGTACTGTCAGTGCAGTAAGCGGTAATGGCGTAATTGCTGTGGGAGAAGGCGACGTTGCGGGAGGTATGTCACATGCCTTCAATTGGAGAAGCGGAAGAAGTCCAGAAATGGAGGATCTCGGAGTCCCTGATGGATATGATGATAGTTATGCCAATGATGTATGCCTACTCGCCGGTTTCATCGTAGGGCATTGCTTTCACTCCGAAAATCATGAAGGACGTCCATTTCGTTGGATTAACTCTCAACCATCCGAACTTAGCAGACCCCAAGAATCTTTTGATTGTGCCGCACTGGGTGTAAACGAAAATGGTAATACTATCGTGGGAGTCTGCCATCTAAATAATGGCTACTATCACGCGGTCTGTTGGCTAGGACATACAACAGAAGTAACGACCCTCCCATGTCTTGGGGAACATAGTAACGCTTACGCATCTGCAGTAAGCGGTGATGGAAATGTCATTGTGGGATACAGTACTGAACCATACAAACCTAACTTATGGCATGCAGTCCGATGGACGCGAAATCCAAATACTAATACATTCAATATATCAAATCTCAACGTTCGCCCAGAACCTCCCCAAGATACCTGGGAGGCACATGCGTATGGAGTAAGTCGCGATGGAACTGTTATCGTAGGGGTGTGTTACTCCGTTCACTCCGGAGTAAGAATATCTGAAGCGTTCATCTGGAGGGAGGATGCAACACCCCAAGTTCAGAAACTCCCAGACATCACCCAAGGGTACAAAAACAGCACAGCCTGTGATGTAACTAAAAAAAACAATGGTACTATTATTGCCGTGGGACAGAGCGTATTTCAAGAAGGTAATCAAGCAGCGGTCCGCTGGACATCCACTAGTAACCCTAATGAATTTTCAATAGGGAACCTAAACTTCCCCTCGTAAGCCGATCGAAATCATCTTTGCCAATTGTGTGCCGCGGTCGTTCACGTCTTCGATGATCCAGTTCGAATCGAATACCCTGTCAGCGATCAGACCACCGAATTCGATCTCTTCAATCAGCGGAGCGACGCCAACCGTATCATGACACTGCCCGGGCAGAATAACGAAACGGACTAGATTGCTAAGCGCATCCGTCAGGGCCAGGATGCTTGGTCGTCAGGTCGCCCTTTGATTTACCGATAGCCTGGCTTTGAGTCCCCCTTTTGCGCCCTGGCCGTGTCAGTGGACCTTGACGAGGGTGCCGTCGATCATCGCGAACTCCATGTCTGGCTCATCTAAAACGGCATCCAATATGCGTTGGAATACATCCGCTTTGACCCAATCACGAAACCGCTTGAACACCGTATTCCATTTTCCGAACCGCTCCGGCAAGTCGCGCCATGGGCTGCCAGTCCGCGCAACCCAAAGAACCGCCTACAAAAACAAACAGCCATCACTGCCAGTCCGGACAGGGTCCGTTTTCTTGCCCAGAAAATGCGGCTCCATCAATGCACATTGACGATCCGTGATTACAAAACGCTCTGCTGTCATTCGAACCTCCTTCGAAAGGTAGCTTGAATCACAAATCAACCCGTTTGCAAATCCTGAATCTCAACAGACCCGCGCGCACGCGGAGAGAAGGAAATCTACCACTAAGCTATTGATTAGATTTATGGTTTGTCCTGATATTGAAAGTTATAATGTTCCGCTTCCTTCTCTCCGCTTCGAACCGTCGGCTTCGAAAGGCACGCTGATTGCCTGATCGGCATTGCCCCTGGGTGTTTACCCAGGGACACCCTTCCCCAAAGCCTCGCCGGGCCGGCCCAACGCGGTTACGTCCTCAAGCAAGTATGAGGTTTGCAAGCGTCTCCCCTGCGGGTCGCAGAGCATCCCCTGTCCCGGCGTCTTGGCAGGATTAGCGGCAATCTCTCCCCACCAAACCTGCGTTTCCAGCACCTCCCAAAGGCGTTCCTTCGTGCAGCCAGGGCAAGATACCAACCACCTACCGTGACGCTATCAAAACGTTAAGAGTACTTCTCCCCGCCGTGTTCCGGTGCGGGACAGGAGATTTGGAGGGGTTCTTTGGAGAGTGAATCGAAGCACGCTACCTATAGCTATAGCCTAAACCCTCTAGAGAGCTAGACAGGAAACGCCCGACCTTACCGGACGGCCTATTTAATTATAACCAGCGGAAGGGGTGCCGCCTTAATCTCGCCCCGCCCAAACCCGAATCTGCGCGATTTGTATTCGAGGTTTCAGGGAATCCTGGTAGCCCTCACACCCTACGCCCAGAAGACGCTCGCAAGTAGACAGCAGCGAGCCGCAAGCCCCCATAGACCCTGCTTTTCACTAGGCTCCTCGGCAACCCAGACCGAGCGATCTCAACCACTCAATACCACCAACTCATGAAAAAGTGGATGAGTTACACTTACCTAATCCCCGCAGTTTACAGCTCCCACAGCCTACGCCACATCAAGGCCACGCTCATCTATGAACAAACGCGAAATGTAGAGGCCATGCGCGAGCTCCCCAGACAAAGCACGGTCTCGGTAACCACGGCCTATCTCAACGTCAGCAAGCACCGGGCGTTCAAGATTTGAGACCGCCATCTTCAATTTCCCGAGATCCTACAAGGGGGGACAGCAGGGAGCAGTATCCCCAACAGGCACATAGCCAGCATAAAGCACACCCGACACACCGTTAAGTCATTGTGGTCCTGTGGCGATCCGTTGTGTGGAGCACCACTTAACGGCAGGACGGACACGGCACAAACAGGCTGTCGCCGAGCGTAGGGCTACATGTGCGGTGATTTCTATTCCTAGTCATTTTGAAGGAGGATGGTGGAGTGGGTTACTCTACCCTGCAACATAATGACCTGGAGAAAGCCGGGTGCGAGAAGGTGATCGCCGATCTGATCGGAAGCACCGTGGCGCAGCGGACCGGTCTGGAGAGGGTGAAGGAACTCCTAAATAACATGAGAATTTAAATTCTCTAGGTCTTCCTTTAATGTCTTTAAAGGCCTTTCCCGCGCTGAAAGCGCGGGGCCCCTCCGTGTCCTTGTCGCGAATCCAACTCCGCGTCCATCCAGACCAAAGATGAAACCATGAAGCGGTTAATCTCGATCGCACTGTTTCTGGCCCTCGGAACGTTAGACTCACTCCAAGCTGCTGTTCCGCAGAAAATCACACTGGAAACCGCGGAGGAAAAGGGCTGTCTGGGTTGCCACGAGGGTATCGAATCGATCCGCGAAGAGACCAGCGCCATGCTGGCTGCCATCAAGGCTTTGGGTAAACCTCAGGGCGATCCAGAAGGCTGCGTAGTCTGCCACGGGGGAAACCCGCAAGGACTGACAGCAGAGGAGGCGCACCAAGGCGTGTCCGAGAAAGCGCAGAAGACAGGGCCCAAGACCTTCTATCCGGATCCGGGCAGTATCTGGATCGCCGACAATACCTGCGGCCAAGCCGGTTGTCACCAAGGCTACCCCTACCGGTTGGAACGTGCCCTGATGAATACCGAGGCCGGCAAGATTCAAGGCAACCTGCACACTTGGGGTATTGCAGAGGTCAGGAACCACAAGGTTCCCTGGGGTAACTACGCCGTTGAAGATACGGATGGACTGACGCCGACCGTCGGTACCGATGCCTACAAGACCTACATGGCCAAGCTGATCAAAGAACATCCTGACCAGCTGCCCACCAAGCTTGACCAAATTCCCCTGCCTTCAGTCGAGGAGATCGAGGCCGATCCCAAGCTGGCTGGTTTCACCTACCAACGCCAACAGTGCCAGCGTTGCCACGTGGGTATCAAAGGGCGAGAAGAGCGCGGTGACCACCGCGGCATGGGCTGCTCCGCCTGCCACATCCCCTACGGTAACGAGGGCTATTACGAGGGCGGTGATCCAACCATCGACAAGGAAGAGCAGGGCCACATGCTGGTCCACCGCATCCAGGGCACCCGCAAGGCCAAAGTCAAGGTACGGGATGATATGGAGTATTCGGGCATTCCCGTGGAGACTTGCAACTCCTGCCACAACCGTGGCAAGCGGATCGGCGTTACCTACCAGGGCCTGATGGAATTCCCCTACGGCTCGCCGTTCGATGAGAAGGGCAAGACACAACCCAAGTTACACACCAAGCAATACCTCTTCATCTCCGATGATCTCCACCACCAGTACAACCAGAGCCGACCAGAAAATCCCAAAGGCGGCATGCTGTGCCAGGATTGCCACACCACCATCGACATGCATGGGGACGGCAATATTTTTGGCACTACCCTAGCCCAGGTCGAGATCGAGTGCCAAGACTGCCACGGCACCCCCCAGGCATTCCCGTGGGAGCTACCGTTGGGTTACTCCGAGGAATTTGCCAAGAAGCTTACCGGTGAGGCGCGGGGGTTAGGCAATGCCTTGCTCGCCGAAACCCAGGCCTACGCCACCCCATATGACAAAAAGGAAGGCTACCTTCTCTCCACCCGTGGAAACCCACTGGGCAATGTGGTGAAGGACGGCAAGCAGGTGGTACTACACTCCGCTACCGGTCTGGACTTCCAGGTGCCGCTCCTGAAGCAGCTGGCCGAAGACAACACTTGGAAGAACCCGGACGCCATGGTTGCTATGGGCAAGGTGTCCAAGCACAACGAAAGCATGGAATGCTACGCTTGTCATGCCTCTTGGGTACCCCAGTGCTATGGTTGCCACGTGCAGGTCAATTATGGAAAGGACAAGGACGGCAAGCCGTTCCAGGATACAGATTGGATCGCCGGGGGCAGCAAGCGGTTCAACGACGGCCAGACCGCCGAGTCTCCCTTAGGCACCCATGGCTACAAGCGGCCGGGCAAGGTGTTTGAGAAGCGCTCCTACCTGCGGTGGGAGGAGCCGGTGCTCGGTATTAACGGCGAGGGGCGCGTAACCCCGCTGATGCCAGGATGCCAGATCGTCTACACTGTCATCGACCGGGAGGGCAAGGTGGTAGCGCTCAACCAGCTCGCCAAGTCTCCGGACGAGCAGGCGGAGCTCGGCCAGGAGCGGGTACCGGACGCCATCGACATGGCCCCAGTGCAACCACACTCGGTCCAGCGCAAGGCCCGTACCTGTGAGTCCTGCCACAACAACCCAAAGGCTCTGGGATACGGGATTTCAGGCGGCATCTTCCAGGCTCGCTACAACGAAAACATCGTCGAGGACCTGATCGACCAGAAGAACGGCCAGGTGATTCCTGGTCGCTACCAGACCCAGATCACAGGGATCCCCAACCTTGATTATGACTGGTCCACCATCGTCAAGGACGGTCAGCAAGTGCAGACAGTCGGTACTCACTGGCCGTTGTCCAGCGCCTTGACTAAGGAAATGCGTATGGGTATAGAGCGCACGGGCCTGTGCCTAGGTTGCCATCGTGAGATGAGTAATGCCGAGCTTTGGTCAAAGGTCGCCACCGAGGGTCAATTAACCGATGAGCAACACCTCGAGCTGATGAACAAGATGCTCAAGACCCATGTAGACTCGGAGAAGAAGTAATCGGGGTGTCTCCGGCTCAGAGTGCCACCCAAAGGCGGCGTCTCTGCATGATGCAGGTGGGCTACGCCCGCGTGAGCACAGACAGGCAGGAGTTGAGATGGCAACCACCGAAAGCATCATGGGCACCTCGGCCAGCACGCTAACTACTGTGGCTAGGGCTGCACCAGAATCGAAACCGAATAGGCTAATGGCAGCAGCCACCGCCAGTTTGGAAAAGTTGCTTGCACCTTCAGGACAGAAGGGGCGTCCACTGAAGCATATAGGACAGCCCGGAATTTAGACCTGGATCAGGACTGGTACCGCCAGCATGGCGATGATTAGAGGCTAGTCGAAGATCTGACTTCTCTGGAAGCCGAATAGCAATACCAAGGTGGCGAGTAGCACCACCTTCAGAGATACCGGCTAAAGCCTATGTAATACTCGCTGAAACTTCGTCTTATCCCCGTATCCTGAGGATACGGCTACGCCACCAGAGTCTCTGAGAAGCCTGTAAGCGGTTTTCACCAAACCCACTCCAAACAGCCTGTAATCGCCAGAGAGAGGCTCTAAGGTTCTTGCCCCCTGGAGCTCCAGGGGATCGGCCAGACAGACCAGCCCATCTGCATTGACGCCCTGCACCACGGAGAAGTGGTCCTGTCCTCGATGACGTAGATACGCGATGACCGGGATGCCGAGGCGCTTGAGCTGTTCGAAGACGAGTGACCAGGCTACCGCTCTGAACCCGAATTTCTCGACCGCTTGCTTGAGATCGGAAAACGAAGCCGTGGCCGTGAGTTGGTCCCGGATTGCCTTGGCAAACCGCCCCTGGGCGTCTGTCAAGGTTATGCCGTTATTGGCAGCACGGAGTATCCGGGTGAGAAGCCGGGTTTTCAGTTCCTCGTTGGTCATCGCGCCGTCGAGCGCGGCCCGGATGAGTGTTGAACGAATAGCCCGCTCGTAGTCCGCAGCCACCTCGGCGAGGTTGGCCGCGATGACTTCGGCAAGGATGTCCTGCTCGGAGATGTCCTGACCGGAAAAGGCGCGCAGGATCGTCGCCGTGGCGGCGGAGCCGCAGGAGGCATCCAGCGTCTGTTTGGCGATGCCCTTGTCCCGGCGGTCCTTCCAGGTCTGGATCGGGAAGCTGCCCGCCACAGTCGGGTAGCGCAGCTGAATCTCGCCGGCCGCTACGGCCAGCGCGGCGATCGCCAGCAGCGCGCCGAGCAACCGCGAGACCCATCGGCGCCGGTTCAACGCCCGCTGCTTTCCCGCGCGACGAGCCGTTTTAAGGCTTCGGGGGCCTCCGGGCCGTACCGAATCCACTCCGTACCTTCTGCGCGCGACACATCCAAATCGCCTGCTGCGTCTAGCCCATCGGGGGAGCAGATAAAAGGTTTACAGCTGTATAAAAAGAGTTCTGGCTTGCTAATCACATTGGTTGGTTCGCTCGTCCAGTAGAACCAACTACCCTTCTTGACGTTCGCCACAGCCTCCACTTCCAGCGCGTAGTCGGATGACCCACCCCGATCGAAGACCGCATACTCAATGGAGGGATTAGGATGGAAATCGCGGAGAAGAAATCTCAGCAGATCAAGCGGTGCTCCGGCTTGGAGCTTGACCAGAAAATGAGTAGCTTTGGCGGGGGGAACCAGACGATACTCCCATTTTATCGGGACGCCGCACCACAAGACCTCGATACCCTGATGCCCATCGAACAAGAGGCGTAGATAGCCTAAGCTCTCTGGGGTGCTCGGTTGCACCTGTCCAATCGCGTAGCACGCCTTGTCGCGGCCCGCGCTTCCTTGCAGGAAAATATCCAGCTCGGTAACGATGGTTCGGATACGGGTTACCGGGACGGTGATTGACCACTCTTCCAACTCTGGGTTCTGCCCCGGCCAAAACGTCTCTTCCTCTTCTTCTTCTGGCGCACGCCACAGAACAACATTCCAGAAAGACGCGAGTAGTGACATAACAGGCTTACCCCTTAGCAGTTGAGGCCACCCACCCAACGGCAAGCTTCTGCTTTCGTGGGTTCTGTATACTGGAAAATAAGGCCGCGTAACCGTTCGGTTGGCATCGGTCCAGTATACGCCGGCGCTTCGGATGCGGTCATAGCTTCCCCCGAATCCGAAGACGTTCCCGAATCGTCGGGCATCTCCTGTAGAAGCGCCTGGACCAGCCAGTCAGATGGCGTAGGCGTCTCGGCGCCGGTGTTCAGAACATGCAAAGAAGACGGTTCGCTCTTTTGCCGCGGCTCACCCTTTTTCCTCCCGCCCCGGTGGCCCCTCGGAAGATTGCCCGGCGGTACCTCTGCCCCCCACGGGATGCGAAAGGTGCGGGTAGACTTATCGACACCCGCCACCCAACGGTCGATCTGCCAATGGGGCCGGTTTCCTTGGAGTGGTCCCCACTCCCGCCCAAAGGGGTGGCCCCTGTCATCTTTGTGGATTCTGTATGTAAATCTCCCAACCGAAAATGTTACGCCCCGCTGGATACTGTGATAAAACCCCTGAATCGCCCGGGCGATCTTTCGATATCTTGCCACCCAATACTGGCCTTCGATCTGATCCATCTCCGCGGGCGAGAGTGGGATCAGCCCGTCCACCGTATAGCCCGCGGCGGGGTCGAAGACAAAATCGATGTCCGCCTGAGTCAACGCCCCGGCAACTGTCGGCTGCGCGATGGCGCAGGCGAATAGAATCCCGGCGAGCATGTATTTAAACGCACGCATGGATTACCCTCGTCATTGAATGAATAACAGCGTCTCAAGTTTTGGGAACGGCTCACTCCATGAGGTCGTAGCTGAACTGCAGATTCACCTGGGAGCCGGACCCTCCTATACATCGCCAGATGCGCGACGAGACGCCGAGCGTCAACCCCGTTTGCGTCGTGGGCATACTCCCTTCCTCCGTGCTCTGGCCCTGGTAGGAGAAATCGAGGCCACCTGAGACCGATACCGCGTCGTTGGTTGCGAAGCTGAGGCTCGGGGCGAGGGATACCAGGTCTTCGGGGTCGATCTTCTTGCCATCGACAAGACCTGGCGGACGCGGTACGGCTGGATACCTGGATCGTCAACTACTGTCGGCAGGAAAGGACGCAAAAGGCTTCAACCACAGTGCTACGCCAGTATGGACCCGTCCGTGATAAGAAGCGTTTCAAGGAGGCACTAGAGGTCCTGACGGGCCGAGAGCGACTGCAGGACATCAGCGAGGGCAGGCAGCGAAACATCCATGTCAACCCGGCATTGTTGGGGCTGCGTCATGAGACTGGCCGATCCGATACGCGGGAGAAACGGAACCGGGGAAGTTGCCAGTGCTAGAGTTGCTAGAGTTGGTGCGCTTCCCCCTTATATCTTTAGCAACCCTAGCAACTTTAGCACTAGCAATCCACCCGGCTTAACAATCGGGCCCCCGCTACTTGATGCCCTGACAACTGCCGTAGTCGCAAAGCAGCCGGAACCCCTCCCTGGACTGTCACCGGAGGCAGAATCAAACATCCGGGCTTGGTTAGCGCACATCGAGGAAACCGACCCGGCAATCATCGCCGAGGTGGTAGCTAAGTGCCGTAAGGACCTAGAGGCCCGCCGGTATTTTTTGAAACGGTCGGAGGAAGTTCCTGAAGCAATCACCATCAATCATCCAATGACCTGCGGTGGTTGTGTCCACTTCAAGAGGATTGACCACCCGTGCCTTAGCCACTGCGCCAAAAGTGAACCGAAAGTTGTTTGGCCTAGACACGCCGAGCAAGACCACCTTAACCGATCCGAGCGAGGAGAGGGAGGCGAATGGGTAGCGATCTACCTGCCGGAATCGGTGAGTAATCTCGGGCCATGTTTTCCTCTCTTCTTCGGATGGTGGAAGTGCTGATTCGGGATTATTGCGGGCGGAATGGCATTCCGCTCCGAGCAAGCCGCACCTAATAGGAATAACAATGCTGTAAGCGCTCGAAGCTTGCGAAAAAGTTAATAGCATGGGGTTGATCTACCGAAGAAAGTTAGCGTCGAACCATTAGTTGACATCCACGGTCGCATAGATGACTATAAGTAGCATAGATGTTTCAACTAGAGGCACCCTCAGATAACCGTGCTCGAACATCCTCATGGTTGTTCGATTTCTGGACGTAGGTATCGAACAGTTGCCCGCGAAAACGAGGTTGCGTTTTCTGGAAGGATCGCGGGACAGGGTAAGCCAAGGGATTGGCAGACGTGTTCCTTGACTACCTTGGAGCGCGTTCGGAGCGACAGGCCAGCGAGGGAGATTCCGGCGAGGCTCGCGTCGAGGAGCGTTTCGAGTTCAAGGGTGGGAATCCAGAGGGCAGGGTCTCCGATCTCCACCGAATCATAGATGGAAAGGCCGCTCTTCCGGATTGTCTCAACATATTGTGCTGCTCCATTTTTCTCATTTGCCATTCCGCATCGCTCTCTTTGTCAGGAGTTCAATTACGCTGACACCAAGAGCTTTGGCGAGAACTTCTAAAGAGCTAAGGGTGATGTTCCTTTCCCCCCTTTCAATGGACCCGATATAGGTCCTATGCAGTTCGCACTCATCGGCAAGTTCTTCCTGGGAGAGATGATTCGCTTTCCGATAGTCACGGATGTTATCCGCAAGGATTTTCGTCAACGTCGTACTTGGTTTTCTAATCTGCTTTTCTCCCATTCCTCTTGTTTCCCCATAAACCAAAGTTACATTGAGCGTACTTTTGAATAATGATGACCATAAATCTACAGACTATCAGTAGCTAGTTTTATCAATTGATAACCGCCTTAGTTGTGCATAAGTTACCCGAAAGGGTAATCCGCACTCAAAGTTGAGTCTGAGAAACCGGCGCCGAAACCTAGTTCACTGTCCTGGAAACCCGCCAGCAAGCTACCCCGTATCGACTGACCCAACCCCCTATGTCCCATTTGCGCGGGGTTGGCTCATAGATCGCTTAGCCGGAATCGACCCAGGGTTACCGGGCTTTCTCCGAACCGCCGGAATTCTGTCCCGCGCTCGAACAGGATGTTCCCATGGATAAAGACGGGGCGCTGACACCGTCTGTTTTCCCCCTGGCGGCGGATACCAAAGCTGCATGGATGATGGATGTTCCATGACGCCATCGAAAGCGAACCTCGATCCGGCGGTGAACTCTACGGAGTGCGCGATGTGGCCAGCAAGACCGCCTACAACGCGGCACGCCTAACAGAGCTGCTCCAATGGTTCGAGGACCCCCAAGATACCATTATGTCAACCTGGCATTGTTGGGGACTGCGTCATGAGCCTGGCCGATCTGATACGCGGGAGAAACGGAACCGGTGAGGTTGCTAGTGCTAGAGTTGCTAAAGTTGGTGCACTCCCCCTTAATCTTTAGCAACTCTAGCAACTTTAGCACGAGCAAGCCGACCGGCTTAAAAATCGGGCCCCCGCTACTTGATGCCCCGGCAACTGTCACACTAGTCGCAGTCTCAGAGCAGCCGGAACCCCTCTCTGAACTGTCACCGGAGGCAGAATCAAACATCCGGGCTTGGTTAGCGCACATCGAGGAAACCGACCCGGCAATCATCGCCGAGGTGGTAGCTAAGTGCCGTAAGGACCTAGAGGCCCGCCGGTATTTTTGAAACGGTCGGAGGAAGCTCCTGAAGCAATCACCATCAATCATCCAATGACCTGCGGTGGCTGTATCCACTTCGAGCGCATCGACCACCCACACCTTGGGTACTGCGCGAAAGGCGAGTCGGAAGCCATCACCGGATGGTGGGACACGGACCGGCGCTATTGCGAACGCTTTTTGTCAAGGCCACAGCAAACCCACAACGACTAACCAAGGCCCACAAGTGCTGAAACATCAAGGTGAATGTTCCAAATGATTTCGGTTAAACAATTAAGCTAGGCAGATTGCTAGTGCTAAAGTTGCTAGAGTTGCTAAAGATAAGGGGGAGCGTACCAACGCTAGCAACTCTAGCACTGGAGGCAAACATGGGCGGCATGGGGAGCGGACGGCGCTGGTACTGGGGCGCGAAAAACTCTACTGACAACTACCGATCCATCGACGTACGGCGCTGGAAACGGAATGCTGGCTCGTCCCGCATCGATCCTTTTTGATATTCTTCCATCCGTGCCAATTCCACAATCGCTTGCGATGTATCCTGATTCCCTGCTATGAGTACGTCTCGTGTGAGACCAATCCGTACCGAGCAGGACTACACCCGTGCTCTTGCTCGCATTGAAGCGCTCATGGATAGGGAGCGATCACCGGCCGAGGATGACGAGTTTGGCACGCTCGCAACCCTCGTTGAGGCCTATGAGGACTGGCATTTCCCGGTGGATGACCCCGATCCTATCGAGGCGACCGAATTCCGCATAGGGCAACAATAGGCGAGGCCATACCTCGGAGATTGCAGAAGGCGGCCTTCCTGTCGCAGAAAAGGAATGGGGAAAATGAACGGAGGGCGAGGAGGAAAAGAAAAGCCAGGCTGTCGAAACGAGAGCAGGACGACGAGAAATTCTTATTTTTACGGTATAACTCGTTGACTTTTTTAAGGATAAATCCACATGCATCCGGATGCCGGATGATGATTAAAGCGCCCAGCTATCTGCCTCGCCTCTCAGCATCCGTACCTAAGTCTCTCAGGTCGCGAAACGGCCCCACAAAGAACAAAGGCCCAGTGACCGAAGTCACTAGGCCTCTGAGTTTCCTGGTTAGTGTTGTAAGCACTGCCAGGAATGAGTACTACAGCAACAGTAGCGATGAAAATTGTATACTCTCCTAAACTGGGTTTCAACCTAGTTGATAACAGGTTTTTTCCCTCCGGTATCCCCGCGCCGGCGGGCAACCGGGATGCCTCCAAATTCCGAAAGTCCCGGAAATCCCGGAAGAATGACGCCTTCCAGTCCAGGCTATCTAGGAAGATAGCGGCCCCTCTTAAGAAGCAAGATTCCTTCAAGCCATCCCTCAAGCAGGCCATCTTCGGGTCAGGGTCGGAAACCGCCCTAGGCGGCCCTCAGCGCCCCACGGGCGCGTTTCCTTCCACCCCTTACCCAACCCTTACAGCGGCTCCTACGCCTTGCGAGAAGCCCTGTGGAAGCGGCAACCGCTGCGGGCACGATCCGAAGAATCCAAAGCTCCTCGAAATCCAGATACCAGAAAATCGCCCAAAATTCATCCAGGAAGCGGCAAGAAAGTTACTGTCACACGTTGAAAAACTCGGATTACTGCCGGTTTTAAACTTCCACACCAATGGACGCAAAGTCCGCAGCGAGCGCCGTGATGGCATCGGCATGCTTCTCGTCGCGCTGGTGCTGCGTATGGATTTAGCTACCGGGCGCGTGGGCTTCCCGACGGAACATGGATTCTTCAACTACACCATGGACCACCTGGCGAACTGGGCGGGGTTAGGCGAAAGGCGCGCGGCGCGGATCGTAGCGACGCTCAAGAACGCGGGGTATCTCGCCGTGTCCCAAATCCGGGAACGGTTGAAGGACGGCTCCTACAGAAGTTTTTCCGCGATCAAGATCGTTTCCACTACGCTCTTTGATGCTCTGGGACTCCGGGGCTGGCTTGACAAGGAACGCGCGAAAGCCCGAGAGCGACTCAGGATAAAACAGAAAGCCTATGAGAAGGCATGCGCCAAAAGAGGCGCAACGATGATGAAGCGGCTGACCGCGAAAATCGCCGGAATGGCCCCAACAAGTCCTGCCCGCAATGCGGATGAAAAGGCTCGGGAGAAGGCGGCCAAAAAGCAGCAGACACCCGTACAAACCATCACCGCCACAACCGGTACCCGCAACCTCGATCCAGTGAGCAAATATCTAGCTCAGCTCAACCCCGAAGCCAAAGTGCTCCTCTCGAAACTCGCGCTTGCTATCCTGACGGAACACCCGGACTGGAGTCGAGACACCATCTACGCGGAAGCCAAGAAATTGCTTCCGGGCGTCTACCGAAGTCCCCAATCGTTACCTACCTAGCGTCGAATCACGGGAGACAGAGGTCGACGAGTGGAGAACTAAACTCCGCTACGGAAATTCATCACCCGCAGCTACTGAAATGGGCCGAATGGCCCTTTTTTCGGCTTGCTTCCAGACGTTCACGTCGGAATATGCAGAATAGACTGCAACAGATTTTCCTCAGGTCCTGCTTGTGGATAATAAGTGTCATGCGGTAAATGAGTAAGTGTCATTTCTCCTAATCAGATTTGATTATTCAGATACTTTTCTTATCCAAAACCGGATACCCGTTACTACAACCAAACACACTCAAGCAAATAAAAAACCCAGGCGAATCGAAGGCTCAGGTCATCAAGCGACCGGGTTCTAAAGATCATCGGAGAAAGGACCCCAAGAATCCAGCCAAGGACACAGTAGAACGTTCCCCGGTTCACCTTGAGCAAAACAGCCACCTCTTAGACAAACATTGTATTGGACCAGGTAGACACTAGACATGTTTGATAACGAGCTGAAAGACCTACAAGCGGAATTGATCGCGCATCCGATCTATAGTGCCGTGGCGACCATGGACGATCTACACCGATTCATGCAGGCTCATAGCCTCCTTCGATGCGGAGCGGGTACCCCGGTATATACGCCAGTTCGTACATCCAAATATCCGATTGGCGCGGCAGAGACATGCGGAAGAGGTCACCGGAAACTTCTTGTTCGGCCGCAAGGACGCCATTCCCAAGATGTTCCGAACCCTGCTTACACGCTGGGGTGTTCTCTCCACAGATGCACCCAATATGGTCTACTACCTGGAACGACATATTGCGCTGGACAGCAAGCAACATGGGCCGGAGGCCATGAGCATTTTCGAAAAGATGATCGGCGGTGATCGCGACCGCTTCCTCCGAGCTCAACACAGTGCCTTCCAAGCGCTCCGGGCGCGAATCCACCTGTGGGACGGGATCCTCTCCAAGATACGCTCAACCAGGTAGATAAGAGCTTCCGACCTTGAACAAGCGCGGTTTTGGGAAGGGATACTGAAGCAACCCGGCCCAAGGCTACTCCCTGTGGAAAATAAGTGTCCCGTGAAAAACGGGTAAGTGTCATTCCTTTCTAATCAAGTTTTAACCATTCAGATACCTTTTCTATCCAAAACCGGATACCCATCACTGCAACCAAATACGCTCAAGTAAAAAACCAAACGGATATTGACAAGACGGTGGACCAATCTACACTCCCTTATCAGCAAGCTAAAATAGCTAAGGAGAGTTTTTGCACTCGACCATAAGGAATAAGAAATGCGACCCTCAAAATTAACAGAAGAAGTTCTCCAAGAATGCACAAGATACTTGGAAGATCGTCTCTATGAGCCAGGACTCCCAACCACAGCCAATCTGGAAGATCACCTAAGTGTCGCACGGAGAACAATCCACAATTGGAGTAAAAACAATGCAGATTTCGATGAATTTTTCGACCGTCTGAAGACCGGTCAAGAGCAATCCCTCTGGAATAATGAACTCACCCGTAAGTGGCATTCCGGCATGGCACAGTTTGCTCTGACAAATTTCGGGTACACGAAACCTCCATCCAAAATCGGACAAGGCATAGATCGCAATAACCTTGCCGGTGAGGTCACCCTCCGAATCAAAGACAAGAAGAACACGATTCAAATCGAGGATGAGAGGAAAGCGTCCTACGATGGGAAGTACGACTAGAACCAAGCCATCAACAAGGAAAAAACCGATTCAAAATGAGTTATTGCCCTCGACTAAGGTATCAGTCATGACGATAGCACCCCACGCACGGGAGAAAACCCAACTTTGCAAAACAAACTAGTTGGAGGAGAAAGATATCGAACGGATGAGGATCAATGCGGGTTTGGTTTTCCCAAAGATGACCTCTAGAGATCTCAAGCAGGCGAAACGGAATTACCTAATAAGCAGTCTCTGTACTCCTGTGAAAAACTCTCCGCAAAGAGATCCCGCTCCGCAATCCATGGCACAGATTGGCCAGTCATCAGACATCCTGACAAGGACAAAGCAACAGTAGGTCCAACGGAAAGGTCTACAGGGAGAAATCCCTGCCGAGGGAAATGCTCAGAGCAGAAGATCAAGCCAAGGAAACCCGATTCCAGCTCACTGGCATGGAACGTCAAATCCAAAGCGAAAACGATGCACAGAAGCCGTCGGAAAGGCCCTCAGAGCCTCTCTCAGGCGATTGCAGATGATTTGAGGGGGTGGGCTCGGCACGTGAATGTCGCACAAGTCAAGCGTCTTGGAGCGCTGAATGACGCATGGGTGGTCCAGTGGGAGCCGGGACTCAAGAAGCCCCATGGTCCGGCTTTGCGGCTGTTAGAACTGGCAGACCAGATGGGGCTTGAGGCGATTGCCTGACGAGAGAGAAGGCTTCGTTTAGCTGACCTTGGAGAGCTTGCTAACTAAGCGCTGACAGTGAACGTTGTTAGGATCGCGCGAGAGGCCAGCCTCGGCAGCCTCACTAGCGCGAAGCTCATCGCCAGAGTGCAGGTGGAGCCAGGCCAAACGCGATAGATCGGTCGCAGAGGCATAATCGAAGTGCTCCTCCATCAGCGTAGCGAGCGGTTTAAACAACGCTCTCCGCTCGATGACCCCCATGTCGCTTAACAACTCGGGCGAGTTGTTAAGCCAATTAGCCATTATACTGATCTCTTCGATGTGGGGGGAGGTTATCTCAGCCGCATTTAGGAATGCGCTACAACCGCCAATCACATCACCTATCCTGGAGTAAAGGGAAACGAGGCGCCTCCACGCGGCCTGCGCGTGGGCAGCAGGTGGTTGGGTCTCAAGATACCGGCGAACGCACTCTGCTGCATTGCCGATATCGATCAAGCCGGCAACCTCTTGTTCGATCTCGGCTAGTAATAGCCAGGCGGGAGGATGCCCACCAGCGAGGAATTGCAATACTGGACGTATATCCTCGAGAGAGGTATCTCCCTCACTAATCTTTCGCGCATTTTTCCTGAAGAAGGTTTCCACGCGCGGGCGGATGCCTTCCTTCAGTCCAGACGACTCCGTCGCACCGATGTCCTGTAGGAACCGGATGTCATTTTCGATTACGGTTCGTATGGGGCTAACCCTCAACTTGCGTTTACCAAAAAGAGCGGCGGTGAGCGGAATCCCTAGGAAGTCGCTTCCATCGTCAGCGGATGTGCGCTCAATGAGCGACATTCGCACGAGTTGATCGATGCCAGCTTCTGGATCCGCACCCTCGCCGCCATAGTGCAGTAAGATAGCTTCGATGGCGAGTTGTGGCACGAGAGAACGCCAGCCGCTCAGAGTAAGGAAGACACGGCTCGCGATCGGAGATAGGTTAGCGTAGGTACGCTCGAAAAGGGCGTCGAGAATATTCCCTTTGCGCGCGACCAGGTGTTTAGGTCTTGAAAATTTCTGGGCGTTGGCAATTTCGCCAAGCATGATTTTGATCACGTAGGGATGACCGTTCGCCTCCTCAATGATGAGGTCGCGTTGTTCCGTGCTGATCATTGGCGTAATGCCCAACGAAACGGTAGTTTGCTCAACAAGCGTCTCGGCTTCTCCCTTCTCCATGCCAAGTACTTCGATTGGGTAGTCGGCCTTGAATTCCCGGACCCTTGTCGTGATCACAGCCTTGTTGGGGAGTCTGATATTCGTATCAATCCATTGGAACAAATCTAGCGGTCTCCGCACTGTCTCGAAGTTGTCGAACACGAAAAGCGTTGGTCCGAGGGGACTGTTTCTAAGATGTTCTGACATCAAGGTAATCCTTTTAGAAGTGATGCTGGTCGCTGTTGGTATTGTATTGGCTGTATTAGGGCTTTGGGGATACCAAGGGGTTATAGGGTATTAGGGAAAGCAAGAAAACGCCTCAGAAAGCCTCTCAGAGCTTCTTTTCACCTGTCTTCACCGACCCGCCCAAACCCTAATCTGCGCGATAGCCTGCGCGGTTTGGCATCGCGGAGCTTTCGTAAAGAACCCCGCCTGCGCAGTCAGCCCTGTACCCTTTGGCAGTATGGCTAACACCCGGCCTTGCGCTTCGGATGCTTTTTGCGCCCTCGCCTCGGTATCCCATAGCGAGATAAATTGCTCCCGACTATACGTGCGATTGCCTAACGAAGGATCGGCTAGCCACACCGTTGAAGCATTAACCCCACGCAACACAGAAAAATGGCCAGGATAGCCGAGTTCGCGGGGTTTCAGATAAACAATCACCGGCATTTCGAGCGTGGCTAATTGCTCATAATGAATAGAAACGGAAACTGATCGAAAGCCAAAGGTTGCTAAAGCCTTCCGCATGTTTTGAAACGAGGACCGAAGGTTTCCGATACCCAACGCAGCCAGTACTTTTTGTTCCGTTACGGATTGTCCGTAGTACTCGTTCAGAAACGTTGCGAGAGACGCCGCGCCGCAGGAAGTATCAAGGCCCTGTTTAACGACACGTTCATCGCGCAAGGTTTTCCAGCTTTTAATGCCGACCGAACCCGTCACAAAGCGCGTTCTCAGGTGAGCGCGTTACTCATCCGCGCGGATGTTCGTTGCGGAGAATAAGCTTTGGAAGACACTAAACCATGTGGTGAACAGCCAAGTTTTACTGTGGATTTTCACGGAATTACAAGCCCGTTACATACCGACAGAAACCGCCGGATAATCAATCAAAAAAAGGAGTAGAAAAACCGTAGATGCGTGGATAATCGTTAGTACGTCCCATGAAATCGGCTTGGTGAACGAGAATTCTTGGAAGCTGAAATGATAAGCGCGGGGTAGAATGAATCCCGTATAAAATAGGATCATTTCGCTACCGATAAACACCGTGAAACTAAACCGTAAATGCTCAAGCAGAATGGCCCCAAGGTTATTATCTGTAGGCGTCGAACAAGAATACCGAGAGCACGGTAATTAAGGTTGGTATAACAAAGTACGGAAGCTGATCGTCACGCGAAACCTTTCCTTTGGTTCGTAGTAAATAAGGAAGCAACCAAACGCGATTCAGTATCCCCAGGATAGCAAAGTATACTAAGATACCGATCCACGCTGAAGATAGATCCATCTGATAGCCGCCGAGAAATTCCGTAGAGGGATCGTAGAATGCAAAAACGAGAACAAAAACCGCGTATGCGACGATCCAAATAATAGCTGAAATTCCCAATTCGGGACGCTGCCCGCAGCGGTCGGGTAGCGCAGCTGGATTTCGCCGGCAGCCACGGCCAGCGCGGCGGTCGCCAGCAGTGCGCCGAGCAACCGCGGAACCCATCGGCGCCGGTTCAACGCCCGCTGCTTTCCCGCGCTACGAGCCGTTTCAAGGCTTCGGGGGCCTCCGGGCCATATCGAATCCACTCGGTGCCTTCTGCGCCCGACACATCCATATCGCCTGCCGCGTCCAGCCCATCGGGGGCACAGATAAAGGGCTCGCAGCGGTATAGAAAGTGTTCGGGCTTGCTGATCACACTGGTTGGTTCGCCCGTCCAGTAGAACCAATAACCCTTCTTGACACGCGCCACCGCCTCCGCTTCCAGCGCGTAATCGGACGCCCCGCCCCGGTCGAAGACCGCATACTCGAGGATAGGGTCAGGGTTGAAATCGCGGAGAAGGAATCTCAGCAGATCGAGCGGCGCCCCTGCTTGGAGCTTGACCAGAAAATGAGTGGCTTTGGCGGGGGGAACCAGCCGGTACTCCCATTTTCTCGGGACGCCGCACCACAAGACCTCGATACCCGGGTGTCCATCGAACAAGAGGTGCAGAGACCCTAAGCTCTCCGGGCTACTCGGCTGCACCTGTCCGATCGCGTAGCACACCTTGGCGCGGCCCGCGCTTCCCCGCAGAAAGGCGTCCAGTCCGGTCACGATGGTTCGGATGCGGGTTACCGGGACGGTTATCTCCCATTCCTCCAACTCCGGGTTCTGCCCCGTCCAAAACGTCTCTTCCTCCTCCTCTTCTTCTGGTGGCGGTGTACGCCGCAGAACGGTATTCCAGAAAGACGCGAGTAGTGACATAACAGGATTACCCTTTAGCAGTTGAGGCCACCCACCCAACGGCAAGCCTCTGCTCTCGTGGGCTCTGTATACTGGAAGATAAGGGCACGTAAACGTTCGGTTGGCATCGGTCCCGTATACGCCGGCGCTTCGGATTCGGATTCGGTCAACGATGTAGGCTCTCCCGAATCCGAAGACGTTCCCGAACCGCCGGGCATTTCCTGTTGAACCAATTGGATCAGCTGGTCAGATGGCGTGCGCGTATCGTCACCGGCGCTCAGAGAATCTGGAGAACCCGAAGAATCCGGAGAGCGCGGGGCACGTGGTTCGCCCTTTTTCCTCCCGCCCCGGCTCCCCTTCGGGATACTGCCCGGCGGTGTCACCTTCCCCCACGGGAATCGAAATTTGCGATGAGACTTATCGACACCCGTCGCCCAACGAGTGACCTGCCAATGGGGGCGGTTCCCCTTGAGCGCCCCCCACGCCGGCCCGAAGTTGTGAGGCGCCTCATCATATTTGATTTTATAGGTGAACCTCCCAACCGAAAATGTCACGCCCCGCTGGATGCTGTGATAAAACCCCTGGATAGCGCGGGCGATCTGTCGCCATCGGCCCACCCAATACCGGCCTTCGATCTGATCCATCTCCTCGGGCGAGAGTGGGATCAGACTGTCCACCGTATAGCCCGCGGCGGGGTCGAAAACAAAGTCGATATCCGCCTGGGTCAACGCTCCGGCAACTGCCGGTTGCGCGATGGCACAGGCGAATAGAATGCCGGCGAGCATGTATTTAAACGCACGCATGGTTATCCTCGTCGCTGAATGAATAAAAGCGTCTCAAGTTTTGGGAACGGATCACTCCATGAGGTCGTAGCTGAACTGCAGATTCACCTGAGAGCCGGTACCCCCACTGATATCGGTATACACTGCCATGTGCGCGACAAGACGCCGGTTGATCACCGTGGAGACGCCGAGCGTTAATCCCGTTTGCGTCGTGGGGATGCTATACGGTTCCGCACTCTTGCCCAGGTAGGAGAAGTCAAGGCCGCCTGAGACCGATACCGCGTCATTGATCGCGAAGCTGAGGCTCGGGGCGAGGGACATGAGGTCTCCGGGGTCGATTTTCTTGCCACCGACCGACCGACTCCCGGTATAGCGGTATGCGGCCGTGAGCGAGAGGACGACCGGATCGATACTGCGATAGGTGGAGACCCCGGCCCGCCACGTCCGCGCATGGATGAGTTGGGGCGCGCCGGATTCGCTGATGTTCTCGACCGCCAGGACATCGAGGAAGCCCAATAGCGCCGGCGTATCGGTATCCGGCGAGAAGCGGTGATTGACCCCGAGCGTCACAGTGCGCCCTTGGAGCCGCCACCCGCTGCTCGTAGGGATTGAAAACCGTTGGCGGAGATGGGAGCCACGGCCCGTGAGGGTTCCGTATAACTCGGTGTTCGCCAGGACGCCGTAGCGGATGCCGAGCTGCAAGGCGAAGGCGTCTTGGTTGTCATAGTCTCGGTTCTGATTCGCATAACCGACGCCCAGCTCGAACCGCAGCGATTCCTCCGGCGTGAGCAGGTCGTCGATCATGAGCGGCAGATCCGCTTGGCAAGGCCCCGCAAGCGCGATCGCCCAGAGGTATGCGCCTCGCTTCCCTACCCCACGAAGCATTCGGCCCGCCTTGGTTTTATCGTAGCTCCCGTATCCGCCCAAATGAAAAATAAAATTACGTTAAATCAAACTGTTATACGATTAATGTTCAAGGTGAACCCCCAATTAGACCCTGATTGAACCGAAATTCAACCCGGAGCCGCAGGAATGCGGTCAGTGAGCGAGGAAGAAAAAGGAGCGCGGGAAGACGCGCTGGGAGAGGGATGAGGGGACTATTGATCGAGCGCAGTCAAACTTCCGATGCGGGATCGGAGGGGCTCGATCATGGGGGATGTGGCTGGATTTGAACGATCTATGGCGGATACGGGATCAGCCAAAAGGATGTACGAAGTCGTCCGATAAAATCCAATAACTCTCCATATAAACATATAAACATGGTCCAGTAAAGTCCTTAGCCGTCCAGTATAATCCGTGAATATTGGGGGTCTGATCGGGTTTTTACGCACGGAGACCACATCCAGGGAGGAGAATAATGCCGATTCACAAGCTGACCCCACGCAAGGTGGGAAACACAAAGATGGCGGCGGCCTGCGGCTGGTGGTGTCCCGGACCGGTGCCAGTTAGCGGACGTGGGGTCGGCCGAGGCGCGGGAACGCGCCGCCGAATACCGTTGGACTAAAAGCGAAAGCGTTCGAAAGGAGCCTCAAGAATCGCCGCCTGGCACCTGCACGAGCCTCAGTGCTTCTACGGTGAGCTGGCCTTTCGCAAGTGTCGCAGTCGCGGAGTGGCCGAAACCGCCCCAGCCATCCCCTGAATTGTCACCGGATGAGGAATCGAACATCCGATCTTGGCTGGCGCATGTTGAAGAGACTGATCTCAGCCATCATCGCCGAGGTATTGGACAAGTTCCGTGATGATCTGAACGCCCACCGATGCTTCCTCATGGTGGGATGCGGACCAGCAGTATTGTGAACGCTTTAGATCTCGCCGCCGTCCCATTCTAGACCCAGGTTTTTGACGAATTCCGCCTCTTTTTCCAACAGGAACTCGCGCCTGGTATTGAGAAGTTCGGTTATTGTCCCTTGCGCATGTTCGGGGATTCCAATGCTATCCAGTAGTTTTTCATGTTCCTTTTTCCTATTTCCTTCTGTTTCCTTTTCCTTCAGCGCATCTCGATATTTCGAAATGGAATGCTCCTCTGTGATAATAACCCGGTTCCACCAGTCTGAACTTTGAGCTTTGGGTTGCAGGGTCAACATAGAGTTCACACCCTTGACCAGAGCCCGGTGGGCAGCATCATAGCCGTCCCCATCCTGATGCCTTGCCATGACAAGGGCGATTGCCTTGGAGCGGGCTGCCCGAAAGTCAAAGCGTTGAGGTGGACATATTTTTATTGTGGCATCCCGTTCCATCTGCTGCCAACTCCCTCCCTGCATCATCTTTTCCAATGCCTTGTGGCTCCGAGTATAAATTGATGAATTAGCACCTCTGAATACTTCGCCATAGGTTGTCAACCAAATCCAACGACGAATGGCGTCTTCTTCTTCCTCGGTAATCGTATCTCCTTTTCCATGTAGACAGATGGATAAAGTAATGAGTTGCCATGAGTAGGGGAGTATTGCTGTCCCTAGCATCCCGCATAGTTTCCCAAGTTTTACAGCGGCTTTCTTAACGGATTCAAAAATTTCCTCAATTAACTTGCTGTTCTCATTCAGCCAATCCGCTATGCGATTTGTTTTGAATGTTGTCGGCGAATGGTTATAGTTAGCGATACCAGCACATACCCGTAAGATGTCAGTGTTGGAAACGTCAAACCAACCGATGGGTTCCAGAAAACTGCTTCGGTATTCCTCAAAAATTTCTTGCAGATCGAACCCCTGTCTGTAAGCAAGGGCAGTGACCATGTTGAAATCGCTCATCCTAGTACCGCTGGAATTGATGCGCTTGAAACTTTCGGTTGCCTCTTGAAGGTTGGGGGTCACCAGTACTGCTACGGGAATATTGTATTCTCGCAAGCGGTCACGCAGCGCATCTGCAGATGCGATTTCTTCTTCACTCAACTCCCTATCGCGAACCCATTTGTTCAAGTCAGTACGGTTGAGGATTATCGAGAGAGGAATCTGGGTTTGCGTTGGATTCTGACCTGTTCGCAACAGGATGAATCGCTCTCGGCTTGCTACTTGTTCTTCCTGTTTTTCAATCAATATGGGTCTGAGCTCAAAGCACCATGACTCATAGTCCTCTGGTTTATTTTCACATTTTTCTACCGGGATTCCGTTCCGATTTAACTCCTCCTTCAAGCCTGGTCCTAAGAGTTTGACAAGGGTTGACAGCCGCTGGTGGCCGTCGATCAACAGCCGGCTATGAGTATTGTTCGGAGAACCAGGAATCTTAAAGCCACCGACCTTGTCCAAGGTGTTGATCTGATCACCTTTCGTGGCCCACAACAGGATAGTCCCTATTGGAAATCCACGGTACAGGCTATCAAGCAGATCTCCCCGCTGCTCCGGGCTCCAGGTATCCTCTGTGCCTGGCCGTTGGAATCTCGGTATGCGGATTTCTCCACGCATCACCTCGGAAACGATCAGGTACAGGGGTTGGATGTAAGGTTGGCGCTCGTAGAATGGCACTGGTTTTCCAACTACATTGAGGATGCTATGCGTTCAGCTAACCGAGTCATTTCTGGCCAAGAACCATCCCGTTCAAACCATTCATCATTCCATTTAAATCCCTCTTCTTTTGCCTTTGCGAACTCATTCTTGAAAAATCGATCATTACCAATTTTGGGGAGTTTTGTGAAATGACGTGTTTCAATATCGGCATTGAAGTGTTTATTGACTTTTTCCATTAATTGACTGTAATTATCTTTGTCAGTGATGCGTTTTTCAATTATCATTCTCAATGCCTCCAACGGGAGGTATTGCTCCTGATCCATTCGTTCTAAGCAGTGACTACGTTTCTCCATTCCTTTTTTGGTGCAAGTATTCATCAGTTTTTTGGAATTTTCTCCTTGTTTGTTGCGGCATTTTCCATCGTGGTCGAATACAATAAAATGAACGAGCTTCCACACATCGCCCGGTAGACCGAAAGCAAGCTTTGCGTAGTTGTTATCGGTGAAACGCTCGACTATTGTGTTCATCACAGACAGGCCGCCACCGTTTTCGTAGCGCAACTTTCCGAGTTTCTCCCATTCTTGAAGTTTTCTTTGCCATGCCGGTGGCATGATACGTCGTATAAAAGCTGCATCGTTGATTTGATGTTCGACTAGAATGTAGAGCGGTTGCGATACCGCTCTCACTGCATCAGCGAGAGTGAGCTGGTATCCTGGCAGATCGCTGTTTAGCTTGCGTTCGGAGACCAGTAGCAGAGGAGCTCCCCTCGTGATCGCGTTAGCTGCTATCACTTGAGTCTGCTCGCGAAGCAAAGACACCTCGGCTCGTAAGCAGGCAGGTAAGGCTCCAAACCAGCTGTCAAAATTGGGGGCACAGCGTGAGTCCCAAGTGATTGTTGGCATAGCGGAAACAATAAGGGTGTGTCGACGGAACGCGGCGTTACGCAGCAATGTGATCCGGTCCACATCGCGGACCGGATCATCAAACAAGGTATCGTCGACCCAGAGAATCAACGGACGATCCCTTTCTTCCATCGGAAATCAAGGATTTGGTGAGCAAGTTCCTGTTCTTTTTCAAAAATATCTGGCCGCCAGTTGGTTAGGGTAGCGTCCGGATTAATGCCAATCACCGTCGATTTTGCCCCCCCGTCCAAATCCTGTTCGATCCAATGTAGACCTACATGTTCTGGGGACAATCTTCCTTCGAGAACCGCTAATTGCATAGCGCGTAGGAGGTAGACCGAATGTGTCTCCAGAACTACAGGAATATCCGCGCGAATAGTTTCCACCAAGCGATCGAATAGGGCGACCTGAAGAGATGGGTGGAGGTGGGCTTCAGGTTCCTCGACTGCGAGAAAGGTTGGGGTGTTAGGAGCCTTGGTTTCAGCCCAACAGGCGCAGAGCAAAATGGGCAACAATGCACGAATACCATCACCCGCTAGGTGTAGTGGCAGGTCTTCCCTTCCTACTGTGCCATGAACAAGCTCCGGTTGGCCGGATGAATTCTTGCGTAGCTTAATTGCATTTCCCATTCCCTCCTGTTGATCCATCCACTTGGATGCCGATTCGAGTACCGTCGCCACTTCGTTTGAGACGCTGAGAACAGATGGGAGATCGGATGCGCTTGCGCAACAGCAGCGGATTTTTCTGGTTATGCCATGACCTTCATTGAGGCGGTTTGCGTTCAGCCATTGGATCCGCTGCAGCGGCTCCAATTCTTTATTAACAGAACGTACGAGTTTTTCCGCTTGTTCTGGGAGACCTTTTTCTGGAAAAAGGCTGCTGAATTTCAAGGTGCCATGCCAATTATCATCTAGATACTTTCCAGCATAATCCGCCTCACACCGGTTCCCGTCTCGAATCGCTGCTCCATCGAAATCAGCGGTGAATACATCATTGGTTTCTCCCTGAACCAGATTCAATCTGTTGACCACTAATCCGACATCGTCGGTGAATTGGATTTTCAGCGTGATCCGGGGTTGAAGGCTGGGTGCGATTAGGGTAAGCCACGGTGAGAGAACAGGTTCTCTACCTAACCAACCCAGTTCCTTGAAGGTTGCTCCGCACAGGGCCGGACTCTGCAAATCCAAGGGGCCAGCATCATTTTGGAGAGAATCCGCCAGCAGAGGCAGGAGTCGTAGCATAGTACTCTTGCCAGCTTGGTTGAAACCGTACAGGAACGTCAGGGGATAGATGTCAAGTTCGGATTCCTTGCGAAAAGTCCGAAATGAACGGGCTTTTAAGGAAAAAAGCGGGGAAGAGGTCATGGTAGCGTTTTTGTCAGCTAGGTTCTGTTGATGAATTTTTCATATATTTGGATGCGACATTGGGTTCCTGCTTTTCAAAGAGTTGGAGAACATAATGTCGAATTTCCTGAGCGACGACCAATGGCGGTTGGTTTATGGATTTCTGATCGCCGAAAGGAAGATCCATTGTGGCAAGGAAGCCCGCGTCGAGCGATTTAGTACGTTTCCTCTTCATTCAACACTGTACGGACGAGTTCTCCCACAGTCCAGTCAAGAAGTTTCCCGGGGTTGTCAGTGGTGCCGCCACCTCCCATCTCTAGGGATAACCTGCGTCTCGTCTCAAGCTCATCTTGCGGCACTGATCCGTGGTAGAAAATGACCGGGATAGACAATTTCTTGTCGTCCCTGATGCGCTTGAGCAACTCGAGACCGGCAGATGGCTGTGTCACGATTTCGCCCTCGCGGGACCAGTCAGAAATGACTAGATCAAATCCACGGGCGGCCACGTCTAGCAACTGTATCGCTTCATCTGTCGTACGGCAGTCCTGTACCTCGATTGACATCTCAGCGAAGGCAAGGTGCTCGTCCTTGTTCCCTGCGTGATAATCATCTACCCAAAGAACCTTTCGACCCAACACAACGGGTGCCAAGCACTGGTGGATGTTTCTGATACGACGCCGTTCATTCTCGGAAGGCAGCTTGTGAAGCCGTTTTTTATATGCGTCTGCCATTCGGTTCTCGAAACACTCTAAACTGATTTCCCCACCAGGGGATACCCCGACTTTTTTGACACCCAAAGCGTCCAGAAGCTTGCGCAGAGGCCTTCGCATGATGTACGCGCCTAAGAGCACAACAGCGACAAACAGTAGGTTGGCCAAGAGATTCAGAAGTTTGTCCAGGAGCATGACTGTCAAGGATTGGTCCACTAGTACACCTGCACGCAATTACCGGAAACATCAGGCTAAGTAACGGTTTGGCTTGATAGGTCCATTTGAGGGTCTTTGCCCTAGTTGCATTGAAGTAGCCAATAAAAGCTGTGAGCTTATCTCGCAGGTCCTCCGTGGCTATACCAATAGAATTTTCTTACCACCAACTACAATTCCCCCTTAAAGGCCCGGTCGAGGATGGCGGGGAGCAGAGCGTCGAGTTCAGTCCGGTTGTCAGCCTGGGCCTGGAGGCGGTTGAACCAGAGCTGTTTTTCGTAGTCTGGGATGGGGACTTCGATTTTTTCCAATTTCTTCAGGCCGAGCGTGCGGTTGCGGACTGCCCCACCAGGCGATGCCTCCCTGACCTTTTCGATTCCCTCGTCTGTCAACAGGTAGAAGCAGAGGAATTCCGGTGTGGTAACCCTCTCTTCCGCTACGCATGTTGTTCATTGTGCGCGCAGCACGGGCCTATGGTGCATTCGATAACCTGCACGGTTCCCCGGACGGCGCAACATTCGCCAATGCGATCAGGCAGGCGACGACAGTTCATTACGGGCACGCCGGCCGTGCCTTCCTCGAACGGCTAGAGACCCAAGATAACCGCGACTGGAGCGCCAATTTCGAGCGGACCAAGGCTCTACCGATCTTCTCCCAGGCCGCCGAAGGCCAGGCGAAACGAGTCTCGGCGCGGTTCGCGCTGTATGGCATGGCTGGCGAGTTAGCGACCGAGTACGGATTGACTGGTTGGCCCCCCGGCGACGCAGCCAAGGCCGCTGGTGAATACTTCCGGTTATGGCTCGATGAGCGTGGGCACCGCAATGACGAGAAGCGGAAAATCATCGAGCAGGTTTGCGGCTTCATTGACCGGCACGGAGATGCCCGGTTCTCCAACGCGAAGGAGAGGCCCTCGGACCGAAGCTCCATCATCCGTGATCGAGCGGGTTGGTGGCAGGATACCGACGACAGGAGAGTCTACCTATTCTCTTCCGAGGGGATGCGCGAGGCATTAAAAGGCAACGACTTCTCGAGCGGGCTTGACGCCCTACAGGCTGCCGGGATGCTACCGGCCCCCAACCCCAGAGGTAAGCATCTGAAATCCAAACGCATTACCGGTCGCAAGGGCACCGTGAATGTCTACCCCATCACGATTCCTGCAGAAATCACGGAGCCCCCTGAATCCCACTTGGAAGTGAGTGTTGGTGGGGTCGGTGGCTTCCGCGGTACCCCACCGGGGCATGGGGGAAATTCAAGCCACCCCCAGGGTGATCGCCCTATCACGCCAGATGCCCCGTCACGCACGGCGTTACTGCAACAGGATGCCCATGATTACGTGATAGCAAAGCAGGGAGGGTGACGCCAATTTGTGTACTCTGTGTACTCCGGCGAAAAACAGAGTACACGCCGCCAGCCCGCGCCGTCATTGACTGTGTACCCTGTGTACCCCAAAAAATAGAAGTTCAAGTACAAACCCAGCGGCGGACTCCGGATGACCAACTTTCTGACCATCTTTGTTTTCAGAGTACACGGAGTACACAGAGTACACAGTCAACGTGGTCAGGTCCTCGTGATCGAAAGCAAGCAAAGAGACCCAATCACTGGGGAAAGGGGAGTGATAAATGAGTTAAGTTACTGATATTTATATCTAAATAATAGATTATATGTAAATATAACTTATATATAACATTAATTAAGTTCTCCCAACACATAAACAAATCTTATCCATCTGGTTTCGATCTTACCCATCTTCGTTTTCAGAGTACACAGGGTACACAGAGTACACAGTCAACAATGACGCGGGCCGGCGGCGTGTACCCATAACTCGGTCTTGGGTACACGGGTACACAAATGTCGGGCAAGGACCTGCCCATCACCCCGGCGGCGGTACTGTCGGCGCTGGCGCTGGAGGACAAGACGGACTGGCAGGCCGGGGACCTATCGGAAGATACCCTTCTGTCCTTCGCAAAGGCGCTTTCTCGGCGTCGGGCGATGGACCGAGGGGTAGCTCCCACTCACTAACAAAAGCGGCCCTATGCGCCCGCTGCGGCCCGATCTGGCTGTGGTTCTCTGGCGATGTCCTGGGCTGCCCCTGGTGCTGGAACCGGGTAGCCAACAAGCCGATACCGTGTCCCTGCTCCGTCCACTGTGGCGACTGCATCCATTTCAAGCGCATCGACCATCCCCACCTTGGGCACTGCGCGAAAGGAGAGCCGGAAGCCATCGCGGGATGGTGGGACACGGACCGGCGCTATTGCGAACGCTTTTCGCCAAGGCCACAGCAAACCCGCAATGGCCAACCAAGGCCCATAAGGGATGAAACATCAAGGTGAATTTTCCAAATGATTTCGACAAAAACACGAAGGGGAGGCCGTCATGGACGGTATCAGTAGCGGACGTCAGCGGTGCTGGTTCGCGGGAGGATCGACAGCCGATTACCTCTCCATCGACGTGCGGCGCTGGAAATAAAATGGCTGGCTCGCCCCGCATCAATCCTTTTGGTATTCTTCCATTCGTGCCATTCCACAATCACTTGCGAGGTATCCCGATTCCCTGCTATGAGTGCGTCTCATGTGAGACCAATCCGTACCGAGCAGGACTACGCC